>Ga0209181_10007197_pt1 | contig 15344 bp, 12 predicted proteins | sample MAT05_FD_187208 | JGI IMG/M metagenome (GOLD analysis project Ga0209181, IMG submission 187208) | Freshwater microbial communities from Lake Fryxell liftoff mats and glacier meltwater in Antarctica - MAT-05 (SPAdes) (version 2) | ecosystem: Environmental > Aquatic > Freshwater > Ice > Liftoff... | reverse complement strand
CGTGCGGCCGACGCTGAACGCCGGGATGACGACCTTCCCGCCCCGGTCGGCCGTGCGCCGCACGACTTCGCCGAGGCGGGCGGCGGTTTCGTCCACGGGTTCGTGGGTATGGCCGCCGTAGGTGCTTTCGCAAATCACGAGGTCGGCGGGGGAAATGGGGGCGGGGTCGCGGAGGATCGGCAGCCCGGGGCGGCCGAGATCGCCGGTGAAGGTGACGCGCCGCTCGCCCGCCGACCCGTCGATGCGCAGCGCGGTGATGGCCGACCCGAGCAGGTGGCCGGCGTCGGTGAAAGCGGCCTCGACGCCGGGCACGACCTCGAACGGCTTGCCGTAGGGCACGGCCCTCAACCGCAGCAGCGTGCGGTACACGTCGCGGGCGTCGTACAGCGGCTCGACCTTCGCCTCGCCGCGCTCGCGGTGGCGGTTGAGGTAGGCGGCGTCTTCCTCCTGAATCTTGGCCGCGTCGCCGAGCATGACGGCCGCGAGGGCGCGGGTCGCGGGGGTGCAGTAGACCTGGCCGCCGAACCCCTGTTTAACGAGGTTCGGCAGATTCCCGCAGTGGTCGATGTGGGCGTGGCTGAGGACGACCGCGTCGATCTGTTTGGGGCGGAACGGGAAGTCGCGGTTGCGGGCGTGGCTGTCAGCCCGTCGCCCCTGGAAGAGGCCACAGTCGAGCAGGACGGCTTTCCCACCGGCGTCGAGTCGGTGCATCGATCCGGTCACGGTGCCGGCGGCACCCCAGAACGTGACGGTCGGGGGCGCGGAGCGGGCGGTCGCCATGCCACCATCGTAGCAGAGGCGGGGCGGGGGTGAGTCACGGCAGCGGCAAGACCACGCGGAAGCCAGTGTACGGGCTGGGCACGCCGGCCAACTGGGTCTGCGGTTCGGCCCGCTCGTACTCCATCATGTCGTAGCTGAGCGGGGTGCGGTGGGTGTAGTTCCGGCCGCGCAACACGACGAGATCGAGGGGGGCGAAGGCGGGGCCGGTCACGAGTTTGAACGGCTTGCCGCGGGCGGGCAGCACGGCCGCCGTCCACTCCCGGCCGTTGCCGGCCATGTCGATGAGGTCGTACTGGTTCCGGGCGGCGTCGGCGTCGCCCCCGCGGATCGGGGCGGGGTCGGCCAACCCCACCCGCGCCCGCCCGCCGGGGCGCAGCGGGCCGGCTTGCGTCAAGCGGTCGTAGAAGCCGGCGGCGTGGTCCCACTCGTCCGGGGTCGGTAGCCGACCGCCCTCGAACGCCGCCTCGGCGAACGTCGCGGCCTCGTTCGCCGTCAGGCACACCGCCGGCGCGTCGGCCCCGCCCGGCTTCGCCCGCAGCGTTTCGACCAGATTCGCCGCCTTCGCCGCGTGCTGGAAGAAGCGATTCGACACCTTCGCCTCGGCGACATAGAACGGCGCGACCGACCCGCCCGCGCCGCCCACCGGGGCGATCAACCGGAACCGCACCGCCTCCCCGCCGCGGGTGGCGACGAGCCATTCCGGAACGACGCGGCCGCCGGCGAGCGTGACCATTCGGGCACCCGGTTCGGCGTCCGTCCCGCGAGGGAGCATCCGGGGCGGTGGAACGGGCGGGTCGGTCGCTTTCTTGCCTCCCGGGTCGGGCACACCATTCGTCACGACCTTCGGGTCGTCGGTGCCCTTTGAGACAGTCGGCAGCGGATCGTCCGGTGCGACGATTGCCGGGGTCGTTCCGCCCGCCAGCCAGATGCCGCCGGCGGCGAGTCCGCCCGCGATCGCGACGAACGCGACGAGCCGCCTCGATCCGGATCCCCGAAGAGAAGTCGGGTGAGCGGCCCAGGTGTTGCCGAGATGCGTTCTCGGGGGTCGCCGGGCCGCGCGAACGGGTTTGGACTCGGGTTCGGTCTGCGGGTCCGTGCGGAGCGTGCCGTAGGCCGAGGGCGAAGCGACCGGCTCGGCGGGACGGGGCGGGGGACGAACGGGCGGCGGGGAGGCCTTCGCGCCGGGCAAGGCGAGCGCGACCGCGAGGTCGTTGGCGAAGGCCGAACACGACGGGTAGCGCTCCTCCGGCAGGCGGTGCATCCCGCGCCGCAGGACTACCCGCTCCGCCTCGGGGATCAGCGGTTCGAAGTCGAATTTGCCCTCGACGTGGGCGAGCATCACGTCGGCCCCGCGGCCGAAGTGGAACGGCGGGCGGCCCTGGCGGAGTTCGACGTACATGACCGCCAGCCCGTACTGGTCGCTCGGCGCGCCGCCCTCCCCGCCCCACACCTCGGGGGCCATGTACGCCGGGGTGCCGGCGAAGCTCACCGACGCGACGAGCTGCTCCTGCTCGCGGGCCAGCCCGAAGTCGGCCACCTTCGCGTGCCCGTTCAGCAGCAGGATGTTGTCCGGCTTCACGTCGCGGTGGATGACCTTCCGGGCGTGCAGGTAGTCCAGCCCCTCGGCGGCCTCGCGGACGTAGCCGACGAGTTCGGCGGCCGGGATGCCCGGTTTGCCGGCGTCCCGGCACTCCTTGAACCGCCCGCGCAGGGTGCCGTCGGCGAGTTCGAGGACGACGTACAGGCGGTTCGCGACGACCCAGAAATCCTCGGTCGCGAGGAGGAACGGGTGGCGGAAGTTCTTGATGAGTTCGAGCGACTTGAGTTCCCGCCGGGCGACGGCCGCGTCCGCCGGCTGGAGAAGAATCTTCACCGCCTTCTCGATCCCGCTGGGCTGCTTGCGGGCGAGCCACACCTCGCCGAACTGCCCCCGCCCGAGTTCCCGCAACAGGTCGTACTGCTGGGCGGCCGCGATCACCCCCTCGGTCGGCTTCGTGACCACGCTCGGGGCTTCGCCGGCTGGCCGGGCGACGGTCCGGGCGTGCGGCCCGCCCCCGCCCGAGAGGATGTCGCGGAGGGCGGGGAACTGGGCCGGGAACCGCGAGCGGTACGAATCGAGGTCGGTGGTGATGCCGGCTTTGACCCGGCAGCGGTGTTCTTCCAGAATGAGGGCGGCGGGCACCCGGTCGAGCGGCCCGAGTTCGGGGAAGCGGGCGACGTACTCTTCGACCACCGCCTGCCCGCCCCGCGCCCAGCGGTGGCCGAGGTCGATGAGGACGAGTTCGGCGAGGACGGCGACCCGGGCCGTCCCGGTCAGGCTGGCCAGGAACGGTTCCCAGTCGTCGGCCCCGCCCCGGGTGAGGGCCGCGAAGAACTGGTCGGCCCGCGCCGACAGGTCGGCGCGGGCCGGCGGGCCGGCCCGGTCGTCGTCCCGTCGGGTTTCGTCGGCCGGGGCCGCCATCGGGTCGCGTTCCGGGGGTTGGGGGTCGGACGCCCGCAATTCTAACGCGCGAACCGCGTTCCGGCATCGCGGCGGTTCTGCCGGCGGGGCCGCGCCCGCCTACAATTCCCCCGGCCCCCGGCGAGGTGCGACCATGCTGGATGAATTCGTGAACGAGAAGGTCGTGGTGGACCTGAGCAGCACGTTCGTCTGCCTCGGCAAGTTGACCCGCTACGACGAACACTTCTTGGAGTTGAAGAGCGCCGACGTCCACGACCTGCGCGACACCGACACGACGCGGGAGAACTACGTCGCCGAGTCGGTGGCGACCGGCATCAAGCGCAACCGCAAGCGCGTCCTGATCCGCCGCGACCAGATGGTCGCCATCTCGAAGCTCGAAGAAGTGGTGGACGAGTAGGACGGGAGGGCGAGGCTCCTGCCGAGCCGAGCCGGGCTGTGCGGCTCGGCAGGAGCCTCGCCCTCCCGTTGGCCCGTCTTTCAACCCGCAACTTGTGCCAGCCACCGACGCAGCAATTCGGCCAGCGTTTTCCTCTCGTCCCCTCGCAGCGGCGGCATCGACTCGCTCGCCTCGCAGAAGCGCGTCGCGGTCGCGGCGTCGATCACCCGGCGGCCGCGGGCGGTGAGGGCGACCAACACCATCCGCCGGTCGCGCGGGTCGGGGCGGCGGTAGATCAGCTTGTCGCGCTCCAGCGAGTCGAGCCGGGCCGTCATCCCGCCGCTGGAGAGCATCACGCTTTCGAGTAACTGGGTCGGCGTCAAGCCGCCCTTCGGGCCGTGCCGCCGGAGGGTGGCGAGGATGTCGAACTGGCCGAGGCTGAGGCGGTGCTTCTCCAGCGCGACCTCGACGCTCCGTTCGAGGTGCTGGGCCAGTACGATCACCCGCCCGACGAGCTCCAGCGGGGACGGGTCCAGGTCCGGCCGGGCCTCCTTCCACGCGGCCATCATGCGGTCGATCGAGTCGGCGTCGTCCATGCCCGGCAGCGTATCGGCGATTATCTCGATGTCAAGATTCTTGACTCGGAACTACCTCCCCGCTACCTTCATCCTCAGTCTTTTCCCCTTCCCACCGGCACCGAGGCCACGATGAAAGAGATCACGATCGGGGGCACCCGCGAGCAGTGCGTCGAGCGGTCCGACTACCCGCCGGAGAAGGTCCGGCAGATCCTGGCGAGCGAGACGGTCGCCGTCCTCGGGTACGGCGTCCAGGGCCGCGGCCAGTCGCTGAACATGCGCGACAACGGGGTCAAGGTGGTCGTCGGCCAGCGGAAGGGCGGCAAGGCCTACGACCTGTGCCTCGAAGACGGGTGGAAGCCGGGCGAGACGCTGTTCGACGTGGAGGAGGCCGCCGCCAAGGGCACGATCGTCCAGTACCTGCTCTCCGACGCCGGGCAGAAGGACGCCTGGGCGAAGGTCAAGCCGCACCTGACGGCCGGGAAGGCGCTCTACTTCTCGCACGGCTTCGCCATCGTCTTCAACGACCAGACCGGGGTGGTCCCGCCGCCGGACATCGACGTGATCCTGTGCGCCCCCAAGGGGTCGGGCACGACCGTCCGGCGGCTCTTCCTCGAAGGCCGCGGGATCAACAGCAGCTTCGCCGTCCACCAGGACGCGACCGGCCGCGCCCGCGAGCGGTGCCTCGCCCTCGGCGTCGCCATCGGGTCGGGCTACCTGTTCGAGACGACCTTCAAAAACGAGGTCGTCTCCGACCTGACCGGCGAGCGCGGGGTGCTCATGGGGGCGATTTACGGCCTGTGGCTCGCCCAGTACGAGGTGCTGCGGGCGCACGGGCACTCCCCGAGCGAGGCGTTCAACGAGACGGTCGAGGAGGCGACACAGTCCCTGTACCCTCTTATCGGCGAGAAGGGGATGGACTGGATGTACGCCAACTGCTCGACGACCGCCCAGCGCGGGGCCCTCGACTGGTTCACGGCGTTCAAGGACGCGAGCAAGCCGGTGTTCGAGAAGCTGTACGACTCGGTCGCCACCGGCGAGGAGGCCCGCCGCACCCTGGAGGCGAACGGCCGGCCGGACTACCGCCAGCAGTTGGAGAAGGAGTTGAAGGCGGTGGCCGACTCCGAGATGTGGCAGGCGGGTGCCCAGGTGCGGGCATTGCGACCCGAACGGCAGGGCGAGTGACAGTGCGGTGTCACTGCCACTGACACCGCACTGTCACTCGCCGCCGGGGGGCGCGACGATCGGCCCCCCGGCGCTGGCACTACGTTTCTTGGGCGGTCCCGCATTTCGTTGACACATGGCATACACTTTCATTCGTCAATACGACCTAACCGACGCGAAAAGTCAAGTATCAGGCTAATCCGGGCCGAGAAGTTTTTTCCCGGATTTCGATTCGTCACCGTCGCGGGCATAAATGCTTTCCAGGATGAGGGGTATGCGACTGTCGCACGCCGCATCCGCATAACCCGGCAGACCCGACCCCCTCCGGACCCTTGACAGCTCAAACGGGGGGCTTCTATGATGCCCCCGTCTAACCCGGAACCGCGCCATCGGCTCACCCGTCTCGATGGCCACTGCTTTTCATGCCGCGGTCTGGTCCCGTTCCCTTCCGGAATCGGTTTATTTCCGTACGTTCAGATTGCCACAAGGCTAATGTCTGCCGTTGGTTGCGGCCGCGCCGCGGGGAGTGTCGTCATGCCGTCCGCCGACCCCATCGCCGAATTCCGGGCCGCGTGGCTGCCGCACGTCTCCGATGCGGGGTTGAGCCGCATCATCGACCTATTGGGCAAAGCCAGCCCGATGCTGATCCACGGTGCGTTCACGCGAGCGCTGCCGATGGGGTGCTTGGCGACGCACGTGGCCTGGAATCACCGCGCCACGGCCCACCTCCAGCACGACGCCGGGGTCATGTGGCTGTGCAAGGTCGCCCGGTTGAACCCCGCAACGTCGAGCGTCATCTTGGCCTGGGACAAAGCCGGCGTTGGCGACTACGAATTGCGGACCGGGTTGCTCGAAGCCTGTCTCGACGAGCGCGAGCAACGGACGACCGAGACGCGAGTCGGGAGTGAAGCCCTCGCGTGCTGACCGGAAGTCCCCGAAGTCGCCTACTTGAGTCACGTTTTCCCGATTCGCCAGTTTCCCACTTCGCGGCCCGTCACGACCGAAAAATTCCTTCAAGTCCCCCCGCCCCGCCGTCCGATAGGACGACGGGGGAACGGTCCGGGCGGTGTTGCCCGCACCGGGTCGTCGGCCGGTGGGGGACGCGATGAGCGACGCACGAGGTTTGCTCGACCGGATTACCGCGTTCCGGACCCGCCTGGAGGCGTCGCCGCGGTTCGGCCCCGAGCCGGTGGCCGCGGTCGCCTTCGCCCCGCTGCCGGCCGAAGGGTTCCGCCAGAGCCTGCGTCGGCTCGCCGGCACCGTGGACGTGGCGGAAGGCCCGCTCCCGCCGCAACTCACCACCCGCACGCACCAACTGCTCGTCACCGCGAAGGGACTGCTCGACCGCCAGCGGGCGTTCACGGCCGACCCGCTCTTTGCCGGGTTGCATGCCGCCTTCGACCGCGACCCGGCCGACCGCGACCCGCTCGTCGCGTACCACCGCGAGACGGTCGCCGTGATGGACTCGGCCATCCGCCTCGTCCAAACCTTTCCCGAATCGCCGTCGCTGCAATTGAAGCTGTGCGACGGACTAGATGGGGTTCTCGAACTGGCGCGGGAACGGCTCGCGGTGCAGGACAAGGCTCTCGCACTCCGACGCGGCGACTTCGACCGGATCGACCGGCTCGCGGCAATCCTTACGGCGATGAGCCAGTACCGGCCGGTGGGCCTGAACCCGGTCGCGGCGCTCGCCGAGGAGTTGCTCGAAGACGCCCGCCAGACGCGGCCGCTGCGGTTCTTGGCCGCGCCGCCGCTCGCCACGCAGTCGTACCCCGGCGGCCCCGAGACGCCGGCCCCGGCGCGGTTCCTCGCCGCCCACGCCCTGACCGTCGCCCAGGTGGTCGCCCGGGTCGTGTCGTTCGACTACGAGTGGGCCGGCCGGCCGCTGCCCGCCGTCGTCGCGGCCCTCGTCATGGACTGCGGGATGATGCGGGTGCGGCCGGAACTGCTGGCGAAGCCGGGCAAGTTCACCCCGGCCGAGGCCCGCGAGGTCGAGGGGCACGCGCAGTATTCGGCCGAGCTGATCGTGCGCTACCTGCCCGACGCCGCCCCGCTCGCGGCCGCCATCGCCACCCACCACGAGCGGAACGACGGGACCGGCTACCCGGTCGGGCTGAAGGGGACGACCATCCCGTCGCTCGGCCGGCTCCTCGGGGCGGCCGACGTGTACGCGGCGCTGTGCGGGCCGCGCCCGTACCGCGACCCCCACGACACCCGCACCGCCCTCACCGACGTGCTGCTCCTCGCCGAACACGGCCAGCTCGACAAGGACATGGCCGAGTACCTCGTCCACCTGTCGTTCTACCCGGTCGGGGCGGTCGTCGAGTTGACCGACGGGCGGGTGGGCACGGTCGCCGCGAACCACCCAAACCGGCTCGACCCCCGCGCCCCGGGCCGCCCGGTCGTGGCCGTACTCGCCGACGCCGACGGGACGCTGCTGTCGCGGCCGGACCACCTCGACCTGTCATCGTCGGCCCGCGGCGGCATCCTCCGCACCCTCCCCGCCGCCCGCCGCCGGGAACTCCTCGGGGCGCGCTACCCGGACTTGGCGTAGGCGGCGGGTTCCATGCTCACCTACCTCCGCTCGACACGCCACCCGTGGGCGTCACTCCTGTTCCTGCTGCCGCTGCTCGCGGCCTACGAGGGCGGGCTGCTGTGGCTCGGCGGCGACCAGGCGGCGCGGTTCCGCAACGGGGCCGACGCCTGGGTCCGGTGGCAGCTCGAACTCTTCGGCATCGGCCACGTCCTCATCGCCCCCGCCATCGTGCTGACGGTTTTCCTCATCTGGAGTGGGCGGCGGTGGGGCGACCGGCCGACCGACCCGGTCGCGGTGTGGTTCGGGATGGCGTTCGAGAGCGCCTGCTTCGCGTTCCTGCTCTGGCAGTTCTCGCAGAACTTCGGCCTGCTGGTCGAACGGACCGGCGTGCGGCTGGAAATCGCGGGGCAGACGACCCGCGTGTCGCAGGTGCTGACCTACATCGGGGCGGGGATTTACGAGGAAGTGCTGTTCCGGCTCGGGCTGTTCGTCGCCCTGGTCGCGGTCCTGCGGGCGGTATCGCTGCCGCGGCCGGTGGCGGTGTTGGTCGCGGCCGTCGCGGCGGCGGCGGCGTTCGCGGCCGCCCACCACGTCGGGCCGTACGGGGAGGCGATGAACCCCTACGTCTTTCTCTTCCGCGCCCTCGCCGGCCTGTACTTCACGGCCCTGTTCGTCGCCCGCGGGTTCGGGATCGCGGTCGGGGCGCACGCCGGGTACGACGTGCTGGTCGGCGTCGGCTAGCGCTTACAAATCGCCGTCCGGGAGGGGCGGGAAGTTGAACTTGGGTTGCACCATCGGGTTGCCCAACACGCCGACCATGTTGCGGATGATCGCCTCCTTCAACTCGATCACGGCGGCGTCGGTCTGGTCGGCCGTGTAGCTGACCGGCAGGCCGAAGGTCTTGGCCGCGACCGGGGCGTCCTCGACGTTGACCCGAATCGTCACCGTCGCCGCGACCCGGTATCGGCCCGGTCGGTCGTCTTCGGGAACGAAGGCGTAGCTGATGTCGAAGTGCGGGTTGACCGCGTCCTCGGGCATCGCCGCGAAGGCGATGAGTTGGTGCCCGACCGGCGGCGGTTGCTCGGTGAACACGACCTCCGGCGGCGGCTGCACCGGCGGGGCCACCTTGCCGAACTCGTCGTTCGTGCGGTTGGCGATCCCCTCCATCAACGCCTTCGTCCGGTCCTCTTTGCCAGCCTCTTTGCCGGCCGGCGACTTGGTTTCGACCACGCGGATCGAGACGACCGGCTGGTCGGCCCGGCGCAGCGAGTCGAGCACGTCGATGAACCCCTTTTTCAGCGTCGCGTCCTGGGCGTTGGTCCGGACGAAGTTGATCGACGAGTCGTAGAATGGCGGCAGGTGGTCGTACACCTGCTGGCGGTGCACGGTATTCCGCGGGTCGATCAGGTACGACCGCAGCCGCCGCGGTTCCATCGGGTTCTCGACGACCGCCGCGTAGATCGCGTCGTCGCGGAGCGGGATGTTCACCTGCACCATGACGAAGAAGCAGGCGACGCCGGCGACGAGCAGGACGATGTACGGCAAGACGTTCAGGGCCGCGTGCCCTTCCCTCTTGTGTTCCGCGGGCAGGTCGCCGATCTCCGGCTCGGCCATGCCCAGATCGACGTTGCTGTTCGCGTCGAGCGGTTCGTTCTCGTTCTTCGAGACGTAGACGGCCAGCCCGCCGAGGAGGGCCGGGGCGAGCGCCGCCCGCGCCCCGCCCTCCTCGCCCCGCGCCCACGACAGGTAGTTGAGGTACACGATCAGCCGTTCCGCCCGCCGCTCGTGGGTGAGCGTGAGGGCGAGCGTCTGCTTGCCGGGCAGGCGGACGCGGACGGCGCTGTTTTGGTAGCTGCCGTTGTTGTAGTTCTGAGTCACTTCGGCCCCGCGAACTTCGTCGAGCGGCGTCACCTTCACCTTCTCGCCGTTTGCCTCGTACAGGAAGAGCGGGTCGGCGTAGAGCCAGTTGCCGGCGTACTTCTCGCTCCCCTTCCGCGCCCACACGCGGATGGCCGCGACGAACATCCAGCCGCCGAGCAGCAGCCCGGCGGTCTGCAGTAGCGCCACGCCCTTCGGGTCGTCGTAGATGATGCCAGGGCCGGGAATCAGCGTGCAAATGAGCGTGGTGGCGACCAGGATCGGGCCGCAGATTAACCCGAGCACGGGGAGCGAGTTCTTGACCGGCACGAAGATGCCGGGGCTGCCCTTCCCCTGCTTGACGCGGACTTTGAGCAGGTAGTCGCGGGTGGCGGCGTCGAGCGTCTCGAACAGGTGGGTCGTGGGCATGGGCGGTCCCGGCTCCTTTCGCGTCGCGTCAGCCGACCATCTGGTGGGGGACGAACCGGCTGGTGTTGCGGGTGACGATCGAGTCGTCCTCGCGGATGCCGATGCCGCAACTCAGGCCGTTGACCACCCAGCTGCCGATCACCGGGTAGCGGCCGTCGTGGGGCTTGATCGGGGCGAGGGCCTGATACACATACGGCCCGCCGACGTAGGGGCCGTCGGTGTCGAGAGTGAGCTTGCCGTCGGTCACGACCTGGATGTTCGCCCCCTCGCGGGCGTGGATCGGCTTGCGGACGTAGCTGCCGGTGGCCAGCGGGGTGAACGCCGCCGGAAGCAGGAACGGGCTGTCCGGGTGGCGCTCGTACAGCAGCGGGAGGATCGACTTGCAACTCAGGATCATCTTCCACGCCGGCTCGACCCACTTCGTGCCCGATTCGAGCAGGTGCGGGGCGAACTCCTCGCGGACGAGCCACTCCCACGGGTAGAGCTTGAACAGGCGGTGGATCGGCACCCCGCCGCGGTCCACGAAGCGCTTGCGGGCGCGGTCCCAGCCGACCTGGTCGATGTCGAGGTAAGTCGTCGTAAACCCGGCCTGGATCGCCGTGTCGCGGAGGTACTCGGTGGTGATGTAGTCCTCCATCTCGCCGCCGAGCGCCGCGAAGTGGATCGGCCCGGGGTCGCGGGCGTACAGCGCCTTCCAGGCGTCGAGGAGCTTTTCGTGGATGCTGTTGAACTGGTCGGCGCGCTCGTCCACGTCCTTGAGCCAGGTCCACTGGGCGACGGACGCTTCGAGCAGGGCGGTCGGGGTGTCGGCGTTGTACTCGAGCATCTTCGGCGGGCCGACGCCGTCGTACGCGAGGTCGAACCGGCCGTACACCGCCGGGTCGTCGGCCTCCCACGACCGGATCACGTACTCCTCGAACTCCTCGGGGATGAAGAACGTCCGGAGCATCTGCCGGTCGGCGACGGCCTCGGCGACGAGGTCGAGGCACATGCCGTGCAGCGTCTGGGTGGCGAGTTCGAGGGTGTCGATCTCGAAGTTCGTGAACTGGTAACAGGCGGTCTCGTCCCAGTACGGCTCGCCGCGCAGGGTGTGGTAGTGCAGGCCGTATTCCTCGACCCGCTTCTGCCAGCCCGGCCGGGGGTCGATGGTGAGCCGCCGCACGGGGGTCGTCTCGCGGGAATGAAGAAGGGAACGCGGATGACGCGGGATGAAACCCCGCGGATGAAAGGCGGGATCGGAACGAAGGTCTTGTCTGATCCGGTTTTGATCCGCGGGGTTTCATCCCGCGTCATCCGCGTTCCGATTTGGCTCTCAACCTAGCTACTGCCGCCGCCCATGCGTGCGCCGGTCGAGCCGAAGCCGCGGCTGGAGACGGCGGCCATCGCCGGGGAGCGCGACCCGCCCCTGGAGGCGTAGGACCCGCCGGAGGTGTGGACGAAGAAGAGCATGTGGCCGCCGGAGGCGTGGCCGCGGCCGCCGACGCGGGCGCGGGCCTGTTCCTCGGCCCGCTTCTGGTAGTCCTGTTCGGGCCACATGAAGTAGCCGGCCGTCAGCACGCCGGCCCCGAGCAGGACGAGGGAGAACTCGCGGGTCATGCGGGTCATGGCGAATCCCGTACACCCGGCGTCCGCCGGGCAGGCATGAATGGGAGGACTGTTAGTTTTACCACACGCCGCCCGGATTGTGGAGGGGATTTCCGAAAACTCGACCCGTCGCGTTCAACCATCGGTTCGAGAAGCGAGCGGGCGAGACTCTTTCCGAAACCCTATGTTTCAGGCAAAGGCGATCAAGACGCTCACCTATCGGAAGTGATCTCCTTGTCCACTTGCACCCAAATTCGACGGCGCGAGCGTGGCAGTATTCCCACGGTCTCGTGTGGCGACGGCAAAAGCGGAATCATCTCGCACGCACCCTCGCGTCCCCCGGTTTCGTAGTTCGGGCTTTGCCCGACACCCTTTTCAAGAGTCGGGTAAAGCCCCACCTACGAAACTTGCGGTGCAAATCTGCTCTCTGACCCCCGTTAACGCAACCCGATGGAGACGTACTTCGTCTCCAGGTACGCTTCCAATCCCTCGTGGGCGAGTTCGCGGCCCATGCCGGACTCCTTCATGCCGCCGAACGGGCATTGCGGGGTCGCCGGCACCGGGTCGTTGACGCCGATGATGCCGGCCTCCAACCCCTCGGCCATCCGCCACGCGATGCTCAGGTCGTTCGTGAAGACGTAGGCGGCGAGGCCGTACTTGGTGTCGTTCGCGGCGGCGATCACGTCGTCGATCTTCGAGAAGTCGAGGACCGGCATGATCGGGGCGAACGGCTCCTCGGTCAAGAGCTTCGCGTCGGCCGACAGCCCGCGCAGGATCGTCGGCTCGAAGAAGTAGCCCTTGTCGAACTCGGCCGACCGCTTGCCCCCGGTCAGGCACTTGGCCCCCTTCCCCGTCGCGTCCTGGATGAGGGCGAGGGTGCCGTCGATGGCCTTCTTCTCGAACATCGGGCCGATGGCGACGCCGTCGTCCAGGCCGTTACCGAGCTTGAGCTTCTTCGCCTCCTCGACCGCCACCTCGGTGAACCGCTTCTCGATGTCCTTGTGGACGAAGAAGCGGCTCGGGCTGATGCACACCTGCCCGTTGTTGCGGAACTTGCCGAGGACGGCGGCCTTCGCCACGACCTCCGGGTCGGCGTCCGGGAAGACGATGAACGGGGCGTGCCCGCCGAGTTCGAGGCTCAGCCGCTTCACCTGGTCGGCGGCCTGGCGCATGAGCTGCTTGCCCACCGCCGTCGAGCCGGTGAAGCTGATCTTGCGGACGAGCGGGTTGGTCATGAACTCGTCGGCGATCTCGGCGGCGGGGCCGATGACGAGGTTGGCCACCCCCTTCGGCAGGCCGGCGTCGATGAGGCACTCGAAGACGCCGATGAGCGACAGCGGGGTCTGGCTGGCCGGCTTGCACACGATGGTGCAGCCGGCGGCGAGGGCCGGGGCGATCTTGCGGGCTTGCAGCGTGATCGGGAAGTTCCACGGCCCGATGGCCCCGACCACGCCGACCGGGTGCTTGATCGTCATGTGCCGCTTGGCGGCGTTCGACGGCGGGATGATCTGCCCGTAAGCCCGCTTGCCTTCTTCGGCGAACCACTCGAAGGTGTCGGCGGAGTGCAGCACTTCGCCCTTCGCCTCGGGGATCGGCTTCCCCTGTTCCATCGTCATGGTGCGGGCGAGGGCGTCGGCCCGCTCGCGCATCAGATCGGCGGTCTTCTTGAGCACCTTCGCCCGGTCGTAGGGGGTGAGCTTGGCCCACGACTTCATCGCCTCGGCGGCGGCGGCGATGGCCCGGCGGCAGTCCTCGCGGGTGCCGGACGCGACCTCGGCGATGGTCTCCTCGGTCGCCGGGTTCTCGACGGCGATGGTCTTGCCGGACGCCGACGCGACCCACTGGCCGTCGATGTAGAGCAGCCGATTCTTGACGGGCGGGGCGGCGGTCGCGGCCATGACGGGAACCTCGGGTGGGAGTGCTACGGGTATGCTACGGGCGGAAAGCCCACCCGTCGCAACGGGTGGGCTTTACCGGCCCACGCGCATGCTCGAACGCGCCTTACCCCACCTCCCAGCGGTACTCGACGGCCGCCTCCCACTCGCCGCCGGCCGGGATGACGCGCCAGCCGGAGTCGATCCCACGCTCGTGCAGGTTGGCGGCGTCGGCCGAGCAGGTGTACGGCTCGACGGCGACCGCCTGCCGGTGTTGCGGGATGAATAGCACCAGCTCGCGGAACGCCGGCTCCGCCAGGATGCGCAACCGGCCGGTGGCGTCAGGGTGCGATAACACGGCGAGTTCGACCAGATCGGTCAGCCCGGTCGGTTTGGCGGTGACGTTGGTGAGGACGTGGTCGAGGGCCGTCGCGCCGATCGGCTTCGCGGTGCGGAAGTCGAGTTCGGGCGGCACGTCGTTGCGCCAACCGGTCGGCAGGTTCGTGTCGTCCGTCGCCCACACCTGCTCGACGTTCGCCTTCAAGACGTGTCCGCCGATGTCGGCGTCGTTCACCCCCGGCAGGCGGAAGTACGGGTGGTAGCCGAGGCCGAACGGGAGCGGGGCGCTGCCGACGTTCTCGACCATCGTTTCGACCCGCAGGCGGTCGGCGAAGAGCTTGTACGTCACGTTGAGCTTGAAATCGGCCGGCCAGTGGCCGAGGGCCGACGGCAGGTCGCGCTTGAGGTTGAACTGCCCGGTGACGAACGCGAAGTCGTCGTCGCCGTTGGAATCGACGACGCGCCACGGGTTCCGTGGGGTGAAGCCGTGGATCGCGTGCTGCTTCGTCGAGTCGTTGAGCGGCAGCTGGAACGTCTTGCCGTCGGCCCTCAGCCGGCCGTCGCGGAGGCGGCCCGGGAACGGGAACAGGACCGGGTGCCCGCTGCGCGTCGGGACCGGGTTCGTCTCCCAGTCCGGGGCGGTGAACAGGATGCTGCCCCACGACCCGTCGGCCTGCCGGACCTGCCAGCGGAGGCAGTTGAACCCCCACGCCGGCCACACCTCGGCCCGTACCGTGCCGGAGGCGTCAGCGAGTTCGACCACCGCCCCCGCCCGGTCGCCGGCCGTCCGCGCGAGCGTGTTGACCACGAATCCCATCTTTCGTCTCCCGGGTTGTGCGCTGCCGTTTCGCGGGGTTGATTGTAGTCTGGCGGAAACTGAAATCCGGATATTCACCACAGAGTCACAGAGGACACGCAGGGAAGACAAACCCGAGGAAGAGGGGCATTTTGAAATCCGTCCCTCCGTCTCGGTTTTCTTCTTCCCTCTGTGCCCTCTGTGACTCTGTGGCTAACCCTCTTCTCTTTCCACACCGAACATCATGCCCACCTTTCCCGCCGACACTTTAACCCGCCTCTCCCGGTCGCTCTTCGAGGCCGCCGGCGTCCCGGCCGACGACGCCGCCGTGGTCGCCCACAGCCTCGTCGACGCGAACCTCTGCGGCCACGACTCGCACGGCGTCATGCGCGTCCCGCAGTACATCGACTTCCTCCGCGACGGGACGTACCAGGCCGGCGTTCCGCTCGCCGTGCTGGCCGAGACCCCGGCGGTCGTGACGGCCGACGGCGGGTGGGGCCTCGGGCAGGTGCAGGCCCACCGCCTACTCGCACGGCTGCTGCCGAAGGCGAAGCAGCTCGGCGTCGCCGCCGG
>Ga0209181_10007189_pt1 | contig 15355 bp, 12 predicted proteins | sample MAT05_FD_187208 | JGI IMG/M metagenome (GOLD analysis project Ga0209181, IMG submission 187208) | Freshwater microbial communities from Lake Fryxell liftoff mats and glacier meltwater in Antarctica - MAT-05 (SPAdes) (version 2) | ecosystem: Environmental > Aquatic > Freshwater > Ice > Liftoff... | reverse complement strand
TCCCAGCTTAGGCATCAACTTAAGAACAAATTAATAGAGATGCTATTTCAACAGAAATTCAGCCTCAAAACTTTGCTGTCTGTCCGTCAAAAAGCTTCTCCCCAAGGCGATCGATTGCCTTTCAAATCACAAGCTGTATTGGTTGGTTTGACCTAAGCACATCAACCAATAGGAAGAGACAGCGACACTTCTAACGAGAGAATCTTCAGTCTCTAGGGTGATGAGTCAACTAGCCGATTTCAGTTAAAAGAGGAATGTAAACCTTAGACATAAGCCACGACTTTCTTGCCGTCATTAAAAGCAACTTAGTGAGATCTAAACAGATAAAATCAGAGACCATAAGATTTTCTAACTGATTTACTTCTATCTTTGAGTCGTGCAGTTTATTTGTAGAAGTTTCACCTATAACCATTGGAGGAAATATCATGAACTTTATCCAGACTCGCTTATCGCAGTCAATCCGCACTATTCTAGTTGCATTTACCTGTGCAGTTTTATTCTTTTCTTCTGCTTTCCCAGCATTAGCAGGAGGGCAAACCACTCCTAGCAAACTCACGAAAGGAGAGGCTCCGTTGACCAATATCATTGATAAATCGGAAGATATTATTCAAAACGGCATTCCGTCGATGGAAGAAGTCCAAAAGCGGTCAAACGAAGGACTCAATGGAATTCAAGGCAGCGCAGACATGAACAAAATGAACCGTCCTAGCAACTCACGCAAAGCAGTTTCGATTGAAGAGCGGATTAAAACTGGGCTAGAGAAGGCTGAAGGGAAAGACTAATCTAACAGTCGAGTTATCTAGTAACTCAGTCCATCAAACCTGATAAATTCTAGCTACAGATACAAATGGATCTGTAGCTTTTTGTTTGCTCCGCTAAGGTATTGAGTTTACTTGAACGGGTCTAAAACCACGAATTTGCAACGTTTGAGTGGGCAATATAATTGCAACTAATAGGGCTTTTGCCCGATAAAATTTCCCGGTGGATCGTAATTGCAAACCCACACTTCTCGACCGTTGCCTCGTGCCATGCCACACCCTACTTGTTTAGTGCTGCGCCAAACAATTTGCGTGTAGTGTCCGCACATTTTGCCCGGTTTACAACTATTTGCTTTGTAGTTGTAATCGCTCACTTCTTCGCCCCACATTTTCACTACTCGTTCTGGACTCAACTGCTGCCCAGATGCGGCTGCCAAGTTTTCTCCATAGCGGGAGTTTTTCCGATGCTCAAATCGGTTTTCTTTCAGCAGTTTGGTTGCCCATTGCTGAGCAACGGTTGCTAGTTGGGGCGACCAGGTTACGGCAGAAACCCCAGTCCGTTTGCGCCAGTCGTTGTGAGCATTGAGCATCTGCTGAATCCCTGCCTGACTAGACACGTCATACACAGTTGTGGCAAGTCCTTGTTTTTGTGAGTCACTGAGGGACTTAATCCGGTTAACTCCAACCCCTTTCTCGGTGCTGCCACTTTGGGTATATTTCACGTCATAGCGCACACCTGATTGGCTATTCCAGGCGTAACCCACCAATAAAGCTTCTTGCCAGCGATCGCCCTGGCGCACATACACGGGCTTTCCATCCAGCGGAAATGGCAGGGCTGGTTTTTGAGCGATTCCCGTGAGGGATCCGCTTTGCGGAATCGCGTTAGGGATAGATTTAATTCCCGCTAAAACTCCATTGGCTGGAAGGGATGGATTGATGTAAGCCGTTAGTAAACCGGCGGCGATCGCTGTAGCAAACGAACCATATCGTTGTGGAATCATCTTTTTACCTGCCGCAAACATCTGGGTCTTTTGAGTATGCCCAAGCGCTTTAAGTTCCCTACTCCTCAGAAACTTTTTGCTCAGTCACCAGGGTTAAACTGAGCCATTCGCCTTTATCACCATAGCTGCGAATCATCCGCTGGCGTAAGTTGGGCTGAATCAGCCAGCCAGCCTCTAGAAAGAAAGCTTCTCTTGGTTTAATCTGCATGGGACAGTTTGACGATGCGCCATCTGGCAGCAACAGCACCTGAATGGGCTGAACACCTTGCATGAACATTAGCCGATTGCCATCAATTTCAGCAACTGAGGCGATCGCTTGGCTGGATACGTCTGCTCCAAACGATAATTGTTGCAGGAGGCGATCGCCCTCGCGCTGAACCTGTAGCCTACTGGAGAAAGTGCTGGGTTCTCGCCAATCGGGGTATAAAGTGGTCGCTGCTCCCTGCCAAGTGCCAATCAGGTCTTCCACAGTCAACGGTGGACGGTCTGGAGTCGCTGTTCCAGCCCGGTGTTCTCGGATTAAGGTGACCCGATCGCACTGGCTGGCTCGGTTAAACAACTGCACGAGTCGCAAACGGCGATCGCCGTGAATCAAGCCTAGTTCTGCCCCAAATTCTGAGAAAGGAGCAAACTGGAGCGATCCTTGAGAAAATGCTCCGTCTTCAAAAAAGAGAATGCCGCGTCCCAATGTGCTGTATTCCAAAATCTTTTCAGTAGGTTCTGAAGCAAGACGACGAATGATTTGGCGGATGGTTTGGTTGCCATTCAGCCCTTCCAAGGAAACCACCGTTGGCGTATCCTCCAGTTCATTGCCCTCAGCCGAAAAGCGAGTGAATGAACCCTGCCACTCTCCTAAATTTTGAAGTAAACAGTCCCATTGAGATTTCATACTCATCTCATAGCAATTTTGCGAACGGCAAACAGGCTACCCATCATGCCGACGGCGCTGCCTAAAACTAACAGAATCAGGGCAAGGAATATCCTTTGAAAGGAGCTGATCTGTACGCCACTGGTCAAGAATTGAACGAACTCTGGCTGTTGAGCCAAGAGATGGTTGAGAAACTGCTGTAGGGCAGTCAGCAGACTCCAAGCGATCGCGGCTCCGACCACGCCAAAAGCGACACCCTGCAAAATAAACGGCAGATAGATCCAGCTTGTGGTGGCACCCACCAGTTGCATTACCTCAATTTCACGCCGTCGTGCCATGACGATCAGGCGAATGGTGGTGCTGATCACGGCGATCGCGGTCAGAGTTAATAGGGTAATCACAACCGAGCTAATCCAGTTCAGCCCTTGATTAAGCTGAGCCACTCGTTTTACCGCTTCATCCACAAAGATTACTTCATCGACTCCCGCCAGTTGCGAGAGTTTTGTTGCCAAAACCGGAACGCCAGCAGGAGATTTCGCTTTTACCTTTAGCTCATCAACCAGCGGATTTCCTTCTAGTTGTTTCGTTGCGCCCTTGATTTCTGAGATACCTAATTCCTGAATTAATGCGCTCCAAGCTGCTTCTTTAGAAACCGCTTCCACCGCCGCCACTTCCGGCATTGCCGCAATGCTTGGTTGTAAATCAGCCGCTTGAACGCCCGTATCTAAGTAGGCAGAGACTTCTAGCTGGTTGCCAAATTGATTGAGCAAGCCTTCAAACTGCCAAGACGCTTGCAAACTAATACCAAATAAAAACAGCAGTACCGCGATCGTGCTGATTGCCGCCCAGTTCATCCAGCCGCCGCGCCGTAGCCCCAACCAGGTTTCGCGCAGAAGGTAGTTAGTTTTTGTGAAAATTTGCAGCATTGTCACACTTTATCTTAAGGTCAGCGATCGACTCCAAAAGAGCCGTGGTATACGCTAGACGAAGATTGGGCGATCGTCAATAGCAGGGATAGATTTCAGGTGACAGGAATCAGGTGACAGGAATCAGGTTTCGGGCTTGGACGTGAGACGTTCGGCGAGCGCTCAGTCGAGTCGCGCTCAGCCGAACGGTTTCGGGGATCAGGTTTCGGATTTTAAAACTCCGCACTGAAAACTCCGCACTTCACATTAAGGTGAGGGTGTTTTTTCTGAAGTGGGAAATTTCACCGTTACGACATCTCCCGCTTTACCAAGCGTTTTTGCTTCACCCCGGTTAAACGAAGCCACGACTGCACCTGCGTTACCCGCCACAATTAAAATACTTTTCTTCGCTTTCCAAGTTCGCCGTGTACCTTTGTCTAAAGAGCCTTCATAGGCAACCTTGCCATCAACCGAAACTTCTATCCAAGAGCGATCGGTCAAATTCAGGTCTACTTGCACAGGCGATCCTGCCGTTAAGGTTGCATTTTTAGCGCCAGATACGGCGGATAGACTAGGGTCAGGCGATGAAGACTTTTCCGGGGAGGATGAGCCTGACGAGTTTGTGGTGGGCGCATTCGTTGCGGTTGGATTAGTGACAGCGCTTTTTTGAGGCTGGTTTAAAACGCTGAAGGCAAATGCACCTAGGGCAAGGGCGGCAATGCCTGCTCCTAGCCAGGGTAGAAAGGATAAACCGATTTGGGGCGATCGCTCTGGGCGAGTGGATCTGCGATCGCTGGGTCGCGCTGCTCGTGGCTCAGGTTGTAGTGCTGCTCGTGGCGGTGTAGGACGGGGAGCCGATACGGCAAGCTCAGGCTGCATCTCAGGCGCAGTATGAGCTAAGGAAGCAGGTTCAACATCAAATGCATCCGCAATCATCATGCCATCTAAACTCAAGGCATCTGCATATCGACGAATGAATCCTTTGATGTAAACCGGTTCTGGCAGAATGTCTAGCTGGGCGGATTCTAACGCCTGCAAAATACGCTGGGGAATATAAGTTTGTTTAGCAATCTTCTCAAGGGAAATTCCTTGGTGTTGACGTTGCTGATACAAATATTCAGCAATTTCTTTTAACTGCTCAACCTGAGTGGAATCCAAACCCTTCATAGACCTTCTGCGCTCCTGAGAAATCTGCGACAGCCCTGCATGGGGCATTGAAACTCTGAATACTAATAAACCGTAAGATAGCGCAATCTATGAAAGGAAATTCACAAGTCTCCTCATATTCTCATTAGGGTTAAGAAATATAAAGTAGAGGCATCATCGTCATTGTTATGGTGTGGCAATGTATGCATTTGTTTGGCAAACCCTTGATCGCCCTTCTGCTCACCCCCTTCAGTATTCCACCCAATCGCCTGGAACTCAAGCATCCTTGCCTATCGATATTTCCTGGCCTTGGAATCTGACACTGAAATCTCAGGGAGTGACAATGAGGGTGAAAGCCTGGATGGGAGGTAGAAATAAGCGACCCAAATAGACAAAAATAGAGCGAATTCCAGGAATCCACTCTATTAAGTACAAATATGTTGCCTCTATTCTAACAAGCTTGTCTAGCTGCTCAACTGTCCTAGATTCAACTGATTACGCTCCAGATGTTAGTCGAGTTGTTGCAAAAAGAACGTTGGGTATCGCTTGAACGCTTAGCCACCCTTTTTGCTCAACCGATTCAATTTGAAAGCCATCGTCGCAATCTGCAACGATTTCTGATGTTGCCCCAGTTAAGCGTCAAAGCTTTGTGTTTTCCGATTGTCAAGTATTGGCTCAAGCAACCAGCAATTCTCAGTATGAGAACGATTCTCATCCAATTGTCCGATTTCAATTGCTCTGAATGGCTGGAATCCGCATTCTGTCGTTCAAGAGATTGAGCAAAAAAGCTTCTGGAGACTCTTTTCCTAGTACAAATGTTTCAAAATGAGAATTGCTGTCAAGCAACACTTGAGGCGAGGACAACGGTTACATTTAGTGATTGAGCGCACCTAATGGAAACACCATCATCTGCACCATTTGTTTGTATCTTTTTTGTCTTTGTGATAGACAAAAGACAAGGTTATTGGAATACGTCTTATGTCAGCTTACTGGTTGCAGGTTGTTCGTCGTAGTATTACCCCTACTACGGCGTTGCTGATATTGCTTGGACAAGCACTTCCAACTCGTGGGCAAGAGGCAAAGCCTCTGCCAGTCACCGTTCCTAAAACAACGCCTAGCCCGGTGCCGAGTGCCTCTCCGCTGCCTGAGAAAAAAGACGCAGAAAAAGAGCAGGAATTCCGAGTGCTGGTTTCTGAGGTGGTGGTGAAAGGAGTAACGGGAAAACTGCAAGAGGAGGTGTACAACGTTACTAAAACTAAACCGGGTAAAGCAACAACCAAATCGCAACTGCAAGAAGACATCGACGCTGTTGTTGCCACAGGCTTTTTTTCTAATGTCACAGCCGTTCCTTCAGATACGCCTAAGGGTGTGCGAGTCACCTTTGAGGTGGTGGTAAACCCAGTGCTGAAAGCGGTGCGTGTTGATGGTGGCAAAATTATTCCGGAAAAGTTTGTGACTGAAACTTTTAGCCCGTTGTATGGGCAAGTGTTGAACTTGAATACCTTGCAGGATGGCATTAAAAAAATCAACAAGTGGTATCAGGACAAAGGCTATGTGTTGGCGCAAGTTTTGGATGAGCCGTCGGTTTCCCCTAATGGCACGGTGACGCTTCAGGTGGAGGAAGGTGAGGTAGAAGCGATCCGCGTTCGCTTTATCAATAAGGAAGGCGACGATAAAGATGCGAAAGGCAATCCCATTCGGGGAAAAACTCCCCCACGGACTATCATCCGCGAGTTTGAAACCCAGCCGGGAGCGATTTTCAATCGAACAATTATCGAACAAGACTTGAAGCGAGCCTTTGGGCTAGGAATTTTTGAAGATGTGCGGCTCTCTTTACAGCCCAGTGAGACTGATCCGCGCAAGGTTGTAGTGGTTGCCAATGTAGCAGAGCTAACGGAAGCAGAGAGCCTTTTTAATTTAGCGAGTCGCTTGGAGGATGAAAAATCCAATAACTCAAAACAAAAAGCCATTGCAACCTATCAGGAATTGTTGCGACTTCATCGCCAAGCCAAAGATCAGCCTAATGCAGCGATCGTGCTGAATCGGATGGGATCAGTGTTTTATGATTTAGAAGATTATCCTAAAGCACTGGATTTTTATGAGCAGTCGTTGCTGCTTGCCAAAGCGATTAATCTTCCGGCTCTGGAAGTTGTAGCATTGAACAATATTGGCAATACCCAATATAAACAGGAGAAGTACTCCCAAGCACTTGATGTTTATAGTCAAGCGCTGCCAATTTCCCAGTCGTTAAAATCATCCTCGGCAAAAAATATAGGAACCGGTTTCTTATTTTCAGTGGGGCAGTCTTCAAAGAGAGGAAGATTCTCTGATTTTTCTATCCGTCCTACTCGGTTAACGTCAGCCGTTCCTGATCTAGACATTACTGTTTATGCGAAGCCGCTGATTCTACTGCGGTTGGGTGAGTTGTATCAGTTGCTGGGTGAATATCAGCAAGCACTTCATAGCTTTAAATCTGCATTGCTTCAATGGGAGGCTGTAGCCGGGAAAGCAAAAGATAAAGATAAAGATAGTCTCATGCTTTATGGGTTCTTTAAAGCCTTCAATTTGGCTTTCCTTGCCAGCCTCTATGCAGATTTGGGTGAGGACGCACAGGCTGCAACCTATAGAGACGAAGCAACGCAGTTTTCTCTAAAATTCTCAAAGACCCTCAGAGAGCAAGCTGGCGATAGCGATCAAGCAAATCAGATCAGCTCTCTTCTCCAAGTCGTCTTCTCAGATTTTGCCGTCAATATTGATGGAGCAAAACAGGCGACGTTTGAGAATTGGATGCAGCAATTTGTTGAAGTTTTCCCTAAGGCTGACTCAAAGAATGGATCAACCGCTTTCTTTTTAATTTTTGTTGGCGATGGCTATGCTGAGCGCGGCGACGATGCCCAGGCACTCAAGGTTTATGAGCGAGCATTGAATGCAGTGAAAAACTCTACCAATGTGGACACATTGTCATTGTCCACTCAAGTGGGTGCACTGAATGGAATGGCCAAGGTCTATGGCAAAGGCACTGCCCAGCAGAAAGCGATTGGGTTGCATCAACAGGCTATAAAGGTGTTGCAAGCAAAGGTGTTGCAAGCGTCCGATCAATCGATCAAAGGTTCTTCACTGCACTCTGGACTACTCCCGGAAACGTTGAATTTATTGGGAAAAGCCTATTTTAGAGACAGGCAATTCTCACAAGCACGAAAAGTTTATACTCAAGCCATCGCAACGGACACTACCGCAAAAGACCCACTTAAGGTTGCAGCGTCGCGATTGGGCATTGCAGAGATCGAACGAGCATTGGGAAACCTTGCCCAAGCGCAGACCCAAAGTGAAGCTGCGTTAACAGCACTTGAAACTCGACCTCAAAAATCTTCGATACAGCCTATCTTTTCTAGTAAGCCCTATGTTGATAATGCAGAGGGGCAACCTGTAGTAAGCACTGATCCTGCAACAGGGCGACTAACAGAAATAGGCATTAGAGCTGCTGCACCCAGTGCCTCCATCAGATTGGGTGATGCGGGCGATTTTAACGCTTACAAAGATCAGGCTGCTTTTCTCGCTTCTAAAAAAAGCTATTATCAATTTCATGTTGATCTGTTGATGCAGCGCTATCAGCAAACCGGAGACAATCAGTACGAGACTGAGGCATTTCTGACCAGTGAGAGATTCCAGGCTCAAAGTTTGCGGGCAATGCTGGGGGAGCGCGATCGCCCCAAGGATTCAAATAGCACTCTGGCAGCAACGGCTTCATTACCAGCGATTCAAGCCAATTTAGATGACGATACGATTTTGCTGGAGTTTTCTTTGGGCGAACAGCGTAGCTATCTTTGGGCGGTGACAAAAAATAATATTTCCAGCTATGTGCTGCCACCCCGATCCCAGATTGATTTTGCCACTCGACTATTTTATAACTATTTAACCAATCCGAATCTACGGGTGAGACCCAATAGCACTGCCCAAACAGGAATGAATCTGAGCCAGCTCATTTTAGGCGCGGTGGCTCCAAAACTGGTGGGTAAAAAGCGGCTCTTGGTGGTGAGTGATGGGGGACTGCAATACATTCCGTTTAGCGCACTGCCCATGCCCCTGGCGGGAGTCAACAGCAGTACGCCAAACCTGGCAAGCCCAAATTTTGCAGATATAGCAGAACCGCTATTGGTGCGGCACGAAGTGGTGAATCTGCCTTCTGCCTCTACCCTGCTGGCCATTCGCCAAAATCGGGCAAAGCGGATTGTCCCCACGAAAACTTTGGCAGTGCTAGCTGATCCGATCTTTGGTCAAGATGACAAGCGGCTAGGCGCAGCCCAGACAAAACAACTTTTGGCAGGCAATGCCGATGGGGAGCAGTTTTATCCACGGTTGCCCGGAACCCAACGCCAAGCCGAGCAAATTTTAGCGTTGGTGCCGGAAACCCAGCGATCGCAGAAATTTGGCTTTGATGCCAGTCGTCAAGCTGCCCTCAGCCCAGAATTGGGAGATTACAAAATTGTGCATTTTGCCACCCACGGCATTTTAGACGGTCAGCGCCCAGAGCGATCGGGGATGATCCTATCGACGGTAAATGAGCGGGGTGAACTCCAGCGCAGTTTGCTTTCCCCTCCCGATATATTCAATACGCTCAAACTTTCAGCCGATTTGGTGGTTCTGAATGGGTGTCGCACAGGTCTAGGCACAAGAGCAAACAAAGAATACTCTGATAGACAAAATACCTATGACGTAGGCATTGGTTTTAGATCTATTTCAGCTACGGCCCAAAAGAATCTGACATTTAACGGCGAAGGGGTGGTTGGGTTGACGGGGAGTTTTCTCTATGCCGGAGCCGAGCGCGTTGTGGCAAGCCTGTGGAGTGTGGAGGAAAAGGCAACGACTGACTTGATGGTGCGGTTTTACCAGAACATGCTGAATGGGCACGGTGGCAAGAAACTTTCTCCTGCGGCAGCACTGCGGGAAGCCCAACTATCCATGTGGAAAAAACGCCGTTGGGAATCTCCTTATGATTGGGCTGGCTTTGTTTTACAAGGCGAATGGCGGTAGCAGGAAAAAGATAATTTAGATGGGTCTCAGTATCCAGTCAGGTTTTGGATACTGAGTCGGTTTTACAGATCGTAAAATATTCGGTGTCGTGATCGGTTCAGCGCGTAACTCATTTAACTCAGCCGAATCTAAGATAGTTTGCCAATCCTGAATGACGCGATCGCTGGAATCCGTGAAGCGCAAGTTGGCTAGAGTTGTGAGTGCCTCATACCACACGCCATTTTGGGCATAAAGAGCAAACCGCTCACCAGGAAGCGTAGTTTGCTTCAATTGGTCTTGCACAGCAGATCCTAAGGCAACTCGCTGAATCCATCCATTCACCGTCACGTCACCCGATCGATTGCTGGGGTCACAAATCACCGAGAACACCCAGCGATACTGCTTGCCTACTTGCAACGGTGGCATCTTTTCTGGAACTTGAACCCCAATAATTCCAGGCGCTGCTGTGAGCGTAAACGTGGTTAAAAACACATCGGCTTCATCCTGATCAATCAGCACAAACTCTGCCAACCGTCGTGACTTAGCGGCATAGGGCACATAAAACCAAAACGTGGGATGAGCACTTGCCGTCACTCCCATCGGAATCTCTTCTGCCGTTGAGTCAGCTTTGTTTGTAGGCACCAAAGCGGTTAGAGGCTTATTTACGGGTGGACAAATGCCCTGGGTCGCGCCGCCTTTTTTCCTGCCGGAAGGGGCCCCTCGATTGGCAGTCTTGGGCGGAAAGAACAACCACCTTAACCGATCAACCACGCTTTGAGCGATTAGAGTGGGGCTTTCCTTAGCTAAAGATTGCGCTTGGAGCGGAACCTGAGTCACCAGACTGCTACTGAGAACTAGAACAGCGACGATGACTGTAACCTGTTGCTGGAGAGCTTGCTTACGATGAGCCATGATAGCGGTTCCATATCTCACACCTGAATACTCGCATAGAGGGGGTGCTAGGATTTTTCTCCAGTGTACGTGATGACTCTGACTGCGATCGCGCTTACCCCCAAAGCAAGCATAGGGGGAATCAGTGGCAACCAGCCAGCCCAAACGACCAAGGTGAAGTAGCAGGATAAAATTAGAAGGATAAAAGCGCCTAACACTGCAAGGCTTAGGGATTTAACCCTGCGAAATCGCCAGACTAAAATACCCCCGACTATAGACCAGCCCATAACCCAGAGTGCTTCTATCAATTGAGGAAAGACCCAGAGCAGTGATCGTTCTTTTGCAACTGCACTTAAAAGTTGGCTGGTCATTTGCGCTTGAATTATTACCCCAGGAATTTCTTCCTGATAGGGAGTGCGCCAATCATCCCCCTTATCAGGAGCCGTTACACCAATCAACACAATTCGATCTTTCAATGTCCGAAAGGGCACATCGCGATTTAGGAAGTTTTGCAGACTGACGGTTTCTGCTATGTTACGGGGTGAGCCTTGAACGCTGCGGTAATTCAGCAAAATTTGGTGTCCTGCGGCATCAATTCCCTGGTATCCTCCTGTAATGGCTTCTATCGGAGTGAGCGTAACACCTTTAAGGGTATAAGCTGTGGATGAAATAACAGGTTCAGTACCTAAATAGCTGGCAGCAAGGCGAAAGCTAAAGGCGTAAGGGACTAAGCAGGATGGTTGCCGCCCTTCTAAACTCATTTCTAGCAGGTGCCGACGCACAATCTTGTCCGGGTCGGGTACAAAGTCGCTAAAGCCAACCCTCTGCTGAAGTTCTTCTTTTGAAATTTCAGGTGGAGCTATGATGCCCTTAGGGTCGAGGTCGTTTTTAGGGTTAGGAACCTTGCAAACGGTAATTAGACGCTTATCTGTTTTCAATCGTTGACCCAGAGGTTGATAACTACTAGCAACTGAAGATCTACGATAAATATCTAAACCGATGATCTTAGGGCTGTAAGAATCCAAGGTCTCTAACAATTTCAATAAAGTCTGGTCCGATAAAGACACTCCTGGAGGTTGAGCATCAATGGCGGCTTGATCAACTTCAATGATTAGTAGGCGTTTATCCCTTTCTGGGCTGTCTGGACGCGACCGTAGCAGTTGATCAAATGCCCATAGTTCCATAGGTTGTAATAATCCTAAGAAACGAATTACAAGCACCAAGAGGGCAATAACGCTGCTTAGGCGGAGGGCACGGTGGAGGTTGCGATCGCCCAATAATGCTAGACGCTTTCGTTCTAACCACGATTGTTTTGGCGACGGTGCTGGCACCCCTCGCAGCATGTCTCGCAGGTCGGTCGGCATCTCTGTCCAAATTCGCTCCAATTCACGAATCGAAATCGCCTGTCCTCGTTTGCCAGTTTCCAGACGATGAGTTGCCACACCGAGAACATAGTCATTTTTGTCGATTACGGGTGAACCGCTGCACCCTGGCTCTAGTTTGTCGGGTATGCCAGCCTCGGTAATCTCTAGATCCCAGGTTTGGGCAAAATTAGCAGCTTTTCCTGCAATGCCTGTTTCCTTGCCTAAGCGTCCTTGCAAAACTCGATATTGTTTGCTTCCCTGTTTAGTATCTAGAAGCCGAAACCCTGCTGTTGTAAATGGGCTACCTTCTTGCCCTGTCGCACCCAGTTTGAGCGATCGCGGGTTCGGCAAGCCATCCACGCGCAAAACAGCTAAATCAATATCGGAACTGTTGCCTAAAGCAACTACGCTTGCATCCATGCCGCCTGCTTTAACGGCATTAACGCCGCCTACATCCTCAACCACGTGAGCGCAAGTCAGCAGATAGGTTGTTTGCCCCTCGCAGTAAACCATAAATCCAGTGCCAAAGCCTGTTTCCTTAGGCGTTTTACTGGAAATCACAACAATGGCATCACTTAACCTGGCATCCATTGGATTTAACTCTTAGGTTTCAGCACCAGCTTTACGATCAAATTAGCACCTGCTTTTGATTTAGTGACATAAAGGTTACCCTCGCCCTCAAAGCTTAGCCCAATTTGCACCTCAGCCTGTTCAATATTCATGTCCTGGTTGATCTCAGTCCAGGCAGCGGCGATTGGGCGACAAGTTCTCACTAAAATCGGGTGGATCTTGTCAAAGGTTTCGTTCACCTTCTCAGCCAATCCGCCCGAAATGGGCTGGGCTTGTTCTGGTGAAACTTCCACCTCAACTAATGTTCCATCATCCAATTGAATCAATTTCGTTGGCATTTTCTTTCTTTAGGAAAACATTGCTTTAAGAATATACCGATGAACACATCCCGCAGCAAAATTTCAACATGTATGAGTCTATTGAGAAAGGATCGTTTGTGTAAAAAATGTGAGATTTTGGAGAATCAAAGCGCAGTTTCTTTTATTCAATACCGCTGTCTCGTTCTGACTTCTCGGTTCCTACCTGCGGGCTTATGGAAGCGGTCGCCAAGCTTGCTTGAAGCAGCTTGTTGATAAGCAGCTATATCATTCTGGTCTATTTTCGCCTCTAGCCCACTTAAGCTGTACAAGGCTATTTATTTGGGATGAGTCAGGCTCAAGCAAATGTCTGGGTGTATCGACTGAGTGGGGTGCTCAATCAAGCGTTGGGCAAAGAGCAACAATTGCCCGATCATGAGCCTGCCAAGCTAGAAGCTGTCCTCAATGCTTGTACTAGTGGGTCACTTGTAATGAAAGACGAAATCAAGATGCTTATACAGCGAGCCTTTCAGCTATTATAAATGGCTAAACTCGAGGCAAATGACCCACTAGTTTGGAATTCATGATTGATGGCACCGAGCGACCCATCAACTGACTTCAAGATAAAGTAGACAGCACAAACCACTACAGCGAGAAAAAGAAGTCCCACACAATGAAGAACACTGTGATTAGCGAACATGGTAGTCAGGTCGTCTTTTTAAGTGCCACTGACGAAGGTAAGAAGCGTGACAAGATTGCTGATGAAGAAAGCTATCAGTTTCCGGCAGGCAGTGTGCTTTAAGCTGATCAGCATTCAAGTTGCATAAAATCGGGCTTGAAACCCTTGCTGTTAGGGGATCAGTTTGGAAAAAGTAGATGACGATTAGCTTAGCAAGGTAACGGATTTCAAGGATTTGTGCCTACCGGAGCCCCCGTTAAGCAACCCAAGAAGAAATCTCGAAAGAAGAAATTAACGCTTGCACAGAAAGAAGCCAATCGTCAAATTTCTAAAGTTCGTGTCGCCATCGAGCATTAGATTGGCGGGGTCAAACGGTGTCAGATTGTTGTGCAGAAGTTTCTTAACTGGGCTGATCACTACATCGGCGATGTGATGGAAACCGCCTGGGGACTCCACAATTTCCGCTTAGATCAGCGTCGCAGAAAAGTGAGACACCCAGAAGCGGCTTAAGCGTAAAGTCCAAGAAGGACTGCCGCTTGGCAGAGTTTGGACACTATTTCCGATAAGGTCTATAAGGTCTATTGTTCATGCTAACTCCGCTGCTTGCACCGTAATGGTTTCCATCAAAAAACCCACCAGCCATTCTTTAATGTGGTGGGTTGCGCGGCAGTCATCTTCGTTATAGGTGAGGATGGCATCGAGGTGAGCGCGATCGCCCGTACTGAGCCATTGAGCATACCAACAGATCGACTGAGCGCCGTTGGCAGCAGGATCGCGCCACTCGAACCCTATCCATCGGGCAATTTGCTTCAGGGCATAGTTTTCTACGGGCAGCGTGACTAATCGGGTGATGCGTTCATGCACATCGACAAAGCGCGACAGCAGCGGTTTTATCTGAGAGTAGGGGGTGCCATACAGTTTGGCGAGGCGTTCTACGGTTTGCACTTCAAACGGACAAAAATGAAAAATGGGCGCCGTTGGATAGCGCTTGAACAACTCTAATAACTGTTGCCAAACCAGCACTTCATCTTCAGGATGCTCTGCCAACAATGCATAAAAGATTTGCGTATTGGCAGGGCGATCGACGACCAACACACCATGCAAATAAATTAGATTTAAGGTTGGCTCGGCTTCTATATCAAAATAAAGTTCAACTGGAGCCGTAGGAAGCAATGCTAAGAGATCATAAGACCCGTGGATAGACCGTTCTAAATAATGATTTGCATCATGACCGCTGGGTTGCAGGCTTTCTTCAATGAGCAACGCGCGATCGTGCAGTACAGAAAAAGCCTGTTGCACCAGCTTATGAGCCACTTCTTTCCCAAATCCGGGCAATGGTTCTAAATGGCTGGGTTTGGTTTCTGCCAGCGCTTTGACCGTCAGCAGGTTTAAAGTTTGCAACTGCACATAACGAGTGGGGGTTACGCCGGGCAGCAACGATAGGTGATAGTCGGTTTTGGCGATCGCGTGGCAATAGCTTAACCAATGACATAGGCTACAGCGACTCCGGGCAATGAACACTTCCGGCTCTTGCTGCTGCACCATCATTTGAATATACTCAGCTAAAATCTCCTGCATCCGAGGCAACACATCCCACAAATCCACGGAGTAAGTGCCGCGATCTCGCAGCATCAGCCATGCCGTCTCCATCCATGCTCCCTGCACCTCCGCTAGCACCATGGCATGAAACGCAACCGCCACTTGATATTCCAATTTGGGGCGTTTGCCTAACTTGATTTCCGTGGGCACATACAGCCAATCTCCAAAATCAGAAAGACCTGGATGCTTCACCAATAAATCAGGATTACTTTTTAGAGTAATTCCGTTTTCTGTCTGGGTGAGTAGTACTCCTTGATGAATGCGATCG
>Ga0209181_10007184_pt1 | contig 15361 bp, 11 predicted proteins | sample MAT05_FD_187208 | JGI IMG/M metagenome (GOLD analysis project Ga0209181, IMG submission 187208) | Freshwater microbial communities from Lake Fryxell liftoff mats and glacier meltwater in Antarctica - MAT-05 (SPAdes) (version 2) | ecosystem: Environmental > Aquatic > Freshwater > Ice > Liftoff... | reverse complement strand
CCGCCATGATGGTGTAGAAGCCTTTTTTCATTCGCTTCGCTCAGGGCCTGGTTCGTGCACGCATCAAAGGGGTCGGGGGAAGGGAGGAGGCAGGGACAGCCACCCGGTTGCGCGCCGTCCATCGGCTTGTCCGGGTGGTTTGTCCGATTGGATAGGCCAGACGCGGCGCGGTTATAGCACGCAGTCCCGGCCATGCCGCCCGGCGGCCCTGGCCCTATTGCCGGGGCTGGTGGGTCGGGCGGCGCTGGCAGAATCAGCCGCAAGCCCTTGGCGTCGCCAACCCGTCCCGCAGCCCAACCCCAAACTGCCGTGCCCCGTCCGATTGAAGCGCTGGTCCACGCCGATGCCCTGGCGCACAACCTGGCGCGCCTGCGTGCGCAGGTGCCCGACGCCCGCGTCTGGGCCGTGGTCAAGGCCAATGCCTATGGTCACGGCGTGGCGCGTGTGTTCGAGCCGCTGCGCGCCGCCGATGGTTTTGCGCTGCTCGATCTGGCCGAGGCGAAAACCCTCCGCGGGCTGGACTGGCGCGGCCCGATCCTGCTGTTGGAAGGCGCGTTCGAGGCCCGCGATCTGGAGCTGTGTTCTCGCCTGAACCTCTGGCACGTGGTGCACTGCGAGCAGCAAATCGACTGGCTCAGCCGCCACAAGACGCACCAGCCGCACCGGGTGTTCCTCAAAATGAACAGCGGCATGAACCGGCTCGGGTTTTCGCCCGCCGCGTTTCGAACGGCCTGGGTGCGGCTGAACGCGTTGCCGCAGGTGGACGAGATTTCTCTTGTCACCCACTTCTCCGACGCCGATGGGCCGCGCGGCATCGCGCAGCAGGTGTCGGCCTTCGAGACCGCCACCCGCGACCTGCCCGGCGAGCGCAGCTTGAGCAACAGCGCCGCGGTGTTGCGCCATGCCGGCCTGGCCAACGACTGGGTGCGCGCCGGTATCGGCCTGTACGGCAGCGCCCCTGATCATCCTGAGCACAACATCGCGCACTGGCAACTGCAGCCCGCCATGACACTGCGTTCGCGCCTGATTTCGGTGCAGGCATTGCAGGCCGGCGATGCCGTGGGCTATGGCAGCCGATTTGTCGCCGACCGGGCACTGCGCATCGGTGTCGTGGCCTGCGGATATGCCGACGGCTACCCGCGTCATGCCGGCACAGGCACGCCGGTGCTGGTGGACGGCGTGCGTTGCGCCACCGTGGGCCGGGTGTCGATGGACATGCTGGCGGTGGACCTGACGCCGGTGCCAACCGCCCAGTTCGGCAGCGAGGTCACCTTGTGGGGCGTTGGCCCGCACGGCAGCCTGCTACCGATCGACGAGGTGGCGCAGGCCGCCGGCACGATTGGCTACGAGCTGATGTGCGCGCTGGCGGCGCGGGTGCCGGTGAGCGTGCATCGCGCCGACTGACGGCAGCCTGTGCGTCCAGTGGCGTGGCCCAAGCCTGCCTGCCTGCCTGCGTCGGCGCGCGGTGGTTGGCTTGGAAGGCGGCATTCGGCTCGTTGCTGACGTACATCTCATCAGGATGCTGCCGTTCGACGAGTGGTCCGCGTGGCGACCAAGGCCGCCGGGCAACCGGCTCCCTCCATGTCCCCCGATGCCGGCCAAGGGGCCGACATCTCCTCCTTTACTTACGGGATCCGGTCACCCGACGCCCTTGGCCGCCGCCACCGTTGCCGCGTGCGTTGGCTTGAAAAGCCGGCACGCGATGCGGGTGGAGTAGCGCCGTGTCGGGCTGGCGTGTCCCGCGCAGGTAAAGAAGGGAGGGCCGGTGCTTTTCCGGCCCGGAATGACACGGAGCGGGGCACGCCAGCCCGGCGCGGTGCGGTCGCACAACACCCACGAACGGCCGGTTACGGGCCAAAAAACGAACGGCAGCTCAGAGCCGAAACCTGACACTGTGGACCCCTGCCGCGACCACGGCCCTTGGGCTCAGCTGCGCAATAGATCGAGTCGAGGCAGGTGCTCGCTTCCCGGCAGCGCCGCTTGCGCCACCTGTGCCGGGCTCACGCCCAGGTGTTCGATCAGCACCGTCTTGAACACCGCGCGCAGGTCGGTGGTGATGCGCAAGTCGCGGCCTTCAAAGCGTTGCGCGGGGGCCAGGCCGGGCCAGTCGGTGACGATGCGCCCGCCCCGCACCGCACCGCCCAGCACCAGCGCCGCGCCGCCACTGCCGTGGTCGGTGCCCTGGGTGCCGTTGATCGCAACCGTGCGGCCGAACTCGGTCACCACCAGCACGACGGTGCGCCGCCAGGTGTCCCCGGCGGCCGGGGCGGTCAGGCCTTCACGCAGCGCGGCCAGGCTGGCATCGAGCAGGCGCAGGTTATTGACCAGCGGGCCGGGGTCGGCCACCTGGTTGGCATGGCTGTCCCAGCCGCCCAGGTCCAGTACGGCGGCTTGCGGTCCGTCGGGCCGGATCAGGAAGGCCGCTGCCTGCCGCGCCAGGTTCAGCGCGGCTTGCCGGGGTGCGGCCAAGGGCGCCACGCTGCCGGCAGCGTTGGTCTGACCGTTTGTCTGGCCATTCGCCTGACCGGTCACCATGCCGGGCGCCATACCGCCCGCCACCGTCGGTGCGGGCATGGTGCCGTTGTCGCGCAACTCACGCGCCCGCGCCAGCGCGCTGGCCAGCGGTACATCGTCGATGTAGAGCCGCTCCAGCCGGGCCACCAGATCGGCACCCGGATCGGGCCGGGCGGACGGTGCCCAGGTGTCGACCTCGGTGTGGCCGCGCAACACCAGCGGTACCGCCGGCTGGAAGGCCATGGCCTTGCGTGTGCTGCCGGCCAGTGCCCGGCCCAGCCAGCCGGTGTCCAGTGCAAACGGCTTGTCACCACCGGATTCGAGCACCTGCTGGGCATCGAAGTGCGAGCGCTCGCGGTAGGGCAGGCCGGTGGCGTGCAGCACGGCCAGTTCACCCTGGCCGTACATCGTGTGCAGGCTGGGCAGCGCCGGATGCAGCGCAAACAGCCCGTCCAGCGGCAGCGCTGGGCTGGCAAACCGGCCCAGCGCGCCCCGGGCGTCGGCAAACGCAGGGTCGCCCAAGGCCGGCACGGCGGACAGGCCGTCCATACCGCCGCGCAGGATCATCAGCACCAGGCGCGGTCCTCCCGGGGTGGCTGCGCCCGCCAGGCTCAGACCGGCCCAGGGTGCCAGCGCGCCCATGCCGGTGGCGCTGGCCGCGCGCAGCCAGGCGCGGCGGTCGATGCGGTGGGCAGTGTGTTGGGGCATGTGGGATTCCAGCAAGGGAGGGGACCGTCGAGTCAGGGCGGGCAACGGTGGGCGGGTTGGCTAGCGACAGGCGTGCACCGATCTAACGCCGTTGGAACTCTGGCGCCATCAGCAGCAGCGTCAGCGCTTGGGGTCCGTCGGCGGCGCGCTCCAGTTGCTGGCGGGTGGCGTTGCTCAGCAGCACGCCCAGGCTGGCCTGGGCCAGTGCCCGCGCATCGACCTGGGCGCCTTGTCGGCTGGCGGCCTGGGCGGCCCATTCGACGCGTTGCCAGACTGCCTCGGGCCCCAGCCAATCGGAGGCCAGGTCGGACCAGCCGGCCGGTGATGTGGCGTAGTGCGGCCGTTGACCCAGCGCCGCCAGGCCGGCGTCCGGTGCACGCCGCGCCAGTTGCTCGCCCACGCGCAGCAGGCGGGCGCTGCTGAGCACAAACTCCTCGGGTGTCTTGAGTTTGGCGGGGGCGCTGGCCCAGGCCTCGGGCGCGTCGATCAAGGTCTGGTAGAGCGCGGGCAAGTTGCCGTCGGTATCGGTCAAGCGCTGCGCCATGCGCGCTACCAACGCCGGCGGTGGCTGGTCGGCCAACAGGTGGCGCGCCAGTTTGGTGGCGATATGCCGGTGGGTGGCAGGGTGTCGGGCCAGATCGGCCAGCACCGCACGCAGGGCCAGCGGGCCGGCGTCGTAGCGGCGGCCGAGCACGGTCTTGGGCCCGGGCTGGTGCCAGGCGGGATCGAAGTCGGGCTCGGTGCCCGCGGTAGCGTCGGCTGGGCCACCGGGCCGCGGGCCGCGCCAGCCTGTCAGCACGGCAGCCAGCGCGCTGACATCGGCCTGGCTGTAGCCACCCCAGGGTCCGTAGAGGCCACCGCCGCCGGCCACGCCCAGGGTGTGCAACTCCAGCACCTCGCGGGCCAGGTTTTCGTTCAGGCCGGTCAGGCGGGGTGCGGTGCTGGCGGGCCCGGCATCGGTGCCGGCTGCACCGGATGATGCGGCTGCTGCGGCTGCTGCGGCGGCCATCGCGCTACGCCGGCCCAGGCGCTGCACCAGCGTGGATTGCGGCCCGGCCGACAGGTGGTTGTCGAGGTAGCGCAACATGGCCGGGTGGGTCACGGCGGCGGTCAGCAGGTCGACCAGCCGCCCGGCGATGTGGGGCCGGATGGCCTCGCGCTCGTAAGCGCCCACCAGGCCCTGGGTGCTGGCCTTGCCGAGCGAGACGGTGAAGTGGTTGCACCAAAACAGCGCCAAGCGCTCGGCGAATGGCCGTGTGCTGGTGGCTGCGGTGACCAGGCGCGCCCGCATGTCGGCCTGCACCTGAGCGCGCAGGGCGTCCTTGGCGTCGCGCGCATCGGCGGGCCGAGCGGCGGTCTGGCGCGCCAGGGCCTCGGCCAGGCCGGGCAATCCAGTGCCGCGTTGGGGGTCGGCCGGCCCGATCTGTGCGCGCAGCCAGGCACGGGCGTCTTCACCCACCAGCGCCAGGTCGGGTTCACCCAGGCCAAAGCGGTGCGCGGCGATGGCGGCGGCGGCTGCGGGGTCGGGTTGTGTCAACGGGCTCATGGCTGGGGCGCTCCGCAAGTCTGCTTGTTCAACGCTGCAGTGTGGCGGCGGTTGGCGCTGCGACACGCAAAGAATTGCAAACCCGGCTCAACGCCGACGCGCGTTGGTCCGGGTCGACCCGGTGTTGGCCCGCACTGCGGCAGCCGCCGACCAGCAAAAAGGCGCCCGCAGGCGCCTTGGGTTTGACCCGTCCGGGCTTTGCTCAGCGCGCCAGCAGCGCGTCCACCGCGTTCACGTCCTGCGGTTGCAGCTGGCCCGAGGCCTGGCGCAGCCGCACGCCATTGAAGATCACGTCGTAACGCGCCTTGGCCAGGTCACGCTGGGCCTGGAAGAGCTGGCTTTGGGCGTTCAGCACATCCAGATTGACCCGCACGCCGACCTTGTAGCCCAGCTGGGTGGCCGCCAGCGCCAGTTGGCTGGACGACTCGGCCGCCTCCAGCGCCAGCACCTGGCCGCGCAGCGACTGCACGGTGAAAAACGCGCTGCGCGTGGCCTGTGCGATGTTGCGGCGCGCCGCCTCCAGATCGCTCTGGGCCTTGTCCTCCAGCGACAAGGTTTCCTTGATGCGGTTCTGCACCGAATAGCCCGAAAACAGCGGCAGGTTGACCTGCAGTGCGACGCTGCCCTGCGGACCGCGGCCGGTGGTCGGGCCAAAGCTGCCCGACTTGCCGCCGATGTTGGTTTCGCCAGCCAGGCGGGTGTTGGACTCGGCAAGCGAAGCGCTCAGGCCTACCGTGGGCAGGTGGCCGGTGCGGGCCTTTTCGGTCTCCAGCCGGGCCACTTCGCGCGCCAGACGAAGCTGGGTCAGGGCCGGGCTGGCACTGTCGGCCTGGGTCACCCAGACCTCCATTTCGGCCGGCGCGATCGGCGGGAGCACGACCGGCAGCGCCAGCGGCTTGGGCCTGACGCCCGGCCGGCCCACCACGCTGGCCAGCGCCAGGCGCTTGACGTTGAGGTCGTTCTCGGCGACCAGCTCTTGCGCGGTGCCCAGATCAAAGCGGGCCTGGGCCTCGCGCGTGTCGGTGATGGTGGCGGTGCCGACCTCGAAGTTGCGCTTGGCCGAGGCCAGTGTCTCGGAGATGGCCTTCTTGCTGGCGCGCACCGTGTCGAGCGCATCATTGGCCGCCAGCACGTCGAAATAGGCTTGCACCAGCCGCACGATCAGGTCTTGCTCGGCGGCCAGCAACTGCGAATTGGCCACCTCGATGGCGCGCTCGGCCTGGGCGATGGTCTTGTCGTTGCCACGGTTGAACAGCGATTGCTGTGCCGTCACGCCCAGCGACTGCACGCTGCTGCGGGTGCTGGTGGTGCTGGTGTAGGGCGTATCAGTCCGGCTTTCGGACCAGGTGCCGGTGGCGTTGACCAGTGGCCGCCTCAAGGCCCGGCTTTGCTCGGCCTTGAAGACCACCGAGTCAGCTTGCGACCGGGCCGATTGGTAGGGCGCGTCGTAGGCCCGTGCCGCGTCGTACAGCTCCAGCAGGCTCTGGGCCTGGGCCGGCGCCAGGGCGGACAGGGTCAGGCCCAGCGCCAGCGCCAGCACCAGTGGCAACTTCAGCGCCAGCGCCGGCGGGCGGGTACGGCTGCGCCGCAGTGGTGTCCGGAGCGGATGGGGCGGGTTCAAACTGGGCATGAACAGGGTCCTTGAAGAGGTGACTGGTCGAAAAACGGCGGGCGATGGCGGCGGCAACAGATGGATCGAGCAGCAAACGGCACGGCAGCACCACCGGCAGTCAGTAGCGCGGCACCCTGCCGTCCACCTCGCGCGACCAGGCGTCGATGCCACCCGCGACGTTGTACGCGGACGCAAAGCCCTGGCGCTGCAGAAATGTGACGCACTGCAGGCTGCGGGCGCCGTGGTGACACAAAACCAGGATGGGCTGCAGCCGGTCCAGCTCATGCAAACGTGCTGGCAGCGTGCCCATCGGGATGTGCAGGCTGCGCGCGCCCGGCAGGTCGAAGCGGGCGGTTTGCAGCTCCCAGGCCTCGCGCACGTCCAGCAGCACCGGGCCTTTTTTGGCGGGCACGGCAGTACCGGCGGGCAGGTCGTGCGATGGAGCCAGCACCCGGTCCTGCACAAAGGCGATCAAGTCCCGTACCGGCAATTGCACCGGCCAGGACGTGGCAGGCGTCGGCGGTGTCGGTGTCATGCGGCGTCAGACGAGGTCGGCAACACGGCGGCGGCGATCAATCAGAACACGAAGCTGCTGGGCTCTTTGATGCCGGTCAGGCGCGGCGCCACGGTGTCGAACAGTTGTTCTGATCGCAGCGCAGTGGCCGACAACCGGGTGATGCGCACGGCATGCATCACCGGCTCAAAGCCGACGATGGCCAGCAGCCGGCCGCCGATCTTGAGCTGGTCCAGCAGCACCTGCGGCACCTCGGGCACCGATCCCGACAGCATGATGACGTCGAACGGCGCCTCGCCGACCAGGCCACGTGCACCGTCCATCTCGCGCACGCTGGCGTTGAGCACGCCGGCACGCCGCAGGTTGGCAGCGGCCATCGCTGCCAGCGCCGGCACCCGCTCCAGCGAGATCACCGACTGCGCGCGGTGCGCCAGCAGCGCGGCCATGAAGCCCGAGCCCGCGCCCACCTCCAGCACCCGCTCGTGGCGCTGCACATGGGCCTCTTGCAGCAGCCGGGCTTCGACCCGGGGCGCCAGCATGCAGGGGCCGTTGTGGCCACCACGACCCTCTGGGTCATCTTGGCCATCTGGGCCATCTTGGCCGCCACCCGTCAGCGGCACTTCACAATCTACAAAGGCCAGGGCCTTGTAGGCCGCGGGCACAAAGTCCTCGCGCCGCACCATCGCCAGCAGGGACAGCACGCCCCCGTCGAGCACATCCCAAGGGCGGATCTGTTGCTCGATCATGTTGAAACGGGCCTGTTCGATGTTCATGGCGCGGGTCCTGGGCTGTCTTGCGATAGAGGGTTTGGCGGGCATTCGGGTAACTGCGGATTCTATTTCGGCAACTCGGTGCCGACCTGACCCGCCGCTTGCAGCGCGGCGGGCGCCGGCAAGATGCCAAACACCCGGCGCTTGACCCACAGCCCCAAGTCGTCCATCCAGCAGTAGACCACCGGCACCACCACCAGCGTCAGCAGCGACGAGGTGATCACGCCGCCGATCACGGCCTGGCCCATCGGCGCGCGCTGCTCCGAGCCTTCGGTCAGCGCCAGCGCCAGCGGCAGCATGCCGAAGATCATCGCCAGCGTGGTCATCAGGATCGGTCGCAGCCGCACCTTGGCGGCCAGCAGCAGGGCGTCGTTGCGCGGCAGGCCGGGCACGGTGTTGCCATGACCGTCGAGCGACGGCTCGCGCGACCGGATCGCAAAGTCCACCAGCAGGATCGCGTTTTTGGTCACCAGGCCCATCAGCATGATCACGCCGATGACCGAGAACATGTTGAGCGTGCTGCGCCACAGCAGCAGCGCGCCGACCACGCCGATCAAGGTGAGCGGCAGCGAGCTCATCAGCGCCAGCGGCTGCAAGAAGCTGCGGAACTGCGACGCCAGGATCATGTAGATGAACACCACGCCCAGCGCCAGCGCCGATACGGCGTAGCCGAAGCTCTCCTGCATGTCCTTGGTCGAGCCACCGAAGCGGTAGGTGTAGCCGGGCGGCAGCGCCACCGTTTCAAGCACCTTGCGAACGTCGGCCGCCACCTCGCCCTGGGCCCGGCCAGCGGTGTTGGCGGTGACCTCGCTTTCGCGGTTCTGGTCGCGCCGGTTGACCTGGGTGGCGCCAAAGCCGGCGCGCACATCCGCCACCTGGGACAGGCGCACGCTGCGGGTCGAGCCGTCGGCATTGCTGCCCAGTACCAGGCCGAGCTGGCCCAGGTCGGCCGGGTTGTCGCGGGATTCGGGCGCCAGCCGCACCTTGACGTCGTAGGTCTGGTCGTTGCCAGCCCGCCAGTCGCCCACCGTCTGGCCGGCCACCAGCGCCCGCAAGGTGCTGGTGATGCTGCCCACCGAGAGGCCCAGGTCGTTGGCGGCGTCGCGCCGCACGTCGATGATCACCGTGGGTTTGGGTGGTTTCATGCTGGTGTCCAGGTCGACCAGGCCGGGCACGGTCGCCAGCTTGGCCAGCGTGGACGTGGTCAGGCGCTGCAGCTCGACCAGGTCGCTGCCCTGGATCGAGAACTGGATCGGCTTGCCGCCGCCCACCGAATCGAGCAGGCCGACATGCGTGACGGTGATGCCCGCCACCTGCGCCAGCCGGGCGCGCAAAGGCACCGACATTTCGTCCACGCTGCGTGTGCGCTGCTTGCGGTCGACCAGCCGCACAAACACCGAGACGTAATTGCGGCCGGCGGCCTGACCGGTGTTGATGGTGGAGAAGGTGTAGTTGACCTCGGGCATCTCGCGCAGGATGGCGTCGACCTGGCGGGCGCGCGCCTCGGTGCTGGCCAGCGACGAGCCCACCGGGGTGTAGAAGCTGACGTTGGTCTCCGAGAAATCGGCCTTGGGTACAAATTCGGTGCCCAGCCTGGGCACCAGCAGCACCGCGCCGACCAGGGTGGACAGCGCAATCGCGACTGTCGCCCCCTTGTGCTTCAGCGACCAGCCCAGCGTAGCCACATAGACCTCGCCCAGCCGGTGCGAGGCGCGGTCCACCCAGTGCGTCAGCCGGCCCAGCGTGTGGTCGTAGAAGCCCTTGGGCTTGAACGGCTGACCTTCCCGATCGATCGCCGGGTCGTGCCAGATCGAGCTGAGCATCGGGTCGAGCGTGAAGCTGACAAACATCGAGATCAGCACCGCCGCGACGATGGTCAGGCCGAACTCATGGAAGAACTTGCCGATGATCCCGCTCATGAAGCCGATCGGCAAAAACACCGCCACGATCGACAGCGTGGTGGCCAGTACCGCCAGGCCGATCTCGTTGGTGCCGGCCAGTGCGGCGGCGTGTGCGCTCTTGCCCATCTGCACATGGCGCACGATGTTCTCGCGCACGACGATCGCATCGTCGATCAGCAGGCCCACGCACAAGCTCATCGCCATCAGCGTGATCATGTTGATCGTGAAGCCGAACATGTCCATGAACAAAAACGTGCCGATCAGCGCAATCGGCAGCGTCAGCCCGGTGATCACGGTGGAGCGCCAGGAGTTCAAGAACAAAAAGACGATGGCAATCGTCAGCAGCGCGCCCTCGAACAGCGTGCGCTTGACGTTGGCCACCGACACCCGGATCGAGCGTGAGCCGTCGCGCACCACCTCCAGCGACATGCCGGTGGGCAACTGCGGTTTGAGCTGCGCGATGGTGCCGAGCAGGCCGTCCACCACGTCGATGGTGTTTTCGCCCTGGCTCTTCTTGACCTCCAGCGCCAGCATGCGTTTGCCGTTGTAGAGCGCCAGCGATTCCAGCTCCTCCGGGCCGTCCACCACCGTGGCCACCTGCGACAGGCGCACCGCTTGGCCGTTGGTGGCCGCCGCGGTGCCAGTGCCGGTGCTGCCGCGCCGAGCGACGATCAGGCCGTTCAGGTCCTCCGGGCGTTTGAATCGTCCCTCGATCTGCACCGTGCGCTCGGCCTCGCGCGAGCGCAGGCTGCCGGCCGGCAAGTCCTGGTTTTCGGTGCGCACCGCGCCGATCACCGCGTCCACGCCCACCCCCAGGGCCTCCATCGCCTGCGGTTTGAGGTAGACATTGATCTCGCGTTTGATGCCGCCCACCAGCGCGATCGAGCCCACGCCACGCACGTTTTCCAGGCGCTTGCGCACGGTCTGGTCGGCGTAGGTGGTCAGCTCCTGCACGCTGCGGCTGCCGTCGGGCGAGGTCAGCGCCAGCGAGAAGATCGGCGTGCTGGCCGGGTCGAACCGCGAGACCCGCGGCTCCTTGACCTCGTCGCGGAACGCGGCCTTGATCATCGCCAGCTTCTCGCGCACGTCGTCGGCGGCGCGGCGCCCGTTGACATCGAGGTTGAACTGCACGATCACGACCGAGGTGCCCTCGTAGCTGCGCGAAAACAGCTGGTTGATGCCGGCAATCGTGTTGACCGACTCCTCGATCTTCTTGGTGACCTCGCTCTCGACCACCTCGGGTGCGGCGCCGGGGTAGTCGGTCTGCACAACGACGGTGGGGAAGTCGATCTCAGGAAACTGGTCGATGCGCAGGCGCTGGTACGAAAACAGCCCCAGCACGACAAATGCCAGCATGACCATCACGGCCATGACCGGGTTGCCGATAGACATGCGGGTGAACCACATGGCGGATCAGCCCGCGGCGCTGGCGGCGCTGGCGTTGAAGGGCGCTGCCGACGGCGCAGTGCCAGGCGCAGACCCTGGGGAGACAGCCGCGGCAGGACGGCCGGAGGCCGCAGGTGGTGCCGGCGCTGCAGGCTGGCCAGCCGTGGCCGACGGCAGTTTGAGCCGCACGCCGCCCGGCACCAGGCCGGCACTGGCGGCCAGCACCCGGTCGCCTTCGGCCAGGCCTTGCAAGATCTCCACCGCTGCTACGCCCCCGGCCTGGCCACGCGCACCCAGCGTCAACGGGCGCAACTCGGACCGGCCGTCGCTGATGCGGATGGCGTAGGGCTGGGCCTGGTCGGTGCGCACCGCCGACAACGGCAACGTCAGCACGGTGCGCTGGTCCAGGTCGATCCAGCCGCGTGCAAACAAGCCGTTGCGCAGACTGGGCTGGCCCGCTACCGCCAGGTAGGCCGTGACCGTGCGTGAGCCGGCTTGTGCACTGGGGTTGATGCGCACCACGGTGGCGGGCACCGCCGCGCTGCTGCCGTCCAGCGTCAACCGGGCCTGGGCGCCGATCTTGAGCGAGCCCAGGTCTTGTGGCGCGATGGCGGCCTCCAGCTCCAGCCGGCTCAGGTCGACGATCTCCAGGATGCGGGTATCCACCGCCACCCGCTCACCGGGCTGGGCCAGCCGCTGGGCGACCAGGCCGCCGATCGGCGCGATCAGCAGCGCATCGCCGCGCGATTTGCGCGCCAGCTCCACACCGGCCTGCGCCGCCATCAAGGTGGCCTGGGCACCGGCCTGGCTGGATATCGAGGTCTCCAGCGCGGTGGGCGAGATGAAGCCCTGGGCCACCAGCGCCTTGTTGTTGGTGAGCTGGCGCTGGGCGATCTCCAGCTGTGCGCGGGCGGCTGCGGCCTGCTGTTCGGCCTGGCGCAACCGCCACTCGAACTCGGTGGCGTCCAGCTCGCCCAGCACCTGGCCGGGCCGCACGCTGTCGCCCTCGCGCACATCCAGGCGCTTGATCTCGGACCCGACCCGGGCCTTGACAAAGGCGCTGCTGACCGCCTTCAGGCTGCCCGACACCTCCAGCCCGCGGGTCAGCCGTTGCGGCTGTACGGTGAGCAGGTCTTGCGCCGCCAGCTCCAGTGTCGGTACTGCAGCACTGGCTGCGGCGGCTGCAGCGGCGGGCGTGCCGTCAGCGACTTTGCGGCCCTTCAGCCATTTGGCGCCGATACCGACGACGATCAAAAGCGCCACAACGGGCAGCAACCAGCGGAGCCGGGATTTCATGGGCTTGGGGTTCAGGCTAAGGGTCGGGTGGGAAATTGGGCAAGTTCAGGCATTGCACAGGGTTGGCGCGGGGTCCAGTCCATCAGATCGGCGCACCCGAAGTGATCGGCAAGTCGGCTGTGCCGGGTGGAGCCGCCACGCTCAAGCCGTCGAGCACCAGGTTGATGTGCTGCTGGATGAACGACCGGCCGTCCAGATGCCAGTCCATCGGGCAGGCGCCCAGCGAATGCCGGTGCAGGCAGATCATCACCAGCGGCAGCACCAGCGAGTGCACCGCATTGTCCACGTTGACCTCGCGGAACTCGCCTTGGGCGATGCCACGGCGCACGATGCCGCCCACCAGCTGGTGCGCCGGCTCGATGACCTCACGGGCGTAATACACGGCGATGTCCGGAAAATTGCGCACCTCGGTGATCACCAGCTTGAACACGCCGGCCGCCGGGCTGTCGTAGAGGTCACCCCACCAATCGGCCAGGATGCCGCGCAACAGCGCGCCGGCGCTGCCCTGATGGCCTGCAGCACGCAGGCTGCCCTCGGCAATGCGGGCCGACAGGTTGTGGCTGATGACGGCCTTGAGCAGCTCTTCCTTGCTGGGGTAGTAGAGGTAGAGCGTGCCCTTGGACACCCCTGCTCGCGACGCCACCTCTTCGGCGCGGGTGGCGGCAAAGCCCTTTTCGACGAACAAGGCGAGTGCCGCGGCCAGCAATTCCTGGGGTCGGGCCTCTTTGCGGCGGCGGTGGCTGGGTTCGATGCTGCTCATGCTAATTAGTGACTGACCGGTCAGTAATATAGCGCTGGCCGGGCGCGGTGGTCAAGTTCCCGCTGACCGCGACAATCTGGCATGAACCGCCGATTTGCCTTGACCGCGCTGACTGTGGCCGCAGCCCCGCTGGGCCTGCTGGTGGCGTGCTCGGGCCTGACCGGCCCCACCGTCATCACGCTGACCGAAGCCGAGCTGGCCGCTCTGATTGCGCGGTCGTTCCCCATCACACGCCGGGTGCTGGAGGTGATCGACGTGCAGATGATGGCACCCCGCCTGCGGCTGTTGCCGGCGCAGAACCGGCTGGCGGTGGACCTGACAGTGGCCTCGCAGGAGCGCATCTTCGGCAAGACTGGCCGTGGACAACTGGTGTTCGACAGCGCGCTGCGCTTCGAGCCCCGCGACGCCAGCGTGCGCCTGACTCAGGTGCGGGTGCAGCAGTTCAACCTGGACACGGGCGGCGCGCTGCCGGCTGGGCTGGGTGCGCCTGCCGTGCCGGTTGTCCCTGTTGCGCCATCGGCCCAGCCGGGCGCAGCTGGCGCATCACAGGCCGGCCCGACCGGACCGGGCGCCCGGCTTGGCACGGCCTTGGCCGAGCGTGCGTTGGAGGATTTGTCGATCTACCGGGTGCCGGCCGACCGTCTGGCCAGCCTGCGCCAACTGGGCCTGCAGCCGGGCGCGGTGACGATCACCGCGCGTGGGCTGGAGATCACGCTGGCGCGGGCTGGCAACTGAGGCCTGTGCGCCGCGGCGTCTGCCGCCAGGCCGTCAAGGCCCGCGGCTATCATCCGCGGCTTTGACCGGGGAGCGCGTGTGGATCTGATGTTGCTGGGCAAGGCTGCGGTCATGGGCATCGTCGAGGGCTTGACCGAGTTCCTGCCCGTCTCGTCTACCGGCCACCTGATCCTGGCGGGCTCGCTGCTGGACTTCAAGGGTGGCAGCCTGACACCCGAGAAGGTCAAGGCTTTCGAGATCTCGATCCAGACCGGCGCCATCCTGGCCATCGTGCTGGTGTACTGGCAGCGGCTGACCGGGGTGGTGCAAAACTTCGGGCAGGACCGCAACGCGCGCCGGTTTGTGCTGAACGTGCTGATCGGCTTCCTGCCGGCGGTGCTGGTGGGCCTGAGTTTTGGCAAGGCAGTACAGGCCGCGCTGTTCACCCCGATGGTGGTGGCCAGCACCTTCATCCTGGGCGGCGTGATCATCCTGTGGGCCGAGAGCCGCAAGAACGTGGTGGTGCGCGTGGCCGAGGTCGAGGACATGACGCCGCTGGACGCGCTCAAGATCGGCCTGGTGCAGTGCCTGGCGTTTGTGCCGGGCACCAGCCGATCGGGCGCAACCATCATCGGCGGCATGCTGTTCGGCCTGTCGCGCAAGGCGGCCACCGAGTTCACGTTTTTTCTGGCCATCCCCACGCTGATCGGTGCCGGCGCCTACAGCCTGCTCAAGGTCAGGCACAGCCTGGTGGCGGCCGATCTGCCGTTGTTCGGCATCGGCTTTGTGTTTTCGTTCCTGGCGGCCTGGGCCTGTGTGCGCTGGCTGCTGCGCTATGTGGCCACCCACAACTTCAACGCCTTTGCCTGGTACCGCATCGGCTTTGGCCTGCTGATCCTGGCCACCGCCTACTTTGGGGTGGTGAACTGGACCGACAGCTGAGCGTGGCAGCGCTTCAGCGCCGGTTGAACAGCAGGTCCCAGACGCCGTGGCCGAGCTTCAGGCCCCGGTTTTCAAACTTGGTCAGCGGCCGCCAGTCCGGCCTGGGCGCATAGCCCAGCGCGGAATTGACCAGCTCGGGCTCGGCGCTCAACACCGCCAGCATCTGTTCGGCGTAGGGCTGCCAGTCGGTGGCGCAGTGCAGGTAGCCGCCGGGCGCCAGGCGGGTGAGCAAGCCGGCCACGAAGTCCGGCTGGATCAGCCTGCGTTTGTTGTGGCGCTTCTTGTGCCAGGGGTCGGGAAAGTAGATGTGCACCCCGTCCAGGCTGGCCGGCGCAACCATGTTCGCCAGCACCTCGACGGCATCGTGCTGCACCAGGCGCAGGTTGCTCAAGCCCCGCTCGCCGATCTCGCGCAGCAACGCACCCACCCCGGGCTCGTGAACCTCGATACCCAGAAAGTTGGTGTCGGGCCGGGCCGCCGCGATCTCGGCCGTGGCCTGGCCCATGCCGAAGCCGATCTCCAGCACACAGGGCGCGCTGCGGCCAAAAGCGGCCGCCCAGTCCATCGGCTGGTCGCGGTAGGGCAGCAAGAACTGCGGCCCCAGGTCGGCCAGCGCCCGCACCTGGCCACTGCCCATGCGGCCCGCCCGCAGCACAAAGCTGCGGATCGGCCGCGGGGCGGTGCCGGGCGGGTGCGGG
>Ga0209181_10007183_pt1 | contig 15361 bp, 13 predicted proteins | sample MAT05_FD_187208 | JGI IMG/M metagenome (GOLD analysis project Ga0209181, IMG submission 187208) | Freshwater microbial communities from Lake Fryxell liftoff mats and glacier meltwater in Antarctica - MAT-05 (SPAdes) (version 2) | ecosystem: Environmental > Aquatic > Freshwater > Ice > Liftoff... | reverse complement strand
GCAAAGCTGTTCAAGAGAATGTATCATAATCACTACATTTGTTGTTGGACAGGACTATTATCGCCTGTCCTTTTTTCTCTGTTCGCTTTGTTCTAAATCAACCGTTCCCCAGACAATAATACTCCCCCAACCTCTGGATACGCCCCCTTCAATCCGAGTCTGAAAAACTGAAAGCTCAAGGTAGTCGTTTATTTTTTCTATCTGCTCTTGCGAGAAGAACTGTAAAAGCTTGGCTATTCTCAATTCTTCGTGAGGAAGTATCTTATCTCTAAAAGTTTCAGCAATTCTACAAATACTTTCAAACTGCTGAAACTGATTTGGATTCTTTTCAAAGGCTTGAACTTGTTTGACAAACTCCTCAACGTTATACATTGGGTAGCCTTCTCCATCTAGCATCTGATTGGCATACTCCACATCAGTCATTGGCAGATTAACAATAACTGGTAAAAAAGCTTCATCTAGTTCAAAAAAACTAAGCTGCTCTTCTTTCCTTCCTTCTGAGGTTTCACCTCTTAATCGAGCTGTTAATTCTCGAAGTGAATATCTGGCTTCTCCTGGATCGAATTTTGTTATTTCACCAAAATTTACCTCAAGTGCAGTAACGATTTTAGTTCTCTTTCCAGAATCATCTCTATATATATTTGCAACTCTTAGGTAATCTCCTTCAAGAGTTATAAATGCCCAGACGGTAGAACTATCATCAGTTTGAGAAATGCTTTCTCCAATTATTCTTCTTGGAACCCCTAGCACGTTTTCTGTTAATTTTAGTTGTAATTCATCGTTAGTTTCACTTATCCCAAAACTATCTATAACGGTTGTTGCCGTTTCAATTAATCTCGTTAATAGTTTTTTATTTAATTCTTCCAGTTGTTGCATATACTTCTTATTACTACACCTAAAAAAATCTCCTTCTATGCTAGGCACATAAAAAGGAGAATGAAATAAGTTTTAAGACTATACAACTACAAATTTTAGTCAACCTTTAAGATTTTTGTTGCAATTGACGACGAAACGCCCGCGATCGCACAACTCGCTTAACCTGTTTTTGCCACCTCACAAAAGCTTTTTTATACCGCTTTTCGGCATAAAAAAGAACACACCCTTGATGCTTAATTTCTTTATCGTAATTTGCTCGAATCATCTGAGCTGTTTCTAGATCCACATTAAAAGAGTCAACAACAACTTCAGGATTTTCTACCTCAATGCGTAGTTGAAACTTCTCCTCAAACGCTAGCTCTTCAAAGGCTATACCGTAGGCAAGAAGCACATTTACAAACGCTGCAAGACCAGAGGCACAATAGGCGGTTAACTGTGGTAAAAACTCTCCTGCCTGCCTTGGCGGAAGAAGCGAGATAAGCCCAGGTGCTGCAAACGCCATCTCCATTACGACAAGCACTAAAGAAGCCCAGATTAAGCTTTCTCCTTTTGCTAACCGTTGCCAAAAGGGTTGAAGCGATCGCTTCATATCATTATGCCCCTTAGTAGCCTTTACCCACCTAACAAGAGCCTCCTTAGAGCCAAACGTTAGGCTTAAAGCTGCAATGATTGCCATAAGAGCAAGTGGAATATCTGAAAGCTCTAAGCTATCAAGCTGGACTCCTAAAAGCTCACTAATTGCCAGTATCTGCATAAAGCTTAGTCCAGCAGCAATTAATTGAAGCCCTCCTTTTTTTGATACAAACTGCTTAAAATCAATGCCACTTGATTTTTTCTTAAGTCTTACCGTATTAATGGCAAAAGCTTTTAACCATTTCCTTAAATCATTCTCTGCGTCATACGTTGTGTGACTAATTAAAACCCCTTCTGCAATGCTTCTTGAAGAAACAAGATCCTCGTATCGTGCTTTTTCAGTTAACCAGATTGTTCTAAGGGGTCGCACCACATCCCACCAAAGAGACAACTCATCGGGGCTTAACTGTGAAAGTGCTAGAGCTAAGGGGCGAGTATGAGGATCTTTGAAGAGATCATCAGGCATTCGAGCTTCGTCAATTTCAAAATCCATGTTTTTTCTACTCCTTGTTAAGTCTTGAAACAGTTCCTAACATTTCGCTATCTGTGCTGGAAAATCTAACGTTTCCTTTAATTTCAGAGAATGCTTGAGACATGGGAAGCCTAATCTCTTCACTAATTCCAAGAAAATAAAGTTTAGTTGTTTCCTTATTTAGCTCTCTACTTACCTCTTTAATGCGAGTAAGGGTAAAGGGATCGACTGTGCCAGAGGTGACAATTACAGCCGACACAAAGGGCTTCTCTTGACCTAGCAGCACTGCCCTAGTAATTGCTGACACTATTGCCCCGTTCTCTGAATGCACTACTTGAATCTGCCCTATAGCTTCTCTAAAAGCGTGGCGAGGAGAGGTGTTATCAGAAAACAAATTGGTAACAGTTTCTCCTTTTAGCTCATCTACAATAATTTGAGGTTTACTTTCGATTGTCTTAGATAACTCATGAAGCACATCCTGACTGCTAAGTTTTTCCTCCTCGGAATTAGCTTCAAGTGCAATATAAAAAGTTCGATCAGGTGCCGATAATGACTTACTAGGAGTAAGTCTTGTCATATAGGAATATCCTGCTATGGCACACACAGTTACCGTAAGTAAGAAGGCAAATCTACGCATAGTTTTTCTAAGTGGTACGTTAGTTACAAGAAACTTTAACTCTCTCTGGTTCTATCTAAAGCTTTAGAGGCAAAAGGTTTTAGCTCTTCCAGAACCGCCCCATAAGCACAAGCCACGATAACAAAATCAGCAAATCTTTCTCTAAAAAATGCTGAGATGTGAAACGTTGCCTGACATATCTAACTCCCCCCATAGCTGCTTTACGGTCTTCCGGTGTAGAGCATGAGGTAAGAAGTAGTGCTGTAGAGGCTACAGATATTAAATAAGTTGTAACTGAAGGTTCTCTCAACATGGTGATTCTCTTTAAGGTATGGACTACTTTAATCAGATGGTTCTTCGTCCGATGCGGGGAGCGATCGAGGAGTAACGTCTACTTCATTAACTTCAGCAGAGCGGAGAAATTTAAGCCGTTGCCCAGATATCTCGCTATTAGATTTAGACTTTAGAACTCTTAGTAATTCAGTTTTTAGTTTCTGCCTGCCTGCTCCTTTAAGAATGGCTCCTGACATAGCTTGCATATACATACTTGGCATATACACGATAAGCCTCTCTGCCCTGTCTTCTATTGCCTCATAAAGTGCCTCTGCTGCATCTTCAGTAAACTGGTCTAACGCTAAACTTAAATCCCCTCCTTCATTACCTTCTTCCTCCTCATCGCTTTTAAGGGGTGAGAAAGTTTTTGCAAATTCTTCTACTTTTTCATACGTTCCACCTTCATCTAAAATTTTCCTAGCTGGAACAAACCTCTCTAATAAAAGAAGTACTCTGTAGCTTCTGCTACTTGTTGGAACCCCGGACTTTGAAAGTGTTGTAACAACTGTGTTGTCTGATAAACCAGTAAGCTCTTCAATTTCTTTTTTAGTAAGTAAGGTCTCACTAGGCAGTGCTTTAAGAGCTACCTCAATCTCAATTCCTGTCTTCTTTTTTGTGTTCATCTTTTTGTTCTAACTTCCTTGCAAATTCTTCAGTGAAATTTAGAAAATACTCAACCATCTGCTCATCTAGTAGATCGTTAATTTCTACCTCCTCCTCTTTTCTATCTCCATAAATAAACTTTGCCTTCTCTTTTTCAGTCCACGGCATAAGTAACTGCTGGTCATTGTCTATACACTCCTCTTTTGAAACTTCTACAGTTTTTGGCTTTAAATTATCAAGCATTTCACCTGAGATATGTCTTTTTTCTGCTGTGTCAGGTGTGATAAAAAACCCAGTTAATCCCTTTTTTCTACTCGGTAATGGAATATTTAAAAAAGTTGAATCATAGTACTTTTCTCTACCTTGTTTTCTTACCTGGCTCCCGCCAGAAATTCCTTGTGATCCAAAGCTATCGCTTGAGGTTGAGTCGTACACATCAACTTTTCCAAAAAGCGATGAGACCCATTTAGCAGTTACTGCGGTTGAGCGTAAGATGGTTTTGTATCTACACATCTCAACAATGATTTCTGCGTAGTTCTTTTTGTAAATCTCAATCATCCCTTCAATCCCCTGAAGGGCTAAAGAGACAAGAGCATTTTTAGAGCGTCCAAAAATCATCAAATCTAGTAGCCCAGGCAGGTAGCCTAGAAAAATCACCTCATCAATAAAAATCCACGTTTTAGTCTCTGGGTAATCTGGTAGAGCCAAAATGAAATCAGATAATCGTCTAAAAATTGCATGGATCATCGGGTTATGTGCTTCCTTCTCGGTTAAGTCCATACCAATTACAAGCACCCCATCATCTTGTTCCATGAATTCTTTTAAGCTAATTTTTTCTGTTGCCTGCTGACTATGAACGGCAGCAGTGTTAAGCCTTTCAAGCTTTGTAAATACTTCAAGCATGACGTTAGCTGTTGCCTTTTCAACTTCCTCGCTAAAAAGTGAATGAACGATCGCCTCATTGCCAGGGCATTGCTTAAGGAAAGTAATTAGCTCTTCTCTTGAAAGAAACGTTGCAGCCTTAATCACGTCATGAAATGCCCAGTCATCCCCAAAGAGGTAGATAAACACTCGCATGATTGCAACAAGTAAGGCACGAGATGCAAAGAGCCAGAAGTTATCAGTAGCTTTTTCGTCAGCAGGTAAAAGGATTGCCGCTATCTGGGGAAGCTTTGTATAGCTTCCAGCATCTTTAGCAATGTCCCAGGCAACGCCACGGTTTGAGGCGATGTTGAAGTACTTATAAGGAATGTTCATGCCGTGAAGAATCGGTAGCGTATCTTGCTTAGGATCTATCACCACCACCCGTCTTTTCTTAAGCCCTAAGACATGAGCCATTGTTATCTGGGTCAGAATGCCTTTGCCTGAGCCAGTAACGCCTTCAGTTAAAAAGTGCCCTTCTGTTTCCTCAATCTTTATAAAATCAAGCCCAAAGGGAAGATATACTTCCGGGTCGTAATCAGCAGGAAGAGCCGGCGAGGACGAGGCAGGAAGTTCCTCTTTAATTTTTGCCTGCTTTATTTGCTGAATCTTTTGAGATATAAGCTGATCTTGGTTTTCAAGATGGATATCCCAGGCTGTATCTACAATTGATTGCCCCTGCCGAAGCTCTAGTAGAAACGATCGCACTACGCTTAATGCAATACTCCGTAGTTGCCTTAAAAGTGCCTTAAAAAGCCTTCTAATAGCCTTAAGAATGGGTCTAAAGATGGATTTCTTACTCTTCATCGTCTTCATCCTCCTGTCTACCTAAAAGGCTCTCTTGCTCACGTCCTCCAATTACCCCTTTAATGAGTGAGCTGTCTTTAAGCTCCCACTCGATCCGATGTGGGTGGAGCAAGTTTTTTACTTGCTCTGTAGTCCACATAAAAACTAAATATGCTGCAAATAATGTCGGAATTAATGCACGAATTCCCCAAAGAGGAGAAGAGTAAGCATATACAATGTTTCCGGCTATAAAGCACAAAACTGATGGCACCGCATCAAGGCTTAAGACATAAAGAAATGCCCAGAGCATATCAACGTATGCATTATCTACGTGAAAGAAATACTTTCTAAATCCGTCATACGTCCAAGCATGGTGAGTTTTAATGCCCCTTAAATAAAAGTACCAGTAATGAACTCGAAACATCTCTGCTCCAAAAAAGAACATTCCAAGAATGCTAAAAAAGGCTTCAAAATTACTCATCGCTAGAGATAAGTTTTGAGCCATCAGTTCTTCACTTCTAGTGCCTGATACAATTGACACAAACCGGAGAAAAACTCTGTAACCAGAATGCCCTTGTAAGCTGTAGAAAACTATTCTCGCTACAAATTGCCCTATAATTCTTCCTGTATATACGCCAAAGGCTAAGCACAGAATGCTTCCTAGCGTTTTATTAAATCGTCTTTTTGCTTCCCTAATTGTTGACATTTTTTGTTACCTATCACGTTCTTTGGACTTATCTTTTACTTTTTCTTTAGATTGTTCTTTAGGTTGCTCTTTGGGTTGTTCCTTTGGTTGTTCCTTCTGCGGAGTGCTAAAGAATCTGCCTGGAGTTTTGTCTCTTGTTATGCTTTGAGTTCTCTCAAGCTTTTTAATTAAGTAATCCTTTTGCTGTTTAGTCATGTTGTGAGTTAGGTATTTAAGGTTTATCAGAAGCTTTGATTTTGGTTGCTTTTTACCGTCTCTAAGTTGTACATACTTTGACTTTGAGATGTACCCTTTCATGTACGCAAAAAACATTTTTCTTTGGAACTGCTTTTTTCTTTTCTCAAACCGCTTTTGCTTTTTAGCATAGTTAATCTTTGATTTCTCATACTGCTTTTGTCGGTACTCATAGCTTAGAGTTTGTCCTTTAGGAAGAATTTTTTGGAGCCAGGGTGCAAGTTTTGAACGCCCTATTGCATATACAGAATCTTTTGCCTTTTGCCTTCCTTCTTTATTAAGTGTGTATAGACGTTTATCGTCCTTTTCTTTTGGTGTGGCTTTGTCCTCTACGGGCTTTGATTGAGTCTCTGAAACCTTTTCCTTATAAGCACTTCCAAACTTTTTTCTAACTTCGCTACTTAGTCTTTTTAGAGTAGATACTTTACTTGTTTTAAGTTCTAACCGAACTGGTTCTTTGTCTCTTTTCCATCTGTCTAAGTTGCTCCCAATTTCGTGCAAATTTTTCTTTATTATTTGGTCAGTGATTTGTTCACAATCTTTACTTGAGAATTGCCCCTTACTTTGCCTAAGGACTGTAAGTGCTACGTCTTTTTCGGTAAACGCTTTGAAAGCTTCCTTTCTAATCAGTGTTCTTAAAACATCTTTTTCAAGCTCCTCTTTTTTAACTTCTTGTTGTTTCTCACTTAAAGTTTTTCTTGTAAGTTTGAGGTTTTCTAAATCAAAACCTAACTTCTTTCCTTCCTCCTTCCACCTCTTAAAAGAAGTAGCTCTGTATATTCTTGCCTCTTTCTTTTGCCGTGTATCTACAGCAGCCTGTGAGCGGGATTTATCTGGAAAAAGCTCAATTTCCTTTTCGATCGCCAGACTTCGTTTTGAGAAATGATCTGTTACCTCCTTGGTAAGCCCGATATTGGTGATCTCAAAGCTGTAGCCTCGATTGAGCTTTACTTGACGAGTTTCTAAACCTCTCTGTTCTAACCTATTCTGTAATTCATTTCGGTAAATTTCTCCTAGCTTATGCTGAGCATTCAAGATTGTGTTTATATCTAATGCACCCGTTTTCCCAGAATCTTTTCCCTTACATGCGTTCAAAACTACGGCATGTGAGTGAAGCTGCGGATCGCCCTCCCTTGAGTCTGTATGTTGGAATATTCCAGTTACAATTTGAGCCTTTTCCCGACCAGATGCAGTTCTTCGAAATGCATAGTTTTCTTCAAGATAAGTAAGTGCAGTTTTAACAGATTCTCTATGAGCTGACTCAATTGCTAATCGCTCTTCATCGGAGCCTAAAAAGGCAGCAATTGATACTGATTTTGGTGCTGAAAAAGTTATGTCCACTGCACCATTTGACTTACTTTCCTTTTTAACTCCCCTTTCATCAGTAAATGTGCGTATCGTCCCATCACCTTTTCTTAAGATCGCACCAGTTGTGGGGTCTTTCCCCTGCATGAGGGAATCTAAGCGTTTATCGTTATGTGCGATCGCACCATCTAGGGCAAGAGTCTCTGCAAATGAGCCGTGCCACTCACCTGACAACTCACCTGGCAGATTCCCTTTTCCCAGCTCCTTATCCTCACCTGTGTAATAGGCTATGGCGGAGGTGTAGTAACGACCGTCCCCACTACTAATAACCGTTGCTGACGCTATCACCTGCTTGCTTCAAGAAGTGCGGAGACGGCACTCTCTGCCTCTTCTGAATCTACATTCATATTGACTAAGACTAAGACTGCTAAAAGGCTTGAGAACTTAATCTGAGAGGCTAAGGCATCGGTTATTTGGTCTAGGTGTGAGGATAGATAGGACAAGTCAGCTTTAAGCTCATCTGAAGCCCCTGGGGGAACGGTAGAGGTATTAGAAGAGCTAAGAGCAGTTAAGATAATCGCCCGTGCCGCCCCGTGGTAAGAGGTGCCACTTTGAGAGGCAATTTTTTTAAGCTTATTGGTTGTTCCCTCATCAAGTTTGAACGAGATCGTTTCAGTCTGCTTTTCTCTCATGGCGTTTAGTCCTTTTTCCTCCTTCTTACTTCAATAGGGTTTAAGAGGAAAAGGTATGAATCTTGCTCCGATCGCTGCACCGACCCCGGCAAAAACCCCTTGGGCTATAGATACAAAGCTTGATGTTGGGCTAAGTTGACAAGAAGCGTCACTACCATCTTGGCAACGTGTAGCGTAGCCGATCGCTCCGCCGGCGAGTCCCATTAACAGGATATAAAGAAGCAGGCGTTTATCTAAGTTGGTATTGTTCATTTAAGTGATCGTCCTTGGCTCCTTTTAAGAGTCTGCTAAGAGTGTTAGAGCAATGCTTAAGAAGGCAAACTTATCTGAGTCAGTCCCGACATGCAAAAACAGAAAATCTGCTGCCTTATCTGACATTTGGGTATCTGGGTCAATGGCATCGAGCAGCTCCAGGGCTGATTCCCCAGTTCTAAAGCTTCTGCTTAAAGCTTCAAGGAGATACCACTGCTCCGGCTCTGGGAATGTTGTAAGTTCTGCGTAAGGTTGTTTTTTGGTTTGAGTTGTCATTGAGGTTTTCCTTCTTTTTCAATCTAGTAGGGGTAGATTCCCCGCTGCTTGCAGCGAAGAAATTAGACTGCAATCCAAACCGCAGGTTTGGGAGCAGATCCTCTTCCATACCCCGTCCGCTTGCAGCGGGGTTCTTGATTTGATGAAGAAAGCAGCCCCCTAGAGGTCGCCAGATCTATTAGGGAGCTGCGGATGTTTTCCTTCTCCCCTTTAAGCCGAGTGTCTAGTACTCAAAGAGAGAAGGAGTGCTGTATGTAACCCAAGGAGTGCGGTTTCATCCTTGTCTTCCTCGTGGTCAAAAACTAGAGACTCTATTTCCACTGCAACGTATTCGGCGGTTGGATCGATCTGGTAGAGAGCATCTTTCATAGAAATGCGAAGCCTCATTTTTCTAACAATTGCTTCTAGGAGCAGGTACTTTCTATCAAGAGTTAGGCTTGACATTCCTAAGCTCTCAATCTGGGTGCTTGCTTCAGTCGCTGATCGTTGAACCTTTTTACTGAAATCTGTGGCAGTAGGCATGGGGTGTTGTGTCCTTATAAGTGAATTTTTGGTAAACGATCCCTCTGCCATCTCTAAGGAGAGGGTGGCTTTAAGGGGTGGAAATTAGGCGTTGGGTAATTGACTTAGGCTTAAGCTAGGTAGGTCTTTGGGTATTACCAAAGACCCCTTCACTACTAGGACAATAACATTGGTAAATTTGCAAAATGGCGGGCATAAAGCAGTTTTAAGTTGAAAATTCCAGACAAGTCGGAGTTATGTCGGAGTTAAGCAGAAAACCTAGGTGTATACTCTTAAAAAGAGCTAGCACTTCTAATATGACTAAGCAAACTCGCCACCGAACTAAGTATCGTGTTCGCAAGGACAAGCTAGATTATGTCATGCGTCTTCGAGAGAGGTTGTACCATACTAAAGAAGCTTTTATACGTGACTCTCCAGATGCCCGTAAGGACGCAATAAGCCAGTTTTTTAACGGAGAACTTGTGGAAGCTAAGAAATTTCTGGCTATCTGCGAAAAACTTGGTATTACAGATTGGGAGTCTATTGTAGATTTTGGTGATGAACAGGAAGCAGATCTTGAGCCTACCCAACCCCCATCTGAATTACCTCTAGAGTTCCAAGCACTCATTAGTGAGAAGACACGAAGATTTGTAGGACGTAAATTTGTCTTTACCGCTATTGACGACTTCTTAGCTAGTCAAGATCGGGGCTACTTTACTGTAGTAGGAGAGCCAGGTCAGGGCAAAAGTGCCATCTTAGCTAAATACTCCCTACTTCCCAATGAAGGCAAAGAGTTTGTCCTTCATTTCAATATTCGAGAAGAAGGCAAGAACCGTGCTGACTACTTTCTACAAAGTATATGCAGTCAGCTTATCAAGCGGTTTGCACTAAATGTTGAAACACCTGCTAGAGCTTTTGAAAATGGTACGTTCTTTTCTCAGCTTCTTGAACAAGTTAGTCAACAACTTACGCCAAACACAAAACTATTAGTTTTAGTTGATGCGTTAGATGAGGTAGAAGAAAGTAGCCAAGGGAGAAATGCTAATTTACTGTATCTACCTAAGTATTTACCTTCAAAAGTCTACTTTATAGTTTCCCGTCGCCCATTTACCTCTGACCAAAAACGACTACTTGCTGAGGCACCACAAGAAATATTAGATCTGAGAACTCAGCGAAATTTTGAATTAGGCATTGAAGATATCAAAGAATATATCAGGCTCTTATTGGGAGATTCTGAGTATGGCGATAAATTAAATTACTGGATTAGTCAACAAGATAGTCTCTCTGAAGAAGAATTCATCGAGAAGATTTCAGGTAAGAGCGAGAATAATTTCATATACGTAAGATATATCCTTCCTGATATTGCAAACGGTCACTATGAGAGTCTACACATCGAAGAGTTACCTAAAGGATTAGAGGAATACTACACCTATCACTGGTTGCGAATGGGGATGGTTGCAGCTTCTAGATCTGAACTAAAATTAAAAGTTATTTATATTTTAGCTCTATTAAAAGTACCCATCTCAGTCAATACAATTGCAAAGATAGTTAGCTGTAATCAAGCAACAATTCAAGAAGTTTTGCAAGAGTGGGAGCAGTTTTTGAAATGGGCAAAAAATAAAGAGTTGGTTAACTGTTGCAGTATATACCACTTAAGTTTCACAGATTTCTTGTACGGTAAGGCAAAAGACTTATCTAAGCTAAACCTTGAAGATTTTGATGACGCTATTGCTGATTACTTAGATTTGGAGCTTTACGGAAATGGGTATCATAGCTGAAGCATGGAAGAACCGCCCATTTGATGAACAGCTAGTTCTTTTTGAGGCACCCCGAAAGTATTCTGTGTCAACAAAACGGATAGCAGGTGCGATTAAATTACTGACTGATTTCGATTTTATATTGATTAAAGCATCTGCTCAAAGTCCAGAGGGAGGAGTTCTAACACTGATTGCGGACTACGATACCACGATCGCCCAACTTGAAACTGACCCTTCTAAAGTTGATGAAAAAGAAGCTTTAAGTTTAATTCGGTCAGCCCTACGAATATCAGCTCATGTAGTGACAAGAAATAGTAATGATTTAGCTACGCAGCTATGGGGACGCTTAACAAGTCAAAAGGTACCTTTAGTTCAAGCCCTGTTAGACCAAATTAAGAGGGAAAAGACAGAACCTTGGCTTCGCCCCTTATCTCCTTTTCTTGGAGAGATAGAACAAGGAGAGTTGTTTACTCTTTTAGGACACACAAGAGTAATATCTGCATTAGCTGTTACGCCTGATGGAAAAAAATTAGTTTCTAGTTCCTATGATCACAGTCTAATTGTTTGGAATTTAGAAACAGCAACAAAAATCGATATGCTAGGACAATCCCTGCCGGCGTTACCTAGAACTCGAAGTATTGAAAGGCAAAGGGTAGTAATGGGTGCCCCTAATGAGGAAGAGGATGACTCAACTGATATTGAGTCTCTTAATATCCCAAATACACCTTCTAGCGATGTTGGAGAACAAGGGTCGCAATTGCCACGCTCTAGCCTAAACATTCCAGTAAGCATAGTTAGCCCCTTAGAACCTCCTCCTCATTCCGTTTCTGAAGAAGCTTTCAATGTCTTTGGTCACAGTGCCTGGGTGACTGCTGTAGCGGTGAGTCCTGACGGCAGGTTTGTTGTTTCTGGGTCAAAAGACAGAACTTTGAAAGTTTGGGATCTAGAGCAAAGAACAGAGATACACACCTTATCAGGGCATAAAGATTCAGTTAGAACTCTAGCAATCACTTCAGATAGTTCTTATGTAATTTCTGGCTCAGATGACTCAACTATCAAAGTCTGGAGTTTAAGAGGCGGCGGATTAGAGGTCTGCACTTTAACTGGTCACAGTGCCTCGGTAACTGCTGTAGCGGTGAGTCCTGACGGTAAGTTCATTGTTTCTGGCTCTAAAGATAAAACTTTGAAAGTTTGGGATTTACAGCAAAGAACAGAAATACACACCCTATCAGGGCATCAAGAAGGGATTCACTGTGTAATAATATCTTCTGATGGAAGATGGGTTATTTCTTCAGATATTAGCGATAGACCTCATATTAATTATCCACAACCTGATTCTGATACTGAACTTGATACTGTACAACTTACAAGCTACAGAGAGGATTCTACTCTTTCTCTAATAATTTGGGATCTCATAACTGGTCAGTCAGAAGTTTTTGAAGGCTTCAATGCTTATTCTGTGATAAATGTTCCCAATAAAAATCAATTACTTATTTCTTCGCCCGATGGCTTAATACTTTGGGATTTAGAGACTAGAAAAGAGGTTTATAAAGCTACTTCAGTGCAGAGTCTAAGTCTAGCAATCACTCCAGATTCTAAACAAGTCATTACTATCGGATCTGATCCATTCGGAGCTTATGCTATAAAAGTTTTAGACTCATCGAAGATTTGGAACCCGGAAAATAATCAGCCCCCTCCTACTGGAGATGAGTTTGTCAAGGGTATAGCAATCACTCCAGATAATAAGCAAGCTATTTCTGTTTCTGTTGCTCATCAATCGATAAAAATTTGGGATATCGAGAGTGGGAAAAAAATAGCTTCTCTTGTTAGTCAAAGTAAATTTATTAATCTTCTTGTAAGGATAAGAGACTTACGGTACGTGTATGATTTTACGTCAATCCCCCATCATGGAGTAAACGCTATAGCTTTAACTCCAAGTGGAAAGTTAGCCGTAACAGGTCTGTTTGATGGAACAATTAAGGTTTGGGATTTACAAGAAAAGCAAGAAGTTGGGACACTCATCTTTCATAATCAGCCTATTAAAACTATTGCACTAAGCCCTGATGGTAATTGGTTAGTTTCTGGCTCAGAAGATGGAACAATAAAAGCTTTTAATTTGAAGCATGGAACAGAGCTAATAACTTTTTCAGGTCATAAGTCTTTTGTTCTTTCAGTCGCAATTTCTCGCAATAATCGTTTCATTTTCTCAGCTTCCCATGATAAATCTATTAAAATTTGGGATCTAGTACGTAGAACAGAGATAGGTACGGTGTGTGAAGGTTCTTATTCACTTGAGACTTTAGCAGTTGTTCCAGACTGGGGAATGGATGAGGATTATCCAGAATTTTTCCCTGTAGAACTTTCGAGCTATTTAGCGGGACGTTCTACTTACATTCCTGATTTTCAAGTTATTTTTGCAGGAGAATCCTCTGAGGTCTCAGTTGTAAAGAATATCCTAAAGCCCAATGGAATAACCGCTACGAGTTTATCAGAGCATAAAGATACCGTACTCTCAGTAGCAACAGCATTAAATGGTCGATTTGTAATATCTGCTTCGCTTGATCAGAGTTTGAAAGTCACAGATTTTGAGTTAGAAAAAGTTGTAGCCAGCTTTCAAGATAGAAGTGAATTATCAGCATGTGCTGTTGGTTCTGATAATTCAACTATTGCGTTTGGTCGAGACGATGGAAGTGTATCTTTTTTCCGTCTTGAAGGCTTGCACAATTACCGTGCTGCTCATCTTAACTACAACTATACGTCTGAAAGCCTTGAGAACCTGACTATATCAGATTACGCTGCTGGTCGTCGTCACGACTATAAACCTCAACCCCGTTATGAAGAAGAACTAAGTACCTTTAGACAAGCCATAGACCGTTTACCGGAATATCAATTAACTATAACTTCTCAACAAGTCTATGACCCTCCTACATGGCACCAAGTAACAAGCAGGTGCGTAAATTATAGCCAGGAACCAACTATTGAGATAGAGCCTAAAGATTACATGCTTTGCCTGGTTAAAAGTGCTGCTTACTTCAATAATGGGCTTTTTGAACTGGGCTTATCTGATTGTGAAAGAGTAATAGAAGCGGTTTATAAGAGTGATCCAAATAACCCAACAAATAGAGCTTTTCTTAAGGCATTAGCCCTTAAGAATGATATGGTAGTCTACTTGGGACGTGAGGGCTTAGAACTTCAAGCAGGAGCTTCTTACAAATATTGGTTTGAGACAGCTTCACTACTAATTACACAAGGTGAATTTGAAGCAGCTCTTTTTAACATTGACAAAGCTCTTGAATTCTCTTCTTCTAACTCAGAAAAATTAGACATTTTTGGTTTGTGGTATACGCGAGGTGAGATTTTAAGAGGCTTAAAACGTTATGAAGAAGCAGCCTTTAGTTATGATCAATCAAATCAAGTTAAGGGTGATAATCATGAAGCTTGGTATAAATCGGGAATCTGCTTTAAGCGTCTAAAGCAATATGAGCAGGCTCTAAACAGGTTTAATCATGCTGTAGCGTTAAACCCCCATGAGCTTCACTATCTACTTGAACAAGGTAATATACTAAACTTTTTTGAACGCGATGAAGAACTTCTCGCTTGTTTTGATCAGGTCGTTAAACTTTCACCAGAAAATGATGATTTTTGGTATACGCGAGGTAATGCATTAGCCGGATTGAATCGTATTGAGGAATCCATCTTTAGTTATGATAAAGCCCTAGAATTAAATCCCAACAATGCTACCGTATGGAATAACCGAAGTGAGATTTTAAGAAGGGTTGAACGCTATGAAGAAGCAGCCTTTAGTTATGAAAAGTTTAACGAACTTAAGGATGACGATCCTATGGTTTGGCATAAATTGGGACTCTGCTTTAAGGCTCTCCATCGATATGAGCAGGCTCTAAACAGTCTTAATCGGGCTGTCGCGTTGAACCCCCAGCCTGTGCATCTATGTGAAAGAGCCAATATACTAGGGTCTTTAGAACGCTTTGAAGAAGCCATGCTTTGTTATGATAAAGCCATAGAACTAGACCCTAGCCATGATTTCACATGGTATAACCGAGGTTACTTGCTAAGCACCTTAGAGCAATATGAAGAAGCCGTCTTTAGTTTTGAAAAGTTTAACGAGCTTAAGGATGACGATCCTATGGTTTGGCATAAATTGGGACTTTGCTTTAAGGCTCTCCATCGATATGAGCAGGCTCTAAACAGTCTTAATCGGGCTGTTGCGTTGAACCCCCTTGAGCCTATGTATCGGGCGTATCCAGAGGTTGGGGGAGTATTATTGTCTGGGGAACGGTTGATTTAGAACAAAGCGAACAGAGAAAAAAGGACAGGCGATAATAGTCCTGTCCAACAACAAATGTAGTGATTATGATACATTCTCTTGAACAGCTTTGC
>Ga0209181_10007180_pt1 | contig 15363 bp, 13 predicted proteins | sample MAT05_FD_187208 | JGI IMG/M metagenome (GOLD analysis project Ga0209181, IMG submission 187208) | Freshwater microbial communities from Lake Fryxell liftoff mats and glacier meltwater in Antarctica - MAT-05 (SPAdes) (version 2) | ecosystem: Environmental > Aquatic > Freshwater > Ice > Liftoff... | reverse complement strand
AGAATTGCCTGATGTGGAGCAATAGAAAGCATTAGCCCGCCGGATTAGCGAGCTGTTGCAGCAAAGTGTTACCGGACAATCCAATTTATTTGTTAGTGCTGATGATGTGGTTGAAAAAATGGCTCTTGAGTTTTTCAATCAGATAAAGCAAAAGCAGTCTATAACTCAGGGGAAAGAAGATTATCATGTTGTAGATATACAAACCTTAAAGAATAAGGATGTAAAGGAAGTTGGAGGAGAATGGCTTTGTTATCAGGCATTGGAGCAGTTGAAGATCAGGGAATTCTTAGAATCTAAGGGCTGGAGCCATTCTATAATACAACTTGCTCTTACCCATATTATCAGCCGGGCGGTTTATCCCGGGTCGGAATTAAAAACCGCCAGATGGATAAAAGAAAATTCATCTGTGTGTGAACTTACAGGCTACCCCGTGGAATTAATAACCAAGGATAAACTTTACAGCATCAGCCTTATGCTATTTTCTGTCAGAGAAGAATTGGAAAAGCATCTGGGTAAAACCACCAATGAATTGTTTGATCTGGATGATAAGATTATCATGTATGATCTTAGCAATACCTATTATGAGGGGGTAATGAAAGACAGTAAGATAGCAAAGTTTGGCCGGAGCAAGGAAAAGCGAAACGATGCCCGCTTAGTGGTATTGGCAGTAGTGATTAATGTAGAGGGGTTTTAAAAATACTCACGGATATTTGAAGGTAATTTAAGCGATGTAAAATCTTTGGAACATATTATCGAAGAGTTATCAAAACGAACATCTTCAATCGACCGTAAACCTGTTGTTTTCGTGGATTCAGGAATCAGCTCAGAGGCTAATCTGAAGATGTTGCGGGATAAGGGATTTGAGTATATGTGTGTATCTCGTGGGGGGATAAATAAATATCAGATTGATACTAAAACAGAGCCTGTTACTATCAATGATAAAAGGAATCAGCCCATTAGTTTACAAAAAGCAACTGTGGAAGGATCAACAGATAATTTTATATTGGTTGACAGTCATGCCAAAGCATTGAAAGAACAAAGCATGAGTGGGCGACTGACTGAAAAATTCGAACAGGCCATTGCAGAGACAAAGCAAAGCCTGTATAAAAAAAGCGGTATCAAGCAACATAATAAAGTTTGGGAACGCATAGGCCGGATTAAACAAAGGTATCAGGGTGCTGGAAACCTTTGCCAGATTGATACCAAACAGGATTCTAAAGATAATGTGACCGATATTACTTGGACCCGAAAAACTACTGCCGCAAAAGAAGGCAAATATTTATTGCGTACAACGCTCAACGATAGAGATAAAAAAGTACAATGGAGCATCTATAATATCATTCGTGAAATAGAGGCCACTTTCAGAGTGCTGAAGAAAGATATTGATCTTCGTCCTATTTACCACAAAACCGATGAAGCCTCAATGGCTCATCTGCACCTCGGGCTATTGGCTTATCAGGTTGTAAATACAATTAGATACCAACTCAAACAAAAAGGAATTAACCACCATTGGAAAGAGATCATTCGTGTAATGAATACCCAAAAAATGGTAACTACTTCCATAGTTGACCAATATGAACAAACAATAATCATTTGCCAGTGCAGTGAGCCAGCACATCAGGTAACGCAAATTTACCAAGCGCTCAAATATAACCTAAGCTTATGGGGAATCCTCAGACCCCTAGCTGCAATGTAGGTTAATTTTTTTCAAAAAAGCGAAGCTCACTTTAAAATGCTAATATGGACTCAAAAAGGTTATTTTCAAAAAGCTAAATTAGGATGAACAAATGGAATAAAGCAAAATATTATATTTTGATTTATTTAAAGACGCCCAAACTTTTAATTCTGATCGCAATAATCACAATTTTTGTGCAATACTTACCAATAAAATCCCTTCATTTTTTAGTTCTTTTGCAGTTTAAAATAAACTATGCGTAAATATATAATTGCAGGCAACTGGAAAATGAATTTAAATCTTGAAGAAGGTTACGGACTAGCTACAGAAATTAAGGGAATGATTACTGATGAACTTATTAAAAGTACTACTGAGGTCGTTTTAATTCCACCATTTATTCATCTGTCCGGATTACAAAATTTATTAAAAGGCTCTTCTCTCAAAGTAGGAGCTCAAAATTGTCACCAAAAACCAAAAGGTGCCTATACCGGAGAAGTGTCTGCCTCTATGTTGGCTAACATGGGTATTCAATATGTAATTATTGGTCACTCCGAACGCCGTCAACACAATGGTGAAACAGATTCGTTACTCGCCGAAAAAATTAATGCAGCCCTTGAAAGCGGTCTAACGCCAATTTATTGCTTTGGTGAAACCTTACTTCAGCGCGAATCTAGTATTGAACTAGAAGTAAATTATATACAAGTTAGTGAAGGCTTGTTTCATTTAAATCAAGAGCAAATTAAAAAAGTGGTACTAGCCTATGAACCGGTTTGGGCCATAGGCACAGGAAGAACTGCCACATCTGAGCAAGCTCAAGAAATTCATGCCTTTATTCGTGGGAAAATTGCAGAGCAATACGATGTAACTACCGCAGAAAGTATTTCAATTTTATATGGTGGAAGTATGAAGCCCGAAAATGCAAAAGAACTTTTAAGTTGCAAAGATATTGATGGAGGCCTTGTTGGCGGTGCTGCGCTCGAATCAAGAAGTTTTGTCGAAATCGTTAAAGCAATTGCATAAGCTTCGTTATTTGTAGGCCTATACTCCGTTTCAATTTTAATACTTTGGCCGAAAAGTACAAAAGAAAAAGTCTTTGATGGGGATTTAGACTTCCCTAAACTGCTTTAAATCCAGCAACTTTTAAACTGATTATTTTTTTTACCCAATCTATATTCACCAACTTTAGAACATGTATCTCGAATTTACAATATTTTGTCCCGATGAAAGCAAGGAGGTCCTAATGGCTGAGTTGATGTTTTCTGGGTTCGAAGGAGTATGGGAAAACAACGACAGTCTATGTTTTTATATTAATGAAGAAGACTTAAATATGCCTGCTCTAAAGGTAATCCTTGAACGATACGGATTAATTGAAAGTTATACCTTTAAAGCCATCGAAAATATCAATTGGAACGAAAGTTGGGAGCAAGGCATACAGCCAATCCGTATTGGTGATTCGTGCATTGTTAGAACACTTTTTCATGATTCACCCGGTTTGCCGTATGAAATAATTATTACTCCAAAAATGTCCTTTGGCACGGGTCATCACGAAACTACTTATATGATGGCAGAAAGCATGTTATCTATGAATCTTAAAAATAAGACAGTTTTAGACATGGGCTGTGGAACCTCTGTGCTTTCTATTTTAGCTGAAAAGCTTGGTGCAATTGATATTGCTGCCATTGATAACGATGATTGGGCAATTGAAAATTCGAAAGAAAATATTTTGAACAATAATTGCAAGTTTATTCGAGTTGTACAAAGTAACGCCGAATTTGAAGGTAAATTTGATTTAATTCTTAGTAATATTAACAGAAACATAAATTTAGGAATGCTTTCAAAATATGCCGAATCCATTAATCCAAGCTCTCAGATTTTATTAAGCGGTTTTTATATGCATGATGTGCCAGATTTTGAAATTACTGCACAGCAAGTAGGACTCAAAATCGTAAATGTAAATGAAAGAAATAGTTGGGCTTGTTTAACCCTCGAAACATGTTAAAAAAATATTTATTAATAATTCTATTTGCATTTCTGAGCAGCTCATCCTTTGCGCAGATAAGATCCTTTTCAAAGAAGCCTGAAATTTTTATTACCGAATTGAAAGATTTTATGACGAGCACCAAAGAGTCATCTGCCATAGAATCATTTGAAAAGTTTGAGAAACTTTGGAAAACCAATAAGTTTCTCGAAGACCATCAATTACTCATAATAAAAGTTGGTGATGAAATGCTTTTGCATAAAATGAAATTACCCGATTTCGATTTGTATTGTCGCACTTTAATCAGTTCAAAAGATACGGTAAATGGATTAACAGATCAAAAGTTTGACTTCTGGATTAAAGCCGTTTTGACTGCTTCCAAAGCAGGTAATAATCAAGTACGTCAACTTCTAAAAACCTCCAAAGCGATGTTTGAAGAATCTGCCATCTATGTTTCCGAATACAAAAAATGGGTGTATAGCCCCACCGAATACAAATACTTGTTTGGTGGAGGAAAATACCTTATCCAATTCACCAATATTGATCTTAAAGGTATAACCATCGACGACAAAATCGAAATAAAGGCAACCTCCGGTGTGTTTGATCTGGAAAAATCTCAATGGCTTGGTAAAGGCGGCAAAGTTTATTGGACGCGGGTTGGTTATGATCAAAACGAGGTTAACGCAGTTCTTAAGTCATACACCATCAATATGGCCAAAATAGAATTTGAAGCGGATTCTGTTTTGTTTACCAACAAATTGGTTTTACCGGCTCCGGTTATAGGTTCAATAAAAGACCGGGCTTCATTTGAACGACTTAGTGAAGCACGAAAAGATTTTAAAGATTCAAAATTTCCGCAGTTTATTGCCTATAAATCGGATATGGCCATTGAAAAATTTTCAGGTGGTTTGGCAAAGTATGTCGGCGGCTTTAGTATGCAAGGTCGCGATATGGTTGGTTTAGGAACACCCGAAAACCCTGCCTCATTTGGATTCTACTACAAAGGCAAACTTCGTGTTAAAGCCGAATCTCAATCCTTTGTTATCAGAGATAAACGTATCAATTCTCAAAAAACATCCATAACCATCTTTACCGATAGTGGTTTTATTTATCATCCCATGCTAGATTTTAACTTTAACATGGAAGAGAAAAAAATGGTATTAAGTAGAGGCGAAGAAGGAGTGGAGCGTTCTCCGTTTTTCGACAACGACCACCGTTTGGAGTTCTATGTTGATAGAGTTCAATGGATTTTGGAACAACCAAAAATCGATTTTTCCATGAATAATAAAGATGGAACCGCGCGATTTGAATCGGCTAACTATTTTAGAGAGTTCAACTATGAAAAAATTCAAAGTTTACTAAGTTATAATCCGGTTAATAAAATGCAACAATACTGCATTCAAACCAAAACCCGTGAATTTACCTTGGTTCAATATGCATCATGGATGGGCACAACCCCGGATAAACTAAAAAATCAAATAATTGAATTGGCCGATAATGGATTTATCTACTATAACCCTGGTACCGGAATTATTAAAGTTAAGAAAAAAGTATTTGAATATGTAAATGCTCACTTTAAAATGATCGACTACGATGTTATTCGTTTTCGTTCGGTTATTGGCGCGCGCCCAAACTCGTACCTGAATTTAGTTAACAATGACTTTGTTATCGAAGGTGTTCCTGCATTCAATTTTAGTGATTCTCAAACAGTTATTGCTTATCCGCGCGAGCAAACCATTATTGTTCACAATCGTCGAAATATTGATTTTGGCGGTAAACTCACTGCTGGATGGTTCGATTTTTATTCTGATAAGTTTGGTTTTGATTACATCAATTTTAAAATACATTCCGATAAAATTGATTCTATGCGATTGTATTATCCCGATTCACTTTCGGGCAATACCCTCTTACCTGTAACTTCTTTATTGAAAGATATTAGTGGAACCATATATATTGATAAACCCAATAATAAATCGGGTATTGATACTAGTAACGCAAAATACCCCATTTTTGTCAGTGAAACACCCTCTAAAATTTCCTACCAAAAAAACAGTATTTACAAAGGCGCTTACGACGAAAAGGAATTCTATTTCAAAGTTGACACCTTTACCATTGATAGTCTGGATAATTTTACGGTTTCGGGACTCAAATTCCCGGGAACATTTGTCTCGGCAGGTATCTTGCCCGAATTTAGGTTTGAAGCAAAAATTATGCGCGATTATTCACTCGGCTTCGAAAAAGCATCACCCCCCGGAGGTTATCCCTTGTACGGTAAAAAAGGAATTGGTAAAATAGACATTACCCTCAATGATAAAGGTCTTACAGCCCGAGGTGAAGTTGAATACCTAGGTGCTAAAATTAAATCCAAGGATATTGTGCTTCTTCCGGATTCTATGAACTCCAACACCGATTTGTTCACCATCGATGAATCAGCCAAGTACCCAAAAGTGGTTGCCATGAACATCAAAAACCATTGGGTGCCTAAAAAAGATAGTTTGTATATTAATAGCCTAGGGCATACCATTGATGTATTTAGAAAAAACCAAAAATTTACTGGCAATATGGTTATGACACCCAAACTGTTAACCGGTAAAGGTTTGCTGGCTTGGGACAATGCCAAATTAACCAGTAACCTTATGAATTTTGCCACCAACAGCGTAAAATCTGATGTTGCTAAAATCGAAATTAATTCAATTGATTCAACACGCATTGCTTTTTCTAGTTTAAATGTAAAAGCTTTTGTTGATTTTGATAAACGCACCGGTGATTTTAAAGCAAATATTCCCGGACAACTTACCGATTTTGGTTATAATCAGTTTGCATCCTCCATGGACCAATATTTTTGGGATATGGATAAGGAAACCATCTTGTTAACTAAAGGTCCTAAGTTAGCCAAATCCTACTTTATCTCTAAACGACCCGATATGGATGGTTTGAAATTCGACTCCGACAGGGCTTTGTTCGACATGAAAGAAGGTATGATTTATTGCGAAAATGTGCCTTATATCGATGTGGCCGATTCACGAGTGTTTCCAAAAGACGGTAAGGTTAATATTGCCAAAGATGCTGATATCTTGCCTCTAAAAGATTCGAAACTTTTGGCAGCTCGCGAAAATAAATTTCATGAAATTTATTCTGCAACCTTAAAAGTTATGGGCCGAAAAGCCTTAAGTGGCGTTGCAAAATACAAGTATAAAGACAAAAATAAAACCGGTCAGGTGGTGTTTTTTGATAAAATTCGGGTAATGCCCGACAGCACTGTCCAAGCAACCGGTAGAATTTCGGATTCATTAGCATTTAAAATTTCTCCAATGATTGGTTACAAAGGCGAAATTGAACTCAATTCAAATAATGATTTCTTAAATTTTAACGGTTATGTTAAACCTTTGCACACCTTTAAAATTGGTAGCAATTGGATTCGCTACAAAGAAAGGCCCGACCCCAAAGACATCGTTATAGACGCTGGTCAACCGAAAAATGATGAAAATAAATTTGTTTCGGTAAGTATGAACTCGGCATTGGATACCGCTCTTATTTATCCAACATTTTTTAGTTTCAAACGAAAATATGCCGATCCCGAGTTTACGACAGATACTGGTATTTTTCTTTACGACGAAGCATCTACCGAATTTAGAGTTGGTAACAAAGACCGTATTTTGAACAATGCGCCTCGAGGAAGTATCATGACATTTAACGAAACTACCCGCGTTATTAGCACTCAAGGAACTATCAATATGGGATTGAGTATGCCAGTTTTAGACCCATTGGTTGCCGGTAAATTGCATAAGGTAGAATTTGATAGCAGTTACACGCTCGATGCCTTTATGGCTCTGGATATTTTGCTTCCAAAAGAGGCTTACCAAAAAATGGTCGCAGTAATGCTCGATAAAGGGGCAGGCGCACCTAAACTTTCTTACCTCGATGACAATTTTAAGTACGCGCTCGGCGAATTTTTAACCGATAAACGTCTCGATAAAACCTTGACCAAAGCACTGGAACAAGGCGAGTTAGAAGTTACGGAAGACATCAAACGCAAGTTTATCTTTTCGGATGTGAAATTCACTTACTCACCACGCAATAAATCGTGGTTTTCAACAGCGCCCATAGGCATTTCGGTAATTAACGGGCAACAAATTAACCGCTATTTTACAAGTCGCATGCAAATGCAAGTAAAGCGAAGTGGAGTGAGTCTAAAAATATATATCGAAATTTCTAAGTACGATTGGTTTTACTTCGAGTATTTCAGAAATAACCTTATGGCAGTAAGCACGGATAAAGAGTTTAACGATTTAATTCGCGATAAATACGCCGAGGTTCAAAAGCCAAATTACTCTATACGTCCCGGCACAACGCGTACCGTTTCTAAATTTGTAGAAAAGTTTGACGAAGACGAAGAGTAAAATCCGGTAAAGGATTCGAGTTTTTTTTATTTGGGCGTTTCCCTGCGGGTCGGGTTTTCCGCTGCTATCTTTTTGTTCGTGCCTCACAAAAAGGATATCCGCTACAACCCCTAACGCGGGCATCCGTGGTTGTATGAGTTTTTCGTTAAGGTTAAAAGAAAAGAATTATTCTTTCGTTCGTATCTTGTTTTGCGGTGTAAATTTTGGTAAATCCAAGCCTAGCGGTTGGATGAGTGTATTTGCAAGAAGCTGATAAATGGCAACTGCATTTAAAAATATAACAAATGTTGGAATTTTTTAAAAAGTTTCCTATGAAGTTTAAAGGTATTAAAAAATTTCATTCACATAATAAAGCTATAGCGCGTTAAAGCGTGTTTTCATTAGAACCTATATAACAACTTCCAAGATAAAACCTTTTATCTAAGTTTGACAAACGATACTTGATTTACATATCGAGAACTTGAAAAGACTTTGTAATATACACAAAGTTGAAAAAATGTATGTATTTGGGTCGGCACTTAATTCCAACTTTAATAACAAAAGTGATATCGCTTTCTTGGTAAAGTTTAAGAAGATAGAACTAACTGAGTATTTTGAGAATTATATTAACTTCAAAGAAAAACTAGAGAGTTTAAACGGGCTTGAGGTCGATTTGTTGGAAGAACAAGCTTTAAACAACCCAATCCTAGGTCAATCAATAAAACAAAAGAATTAGTCTATGGATGAAAGGATTAAATAGCTTTATGGCCTTAAAATAGCCATTAGAAAGATAGATGGTTCTTTTCAAACGATTGAAAGAGGGTTTTTTCAATTCAAAGGAAATATTATGTTGAAAAGGCTGTAGAAAGAAATCTGGAAATCATCGGCGAAGCAATGAATAGAATTCTTAAACGAGATGAAAGTTTTGGAATCAAGATAACAAATGCCAAAGCAATAATTGGTTTTCGAAATCAGGTAATTCACGCCTAAGTAAAGTTTCCACAATAACTTTCTTGTTTCAATGGAACTCTTTAAAGGAAAGACCTGACAGGTTTATTGGATAGCCCAGAAATTATGGAATAAATTTTTAAGGAAACCTGTCAGGTTTTAAACTGAATGAAGGAAGTTGTTTTGAAAACTTTACTAAGGCAATATTTCGGACGAAAGTGTTTGCTCAATTTTCATAAATCGTATACCAAAGTTGAAATAAATTTACTTATAGTGGAATAAGTGATTCTTGCTTAAAGTCTTCCTTGTTTTTCATGATCATGAAATAAAGTTTGGAAGGCAATTTAAATTTGGTAACTAATAATGTTCAAATTTTATTTAGTCGTAAAGCCATATTTTTTAGCAGGACATCTTCTAAAGTGTTAGAAAAGAGACATCTGTTTTTATTCTTAAAGAAATTAGTCAATCTTCCATTCACTTGCATTAAATTCATTTCAATCATCCATTTTGAAATAATGCCTATCTTTGCCACACATCATGCAATTAACCGAACTAACCGCTATAAGTCCTGTGGATGGGCGTTACCGAAAAGCAATCTCCGACCTTTCTCCTTACCTTTCCGAGTGGGGACTGATTAAATACCGAGTCAAAATTGAACTCGAATATTTTCTTGAATTGTGCGAAGTTTTGCCGCAATTATCTTCTATTAAATTAGCAGACATAACAGTTAAACTACAATTGGTTTTTGATAATTTTTCGGAAGCTGATGCCCTAGAAATTAAGAATACGGAGAAAACAACAAACCATGATGTTAAAGCTGTTGAATACTTTATTAAACGAAAACTTGAAGAACTTGGACTCTCTTCGTTTCTAGAGTTTGTGCATTTCGGATTAACGTCTCAAGATATCAATAATACGGCCATACCACTTTCGTTTAAAGATGCCAACGAAAATGTAATTTATCCCGAAATTGAAAAAGTACTTCAAAAACTAGCAGAACTGGCCGAAGCGTGGAAATCAATTTCCCTTTTGGCTCGAACTCATGGTCAGCCTGCCTCTCCAACACGATTGGGCAAGGAGTTTCAAGTATTTACAGCAAGACTAACAACCCAGATAGATCAGTTAAAAGATATTCCTTACAATGCTAAATTTGGCGGGGCCACCGGCAATTTAAACGCACACCATGTTGCTTATCCAGCTATAGATTGGCAAAAATTTGCAAATAATTTTGTTTCCGGACTAGGATTACAGCATTCATATCCAACTACTCAAATAGAGCATTATGATAATTTAGCGGCTCAGTGCGATGCGTTTAAACGTATAAACTCTATACTCATTGATTTATGCCGCGATGTATGGAGCTATATTTCATTCGATTACTTTAAACAAAAAATTAAGGAAGGCGAAATTGGCAGCTCAGCAATGCCGCATAAAGTAAATCCAATTGACTTCGAAAACGCCGAAGGAAACCTGATGCTTGCCAACAGCTTATTTGAGTTTTTGGCAGCTAAACTTCCGATTTCACGTTTGCAACGCGACTTAACCGACTCTACAGTTTTGCGAAATTTAGGCGTGCCCTTGGCACATTCACTCATTGCCTACAAATCACTTTTGCGTGGATTGGGTAAACTTATTGTAAACGAAACAAAAATTGAAAGTGATCTCAACGATAATTGGGCCGTGATTGCCGAAGCAATTCAAACCGTTTTGCGTCGTGAACAAATTGAACGCCCTTATGAATTATTAAAAGACCTTACCCGCACCAATTCCAAAATAACCAAAGAATCGATTCATGTATTTATCAATAACTTACAGGTTTCGGATGCTGTAAAAGCAGAGATGATGAACATTACACCTTTCAATTTTGTTGGTAAGGTATGAGAAAGGCAACGATAGTTCTTGGAGCCAATAATAATCCCGAACGCTATGCTTATAAAGCTGTAGAATTTTTACAATCCATACAGCAGCCCATTTATCCAGTAGGAATTAAAAGTGGCGAAGTAAGAGGCCTTGAAATTCTACACGATTTTAAGGATCCAAAAATTAACGAACCTATAGACACGGTCACACTTTATCTAAACCCTTTTCATCAAGAGATGTGGTACCAACAAATTATCAATCTAAAACCTAAGCGTGTTATTTTTAATCCCGGAACAGAAAATGACGAATTTGAAGATAGATTGCGTCAAGAAGGTATTGAAGTGATAGAAGCCTGTACCTTGGTAATGATAAGAACAGGCGTTTATTGAGAATACAGCACAATCTACGCTTAGCGTGCTTAAAAATCACGCAAGAGTTTGATTATCGATAAATCAACACCTGAATTATTGTAGAGATTTGCATGATTATGTTCCCTACTGCAAATCTACGGCTTCGTCTGCACCTGCTAGAGTTGCAAAAAACACATCTTCACCTTGATTCCCATTGTAGAATAAACACTTAACTTTTTTACCTAATCTTATTTGCTATAACGCCTGCCAAACCTACAGTTAGGTAATAAGGAATCATCAAAATATCAAGCAAACAGAACAAGCTCATAATTTTTGATATTCTTAATTTTTCCATGCTTTTAAATAAAACAATACCTTGAATTAATAAGCGCAGAAAAAAGATACCTAAAATATATGGCCAAAATTCTAGGCCAAATATGAGTGAAAGGCATAATAAGATATAAAAAAACACATGACTTACACTAAACCAACTGAGGGATCTTTTATGAGACGTTTTGTAAAATTTCCAGTTATGAAAATGTCGTTTCTGCAATTGCCAATAGGTTTTCCAAGTTACTTTGGCTTGTGATTCGGTAAATGAATTGCGTGTATAAACCACTGCAACTGAATTTTTCTTAGCCGTTTCATTTACAAAAAGGGCATCATCACCACTCATAATATGTTGGTGTGAGGCAAAACCCTTGGTGTTAAAAAATAAGGATTTGCGATAAGCTAAATTTCTACCAGCTCCAAAAATTGCTTTATTCTTCATAGCAAATGAAAAATAGGTCATAGCTGTAAAAAAGTTGGCCCAGCGAATAAACAGATTGAGAAAAGAATTTTTTTGTTTGTAACGCGAGTAACCCAAAACAATTTCTTTATCCTCGCTCATCCCGGAACTCATTTCAAGGATCCAATTTTCATTCACAGGTTTACAATCAGCGTTAGTAAATAAAAGCCATTCGTGGGTAGCCGATTTAATACCAAGGCTTAAGGCAAACTTTTTGCCACGGTGGTAACGTTCTTCCAGCTTAATATCAACCATTTTTAGACGTGGTTCCGTTTTTTGAAGTTCTTCCAAGTATTCAGAAGTTTCGTCCCATGAGCCGTCGTTTACCACAATTACTTCGTAATCAGGGTAGTTTTGAGCAAGAATTAGAGGTAAAAATTGCTGAAGATTTTTAATTTCATTTTTGGCATAAACCAGCACACTTACTGGAATATTGGCATATTTAATGGCTGGAGATTCACTTTCACTCTTGTCGAAAGCAAATTTTGAAAAGACAAATAAATAATAACAGATTTGAATGAGAGCGAAAAGCCCAGTAAGCCCAATTAGCGCCCATATAATGGTATTCATCACAGCTGCAAATTTATTGCTTCACTGCGCAAAAGTTGATAAAAGATTTCAACGGTATTCATTAAAAGTGTTTAAAAACTTCTTGGATTTTTATAAAATATGTTCACAAATAGAATAAATTTTACGTCACCATTCACTTTTCTTGTAAGAATGGTGCATAACGAAGTCCTCATCTTTCCTAAACCAAGTAAGTTGACGCTTGGCATAATTGCGAGTATGTTGTTTTATTTTTAGAACCGCTTCTTCTAGTAAACATTGGCCATCAAGGAAGTTGAAAAGTTCAGAATAACCAACGGTATTTAAGGCATTTAGATGCTTAAAAGGGTAAACACTTCTTACTTCTTCTAACAACCCAAGTTCCATCATAGAATCCACACGGTTATTAATACGTGTATAAAGTTCTGTACGATCAATATCCATAAATATTTTAACAATATTGAAGGGGCGTTTGATTTTAGATTTGGTTTTAAGGTTTAAATGGCTTTTGCCAGTTTCTAAAGCAATTTCAACTGCACGCATGATGCGATGTGGATTTTTGGCATCAACGGTTTTACTACCTTCCGGATCGAGGTTTTTTAATTTATCAAAGAGAGAATCTACGCCATAAGTCCGCAGTTCTTCTTGCAATTGTTCACGTAAGGCCTCATTGGCCTTTGGCAATTCATCCAAACCTTCACATACGGCTTTAAGAAATAGCCCAGTGCCGCCTACTAGTATTGCTGCTTTGTGTTTAAGAAACAATTTTTCAAGTACATGTATAGCTTCCTTTTCAAATATTCCGGCATTATAGGTATCATGAATAGAACAATGGTTTATGAAATGATGCGGCACCGAAGCGAGTTGTTCAGCACTTGGTTTCGCAGTTCCAACACTTATTTCGCGGTAAAGTTGACGGCTATCCGCAGAAAGAATTTCTGTTTGATAATGTTGTGCGAGTTCAATGGCAAAATCTGTTTTGCCCGAAGCAGTTGGTCCGGCTATAACAATTAGAAGTGGCTGTTGTTCAGCCCTCGTCATGCGTTAATAATCATCGTTATCGTCTTGCCCGTATCCGCCGTAGTCGTCTGATTCCGTTTCTTCGTCTTCCTCTTTTTCCTCATCTTCACCTTCTTCGCCTTCTAATAGGCTAAAGTCATCGGCATCAATAACCAATTCTTCATCATCAAATTTTAAATCGAATGAAATTGGTTTTTTAACTATTGGTTTCTCAGCAGTTTTTTTTTCAATTTTTGGAATTTCTAAATCCGGCATTACTATTTCAGGAATATCCAATTCATCTAAATCAACATCGTCAACTTCGGCACTGGAATCCACTTCGACAATTTTATTTAAATCATTCATTAAACGGCTTGCCATAAGCATTTCGGCCATTTTATCATATTCATTGAGGCTGGCAGTAGCGCCCGGTAATTTTCCTTTTAGCTTGTATTGCTTTGGTGCTTCACCTTCTTTTCGGGCTAAGAGAGGGTACTTCTTGCTCGGCTCGGCTTTCATTATTTTTACCAATTCAATATAAAACGACCATTCCAGTTCTGGATCAAACCAGTAAATAAAACGCTGATGAGGGTCGTTGATATGTTTGTTTAATGAAATTTGATGTGGAGGTTTTAGCGTTTCTTCCTCTCGCGGTTCTGAACCACAAATCTTTTTATTAACCCGCCAAATATCATCTGAAAGGTAAAATGAATATTCCTTGGAGGCATCAAAACCTATAGAACTTTGAATGATTTTGTGAAAATCTTCAAAACTGGATGTTGATTCAATATCTATAAATCGCACCACATCATCGTGGTCTTCAAACGATACCCTAAACTTATATACTATTTGCATTTGTAAAGTGCAAAGATGTGGAAATTATAAGTATTAACATATAGAGTTCCTTAAAAATTTGAGTTTTAAGACTTATAAGCAATTTGATTATATACAGTTTATTTTTAGCACAATTAACATTAATGGTCACTAAAAAAACAACGAAACCAAAATTGACAGGGTTGAATATTATGAGAATATAGAATTTGGTAAAGACCTCCCTATTTGGCATAATGGGTCTTGGTAGCTGTTAAAGACCTTCTGCCTGTTCGGCTGGAAATTTTGAAAGGTCCAAAAATATTTCCCAAATTTGTTCACCAAAACCCTCGATAGTCCTTCATTTCACTCGGTTCTAATCCCTCGGCTTTTAGTCCGTTGGTTGTAATGGTATTTGCTACATCAACACTTTCAACCGGCCATGAAAATAGACCTGCTAAGTTATATTTTGTATCTGCAATAGGTTTGGTCTTAAAGCTTGTAAACTTTTCATGGGTCAAAAGCATAACAAAAATATTATCACTCTAAACCATACACTTTCTTAAGTCGTCCGGAAATTGAGGATTGTTTGTAAATCCTGAAGCTTCATAAAAGGCCATTAATTTTTGAAGATTTTTAACCGCTAAATTGATAAATATTTGTTTTGCCATTTTATTTTATAAGTTTTCAAATCAAAAATAATTTAGTTGTATTTTTTTTATGTGGCCTTAAAGTTGATTATAATGTGGACTAGCCAAATATGGCTTGCATAAAAAGTTCAGTGAGTAGGCCATAAAAGGTGCCAAAATGAAGATGTACTTTGCCTTACCTCGAATTGCAGCTGCCGAATTAGGGTATGAGCAATGAACCAACCTTCAAAAAAATATCTTTTTAAATTTAACCCAAAAGTCGCAGACTTTAAAACAAATAACCCTTAAGGTGTTGATAAAACAGAGCTTAAGGTTTTTTTTGTTACACCCAAAAGGTGTAATACAGAAGTATCTTACATCTCTATATGGACAAAGTTA
>Ga0209181_10007177_pt1 | contig 15369 bp, 8 predicted proteins | sample MAT05_FD_187208 | JGI IMG/M metagenome (GOLD analysis project Ga0209181, IMG submission 187208) | Freshwater microbial communities from Lake Fryxell liftoff mats and glacier meltwater in Antarctica - MAT-05 (SPAdes) (version 2) | ecosystem: Environmental > Aquatic > Freshwater > Ice > Liftoff... | reverse complement strand
AGCTAAAAGAAAAAAATAGTGAAATGATAATCCCTCAGTACTTTTATGTTTTCTGTTTTTAAATACTTGTGAAGTAAGTCCCAAGCCTGTCACTAAAAGCGAAAGAATAACTGTAATTATTTTTATAGTTAACATACTATTTATGGTGCCGGAGGAGGGACTTGAACCCTCACACCTTACGGCATTCGATTTTGAGTCGAACGTGTCTACCATTCCACCACTCCGGCAATGACAAAAATATACCACATAAGGCGATTTTCTCTAATTCATATTTTTACGGTAGTATATATAAATTGCCGATGTAGCTCAGTTGGTAGAGCAGCGCACTCGTAGCGCGCAGGTCGTGAGTTCGATCCTCGCCATCGGCTCAAATAATTTCTATATAGCAGGATGGTTTGTTATGTGGTTTAATAAAGTATGACTGAACGCCCTGAAACTTCTCCGTCTCGCGGTATATCGTCTTTGGAATCAAGCTATAAAAAAAAGCTTGATGAGGTACTTACATCGTCTATTAATCCAAGCACACTCTATACATTTTATGATGATGCCCTTGAGTCTTTAATTACTACACTCTCTTCTGTTACTACTTCGTACAAAGAAATTCATCCAGATACACCACTTGTTGGTAGGGAGCTCGAAGACACTGCAACTCAATTTTTTCATCTTCCTTCAATACCCACTCTCCTTGATGCTATTAGTGAAAGGCAAGAAGACTTAAAACATTTACAAACAAGAATTATAGACCACACAGGAATGTCACCCGAAGTGTTTGTGCCTCCTAGTGATAGTGAAAAGTATGGGATAGTACAAGGAAGTGGAAGAGGTCTAGAAGAGAAAAAACTTATTCCTCGACTCGAAACACTTATATATATTTTAGAGCACGACTTAGGAGTTACTCTTGAAGACGATGTAAAAATAGTCTCTGGTGTTACTACAAATGCAATGATGCGCGAAGAACCGTATATTCGAGTTGACATTAAGTCACATGACCGTCTTGTGTATTTGTGTAATGAAGAAGGAAATGCAACCTTTGTGTTTGATGCAGAAGTAATCAAAAAATATGTGCCAGATATAGAAATGCTCGATAAGATGGATAAAACCGAGTACAAATCTATTATAGCTTCTGATCAAAGTGTAGGGGTGGTCTTGCGCTACCATGCCGACACATGGCGTGACGAAGTACTCCAGGCACTTTCTGAACCTTTCTCTTTAGTGTCAAAAAGAGAAAGATCTATTATATCAGTAAAAAAACAGTCTGACTTTGATTTGATGCCAAAGAGAAGAGAAGGTTGGGAGAGTGCAAGCTCACTACAGCGCAATCTTTCAGTTGATAAAAAAACAATCGAAAAATTCGTCGAACAGTTTAAACCTAATCACCCTGAATGGTTTGAAATACAGAAGACTAGTGGCTCACCAGCCGAACGCTATCACCCCGAGCTTGTTGCAAAAATCATTGAGTACTTTACTTCTATACCACAAAAAAAAGAAGGCTGGAATAGCTTGAGAGGCTTAAGGGAAACTAGATCTATTAATGAGGAAAAAGCTAAACATTTTATTAAACCATTCAGGGTTACTAACCCTGAATGGTTTGAGATACAAAAGACATTTGGCAAACCCGCAGAACGCTATCACCCCGAGCTTGTTGCAAAAATCATTGAACACTTCACGACTATTCCGCAAAAGAAAGAAGGATGGGAAGGTGCAAGTTCTTTGAAGGTTGTTGTTTCAGTCGATAGAAAATCAATCGAGGAGTATGCTGGACAATCCAAAATCCTTCATCCTGAATGGTTTGAAATGCAGAAGAAAAATGGAAGGCCAATTGAACATTATCACCCCGATCTCGTTACAAAAATCATTGAACACTTCACGGCTATTCCAAAGAAAAAGGAAGGATGGGAAAGTGCGAGCACTTTAGTTGTTGCTGCTGGTTCAGAATCAATCCGTAAATTTACCGAACAATTCAAAACAGATCATTCTGAATGGTTTGAGATGCAGAAGACTGGCGCCAGATTAGCAGAACACTATCATCCAGAACTCGCGAAGCGCATCAAAGAACATTTTCCGTTAAGAAATAAATAATTAAGTATGACTCACCAAGAAATAGAACAAGAAATATTAGGAATAGAAACAGAAATGGCTCAAAGTAATTTTTGGGATGACAAAGAACTTGCACACGCTCAAATAAAGCGATTGAAAGAATTGAAAGACGTTCGTGATGGTTTAACAGCAGAAGACAAAGGTGGGGCAATAGTTACGTTTCTTTCTGGTGCAGGCGGCGATGACTCGGAAGATTTTTCTCGAATGCTTTTTGAAATGTATCAAATGTATTTTACAAAAAAGGGTTGGGAGTATGAACTACTTCATCAAAATAAAAACGATCATGGGGGCTTTAGAAATCTCACTCTTGAAGTGAGTGGTAAAAATGTCTACGGCACTATGAAGTATGAAAACGGTGTACATAGACTTGTGCGTATTTCTCCATTTAACGCAAAGTCGCTTCGGCACACCTCATTTTCTATGGTGGAAGTACTTCCAAAAATAGTTCACATAGATGTCAAAATTCGTCCTGAGGATATTGAGGTTGATTTTGCAAAATCTGGCGGTGCAGGAGGACAAAATGTAAACAAACGAGAAACGGCGGTGCGTATTGTGCATAAGGCGACGGGAATCTCTGTACACATCACAAGTGAACGTCAACAGGCTCAAAATAGACAAAAAGCAATGGAACTTTTGGCTTCAAAACTCCACAAACTAGAAATGGAAAAACGAAAAGCGCAAGAAGAAGGAAGGCAGATTTCAAAAACAACAGAAATAGAATGGGGAAGTCAGATTCGTTCATACGTTCTTCATCCATATAAAATGGTTAAAGATCATCGTGTCGACTACGAAACGTCAAACATTGACAAGATCCTGGAAGAAGGGGATTTAGACGAAATGATTGAAGCGGTGGCCAAGGGATAGTATACTGTTTCAATGATTTACGTTGATAATGTTTCTAAAGTATATGGGAAAGATTTTCTGGTACTTGAGAATATCAACCTAACTATCACACAAGGAGAATTCGTTTCTATTGTAGGGCATTCAGGAGCCGGAAAAACAACTCTGCTCAAGCTTCTTTTAGCTGAAGAAAAACCGACTTCTGGAAATGTATATTTTGAATCGTTTAATATTCATAAATTGCGTGACAAAGACCTTACCGAGTATCGTAGAAAAGTTGGTGTTGTGTTTCAAGATTTTCGTTTGCTTCCAGATAAAACTGCATATGAAAATATTGCCTTTGCTATGGAAGCTGCAGGAAAAACCGATGAAGAAATCGAAGCCGATGTTCCACATGTGCTTGATCTTGTGGATCTTGAAACTAAGATGCTTCGTTTTCCGCACGAACTCTCAGGTGGTGAGGCACAACGAGTAGCTATAGCTCGTGCAATTATCAATCGTCCAGACATTGTCATTGCAGATGAGCCTACAGGAAATCTCGACCCAGTAAATACTTACGAGATAATTCAAATTTTAAAGAAGATCAATGATCTTGGAACTACTGTCATTCTCACAACACACAACAAGGGTGTTATTGACTCACTCAATAAGCGAGTAATTACTATGGAAAAGGGTAAAATAGTCCGTGACGATGCGGCTGGCAAATACGTCATATAAATTTTATGTTTACTACATTAGGAAGAATAATACGGAATGGTTTTACAGGGTTTTATAGAAACAGAACAATTTCTGTGTCAGCAATTGTGGTAATGACTATTACCTTGATGATTGTTGGCGGACTTGTGTACTCACGTGCAATGCTTAAGCATGTTTTGTATCACGTGCAAAACAAAGTTGATGTGAGTGTTTATTTTGTTTTAAAAGCTGAGAATGCAGATATTTTGAAGTTGCAAGAGGCTCTTACAAAACTTCCTGAAGTAAAAGAGGTTACATATACATCGCGAGACCAGGCTTTGATAAATTATAAAGAAAAAAATGCAAATGACGCTCTTGCGCTTCAAGCTATTGAAGAGATAGGTCAAAATCCATTTCGGGCGTCTCTTTCTGTTTTGGCTCAGAACTCAGGTCAGTATGAAGCTATTGCGACATTTTTGAAATCTAAAGAGTTTACTCAAGAAGACAATGCACTTATAGATAAAATTGACTATGCAGATAACAAGGAGATCATAGACCGTCTGAACGCACTCATTGCAACAGGTGAGCGAGCAGGGCTTGTAGTTGCGGGTATATTTATTTTGATATCAATCATGATCACATACAATACTATCCGATTAGCTATTTATACATTTAGAGAAGAGATCAGTGTCATGCGTCTTGTAGGAGCAAATAAGATGTACGTACGCGGACCTTTCATCGTAGAAGGTATTTTGTATGGTATTGTTTCTGCACTTGTTGCAACTCTACTATTTTTACCTATCGCTCTTTATACAAGAGATTATGTTTCAAGTGCATTAGTGCAGTTTGATATGCTTGAGTTTTATTTGAGAAAAGGATTTCTTCTTGGAGCCATTCTTCTTTCTGTTGGAATCGCACTTGGAACTATTTCGAGTTATCTTTCGGTCCGGAAATATTTAAATCGGTAACAAACATATATGAAAATCAAAACACCCATGAAGACGAAGGAGAACACACAAAAAACACCTCCCAAATTTATCTTCATCGTCGGGGGTGTTATTTCTGGTGTTGGAAAGGGAATCGCAGCATCTTCAATAGGAACACTTCTTAAAGCGCGTGGACACGTTGTCACTGCAATAAAAATTGATCCATATGTAAATGTTGATGCAGGAACAATGAATCCTACAGAACACGGAGAAGTGTTTGTACTCAGTGATGGTGATGAGTGTGATCAAGATATGGGTAATTATGAGCGCTTTCTCGATACAACACTTACAAAGGTAAATTACATGACCACAGGACGTGTGTATCAGTCTGTTATACAAAAGGAGCGTAATCTGGAATATAAAGGTAAATGTGTACAAGTGGTACCACATATTCCACTTGAAGTTATTTCTCGCATAAAGCATGCGCAAAAAGAAGCAAATGCAGATGTTGTTATTATTGAAATTGGTGGGACGGTAGGTGAATATGAAAACATTCTATTTTTAGAAGCGGCTCGTATGCTGAAGATCGAACATCATGACGATGTCGCGTTTGTTATGGTCTCGTATCTTCCTGTGCCTTCAAAAGTAGGTGAAATGAAAACTAAGCCTACACAGCATGCAGTGCGAAATTTAAATGGTACAGGTATTCAGCCTGACATTATTCTTGCACGAAGTAATGTTGCTTTGGATGATAAACGAAAAGAAAAGCTTGCTCTTTTTTGTAATGTTCGTTCTGAGAGAATTATTTCCGCACCGGATGTTGAGAGTGTATATGATATTCCTGCAAATTTTGAAAGAGATAATTTAGGAAATATCTTGTGTGAGGTATTACAATTAAAAGATAAGCAAAAGAGCACACTTTTTGAGTGGACGAACTTTTTTGGAAAAGCAAAAAAGTATACTAAAGAGGTGCATATTGCAGTGGTAGGTAAATATTTTGATACTGGAGACTTTGTTCTTTCTGACTCTTATATCTCGATTATCGAATCTCTCAAATATGCTGCATATGCACTTAAAGCAAAACCAGTGCTCCATTGGTTAAATTCAAAAGATTTTGAAACCAAAGATAAAAAGAAACTAGCGCTACTTAAGACCTATGACGGTATACTTGTGCCGGGCGGGTTTGGGTCACAAGGTGTGGAGGGAAAAATAAACGCCATTCAATATGTGCGAGAAAATAATATTCCATTTTTTGGAATTTGTTATGGTATGCAACTTGCCGTAATTGAGTATGCTCGACATGTTCTTAATATGAAAGATGCCCACACGACAGAAGTAGATTCAAAAACACCATATCCAGTTATTGACATTTTGCCCGAGCAAAAGGAAAAGCTTCTTAAAAAAGAGTACGGCAACAGTATGCGACTCGGTGAGTATGAAGCAATTCTTAAAATGAAGACAATTGCACAAAAAGCATATGGATCTCAAAAGATCGAAGAACGTCACAGACATCGATATGAAGTAAATCCAGAATATGTCGCTAAACTCCAAAGTAAAGATTTGCAGTTTAGTGGAACATCGCCTGATAGCACGTTAATGGAAATATGTGAGCTTCCGGTATCCGTACATTCATTCTTTTTAGCGGCTCAGTTTCATCCAGAATTTAAAAGTCGTCCTTTCGCACCACATCCACTTTTTAAAGCATTTGTTTCTGCGAGTCTAAAAAACAAAAAAGCATAGGTTAGGAGGTTTGTTTATAGTAGTATTATTATATGGAGTGGATTGCAACTTATTTTCTTTTAGAAGATGAAACATTTTTATTGACATTATGGGCACTTTTTTTGGTAAGTGCTACGCTACTTTTGGTTGCTCGGTCACAAAAGTCTTCGAGAATAAATATCACAAAACCGGTACCACTTATGCATGAAGCTTTTTTGCCAACAATTATCTCTAAACCAAATTCTCCTGTGACGTATGTTGCATGCAAGAAATGTGGGAATCATGCAATTAAGACTGAACACAGTATTATGTGTTTGTCTGCGTCATGTCGGCATTACAAAAAATAAACTATATATATATGAGTTACATTGCGCCAATTTTGAAACTTGCAAAAGAAAATGAAAACTTTCGAAGAGTTTTGTATACAGGGCAAAAATCGCAACTTGTACTTATGGCAATACCAGTCAAAGGAGATATAGGCGAGGAAGTACATCATCATGTAGAACAGACCATTATTCTTGTAGAAGGTGATGCTTTGTCAGTACTCGATGGAGTACGTCGCGAGGTTTATGCAGGAGATATTGTTGTTGTTCCACCTGGTATAATTCATAACTTCATTAATAATGGAGAGGTGACACTTAAACTTTACACTGTGTATGCACCCCAAAATCACATTGACGGAAGAATTCACAAAACAAAAACTGATGCTGAAGCTGATGTAGAAGACGAGGCATTAGGGGAGAAATATGAAGCTTAATTGGAATAAAATAGTAATGTATGCGGTTGCGGCCGCGGGACTTCTTTTTATCGGATCAAAACTGCCTGAAGTCTTCACAAATCTTTTTCTAAAGGATGTGGGTAGAGTTTCGAGTAATCAATAAAATAGTTGATGGCTACAAGTGTTTCTCTGTGGATGTTTCCTCCAGATATTGAAATAGTTAATACTGGAGCGGAATTCCCAATAGTAAGTTCTGAACAAATTAAATATAATCAATTATTAAGTCAGTCACCACTTCCAGATAAAATAGAACGAACCGAGATGATGAATGACACACAGTATTCTTCCTTCCCAAAGACTATTGCATACAAAGTGCCCTATAAAACTATCTCATTTATTGATACAGGTAATTGTTATGACTTAATGCATGTACTTACATACCCTGTGTTTGAGTCACAAGTTGTTTTAAATAGCCTTGTTGAAAAAGAAAGTAGTGTCTTGCGTGATAAATGTACTGCTCCTGCAATACTAGAAATAAATACAAGTTCCACAACATGTAATAGAGCTACCCAACTTATAGCGAGATGTAACTTCAATTCCTATGCAAGCATACTTTTTGCATCTGATCGTGTCGTCACTTTGTCTATTAATAATACTTTAACGACACATCCGATTTGGAATCTTTATATAAATGAGTTTGTAAATAAAATACTGACATATGACGTGCAACAAAACAAAGAGATTACCTTAAAAAACCTCTTCAAAGAAAAAAGTCTTAATCAGGTTAAAGTAAAAATTCTTGAAGAAATACGTTTGCGACAAATATCTTACACGGATATTTCTGCTAAAGAAAAAGCAGAGAGCGAGATATTGAAAAGTTCATCTTTTGAGGCTGGAATAAGTAAATTGGGGGTAATATTTATCTTTAATAATGCGGGTAAAATTGATCCTGCTACTGCTGTATATAATCCTTATTTAGAGCAACTAGAAATACCTTTCACTAAACTTGAACAATATTTGACCATCTACGGACGGTCTTTCTTCCCATTGAGTGATTAGTTGGTTTTTGTATTTAGATATTTTTGCGCTATAGTGTGGGGTGTAAGCCCTTATAGCTCAGCTGGTAGAGCAGTTGCCTCTTAAGCAAACGGTCGTAGGTTCGACTCCTACTGAGGGCACATATATATAAAAAGGCATCTAATTAGATGTCTTTTTATATATATGTATTTTGGTGTGGAATCGAACCGTATGTGTCTATTTTTATAAATGGAATTACTATAAATGTAGAGCATTTTCAGCAGAAAATGACTTGTGACAACACTTAAACAAAAAACATCTCTCATTGAGAGGTATTTTTTGTTCACTTTAGTGAACTTTTTGAATAATTGACACCTTTGTGCTAATAAAGTATTATATAAACCAACGAATGAGTCACGGCTAGTGAGTACTGCGCGCATTATTTAAAGTCACATATACGCCTAAACAACGTAAAAAATAAGCAGAAAACAAGAGTTACTGCCTTTTGCGCGTTGTCTATAGCTATTTATATTAATACTATAATTATACTTTCTGCATTGTATGCCCACAAAAGCAACTCGGCTTCCGCTTCGCGACGTAGACACGACACCGCGACCAAAGAAACATTTCGCAAAGTACAAGAAACCATTAGTAGAAACACCAGACCTTGTTTCAAACCAGGTTGATTCGTATAAGCTGCTTATCAAGGAGGGTATTAAAGAAGTATTTAAGGAGTTCTCTCCTATTTCTGATTATTCAGGTAAAAAGTTTCAACTCGATATTACATCGTTTGAACTTTCTGAACCAAAGTACGACGAATATTTTGCAAAGGATAATAAATTAACGTACGAAGCTCCACTTCGCGCGCGTTTTAAGTTGCTCAATAAAACATTGGGTTCTTCTAAAGAACAAGAGGTGTTCATGGCGGACTTTCCACTCATGACAAGTCACGGGACGTTTATTATCAACGGTGTTGAACGTGTGATTGTCCCACAACTCGCTCGATCTTTTGGTGTTTTCTTTGATGTCGCAGAACTTAAAGGTAAGCGATATTTTGGAGCAAAAATTATTCCAACCCGTGGTGTTTGGGTAGAACTTCAATCTGATACAGATGGTTGTATTTTTATTCGTATCGACAAGAAGCGAAAGTTTGGTGTCATCTCACTTTTGCGAGCAATGGGAATAGCTAGTGACCAGAAAATTCTTGAACTTTTCCCATCTGAGCAAGCACAGAAGGTTATTAAAGCGTGTCTAGAAAAAGATCCTAAGACTCCACATGAGTCATATATTGAAATCTACAAGCGTCTTCGTGATGGAGACCTTGCAACCGCAGAAAATGCAAAAGAATTTGTTGATAATCTCTTCTCTCCTGAGCGATACGACTTCTCTCCTGTAGGGCGATACCGATTCAATAAACGATTTGATTTGCCGCTTGAAGGAAAAGAAATTGATCGTCGAACTATTAATGCGCATGATGTAGCACTCATCATCAATCACATCATTGAACTTAATCTTTCACCAAATTCAGAAGAAGATGATATCGACCACCTTGGTTCTCGGCGTGTGCGTTATGTGGGAGAAATGCTCCAGCAGAAAATCCGTACTGGTGTAACACAAATGAAACGAAACATTCAGGACAGAATGTCGGTAATTGAAGCTGAAACAACACTTCCTATTACTATTGTTAATCAACGACCACTTCAGGCTCGTATCAAGGAATTCTTTACAACCAACCAGCTTTCGCAGTTTATGAACCAAGACAATATTCTTGGTGAAATAGAACACCTACGAACACTCTCAGCGCTTGGTCCCGGCGGTTTAACACGTGAGCGTGCTGGATTTGAAGTTCGTGACGTGCACTCATCGCACTACGGTCGTGTGTGTCCTATTCATACCCCTGAAGGTCCAAACATTGGTCTCATTCTTCGTCTTTCAACATTTGCACGAGTAAATAATTTTGGAATTATTGAAACTCCATATGCAAAAGTTGTGGAAGGGAAATTGACCGGCGACATTGTGTACTTGAATGCTCTTGAAGAAGAAAAATATGTTATTGCGCATGCAAATGCGAAGGTAGATGATAAAGGAAACATTCTCGACGAAAAAGTACAAGCACGTGTACGAACATCACCAGGACTCGTGGCCTGCGAAGAAGTTGATTTTATTGACGTTGCCGCGAACCAAGCGTTCTCGATTGCGACATCAACAATTCCATTCCTCGAACACAATGATGCCAACCGAGCATTGATGGGTTCAAACATGCAAAAACAAGCGTGTCCTTGTGTGGCACCTGAGGCTCCTCTTGTATCAACAGGTATGGAAGAAGAAGCGGCAAAATATACAGGACGACTCGTCATTGCCCCAGAAGAAGGAGAAATTACAGAGATTGATGCGCGCAAGATTGTACTTAAGGGCAAAAAAGAAATACATACATTTAATCTCATTAACTATTCTCGAACAAATAGTTTCAATATGTTTCATCAGCGACCTACGGTTTCAAAAGGTTCAAAAGTTAAGAAAGGTGATGTTCTAGCTGACACAACAACTTCAGTAAATGGTCAGATTGCACTCGGACAAAATGTACTTGTTGCTTTTATGACATGGAATGGTGCAAACTACGAAGACGCTATTATTCTTTCTGAACGATTGGTAAAGAATAGTAAATTCACATCTATTCACGTAGAAGAATTTGTATGTAATGTCCGAGACACAAAGCTTGGTCCCGAAGTAACAACATGTGACATTCCAAATGTAGGAGAAGGAAAATTGAAAGATCTCGATGCAGAAGGTGTAATTCGTGTCGGTGCTGAAGTTGCACCAGGTGATATCTTGGTTGGAAAGATTACTCCAAAAGGAGAGACAGAACTTACTCCAGAAGAGCGACTTTTGAGATCTATTTTTGGTGAAAAGGCACGAGATGTAAAAGATTCATCATTACGACTCGAAAATGGAAAGCGTGGACGAATTGTTTCTGTGCGAGTGTTCTCACGAGATCGTGGTGATCAACTCGAAAGTGGAATCATTAAACGAATTCATATTGAAGTTGCACAACTCCGAAATATTTCAGTGGGCGACAAACTTGCTGGGCGACACGGAAACAAAGGTGTTATTTCAAAAATTCTTCCAGAAGAAGAAATGCCGTACATGGCAGACGGAACTCCAATTGACGTGATCCTTACTCCGCTCGGTGTGCCATCTCGTATGAACTTGGGTCAAATTCTTGAAATGCACTTAGGTCTTGCTGCAAACACACTCGGATATCAAGCAGTTGTTCCTGCATTCCAAGGTGCAACAGAAACAGAAATTAAAGAAGAACTTGTAAAAGCTGGTTATCCAGAAAACGGAAAAGTAGAACTCTTTGACGGACAGACAGGTGAAGCATTTGATCAATCTATTGCTATTGGATATATGTATGTACTTAAGCTTCACCACATGGTTGAAGATAAGATTCACATGCGCTCTATTGGTCCATACTCCCTTATCACGCAGCAGCCACTTGGTGGAAAGGCACAACAAGGAGGACAGCGATTTGGAGAAATGGAAGTGTGGGCTTTAGAAGGCTATGGAGCGTCCCATATACTTCGAGAAGTGCTCACAGTAAAATCTGACGACATTCAAGGTCGCTCACAAGCATTCGACTCTATTATTAAAGGTGAAAGCATTAAAGCTCCAAATGCACCAGCATCGTTTAGTGTGATGTTAAACACATTGCGCGGACTTGGTCTTGATGTTGACCTTAAACGACTTGCTCCGCGAGAAGTTAGGGAATCAACCGACGGTGATAACAACTAACTACGAAATATAATTATGAAAACACTAAACACAACTGATTTCGATGCAATTAGTCTAAAAGTTGCTTCACCTGAGGTGATGCGTGAGTGGTCATTTGGAGAAGTTACTAAGCCAGAAACAATTAATTACCGAACAGGAAAAAGTGAGCGAAGCGGTCTTTTTGATGAACGAATTTTTGGTCCCGAAAAGGATTACGAATGTGCGTGTGGAAAATACCGACGTATTCGATATCAAGGAATTATTTGTGACAAATGTGGAGTTGAAGTAACGAAGACTATTGTTCGTCGTGAACGAATGGGTCATATTGAACTCGCTTCACCTGTTGCACATATTTGGTTCTTAAAAAACATTCCATCTCGAATTGCACTTATTCTTGGTCTTCAGACACAGAACGTAGAAAAGGTTGTGTACTTTGCTGGATATATTATTACCGAGATTGACCAGAAAGAAAAAGATCAGACCCTCAAAAATCTTGACAATGAATACAAACAGAAAGCTCACGCAACAACTGACGACAAGACACTTGAAAAGCTTAAAGAACTTCTTATAAATTCAAAGAAAGAAATTGACGAGCTTGCTCCATGGAATGTGCTCGATGAAGCGACATACCACCGATACTCACTTAAATACGGTGCATGTTTTAAGGCTGAAATAGGTGCTGAAGCAATCCACAATATTTTTAAAGCACTTAATCTAGAAGAGCTCGTAAAGAAGGTTGAAGTGCGACTTGAGAAAGGTCCAAATGTTGAAAAAGAAAAGATGCAAAAACGTTTATCACTTTTGCGAGCGATGATTGTTTCTGGCATTCGTCCAGAATGGATGTTCATGACAGTTATCCCTGTTATCCCACCAGGACTCCGTCCAATGGTTGCACTTGAAGGAGGACGACATGCAACTTCAGACGTGAACGACCTTTACCGTCGTGTGATCAATCGAAATAATCGTTTGAAAAAGCTTATTGAAATTGGCGCGCCAGAAGTTATTTTGCGAAATGAAAAACGTATTCTTCAAGAAGCTGTTGATTCATTGTTTGATAACTCTGCACGAAACGATCAGGGTGCAGCTATGTCTCTTACTCAGAAGCGACAACTTAAATCACTTTCAGATAACCTAAAAGGAAAGCAAGGCCTTTTCCGTCAAAACCTTCTTGGAAAGCGTGTTGACTACTCAGCACGTTCGGTAATTGTTGTTGGGCCACAACTTCGACTTGAACAGTGTGGTTTACCAAAACATATGGCACTTGAACTTTTCAAGCCATTTGTAATCTCAAAAATTCTTGCACGTGAACTCGCGTTTAATATTCGAGGTGCAAATAAATTGATTGAAGAAAAAACTCCAGAAGTATGGGCAATTCTTGAAGAAGTGATTATGGGCAAGTATGTGCTTTTGAACCGTGCACCAACATTGCACCGTCTTGGTATTCAGGCGTTTATGCCAATCCTTATTGAAGGAAACGCTATTCAACTTCACCCACTTGTGTGTTCTGCATTTAATGCCGACTTCGACGGCGACCAAATGGCCGTACACCTTCCACTTTCGGAGGAAGCGCAACGTGAGGCTCGAGAGCTCATGGCAGCAAATAAAAATATCTTGAAGCCAGGTAGTGGAGATGCGACTGTATCAGAAAAATTACTTGACATCGTTCTTGGTGCGTATGTAATGACAAAGATTGTAGAAGGCGAAAAAGGTGAAGGAAAAATTTTTCCATCACCAAATGCAGCTATTACGGCTCGAGACTTTGGAGAAGTTGGATTTCGAGCGCTTATTAAAGTTCTCCCAACAGATAGTGTAAAGTATGCACAATATGAGGGAAAGGTATTCGAAACAACTGTAGGACGCCTTCTTTTCAATAGTTCACTTCCAAGTGACTACCCCTTCATCAACAAAGAAATTCGAAAGAATTCAATGGGTCCTATTGTGGAAGAATTAATTGACCTTTATGGTATTGAAGCGGTAAGTGCGATCATGGACAAAATTAAAAACTTTGGCTTCAAATATGTAACCAAAGCTGGTATTACGTGGGGTATTGATGAAGTACAAATTGCAAAAGGTAAAGCGGAAATGATTGAGGAAGGTCACAATCGAGTTGCAGAAGTTCAAAATCAATTCAACGACGGTCTCCTTTCTGATGAAGAACGATATGAGAAAACAGTTGAAATTTGGAATGACATTATCGCGCGAATTAAAAAAGCTGTACCGCAGAGTCTGAAGCTTCATAGTTCAGTTGACGACATGGTCAAGTCTGAAGCTCGTGGATCTATTGGTCAGGTTGCTCAGATGGCAGGTATGAAAGGTCTTATTATCAATAATACTGGGCGAGTTATTGACTACCCAGTTATTCCGTCATACAAGGAAGGTCTCTCTCCAATTGATTACTTCGTAACAACGCACGGTGCGCGTAAAGGTGCGTCTGACACCGCACTTAATACTGCAAAAGCGGGATACCTTACTCGACGTCTCGTTGACGTTGCACAAGACATTCTTGTATCAGAAGAAGATTGTGGTACAAAAGAGGGACTTACTATTTACCGAAAAACAGCATCAGGAATCGAAATCCCACTCACTAAAAATGTGTTTGGCCGTGTACTCGCGCAAGATGTTCTTGCAAAAGACGGGACTGTGCTCTTTAAGAAGGGACATTTGCTTAATAAGCTTGATGGTCAAAAAATAGATGCTGCAGAAATACAAGAAGTGTCTGTGCGTTCACCACTTGTTTGTAAAACACTCCATGGTGTATGTAAGAAGTGTTATGGTCAAGATCTTGGACGAAACAAAATGATTGAGCTTGGAGAGACGATTGGTATTGTGGCAGCGCAAGCTATTGGTGAGCCAGGAACACAGCTTACGATGCGTACATTCCACGCCGGAGGTGTTGCTGGAGTCGATATTACACAAGGTCTTCCGCGTGTTGAAGAAATATTTGAAACCCGAACGCCAAAAAGTCCTGCAGTTATTTCTCAGTACGATGGTGAAGTAAGTAGTGTCAAAGAAAACGGTCGTGAAAAAATTCTTACTGTATTACTTGCAGAACACGAAAGTCGAGGTAAGAACAAAGGTAAAGAAATGGAGTATGCGGTACCTTTCCGACGTATGCCACTTGTGAAAGCTGGTGATAAAGTTGTAAAAGGACAACTTCTTACTGACGGTTCAGCAGATCTTTATGATCTCTTTACGTATGCGGGACGAGAAATTACTCAGGAATATATCGTAAACGAAGTAAACAAGGTATATGAACTTCAGGGTGCGGCTGTAAACAGAAAACATCTCGAAGTAATTATTCGACAAATGTTTAGCCGAAAACGTATTAAGACCCCAGGAGGAACAGGATTCACACAAGGTGATGTAGTTGAAAACTATATTTTCTCGGTAGAAAACCTTCGAATGAAGGAAATTGGTGAAGAAGAGGCAAAAGCAGAATCTGTAGTACTTGGTATTACTGAAGCGTCACTCTCAACACAGTCTTGGCTATCATCTGCATCGTTCCAAAACACAACACGGGTTCTTATCAATGCAGCTGTTCGTGGAACAGTTGATGTACTCCGAGGTCTTAAAGAAAATGTAATCATTGGACGACTTATTCCAGCT
>Ga0209181_10007174_pt1 | contig 15373 bp, 13 predicted proteins | sample MAT05_FD_187208 | JGI IMG/M metagenome (GOLD analysis project Ga0209181, IMG submission 187208) | Freshwater microbial communities from Lake Fryxell liftoff mats and glacier meltwater in Antarctica - MAT-05 (SPAdes) (version 2) | ecosystem: Environmental > Aquatic > Freshwater > Ice > Liftoff... | reverse complement strand
CTCGCTCCAGGATGTTGACTTAGCTTTGGAAAAAGTCCCCATGGCTGACCGTCCTGCATACGTTGCAAGTACCGATCGTATGCATCACCTGCTCGATACTGAATTGCTTAATAAACAAATCGCGCGCCTGGGTAGAGAGATGAAACTTGTAGGCGCACCGCCCATCGGGCAGAGTAAACCCGCGCGGGACGCGGAACAATTATTTGTTAAGAGCACGCTAGAAGTGCTCGCGCAAAGGGTTGCAAAGCAAGACTTTGCGCTTTTGGCGAGCGAATATTACCAGGTTAATCAGTCTGAATTTACTACGCCTACGGTTACCAAGGTTCAGGAAATTCTAGTAAGCAACAAGACAAGATCAGCAAACGAAGTAAAAGCCAGGGTCAACGAAGTCGTTGAGAAGGCGAATGACCCTGCAGTGATTTTTGATGAACTTGTAACGCAATATTCCGATGGAACTTCGGCTGCTCTAGGTTCTACAGATGGAGCTGGAATGGTTTTGCTTTCGAAGCCTGGGGAATATCTTGAGCCTTTTGAGTTAGCGGTAAATGCGTTAAAGGCGCCGGGAGATATCACAGGGCCAGTGGAAACCGAGTTTGGTGCGCATGTTTTGAAGTTAATCTCGCGTGAGTCAGCAAAAGTTCAATCATTTGCTGATGCTCGTAACTCAATCATTGAGAAACTCGAAACCGATTATGCGGACGGTGTTCTGGCAAAGTTTTACTCGGATCTCCGCTCTGCAAACCCAGTTTTTCACGCAGACGTGATCGAACTCGTCCGAGATCGTTATGGTAAACTGCCCGACTTGAATACTTATCCTGTTGAATCTGTTCCTCAGGGCACGAAGTAACCTTGGTGCATGCGAAAGCTACGTCTTTGGGCCCAGTTCTATCAGCGGGAAATAAAAAATAGATACCTTGGCAGCCTAAGCGGACTGCTATGGGTATTCATGCACCCAGTGCTTTTATTGGCGCTGTACACATTTTTGATAGCCGGCGTTTTGAAAGCCCGCATTCCTGAGTTAACAGACGCGCAGTGGCTGCCTTATGTTGCGTTCGGGCTTTGGCCTTGGATGTGTTTTTCTGAAGGGTTGCAGCGCGGAACAGCGGCGGTGATGGAGCACGCTGGGCTTTTGGGCAAAATCGCGATGCCTGCGGAACTGCTAGTTGCGGCTTCCGTTGCAGCTACTTTTACGCTGCATTCATTGGGCCTACTTGCGATTGTGCTGCTGTTGCCGCTATTTGGTTACCCGGTCGTTTGGCAACATGGTTTAGCGCTTCTGCCGCTGCTATCGTTGCTGTTTTTGTTTACCTTAGGAGTCGCCTGGATTACGGCGGGCCTGCAGGTCTTCATACGCGATGTATCGCAAATATTGGGTCAGACATTAAGTTTCATGTTTTTTCTGACGCCTATTTTATATACGCCTAAAATGCTGCCAGAGGTTGTGCGCCCTTGGTTGGCAGCAAATCCGGTAAGCATTTATTGCACGACGACGCGTGATTGGTTGATGTTTTCGAATACCACATTAACTTGGCAACATGCGCTTGCAGTTGTAGTCGCGTTATCAAGTTTTTTTATTGGTTTGTGGGTATTTCGCAAACTTGAGCGACACTTTGAGGATTTTGTGTGAGCGAATTGTTGCGCGCTACAAACTTGAGTAAGGTCTACCCAAAGGTTAGCAAGAGTAGCGATAGAATCAAGGTAATGATGCGCCTGCTATTAGGGCGGGCGTTGCCTAACAGCCTGGCGCATACGGTGCTAGATGATATTTCCTTGGCTGTCAGCCCCGGTGAATCCTTAGGCGTTATTGGGGAAAATGGTGCAGGAAAATCGACGTTACTGAAACTTTTAACCGGCGTAATACATCCAACTCGTGGGTCGGTTGTCGTCAATGGCCAAATTGGCGCGCTATTGGAACTTGGCGCGGGCTTTCACCCTGAATATACCGGGCGAGAAAACTTAGAATTAGCCGGTACGCTGTATGGCTTTAGCGGCGAGGAACTAAAATCCAAGCTCAACGAAATAATCGCTTTTGCCGATATTGGGCATTATTTGGACGAGCCGGTCAAACACTATTCCAGTGGCATGATTGTACGGCTTGGTTTTGCGCTTTTAGCCGCGCGGCGTCCAGAATTGCTGATTACTGATGAAGTACTCGCTGTTGGCGATGAAAGCTTCCAAAAGAAATGCGTGCGTTGGATCGAAGATTATTTAAAAGGCGGCGGCACGCTGCTTTTGGTTTCGCACAGCATGTATCACATACAAAAGCTGTGCCGCCAAGCGATGTGGCTGCATAAAGGTCGAGTTGCCGCAAAGGGTGACGTTTTTGACGTGACCCAAGCCTATCTTGCACACCATGAGAAAAAGTCGGCGGCTGAAGCGGTCACCACGGGCCGGGCAAATTCACACGACTCCTATCGAATTACGCAAGTATTGTTTAATGGCGATTTGGCGGAATCGGGCTATTTTCTGGAACAGCAGTCCACGCTCGCGATAGACGTCACTTTGCACTCACCCGATGGACGCGCGCCTATAGTGCTAGTAGGCATAGTGCGCGCCGACGGTACGCCGGTTTATGGCGTGACCACAGATGTAGACAAAATAGCGCCCGCACGTAACTCAGATCACGAGTTCCAGATAGTCATGCACTACCCAGAATTGCCGCTGTTGCCGGGTGTATACGCGCTGCGCGTACATGCGCTAGATCCTGAAGGCGTGCGCTTGTTTGATACCGTTACCCGCGATTTTACCGTACGCGGTGAAAGCCGCGAATTCGGCCTAATTCGTATCGCACATCAGTGGCGGTTACCTGCTTTGTGAACGCGATCGAAATTATTGTGCCTATTTTCAATGCGGCATCGGATGTTACTACGTGTCTAAATGCACTCGAGCGCCACACGCCAGCTTTTGCAAGGGTTTGGCTGGTTGATGACGCGTCCACCGACGTTGAGATTGCCGCTTTGCTCGATACCTTTGATACGCGTGCACAATTCGACGTGCGCGTGCTCCGCAATTCAACGAACATGGGTTTTATCGGCAGCGTTAATCGCGCTTTAGCCCTGGTCAAAGGCGATGTATTACTTTTGAATTCAGATGCCATTATCACCGAAGGTGCAGTTCTGGCTATCGCACGTGCCGCTGAGGCGGTGCCAAACGCGGCGAGCATCACGCCGTGGTCGAATAACGCGGAAATTTGTTCATTTCCAAATTTTTGCGTCAACAATTCGGTGCCTGAAAATTTGGATGAAATTGCGCGAGCCTGTGCGACGCTGACGCCGTGCTATCCAGATTTGCCGACCGGCGTTGGATTTTGTATGTACATGAGTCAATTTGCGCTGCGCCGGCTAGGTTTATTTGACGCCGCGACTTTTGGCCGAGGTTATGGCGAGGAAAACGATTGGTGTCGCCGCGCTGCTGGGTTTGGCATGCGCAACATTTTATGTGACAACGCTTTTGTCGCGCATACCGGCGGGCGATCATTTGCTGCAACAGGCGAAACGCCAGGCGGTGAAAATTTGCGCCGGTTGCTTGCGCGCTATCCCGATTATCACGAAAGTGTTTCACAATTTATTGAAGCGGACCCATTGGCGGCAGATCGCGCGCGACTTTGGATGGCAATGGCACAAACGAAAGCGCCGAATCAATGACTAACCCTGAATCGCTAGAGTTCACCGGCGAGCGCTACACGCCAGAATGTCCGCGTGAAATGCTTTACGAGCATTTTGCGCGTTATGCCATGGCGCTGGAATTTGTGGCCGGAAAGCGGGTTTTGGACTGCGCATGTGGCGAAGGTTACGGCAGCAACTTGCTGGCTGAGCGGGCGGCTTCAGTGTTAGGTTTGGATTGCTCCGAGCAGGCAGTGGCGCATGCACGCGCACGCTATCAAAAGCCGAATTTGCATTTTGATCTGGCCGATGCGACTGCTTTGACGATGGAAAGTTGTGTCGACGCGGTCGTCAGCTTCGAGACCTTGGAACATCTTGCCGATCACGATGCGATGCTCGCAGGCTTCAAACGCGCTTTGACGGCAGATGGTTTGCTGCTGTTATCGAGCCCGGACAAACTCAATTACAGCGATATACCTGGCTATAACAACGAGTTCCATGTCAAAGAACTCTACCGATCCGAGTTGGAAGCGCTGTTAGCGCGGCACTTTAAGTACGTGCGGTTATATGCGCAAAAGCTCAAGTTTCAATCCGTCATTTGGGACGTCAATGCCAATTCTGGGCGGTTTGACGGTGTATCTGCGGCAAATTTACACGGCGATGGTCGTTTGACGTCTGGATTGCAAGATGCGCCCATGTATTACATTGCACTTGCCAGCGACAGCGCCGAAGTATTGGAGGCACACAGCGCCGCACTTTTCTTGTTTTCGGATCAGGCGCAATCGCTATATGAGCACTATCAAGCGGAAATTTGCAATGGCATTTATGGCGCGCAAGTCATTGCCGAACTGCGCGCGGAGATTGCGCGACTGCGGGCTGGCTGATTGTCTTGCCAGGCAAAAATACGGTCTGAAGTTCCATCACGTTGTCAAAGCGAATGACGAATTACGAGACGCTGACGTTTTGCGGCGATAAATGACGTAATTTTGACCCTGGAATTAGGCTGAAGTCACATTGCAAAAAAAGATTTTTGCGCTATCTTAGGAGCTCGCCCGGCTTTCGCCTACGTTCAAAAGGATTCCCCCCTGTTCCGGTTGAACGCGAAAGTCGGGCGTCTTTTTGCCTCTGCAAAAAGCCAATTCGCCAGAATAGTGCGTATGCACAACTAACCTGATTCGCACAAACGGTGTGAAGGTTACGTTATGTGACACTGATGGGATCAATTGCGGCCATTCGAATTGCAGCACCCGCCAAATCACTCAAAAAAATGGCCCGCCAAGCATTGTGTTGACGGGCCACCCGATTCCCCCCGGATGTTGACTTGTACTTGCAGCGTTCGTGCCAACAGTGTTTTGAGTAGTCGTTGAATAGACTGTTGGGGCACGATCTAGGCTTTGCACGCTAGACTAGGGGCTCTCTATATTTCAGATACGGCCTTTGCTATGCGTCACCCCAACTCATTTGATGTCATCGTTATTGGCGGTGGCCATGCGGGCACAGAAGCGGCCTTGGCGGCGGCGCGCACCGGCGCTTCGACTTTGTTATTGACGCACAATGTCGAAACCATCGGGCAAATGAGCTGTAACCCGGCCATTGGCGGCATCGGTAAGGGGCATTTGGTCAAAGAAATTGATGCACTCGGCGGCGTGATGGCGCGTGCGGCCGATTTGGGCGGCATCCAATTTCGTACGCTGAACGCGAGTAAAGGCCCGGCCGTGCGCGCAACGCGCGTGCAGGCGGATCGCGTGCGTTACAAAGCCGCTGTACGTTCCTTCGTTGAAAATCAGCCGAATCTGCAAATTTTCCAACAATCGGTCGATGATTTGATCGTTGAGAACGGACGCGTGGTTGCTGCAATCACCCAAATGGGGCTGCGTTTTGATGCGCGCACCGTGGTGCTGACTGCGGGTACATTTTTGGGCGGGCTGATCCATATTGGCCTGACGAATTATTCCGGTGGCCGCGCCGGGGATCCGCCTTCGATAAAACTAAGCCATCGTTTACGCGAGCTTCCGGTGTCCGCTGCGCGCCTGAAAACAGGCACACCGCCGCGCATCGATGGCCGCACCATTGATTTTTCACAGGCCGAAGAACAGCCCGGTGACACGCCACGCCCGGTTTTCTCGTTTTTGGGCAGCGATAGCCAGCATCCGCCGCAAATCAGCTGTTGGATCACCCATACGAATGCGGCGACTCACGATATTATTCGCGCTAATTTAGATCGTTCGCCGATGTATTCCGGTGTTATTGAAGGTATCGGCCCGCGCTATTGCCCATCCATCGAAGACAAAATCGTGCGCTTTGCTGACAAGCAATCACACCAGATTTTTCTGGAGCCAGAAGGGCTGGATACGCACGAGATCTATCCGAATGGCATCTCCACGAGTTTGCCGTTCGATGTTCAGCTGCAAATCGTACGCTCCATTAAAGGCATGGAAAACGCGCACATTACGCGCCCGGGCTATGCGATTGAATACGACTACTTTGACCCACGCGGCTTGAAGTTGTCGCTGGAAACCAAAGCGATTGAAGGCCTTTATTTCGCCGGACAAATTAATGGCACGACCGGCTATGAAGAAGCTGCCGCGCAAGGTTTGATTGCCGGGCTAAATGCCGCGCGCGCAAGCCGCGGTGAAGCGGCGTGGACGCCAAGGCGCGATGAAGCCTACATCGGCGTGATGATTGATGATCTGATTACCAATGGCACCAAAGAGCCGTACCGGATGTTTACCTCGCGTGCGGAATATCGTTTGCAGCTGCGTGAAGACAACGCCGATATGCGTCTGACCGAATTAGCTCGGGATTTGAAATTGGTAGATGAAGCACGCTATGCGCTGTTTTCCCAAAAGCGTGAAGCCGTCGCGCGCGAGACGCAGCGCCTTGCGCAATTGCGCTTCTCAAGCGTCGGTGCGCTTGGGGAAGCGGCGGCACGTGAATTGAAGGTGCCGATCACCCGTGATTTGAGTGCGCTGGACTTGCTGAAACGCCCGGAATTGAGCTACGCCCAAATCGTTGCGGTGCCAGGATTTGGGCCGGGTGTAGCAAGCGCGCTAGTGGCTGAGCAAGTGACGATCCAGGCGAAATATGCCGGTTATTTGGGCCGTCAGTCCGTGGAAATAGAGCGCAATCAGGCCAATGAAAACACGGTTATTCCGGCCAGTTTCGACTACGCGCGGGTGACTGGGTTGTCAGCGGAAGTTTTGCAAAAACTCAATACTGTGCGCCCGGAAACCATTGGCCTAGCATCGCGAATTTCCGGCATTACGCCGACTTCGATTTCGCTGTTGCTGGTTTACCTCAAGCGTATTGGTGCTTTAAATAAAGTAACGCTGATTGATTCTGCTATTAATAACGTCGAGAGTAGTGCGGCGTGATTGCGCGTGTGGTTTTTTAATACACCGCGTAGAGCCCGTTCGCCCTGAGCCCGTCGAATGGCCAACCTCGACGCTAGGGCTTCGACCATCCCGAACGGGTCTTGTTTTGATCGGTTTTCTTTCAAGTCGCGCTTCATTTGACCGAGTCCACAGCCCCAAAATTCATCGTGTGCAGGCCTAAGTTCAGCGCTTTGGCGCTAAAGTTTGGCCATGCCGACTCACTCACATCCCCTCAAAGCCAGCTTGCTGATGCTATCGAGTGCAGCGCTGTTTGCGGGTATGGCAATTACCATTCGCTTAGCCAGTGCGCATGTGCACGCTTTCGAAATTGCGTTTTTCCGTAATTTTTTCGGTTTGGTTTTTGCGCTGCCTTTGTTGCATAAACTTGGTTTTAGCTTGCTGAAAACTGAGCGTTTGCCGCTTTATTTTTTACGCTGCATGATCGGTTTGGGCGCCATGTTGACGGGCTTTTGGGCGTTAGTACATTTGCCACTCAGTCAGGCAATTGCGCTGAGCTACACCACGCCGCTATTTGTCAGTATTGGTGCTGCGATATTTTTGGGTGAAGTTATTCGCGCACGCCGCATTAGCGCTTTGGCGGTTGGGTTTGCTGGAACGTTGGTGATTTTGAAAGCCTGGACTTTTGGTGCAAGTTGGCTGTCTAGCGGGGTTTGGATAGCAATTTTGTCGTCTGTGTTGGGCGCAAGCGCCGCTGTTTCTATTAAATTTCTTTCCCGCACCGAATCAGCTGAGGCCATCGTTTTCTACATGGTTTTGATTATGACGCCGCTGTCTTTGCTGCCCGCCTTAGCGTTTTGGACGTGGCCAGATGCATTGAGCTGGTGCTATCTCGTTTTGACTGGTGCATTCGGCACTGCTGCCCACATCGCAATGACGCGTGCTTACAAATTAGGCGAAGTCAGCGCGCTAACGCCAATCAATTTTATTCAATTGCCACTGATTGCTGCGGCTGCATGGATATTATTCAACGAAGTGCCAGATCGCTACACCGTATTTGGCGCGCTGATCGTGTTTATTGCGACGGCTTATATCGCGCATCGAGAAGTGCTGTTGGCGCGGCGCGCGTTCAACAAAGCACTGACGGACAAAGATGCACGCCAGAGTTGAAAAGCATTTTTTTGACACAAGTCTGCCAGTCGTTCGATAATACTCGAACATGACTTTGCCGCAGCGCGACGACCCCACGGCGTTCAACGGCAGGTATCCCGGAATATTTTTTACGGAATAATTTTCCCCCCAGCATAATTTTTTAGGAACTCGCTATGCGCGTCGGTCTTTTTCGTCCACTTTTAACCGTTAGCACGCTAACGCTAACCATATTGACCCTAAGCGCGTGTCAGAAAAACGATCCCGCAGCGCCCGGCGCCAATCAAGGCCCGCCGCCTGCAGAGGTCAGCGTCGCGCCCGTTGTCAGCAAAGAAGTCACCGAATGGGATGACTTTACCGGCCGCGTTGAGGCAAAAGAAACCATTGAAATTCGTCCGCGCGTCGGTGGCTATTTGGCGAGCGTGAATTTTGACGAGGGCAAGGCGGTTAAAAAGGGCCAGTTGCTTTTCGCGATTGATGATCGCGAATATCGTGCCGCGGTGGAAACGGCGGCGGCGAATGTCGCACGCGCACAATCGCGCAGTGAAGTGGCTGCTGGTGAAGTGGCGCGCTCGAACAAATTGCTCGTGGCACGTGCAGTCAGCCAGGAAGAATTCGCCACGCGCGAGGGCGAGCTACGTCAAGCGATCGCGGATGTGCGTTCGGCACAGGCCAGTTTGACGCAGGCTAGGCTCAATCAGGAATTTACCCGCATTGAATCGCCAATCGATGGCCGTATTGGCTTGGCCATGATGCGGCCGGGCAATTTGATTGCACCCGGCACTAGCCTGCTTGCGACGGTGGTGTCGCTCGATCCGATGTATGTGTATTTTGAAGGCGATGAGCGCACCTATTTGAAGTATCAAGATATGGCGCGCGCTGGCGAACGGCCCAGTTCGCGCGATACGCAAACTGCGGTGCGCATGGGCTTGGCGAATGAAGCGGGTTATCCGCATCAAGGTGTGCTGGATTTGGTCGATAACCAGCTCAATTCACAAACCGGTTCGATCCGATTGCGCGCGGTGTTTGACAATAAAGAAGGCGTGTTTACGCCTGGCTTATTTGCGCGCGTCCAGCTGGTCGGCAGCGGCACACGTCAGGCGATGTTGATCCACGACCAAGCGGTGCTGACCGACCAAGACCGAAAATTTGTTTATGTGGTGGGGCCCGGCAGCACGGCAATGCGTAAAGACGTCAGCTTAGGGGACTTGGTTGACGGTTTGCGCATTGTTACCAGCGGTTTGGATGCGGCTGACGTTGTGGTCGTCAACGGCATGCGCAAAATTTTCTTTCCGGGTATGCCGTTAAAAGCGAACACGGTACCGATGGAAGCACCGAATACGCCGCCGCCCCAGCCACCACCTGCAGCCAGTGCCGCAGCTGAAAAGCAGGGCTAAAAATGAAAAATGGATTCTCGACCGTATTTATTGAGCGGCCCATTTTGGCCGCAGTGCTCTCTATTCTGATCTTTGTTGCCGGCTTGATTGCGATTCCCAATCTTGCCGTTAGTGAATACCCGGAAGTTTCACCGCCGACGATTCAAGTGACGGCCATTTATCCAGGTGCAAACCCCAAAATTATTGCTGACACCGTCGCCGCGCCGCTCGAAGAAGCGATCAACGGTGCAGAGAATATGATTTATATGAAATCCGCTGCCTCCAGCGATGGCACGCTGTCGCTAACGGTTACTTTCAAATTGGGTGCGGATATCGATATTGCCGCGATGCAGGTGCAAAACCGCGTGGCGCAAGCGCTGCCGCGATTGCCCGAGGCGGTGCGCCAACTCGGCGTGACGACTGCGAAGTCTTCCCCAAACATCACGATGGTGGTGCATTTAACTTCGCCGAAGGAAACGCACGACGGGTTGTATCTATCGAACTTTGCCACGCTGCGCGTACGCGATGAATTGGCGCGACTGAGCGGCGTCGGTAGTGCCCAGGTTTTTGGGGCCGGGAACTATGCGATGCGCGTCTGGATTGACCCAGATAGAGCGGCGGCGCGAAGTTTAACTGCGCTCGATGTCGTAGCCGCGATTCGAGAACAAAATATCCAGGTTTCGGCGGGTGCATTGAATGCCTCGCCACAGCCGAAAGGCGCCAGTGTGCAGCTGCTGGTCAATGCGCAAGGACGTTTGGAGACGCCTGAGCAATTTGGTGGCGTGGTGTTGCAAACCAGCGCAGACGGCGCGATTACGCGTTTGCGCGACGTGGCACGCATAGAATTAGGTGCAAGCACTTACGCATTTAATTCGCTACTGAACAATAAGCAGGCCGCAGCCGTGGTGATTTTTGAAGCGCCCGGTGCCAACTCGATCGCACTTTCCGATGCAGTGCGCGCAAAAATGGCGGAGTTAGCGCCCGGTTTTCCTGAGGGCGTCAGCTATGACATTGTTTATGACCCGACCGTGTTCGTGCGCAAATCGGTGGAATCAGTGATCTCCACGCTTTTAGAAGCGGTGGCGCTGGTGGTATTGGTGGTGGTGCTGTTTTTACAAACTTGGCGCGCCTCGATTATTCCGCTTTTAGCGGTGCCGGTTTCTATTGTCGGTACTTTTGCCGCACTTTGGCTGCTCGGCTATTCGATAAATGTGCTGACATTATTCGGCTTGGTGCTGGCGATTGGTATTGTGGTCGACGACGCGATTGTGGTGGTTGAAAACGTCGAACGGCACATTGAAGAAGGAATGGCACCGAAGCAAGCCGCGTTCAAAGCCATGCGTGAAGTCACCGCGCCGATCATTGCGATTTCATTGGTTTTGATCGCGGTATTTGTGCCAATTGCCTTTATTGACGGCGTAACGGGTCAGTTTTATCGCCAATTTGCTGTCACGATTGCGATCTCGGTCATTATTTCGGCGTTTAATTCGCTGACGCTGTCCCCGGCGTTGGCGGCGGCATTGCTGCAGCCGCGCGGCGCAAAAAAGGACATCTTAGCGCGTGCAATTGATCGGGTATTCGGTGGTTTCTTTGGCTGGTTCAACCGGGTATTCAAACGCGGCAGTCACCGCTATTCCGATGGCATTGGCGGCACGATTCGGCGCGCACCAAGGCTGTTGATTGTTTACGGCGTTTTGGCGGTGTTTGCGGTTTTAAGCTTTCGCTTAGTGCCCGCAGGTTTTATTCCCACCCAAGATAAGCAATATCTTTTTGCCGGCGTGCAGTTGCCTGAAGGCGCGACACTGGAGCGCACGGAAGCGGCAATGCAGCGTATGGGTGAAATCGCACTGGCAACGCCGGGCGTGGCAGACGTGGTGCAGTTTCCGGGCCTAAACGCGGTGCATTTCGTCAGCACGCCCAACGTCGGCGTGATGTTTGTCGGCTTGAAAGATGCCGCCGACTTGCCTAAACCTGCATCGGCGCTTGCGACTGATCTATCGATTGCATTCAGCGCCATCCCAGACGGTTTAGCCTTCGCTTTTATGCCACCGCCGGTTTCTGGCTATGGCAATGCAGCCGGGGTGGAGATGTATGTGCAAGACCGCGCGCGCATCGGCTATGGCGAGCTCAATAATCAAGCGCAAGCCATCGCTGGCATGATGGGTATGCAGGAAGGTTTCGCGCCGGGCTCGGTGATTACGACCTTCCAATCGAACGTGCCGCAAATGGATGCCCAGGTGGATCGCGACAAGGTCAAATTATCAGGGCTGCGTTTGACCGATGTGTTCGATACCTTGCAAATTTATTTGGGCTCGGCTTACGTAAACGATATGAATATGCTGGGTAAAACCTACGCCGTTTATGCCCAAGCTGACGCGCAATTTCGAGATCAAGCAAGCGATGTGGCGCGCATGAAAGTACGTGCCGCCAGTGGTGAAATGGTGCCGCTGGGCAATGTGGTGCAGCTTTTGCCGACCTTTGGCCCGGATCCGGTCATTCGCTATAACGGCTATCCAGCCGCCGACGTGCAGGGCGGGCCGGTATCCCCCGATATCAGCGCCGCGCAAACGGTGTTGATTGCCGAAAAAACAGCGGCGCAAGTGCTGCCGCAGGGCATGAACATCGAGTTCACCGGCTTAACCTATCAACAAATTAATCAAGGCAATGCCAGTTTGCTGGTATTCCCGCTGTGCGTGCTGTTGGTCTATCTGGTGCTGGCGGCGCTGTATGAAAGTTGGCTGCTGCCATTGAGCGTGATTTTAATTGTGCCCATGTGTTTGCTGTCCGCAGTCGGCGGCATTTGGTTACTCAACACGGTTAAAGGACTTTATTTTGGCCTCTCAATTGGTGCCGGCTGGATTCCACCGCCACCGATATCAGCGCCGCCTACGTTTATTGACCTCAATGTCTTCACTCAGATTGGTTTGATTGTGCTGATGGGATTAGCCTGCAAGAACGCGATCCTAATCGTCGAATTTGCGCGTGAACTTGAGTACCGAGGCATGAAAATTGCGCAAGCGGCCCAGGAAGCCTGTCGATTGCGTTTACGGCCGATCTTAATGACCAGCTTTGCCTTCATCATGGGCGTTACGCCATTGATGTTGGCAAGCGGTGCAGGCGCCGAGGTGCGTCAAGTGATGGGGTTTACCGTTTTTGCGGGTATGTTAGGCGTGACGGTGTTTGGCCTGTTTTTCACCCCAGTCTTTTATGTTTTCATTCGTCAAGTATTGCAGGGCGGCGCGCCATTGCCGAACCATGATGCGGACGCGAGTGATTCAGATGCGAACGACTTGGGCGCGAATGGTTCGGGGGTGCATCATGCATAAGTTGACGAATTTGCCTTTCCTCCAAATTAGCTTCGCAATTTTGGCGGCACTGAGCATGGCCGGCTGCACAGTTGGGCCAAAATATGCGCAGCCAAATATTGACGTGCCGAAGGCCTTCGATCAATCGAGTGCTCGGTCAGCAGCAAACCCGGTCAGCACGCAAACCTTTCAGGCCTTTGGTTCCACAGTTTTGGATGGTTTTATTGCACGCGCGCTGGCGGAAAATACGTCTATTTTGCAGGCGGCGGCGCGTTTGAACGAAGCGCGCGCGTACCGTGGGCTAACAAAGTACAGCTTGTTTCCAACGGTCACCGCAGCCGCAGGCAAAGAGCGCAGCAAAGTATCGAATGCAGACCCGCAAGCGCAGCCGGGCTTAGCCATTTCGGAGCGTAATGACATCGGCTTTGATGTGGCTTGGGAAATTGACTTATTTGGCAGCTTGCGCAACCAAAGTGCGGCGGTGATTTTGCGCATGCAGGCGGCGGATGCGGCGTTAGCAGATATGCGGCGTTTGATAGTCGCTGAAGTTGCGCAGACTTTCTTCGCCGCCTTGGGCGCGCGCGAACGCTTGGCGGTCACGGAGCGGAATTTGGCTAACTTGCAAGAAAGCGAGCGGATCACCAATGTGTTGTTCGAGGCCGGGCGCGGTACTGAGCTTGATTTGGCGCGGGCAAAGTCCTTGCGTTTTAGTGTCGCCTCAAACTTAGCTCTGCAGCGCGCCGAGCTGGTGCGCCAGGAACTGCGTTTGGCAACGCTGACTTCGACGCCATTAGCCGAGGTGCGCGCGCAGCTGCTCAAGCAAGCGGAAATCCCTGATTTGCCGAAATTGGAAGCAGTCGGCACCGTGCAGCAATGGTTTAAACGTCGGCCGGACGTGGCGGCTGCCGAATTGACGCTGCGCGCGCAAACACGTGATGTCGGTGCGCAAGTGGCGGAGTATTTCCCGAAGCTCAATCTGTTGGGCAGCTTTGGTTCCGTCGCCGGTTCTGCCGGTGATTTGTTTAGTAGCGGCACCGATCGCTGGCGTTTCGGTCCAAGCATTAGCTGGCAGTTTTTGAACTTTGGCCGCGTGGGTCAGTATGTTAAAGCCGAACAAGCCCAGGTTGACGGCGCGGCTGCGGCTTACCAAGAAACCGTGCTGCGTGCACTTGAAGAAACGGAGAGTGCGCTGGCCAATTTCCGTGCGGCCAATGAGTCGACCGCAGCTCTGGGCGAAGCTACCGCGCAAGCCGAACGTGCGCGCGAATTGGCGGAGCTGCGTTTTGAAGCCGGTGCCAGTGATTATTTGGTGGTGCTGGATGCCCAGCGCCAGCGCTTAAGCCTTGACGATCAGCTAATCCAGGCAAAAACCGCGCGCGCAACGGCACTCGCGATGCTCTACAAAGCGCTGGCAGGTGATTTTGTCGAATTGGCGCATGACTAATGTCGGGAATGCGCTTGATGCGCGCGAAGACACAAACGTCATCGCGCGCACCGAGCGCTTAAGTTTGCGGCACTTTACGCTCAACGACGCGCCATTCGTGCTGCGGCTTTTGAATGATCCGAGCTTTTTGCAATACATTGGCGATCGCGGTGTACGCACCCTTGAAGATGCCGAAAATTATCTGCGCTGCGGCCCGCTGGCAAGCTATGTAGCAAATGGACATGGGCTAGATGCGGTGGTTTTGCACGAAGGCGACATTTGTATCGGCATGTGCGGCATTGTGCGACGCGACACCTTGCCTGGCCCCGATTTAGGCTATGCATTTCTGCCCGAATACACCGGCGCAGGATTGGCTGAAGAAGCCACGCGCGCCGCCCTTAAACATGCCCGCGATGCGCTGCATTTTTCTGAAATGCTAGCCATTGTGCAGCCGGACAATGCGGCCTCAATAAGGCTTTTGCATAAGCTGGGCTTTGTTGAATCGGATACTTTGCAATCGCTTAGCGCCGATGGCTCGCAGCTTTTGGGATTTGAGTTGAAATTTTAAGCTGGTTTTCTAACTTGGGCACGTTCAAATTAACGGTTTGGAGGTTACGATGGCTGCGACTCTCACCCTAAAAAGTATTCCTGATGAAGTTTATCAGCGCCTGAAGTTCTCAGCAGAAATGCATCGGCGTAGCATGAATAGTGAGGCGATTGTTTGTCTGGAGTCCGTGCTTTTGCCAGGAAAGATGCTGCCCGCAGATAGATTAGCCCGTGCACAAGCGCTTCGTGCTTCGTTGCCGCAAGGCCTGCTGCACGCCAATGACATTGACGTACTTAAGCGCGAAGGCCGTCTGTGATCGTCGTTGATACCATTTTGGCGTATTTGCTGATGCCGTATGAATTTAGTCCGCAAGCGGATGCGCTTTTTAAGCGCGACCCGGAATGGCTGGCACCAATTTTGTTGCGTAGCGAGCTCCGAAACCTGCTTGCTGGTTACTTGAGGCGAAAGACGTTCACTTTCGACGAAATTTTAAAGATTTAAGCGGAGGCCGAAGCACTTCTGGCTGGAAACGCGCGCGAGGTGGACTCAAGACGCGTGTTGGAGCTAGTTCGGGACAGCAACTGTTCTGCCTATGACTGCGAGTTTATCGCCTTGGCGGCGGAACTTGGCACCAAGGTG
>Ga0209181_10007172_pt1 | contig 15376 bp, 15 predicted proteins | sample MAT05_FD_187208 | JGI IMG/M metagenome (GOLD analysis project Ga0209181, IMG submission 187208) | Freshwater microbial communities from Lake Fryxell liftoff mats and glacier meltwater in Antarctica - MAT-05 (SPAdes) (version 2) | ecosystem: Environmental > Aquatic > Freshwater > Ice > Liftoff... | reverse complement strand
TTTGTAGTCGTTGATTTTAAAGTTGTACTGCTGAATCGAAAAGCTGAGATCGCTTTTCAGCTTCCTTTTATCGCTATTTAATTGCCTTTTCAGCCGTTCTAGCTCAATAACATTGCCTCCAAGCTTGCGGACTTCCGCTATTTTTTTATCTAAAACAGTGGAGATCGAATCGAGCTTGAGCTGGGTGGCGGCAAATTGCTCGACTTTGGTTGTCAGTAGCTTCTGAACTTCCAGGGTTTCGTTTCGGGAGCCGATGAACAGATAGGCGAGCAAAGCCAGCAAGCCCATCAACGCGCCAATTATCAAACTCAACACCCCCTGCTTTTTCACCGGAGCTTCTGCTTCCATGGTCCTGTTTTCGGTTGATGGCATACAAAGTAACAAAACCGAACTTAAGCAGGACTTAAGCTCACTTTAAATTTACCTTAAGCCGAAAAAGAACTGGAAAGCGTAACGGTAAACGTAGTTCCCTGGGACGTTGACTGCACCTGAATAGCCCCCTTGTGTATCTGCACCACCTGCAACACAACGGCAAGCCCCACGCCATGACCCTTGCTCGATTGAGCAGTGGCATTACTCCGAAAGAACGGCTGGAAAATATAAGGCAGATCGGTTTCGGGTATCTGCGGACCCTCGTTAAAGACTGCGATTGTCATTGTACCCGCTTCGGAGCAAAAATCGACTTTGGCGGTTTTGGTTGGAGAAAACTTACAGGCGTTGTCGATCAGATTCAGCAGTAATACCAACAGCGAAGCCCGGTTACCGTGGGTAATCAAATCCTCTTCATTATCGGGGAAATCGGTGAAGGTGAGCTGGATCTGGTACTCATTGTGCCATTCCTGTACCTGCTTTTTGGTTTCCCACAGAAGCTCGTCCATCCGGACTGGCTCAACGTGCATATTGTTGGCCTGAATCGACGTATTGGCCAGTTCGAGCAGGGCGTTGGTCAATTGCGTCAGCAGGCGGGTGTCTTCCTGAAGCGACTGAAGGGTTCGTTCATACACCTCCGGGTTTCGTTTTTGAAGGAGCGCCACGTCAATCTGCGAATTGATTTTGGTCAGGGGGTTCTTCAATTCGTGCGATACATTGGCGATGAATATTTTTTGCGTTTTCAGGGCCTGCTCAATCCGGTCGAGCAACTGATTGAAGGTAGCAACCAGTACCCCAATTTCGTCGGAGCGGTTTGGGTGCTCCACCCGTTTTTGCACATTGGCCGGAAAAATAGTATTCACCTGCTGCACAATGCCCGACATCGGGGCTAGTGCCCGGCCGGCAAAAAACCAGCCCGATATGCCCAGTAACAGAATAGCGGCCAGAATCATGACGATCAGAATTTTCTTTAGATCATCCAGGGCTTCCTGGCCTGTCTGGTCAACTCCGCTGACAATAACCCAGTTGCTGCCCATATTGCTTGTTAGATGAATGGCCACGATTTGGTACTCGTTGCGATTCAGAAATACAGTTTGTTGGGTAGAGTCGAGCTGCGGAATTAATTGCTGGTGGAATTGGGTGTTGGCTATATTGGTGGAGAAGAGCACCTCCTTGTTTTTGTCATTATACACCGAAATGTTTTCGTAGAGCAGGGGTTTCTGATCGCCCGCATCAATTACTCGTAAGACGGTGCTATCGGTTTGTTTTAAATCGAACAGCAGGGTAGTGGTGGTAATGGCCCGATCCTGAAGCCGCTTAAAGAATCGTTTTTCCAGGTAAAGCTTGCTAAAAAAATAAACGCCGAGTGAGAATAGCAACAGGATTAAGGTTACCAGAATAACAAATTGGTAGGTAATTCTGGTGCGGATATTGATCATCAGTTCAGCACCTTTAGAACATAGCCCATACCGATCTGGGTGTGGAGTAGCTTCGGAGCGAAGTCTTTATCCATCTTTTTACGCAGGAAATTTATATAGACTTCAATGATGTTGGTGCCGGTGTCAAACGTTAAATCCCAGAGTTTTTCGGCAAGCTCTACCTTGGGAATTACCCGCCCCTGATGCCTCAGAAAGTATTCCAGCAGTTGAAACTCTTTGGCTGTCAGGGCAATTTCTTTGCCCGCCCGCATCACTCGCTTGGTGTCTGGATTTAATTCTAAATCGGCAATTCTTAGCAGGTTAGCGTTTGGTTGGATGCCGTTGCTCCGCCGGGTCAAGGCACGAACCCTGGCCATCAGCTCCCGAAACTCAAACGGCTTCACCAGGTAATCGTCGGCTCCCGCGTCGAGGCCCACAATTTTGTCGTCGGTTGTTCCCAGGGCAGTCAACATCAGTATTGGTGTGGATATGTTGGCTTCGCGCAGCTTCCGGCAAAGGTCAAGGCCATTGATGCCGGGCAAAATAAGGTCTGATATAATGAGTGCATACGAATCACGGGTGGCCAGTTGAAAGCCCATCGTTCCGTCGTAGGCTACATCGACTTCCCATTGGTTTTCCTCAAGGCCCTGTTGTATGCTTCGCAGCGTTTTGACCTCATCTTCAATGATCAGAATTTTCATAACCGCTTCCTTTCTTCTGTCGAATATACCAAAACAACGCAAAAGAGCGCTTTTTCGATTAGGAAGAGGCATTTTTATACTGAACCTAAACAGACCTGCAGTTTAGGTTCAGTGTTGAAACTCAGTTGACCCGCTTTTTTGCCCCGTTTGTTCGAATGCCAAAGGGCAAATACAAGGGGCATGTACTGACAAGGCTTGTGAGTATAAAAACACCCGCTAAAACTAAGCTGACAATGCCCCAGATTCCTGATGTAACCCCGGTAGCGAATAAAGTAATGAGGACCAGTGCGATAATAACCCGGACTGTCCGATCAATTGAACCCATGTTCTGTATCATAATCGTAGTTTTTTTGACGAAGGAAGGGCTTTTATACCCTTGCGTCTGTGACAAAAATCATACAGCGTTTTGACTATGAACAGTTTATACGGGAGCGCGCAATCAGGGAAGCATCTCTATTTTATTACGCATCAGCTTGATCTGCCCCGTTTTTTCCAGTTGCTTGAGCAGGCGGGATATTACTTCGCGGGAGGTCGCCAGCTCCTGCGCGATTTCTTCGTGTGTGATGGCCAAAACGCTGCATTGACAACTCGCGACTTTCTTTTGGAGGTAGGTTAGCAGACGTTCATCGAGTTTGTGGAAAATTACCTCGTCAATGGTTTCGAGCAAGTTGTCGAATCGCTTCTGGTAGGTTTGAAACACAAATTGTTTCCAGGTAGAGTAGCGGCACATCCACTCGTCCACTTTTGCGACCGGGATAGCGATCATCTCGGTTTCTTCTTCAACAACGGCGGTGATTTCACTCTGTTTGCTCCCCAAACAGCAGGTCAGCGACATGGCGCAGGCATCGAGGCCACTCAGATAATACAAAAGTGCTTCCCGCCCTTCTTTGTCGGGTCGCATAATTTTGACCGAGCCACTAATAATAATGGGAACCGAGCGGATAAACTCGCCGGGCCGTATAAGATAAGACCCTGCGGGAGCCACCTTTAGCTGGCTTTCCTGGGCTAATTCTTCAATAAATTTGTACTCAAACCGGCCCGTAAAAATCTCCTGTAGGTACTCAACCGTTGCTTTCATAGTAGGCTAGCGTCGAAAATGAATGCAAATAAACGCACTACTACGCTCTTTACTGAGTCGGGCGCTTGATAAACTCTTCCACGTTCGCTTTCGTAATTTGCAACAGGCCTGTGTTTACGGTTGTGGGTACGGTTGTAATATCTGTTTGTGCATTACTGGCTGATAGCCGATTGGTCTGATGTACCATGTCATACAGAAACTGCGCTCCGTACCAGGTGAAGAGTTCCCGCTTTTGCCCCGCCAGCATCTGAATAACCCCTTCGCGCACGAGTTGAAGATGTTCGGGTTCCCAATCGACAGTTGTGATTTTCACTTTTCCTACCCGACCGGCTTCTTTAACGGCCAACCCCATCCCTGGACCCGAGTTAGAATCGAAGCCACACAGACCGGCTAAATCCGGGTGGGCACTCAGCAGGTCGGAGGTAATGCGGGCGGCTTCTTCCACATTGGCTTTGTCGTCGAATTTGCCAACGACCTCGATGCCGGGATACTGCTTCACCACGTCGAGTAGCCCCTGAAACCCCGCTTCCATATTGGTTAAGCCCAGAATACCCATGTAGGCGATTTTACCCTTTCCGCCCAACAGACGCACCATCTCTTTGCCCTGCATCTGACCAATTTCGTACCAGTCGGTACCCAGAAACGCGTGCCGCTTCGACTGGGGAATGTCAGAATCGTACACAACGGTGGGAATGCCAGCGGCTACCGCTTTGTCGATAACGGCCCGAATAGCGGGATCGGTCCCGTTGATGAGCAGACCCGACGGACGGGTGCCAATCACTTCCTCAATAACGTTGATTTGCGCGGGTACATCCCACTCAGCAGGCCCCAGAATCGAAACTTTTACCCCGCGTTCACGACCCCATCGCCGGAATGTGGCCTGGTCGTGGTTTACATACATCGGCATTGTTACGGCCGTAGTCACCATCACGTATTCTTCGGTACCACCCGATTGACTGGTATTTGCAATCGTATTAAGTGCCGTGGTCGCAGCCGCCTGACGGGGGGGGAGTTCGCAGGCTGACACGGCCAACAGGCTAAAGAGTAGCAGTTTTTTCATGCTAAAGCACCCCGTTTTTGCAGGGCTTTATCGGTCCAGACAGCCGTAATTAGAATCAGGCCCAAAATAATTTCCTGCCAATAACCCGACACGCGGGCTAGTACCATCACGTTGCTGATCAGGCCCATAAACACCGCTCCCAGCAAAGCACCAATTATTTTGCCGTGACCACCCGACAAACTGGCTCCGCCCAGAATTACGGCCGTAATAACGCGTAATTCCAGTCCACGGCCGGCGGTTGGCAGGGCTGTGCCCAGCCGGGACGCGAGCAGTATACCCGCTACCCCTGCCAGCAAGGCCGTCACTATAAAGCCCCAGAGTTTCATTCGTTTTACGCGGATTCCCGACAAATCGGCGGCCTGTTCGTTGCCGCCAATGTAGTAGTAGCGCCGAAAGAATACCGTTTTATTCATCAGAAAAGCAAACCCGCCCACAAGCAGCAACATGTACCAGACGGGCATCTGAACACCCAGCAAACGCGACTGGCTGAGGGCATTGAACCAGTAGGGGAGGTTCTGAATGCCCGAACCACTGAGCAGTAAGGCTCCCCCTCGAACAATGCCCATCATGGCCAGTGTCTGAATCATGGGGTTGATTCCCTGGTAGGCAATGAGGTAGCCGTTGATAGCGCCAATTAGCCCGGCACTGGCCAGCGCCATCAACCCGGCAACGGGCACTGGAAGCCCCAGCGACATCATACCAAAAGCAGCTACTCCACCCGAAAACGCGACTACCGAGCCGACGGATAAATCGAAAACGCCACTGACCAACAGCAGCATCATGCCCACCGCAACAATGGTGTCGATGCTGAGGTTGAGCAGCAGTTGGCTCCAGTTACCAAATGTTGGAAACGTTTGGGGAAAGGCGATGGCCGCCCCAATACCAACCAGTAAAATGGTAAGCGTCAGGGAGTAGGTTCGTTCTTGGAGGAGTAGTCGCATAAGTTCTGGTAGGCTGTCAGAAATGAAGCGTTATAAAGCCGGGTAGTTTTTGGCAGTATCATCCAGCACCAATACCCAATCCTGACCATATCCATGCGTAGGCGGCTTAAACTGGAGTGGCTTCTGATTATCAAACGTACCCGCCGACTGCGTTTTTCCCGAACGGGGATCGAACCAGCTTGCGGTAAGGGCTTTGCCCGAAATCTTGCCCGGATTAACCGTAAACGGTTTTCCAGCCGCTGAATACACAAAGGCATAGTCGGCACCCCGGGTAGCCTGAATTCGTTCGGAAGGGCTAAGGTTGTTTTCGATAATAAGCGACTGATCGGGTACGCGATCGAGCAGCGGTCGGGCGGTCATTAATCGCCGAACGTGTTTCATCTGGTTGGCTCCCGGCAGGTCGAGGGCTTCCTGCCAGTACAAATGCGGCCCATTAACGGCCGGGCGCTTGGCGCTATACATCTGCCAGATGTCGTGGCAACCGTAGGTATGCCCATGCGCCCCCGCAAACAGATCTAAGTACGCATACAGGCGCACGTCATAGGCATTGGACGTGCCCAGGTCTTTAGCATTAAAACAGACCGGATGATCTTCGTAGATCGGTTCGGCATCCATGGTTGGTTTCACGGGCTGGTTATTGTAGGAGACCGTGATGTTGTCGTACATGGGTATGTTGCGGCAATGGCCATTCTGGTGCATGTTGAAATCGAACCAGGCATCATCCTTAAACCACTTGGATGCCCCCCCGTCGAGCCCGTTGGGTTGCGGATGATAGGTCATCAGGGCTTTATCGGCACCACCAACGGCCTCCTGAATTCCCGTTGCCATAGCCCGCCAGATTTCTACGTCAGACGAACCGTCGCGCGGTTGACGGTCACCGCCTAGTACCCAGACAATATTTTCGCGATTTTTGTAGCGGTTGCCCACATAACGACCATACACGAGTGCATTGGCCGGGTTGAAAATTTCGGGCCCGTTGCCCCAGGTGTTTTTAAAAACTTTGTCGCCCCAGGTGGGTAAAAAAGCGATAACGATACCGTACTGAGCGGCTTTGTCAACGATATAATCGACGTGTTTGAAATAGGCTTCGTTAGGCTTGGTGGGGTCATTGTCCTGGAGGGGCACCTCGCCATACGGGTTCTGTTCTTTAAGGCCGTCGAACTCGGCAAGAGCCACCGCCTGTACCACCGTAAAACCCTGCTCGGCCCGGCGTTTGAGGTACTGCTCGGCTTCTTCGCGGTTAAGCCGGTGGAAGAGTTCCCAGGCCGTGTCGCCCATCCAGAAAAAAGGGGTGCCGTTCTGGTGGACGAGGTAGCGCTTATTGTCGGACACTTTAAGTTGTCCGCCCGTGTACGGTTGCTGCGCGATAGCCAGCCCCTGTATGCATACGAAAAGCAGGAAGAGAATCGATTTTTGCATGAGATTTAGGAATAGAGTTGTGTTGAGATTATCGGGCTGTAATATCTTTGACCTGCTCACGAATATCGTCCATCTCGAAAATGCGCTCCCAACCTTCCCGGAACAAAATTGGTTTGGCTCGTTTCGAGATTTTATAGGCTGCATCGGAAAAGGTTCCGTTGACTTCGTTGAACAGCACGGCTATTTGAATACGCAAATGGCCCAGTACAAAGTCGCGGGCGGCTGCCTCGGGCACGCCGAGGGTCACAATTCGGTCGAACCCTTCTTTCACCACTTCCATGCAGGTCTGGGCCAGCGTTTCTACCATGGCCGGTTCCAGAATCGCCATTTGCTCCAGTGTAATACGGTGCGTGTTCAGAATTGGGCCGTACATGTCTTGGGCTACTTTCTCGCCCAGCGCATAATGGGCTTCGGTTCCCCCCATCAGGGCCACCACAACGGACTGTTTTGCCGAAATGCCGCCGTAAAAATCCCGGAAGGCTTCTTCGGTCGGCTCCCAGTTAAATACCGAGGGGTGGCAAGGGTGCGCAATCACATAACCGAGGTCATCGCGGTGGGCAATCACGCCGTCGAGAGGGGCAGCCGGGTCGAGTGTCAGCACCAGAGCGCCCGGTTTCATTTGCGGAATAATCTCATCGGAAATTTTACCGATGGCCACATCCGGCAAGGCCAGAATAACCACGTCGGCCTCGGCCACTGCCGGGCCCGGCTCACAGACTGTTACGCCCCGTTTCAGGAGATTATCGATTCCCTGCGGGGCAATTTCGAGGTACGAGACAGCGTAGACAGACAGTTTGAGGAAGTTGTCGGTCAGGCGGCAACCCATTTTGCCACCGGCTCCTACTAAGGCAATTTTGGTCATGATTTTGGCTATGAATTTTTGATTTTCAGTTTGTCGGTCGTTGTTTATGCCAGCCTACGAGTCGAACAAACCGCTATTTTTTAAATACCTAATACTCGTTTCGGCCCAGTCCGCTTCTTTGGCAATGCTGCCAGCCAGTGTTGGTTCTGGTACAACCCATTGCTCCAAAATAGCCGTTGGGCACCGACTGTACTGGCTTACTTCCTCCACAAGCCACGGAATGTTCAGCATGCCTTGCCCAGCAGGTCGTCCGTCGATTTGAAAGCCCATCAGATGCGGTAATCGCTGAATGCCAAAGTCTTTCACATGCAGATTGACGGTGTAGGGTGCCAGCGTTTTTACTACTTCGGCCAGGCCTTCGCCCGCACCCATCGAGTTGACGGAGTCCAGGCAGATACCCACCTGCTCGTGGCCTACGCGCTCCATGATACTGGCAAATTCGCGGGCCAGCAGCCGGTCGTGGTTCTCGATGCCCAGCGTGACGCCAGACTTTACCAGCGCGGGCAGGGCATTTTTTAACAGGTCAACCACGTCATCTATTGCCGGTTCGTAGGTAGCTGTGTCAATCACAAAGCGCAACAACCGACTGTTCAGGTGTTTCGTCAGGGCAAGGTAGCGTTCCAGGTGCTCGTCGGTGAGCCCGCGCGCACCCACTTCCAGTACCACTCCCAACTGCAAACTTCGTTGGGTAAGAGTGACCAAACGCTCGTCGGAGAGTTCGTGCAGGGGTAAGTTGTCGCCAAACTGCACCAGCTTTACGCCAAACTGTTCGGCCCGGCCAAGCAAAGCCAGCTCGCCGAATGGTTGCGGAGGTGGGTTCCCCGGAGTGCCGATTGCCCAGCCAAACGTGTAGGTACTGATGCCGAATTGCATGGTTTACAGTGAATTACGTAACGTTAATCCACCCGGATTGGTGATTTTATCTCGTTGGCGATTGGTAAGCAATTGTCCGGCCGTTTGCCCCATCTGCGCAAAGTCGGTGGAAATCACACTGATACCCCCCGCCAGAATCTCTTTCATCGGTGTATCGTCGTACGACAGGAGGCCTATCTGCTGACCCAGCGTTAACCCTAATCGGTCCACTTGTTTCAGAAAGGCGATCAGGTCACGGTCGGCAAAGAGCAGGAATGCTTCGCCGGATTTTACCAGCGTATCGGAATACGATTCTACGATTTGACAAGGGAAATCATAATCTTTCCCAAATCGCCGGAAGCCTGTCAGAGTGGCCGCCGGTATGTATTGAAACCAGTCTTTCGACTGTACCAATGTCAAACCACAGTATTGTTTTAGCCGGTCCAAAGCGGCTAACAAGGCCTGATAAATATCCTGTTCAAAGTCTTGGTAAACAGCCGTGTATTCACCTGAAAGCGTGGGTAATATCTGGTCGATCAGTAACAACTTGTCGGCTGGAATCAGAGCCACAACCTCAGACACATCGCTCTCGAAATGCGGCATCAGCACATAGGCATTGAAGCGGCCAAGGTTATTCCGAACCAGCGTTTCAAACACAGTTGGGTTGTAATGGTGAAAAAACACGCTCAATGTCGCGTCGTCGGGCAAAGCGGCTTTCAGCGAGTCGTAAAGCGTTTCTTTGTAGGCGTTTAGCGTGTCGAAAATCACCAACACATTCAGTGTTGAGCGCACGTTGGTACTGGCCACATAAAATCCTTTGCCGTGTTGAGATCGCACTACCCCCCGTTGCCGGAGATCTTCGTAGGCTTTAGCTACCGTCACCTTCGCTACCCCCTGGGTACTGGCCCACTCGCTAATGGAGGGCAGTTGCTGACCAAGTTCCAGCGTTCCCAGCTCAATATTCGTTAACACGGATTCTATTAACTGCTGGTATTTGGGCTGATCCGCCGATTGATCAACAAGGGTAGGTTGCATATGCCTCGTTACTTTTTGTTGATTTTCTGGTAAAGACTATAAAAGAAACTACATTTGTGCGCACCTCGAAGAGTGCAGTAGAGTACAGTAGTGTTCGGCAAATGTACGCGGTTTTTGAAATAGTCAAACAAAATCGTCTAAAAAGTAAAAATTTATGGTTGCGCCACAACATCGTTAAGCAATGAAGAACTTGAAATTCGCAGTAATCGGTACGGGTTTTTGGGCTACTTATCAGATTCCAGCCTGGTTTGAAGTGGGTGGTGTTGAGTTAATTGCCCTTTATAACCGCACTAAATCCAAAGCCGATGAGTTTGCCCGGCATTTTGGGGTGTCCAACGTGTATGATAGCATTGATGAATTACTCGACCGACACGCCCACGAACTCGACTTCGTAGATATTATTACGGATGTTGATACGCACCTGTTTTTTACAACAAAAGCGGCCGAACGAGGGCTCGACGTGATTTGCCAGAAACCGATGGCCCCGAACCTTACCCATGCCCGGCAGATGCTGGAAACCTGCCGGCAAGCAGGCGTTCGGCTGTATATCCATGAGAATTTTCGCTGGCAAACGCCTATCCGAGCGCTCAAAACGGTACTGGATTCCGGTGTAATCGGGAAGCCATTCAAAGCACGGGTGAGCTTCTGCTCGGGGTTTCCGGTGTTCGATAATCAGCCGTTTCTAGCCGATTTAGACCAGTTTATTCTCACCGATATTGGCTCCCATATACTAGACATTACCCGGTTTTTGTTCGGAGAAGCGGACTCGCTTTATTGCCAGACAACGCGGGTTAATCCCGGTATCAAAGGCGAAGATGTAGCGAATGTCTTACTGCGGATGCAAAGTGGTCTGACGTGCTACGTTGAAATGTCGTATGCGTCGATGCTGGAAAAAGAAGCTTTTCCGCAAACGCTGGTGCGTGTTGAGGGTTCGGCGGGCTCGGTTGTGTTGACGCACGATTATGTGCTTAAAACGACAACCGCCACCGGCACCACAGCAACCACGGTAGCCCCCCGGCAATACGCCTGGGCCGACCCGGCGTATGCACTCGTTCATTCGTCGATTGTGGCCTGTAATCAGAACTTACTGAACGATTTACGCAGACCAAACGAATCGGCCGACTGCCTCGCCGAGACTACTGGAACCGATAATTTTGAGACCATCAAACTGGTTTATGCGGCCTACGATTCGGCAAAAGGAAACGAGGTCGTTGCTATACATCATTAACCGCTTTACCGTACCATTCATACCCTAGTCCCATGCTACAGCTTCGTACCATTAGCAAGCACTTCCCCGGCGTAAAAGCGCTCGATACTGTATCGTTTACGGTTAATGCGGGCGAGATTCATGCGCTCTGTGGCGAAAATGGAGCGGGTAAAAGCACGTTACTCAATATACTGACGGGTAACCTGCGGCCCGATACGGGCCAGATTCTGCTCAATAACCAGGCTGTGCAGATTAGCAGCCCGGCTCAAGCTACCAGCTTAGGTATTGCCATTGTTTACCAGCAACTCAGCCTGGTAGATGGTCTCACGGTAGCCGAAAATGTTTTTGCCAACCGACAGCCTAAAAACTGGCTTGGCCTCATTCAGTACAAAACCCTGTTCGACAATACGCAGCGCCTGTTAAGCCAACTGGCGTTGACCGACATACGCCCTAAAACCCGCGTTGCCGACCTTTCGCCGGGTCAGAAACAGATGGTTGAAATTGCCAAAGCCCTGTCGCAAAACCCTGCCATTTTACTGCTCGATGAACCAACAGCATCGCTCACCGACCGCGAAACCAGCACCTTATTTTTACTGCTTCGTCAGTTGCGGGCGCAGGGCAAGGCCATTGTATATATCTCACATCGCCTGACCGAAATTTTTGCCCTCGCCAACCGCATTTCAGTACTCAAAGATGGTCGGCATCAGGCCACGTTGCCCGTTGACGAACTGACTCCCGATGTGCTGATTCGGCTGATGGTTGGCCGTGACCTGACACTGAACCGTGCCAACTCAGCCGCTACGTCCGCAGTGTTGTTAGCGGTCGAAAAACTGTCGGGTGGGCGGTTTCAGGATGTTAGTTTTCGGTTGCACAAGGGCGAAATTCTGGGGTTAGCCGGCTTGGTTGGGGCTGGCCGAACGGAGATTGCCCGCGCCATTTTCGGGATTGATGCCGTTTCAACCGGCACAATTCAGGTCAAAGGCCAATCGGTCCGTATCAACCATCCCGCCGATGCTGTAACGTTAGGCATGGGTTACCTACCCGAAGACCGAAAAACGCTGGGCCTTTTTCTCGAACAGTCGGTGGCGCAAAACATCGTTGCCGTAAAACCACCGGCCAGTGGTGCGTGGTTCAACACCCGGCGCGTAACGGCCATCGCCGAAGAATACCGGCAGAAACTTGGCATTCGCACCCCGTCGGTACATGAATTGGTGACAAATTTGAGCGGAGGAAATCAGCAAAAAACGTTGCTTGCCCGGTGGCTGTCGACCAATCCTGATGTGTTGATTGTGGACGAGCCGACCCACGGAATTGATGTGGGAGCCAAAGCCGAAATTTATGATTTGCTGCGACAGTTGGCCCGGCAGGGAAAAGGCATCCTGTTGATTTCGAGCGAATTGTCAGAATTATTATTGCTGGCCGACCGGATTCTGGTTATCCGCGACGGGCGGGTGTCGGGTGAGGTGAACGGGCCCGAAGCCACCGAAGAGCGAATTATGACTCTGGCGACTGCTTAATGATTTACGGGCTACGATGTCGGCGGAAGGGGGTAGCGAGGAGTTGTGGGAATCTTTCTTGCGGGTCTTTTTTGGGAGGAGTTCGAGTATTGTTGGGATGAGCAAACTACTATGGAGCATTACTACACGAGGTTTTTCAGTTATGTCGCAGAGGTTTTAGTCTTGCCCGAAGCCGACAAGGCATCAATTCGTCAATTATTCAAGCCGATGTTTGTGCCAAAAGACACGATTGTCGAGCCTGCCGGCCAAGTGCCCCGATATCATAACTTTATCGTTTCGGGCTATATGAGAAACTTCCACCTGGACAAAGACGATAACGAGATCACGACCGACCTCAACGATGGTTCCCGGTTTTTTACGTCTTATTTTCATTTTATGAACCGCACGGTTTCAAACGAGAATCTGCACTGTATTACGGATTGCGAACTACTTCGAATCAGCCGGGACGACGTAGAGATAGGGGCTAAGCGCAGTAGTACGCAGAAAGATTACACCATTCAGATCCTGCAAAAGCACCTTGAAGAACAAAAGGGACGGATTAACGACATGGCCAATCTAACGGCTGAAGACCGTTACCAAAAATTTCTCACCGAGAAACCAACCATCATCAGGCACGTGCCATTGCGTTACCTGGCTTCTTATCTAGGTATCACACAGCGACACCTGAGCCGACTCAGGAGAGAGATTGGGCCTATAACACCCACACCGAAATAGAACCGCTCATCCGTATTGGACATTTGTCTAATTAACGAAAAAAAGGGCCGCCTTAAGTTTGAACAGAACTTAACACCCTTTTTGCTATGACAACCAATACACATGTTCTCCAGCCCCCAAAACTAGATGCTCCATTTGCAACAAGAATCCTGACTTTCGCAGCAAGTGCCTGGCTGGTTGTGGCAACGGTAGGTCAATGGTTATTCGGAGTCTATATCCTCTTGTTCTACGGTAAAAGCACCCTTACAGGCAATTTTGAGCAATGGAATAAAGTATTGCCGCATGGCTATATTGAAGGCGACTGGAAAGGAAATGTCGTTGTAGGTATTCACATTCTGTTGGCGGCTATACTGGTCATTGGTGGTCCACTGCAACTAATCCCATCAGTGCGTCAATACTTACCTCGTTTCCATCGTTGGCTCGGCAGGATATACGTCACCACGGCTATCGTTGTCAGTACAGCAGGGTTGATTATAGTCTGGACACGTGGTAGTGTAGGCGATGTAGTCCAACACATGAGTATTAGTATTCAGGCTATTTACATTATATCGTTTGCCTTACTTGCGATCCGATACGTAAGAGCCCGTCAATTGGCGAAGCATAGAGCCTGGGCACTGCGGCTGTTCATGGTGGTCAATGGCGTTTGGTTTTTTAGAGTGGGTTTAATGTTTTGGTTATTAGTCAACGGTGGCCCTGTCGGTTTTAATCCTGAAACATTCACCGGCCCTTTTCTCACGGCTCTTTCTATATTCACGTATGCCATTCCGCTTTCGCTGATTGTGCTGGAGATGTATTTGTATGCTCAGCAAAAACAAAATAGCGCATTCAGCCTTTTCACATCAACCCTTATTCTTTTGTGTACCATCATCATGGGCATTGGGATTGTTGGGGCTGCTATGGGCATGTGGCTACCCAGACTGTAACCGCTTTTCTCTGGATTCCACCGTTAGGGTGGTCGTTGTAGAATAGTGGCGCAGATTTACCCTTGCTGCTTTCGCCGTTCAATGGTGTCGCGCACGCGGGCGGCACTTTCGTAATCTTCTTTTTTGATGATTTTATCAAGCAGTTCCTCCAGCTCTGCCATTGTGTACTCCGCATAAGACCCTTTTTTGTCGCGGGCTTTATCATCAATGAGATAACCCGTTTCGTCCACTACCTCCGCAGTGGCCCGTAGCGGGCAGTCGAACCGAACGGCCATGGCAATAGCATCCGATGGGCGGGCATCCAGCATAAGGGTTTCTCCGGCTGGTGTCAGCAGTTTAATAGTGGCGTAGAAAATCTCATCCTGCACACGCGTAATAATGGCTTCTTTCAGAATAATACCCGTTTGGAGTAAGGTCTGATAAAACAGATCGTGGGTGAAGGGGCGGAGGGGCTGCATTTTTTCCATCGCAACGGCAATGGCCTGCGCTTCACTGGTGCCAATGATGAGTGGAATACGTCGTTTACCAACCGTGTCTTCCAGAATCAGGGCGTAGTTGCCCGGTTTCGAGATGCTTTCTGAAAGGGCAATAATCGACAGATCAATCATCATCTCCTTGGTTTCCATTGCGTTGAATAAACTGGCATAGCTCGCCCACATCATCGAAAGGCGAGATCACAAAACCGGCTACACTTAGCCGGTATAGATCCCGTTTTTCGACTTCAATCTGATACCCATTTTCCAGTGTAATATGCTTCCCGGAATGTTCCTGTACCGGAAGCTTCATTTCGGCGAGCGCATAAAGTACAAACTCGGTTTCGTCGTAAGTGTCCATCAAAACGTTGTGCTAAAAGCGTCTTAAGCCAAAGTGTTTTCGTAAATAACCGCTGCCCCAAGGCCAATACACAGTGTCGATGACAGTACGACCAAGGTAGTTCGTACCTGCGGATTTGTTGCCAGCCGAACTGAAAATGGCACGCTGAAAGCACCTGCCGCTACCATCATGCCAGCTATTGAGCCAATGCCAAAGAGGCCAAGAACGCTATCGAATTGTTGGGTCCCGAGCCGTTGATTGCAGAGAAATGGATTACCTACATTGCGGAGGTCTCGGTTATCGTTGCGAGGACTGCAACTGGAGCCACATCGGTTTTCCCGATGTTCACCAACTCGCATTCGAATCATATTCTTGACGTGACAACTTGTCCGGCAGACCCGAGTCTGCAGTCGGTAGCTACAAATGCCGAATCGATAGCTCTTTCGGTGGCTGACTCATTGCAATTG
>Ga0209181_10007170_pt1 | contig 15379 bp, 8 predicted proteins | sample MAT05_FD_187208 | JGI IMG/M metagenome (GOLD analysis project Ga0209181, IMG submission 187208) | Freshwater microbial communities from Lake Fryxell liftoff mats and glacier meltwater in Antarctica - MAT-05 (SPAdes) (version 2) | ecosystem: Environmental > Aquatic > Freshwater > Ice > Liftoff... | reverse complement strand
TCCACGCAATCGCGCAGGTCGAACGGATGCGCCTCGATGTCCATGCGCCCGGCCTCGATCTTGGAAAAGTCGAGGATGTCGTTGATGATGGTGAGCAGCGCATCGCCGGAGTCGCGAATGGTAGCGGCAAAGTCACGCTGCTCCTCGGAAAGCGGCGTGTCGAGCAACAGGCCGCTCATGCCGATGACCGCATTCATCGGCGTGCGGATCTCGTGGCTCATGGTGGCCAGGAACGAACTCTTGGCTTCGTTGGCGGTTTCGGCCGCGGCACGCGCGTCCTGCGCCTCCTTGAACAGCCCCGCGTTCTGGATCGCGATGACGGCCTGGCTGGCGAAGGTTTCGACCAGCGTGATTTCCTTTGTCGTGAAGGCCTGCAACTTACGCCCTTCATAGGCGATGCGCACGATGTAGAGTGCGCCGACGCCGCGGCCTCGCCAGATCATGGGCGCGATCACGGCGGAACCATTGGCGCCCGTTTTGGCCGCCACGCGCCGCAGGACTTCGGGCACGCCTGCGCCACTGGCCATATCCGGGTAGTGCATCACCCGACGTTCCTGCATGGCTTCGGCGATGACGGTTTTTTCAACCCGATCAGGCCTGAACTTCGCCCACCGGTCGCCGGACTTTCCGCGAGAAGAACCCACGTGCACCAGCGATTGTTGGTCAATGGTCAGCACCGACATGTCGGTGCAATCGATCAGCCGCTGGCAGCTATCGAGGATCTTGTCAAACACCGGCTGGGTATCGGCCATCGAGCCGCTGACCACGCGCAGCACCTCAGCGCTGGCGGTCTGGCGTTCCAGCGCGTCCTGGGTCTCCTTGAAAAGCCGGGCGTTCTGGATCGCGATCACCGCCTGGTCGGCAAAGGTGCGCAGCAGCGCGATTTCCTTGTCGGTGAATGGCGCGGGCGGCTGGCGCATCAGCATGATCGAACCGATACCCTGGCCTTCCCACAGCAAGGGCGCGAAAACGGCGGCGTAGTTGCCCGTCAGCTCCAGCAGGTCTCGCACTGTGGGCGGCATGTCCGGCATGGCGGCGGCATCGGGCACATGAATCGTGCGCCGTTCGGCAATGGCCCGCCCGGTCACGGTCTGGTCGAGCGGCTTGGGCAGCGACGCGCTCATGGCCTGGATCGCCGCGCCGCGCAACGCACCGACGTGCAATTGCCCATCGTCCTGGGCCAGATAGATCGCGAGTTGGTCCGTCACGAAGAGTTGCTGACAGCTGTCGAGAATCTTCGCGAACACCGGCGCGGTGTCCGACACCGAATTGCTGATCACCTGCAGCACCTCGGCCGTGGCGGTCTGCTGTTCCAGCGCCTCCTTGGTGTCGTTGAACAGCCGCGAGTTCTGGATCGCGATCACCGCCTGGTCCGCCAGGGTTTTCAGGAGCGCGATTTCTTTCTCGGTGAACCCGACCGCCGGCTGGCGCATGGCATACAGCCAGCCCACCGGGTTGTCCTCCCAGGCCATGGGTGCCACGACTTGCGAGTAGCTGCCCGTGCCAAGCGCCCGTGCGACGCGCTGGACCGGACCCTTTGCCTGGTCCGCCAGCGCATCGGGATAGTGCAAGGCCTGGCGCTGCCGAATCCCCTCGACCTGTGCCTGCCCGTCGGCAAGGCCCGACGCCACGATTTCCATCACGCGATCGCGCGCCGGCCCATGGTGCGCCGCGATCGTGGCAACGCCATCTTCCGCGACCAGGATGATGCCTTGTTCGGAACTGTCGAAAAGCTTCTTGCAGCTTTGCAGAATCTTGTCGAACACCGGCGCGGTATCGGCCACCGAGCTGCTGATGACGCTCAGGATTTCGGCCGTCGCAGTCTGCTGCTCCAAGGCCTCTTTGGTATCGTTGAACAGCCGTGCGTTGTGGATCGCGATCACCGCTTGGCTGGTGAAGGCTTCCAGAAGCAGGATTTCCTTTTCGCTGAACCCTCTGGCCACCGTGCGGGCAAATCCCAGCACGCTGAAGCATTCGCCGTCCCGCATCAGCGGCACCATGAGGGTGGCGCGCAGACCGCGGAGCTGTTGCATCAATTGCTCGAAAGGCGGCAGCTCGATCGCGGACCAGTCCGGAATGTGCAACATTGTCTTGCTGGTGAAAACGCGCGACGGAAAATTGGCCGCGGGATCGATCGGCATCGCGTCAGTGAACTCGCCGCGGACGAATTGCGCATCGACGTACGCATTGGCCGCGGTACGGAAAGCATTTCCTTCGCGCCGAAACAGGAAGGTGCTGGTGCAGTCGGCCAGGCGCATCGATGCCTTGACGATCGCGTCGAAGACCGGCTGTTCGTCTGTAGGCGAACTCGCGATTACATTGAGTATCTCGGCGGTCGCCGTCTGCTGTTCCAGCGCCTCCTGCGTGTCATTGAACAATTTTGCGTTCTGAATCGCGATCACTGCCTGGTCGGCAAAGGTCTGCAACATGGTCAGTTCCTTGGGCTTGAACGGCCCGGTGGAACGCGCGACGCCGATGGCGCCGATGCCGCGCCCTTCCCACAACATGGGCGCGAACACCATCGACGTATAGCCGATGAGCTTGGCCATCTTGCGCAATACGCCGGGCACATCCTCGCCGTTGACCAGGTCCGGCCAGTGCACGACACGGCGTTCGCGGATCGCGCGGCCGGCCGGCGTGCGCTCCACCGGCGCCGGGAAGGTGGCCGCCACGATGTCGTGCGCATCGCCCAGGTAGGCGCCGATGCGCAGCATGCCCTGCTCGTCGACGAGCAACACATCGAGCTCGTCGCCGCCGAACAGGTGCTTGCAGCTTTGCAGGATCTTGTCGAACACCGGCTGCGCGTCAGCCACGGAACTGCTGATGACGGACAGGATGTCGCCGGCTGCCTGCTGCTGCTCCAGCGCTTCCTTGGTCTCGTTGAACAGGCGCACGTTCTCGATGGCGATCAGCGCCTGATCAACAAACGACTCGGCCTGTGCTATTTCCTCCTTGCGAAATACACCTGCCTGCTTGCGCGCGAATGAAAGCAGGCCGATGCACTCGCCTTCCCGCAACAGGGGAACGAAGAGCGTTGCATTCACACCAAACGTCGTCTGGATGACACGCTCATGCTCTGGCAACTCGATGGCTGACCAGTCCGGAATGTGCAGGATGGCTTTGTCCACGATAGTGCGCGACGGGAAGTTGGCGCTCGGGTCGACGGGAAAGCTCGATGCCGGCCCCAGGTCCGTCAGCGGGCCGTCGCGGCTGGCCCCTGTTGCAATCGATATTATGTCGCCGTCGCGGCGCAGCACAAACGCCATATCGCAGTCGAGCAACCTCACGGCTGCGCCGACAATCGCTTCGAATACGGGTTGCACATTGTTCGGTGAGCCGCTGATCACCCGCAGAATGTCGGTGCTGGCGGTCTGGCGGGCCAGCGCCTCCTGCGTCTTATTGAACAGGCGCACATTCTCGATGGCGATCACGGCCTGGTCGGCGAACATCGTCACCAGCTCGATCTGCCGCTCGGTGAAGGCTTCGACCCGCTGGCGGGCGATGGCGAACACGCCCAGCAGCCGGCCTTCGCGCAGCATCGGCACGCCCAGCATGGTGTGCACGCCGCCGACCTGCGCTTCGCCCTTGACCGCGTATTCGGGGTCGGTCATCGCATCGATGATGTGCACGGTGCGGCGCTCGACCCCGGCGCGACCCACCAATGTGCCGCGGGTCAACTCGATGCGCGTGTTGCGCTCGATTTCCTCGTAGGCGGGATCGATGTTCAAGCCGGCATCCCAGAAGAAGGCCTGGCCGTCGAAGCGGAAGTACGAAGCGGCATCGGCGCGACACAGGCGCACCGCGGAGGAGACCAGCGAACTCATCACCGCCTTCACGTCGAAGGTAGTGCGGCTGATCGCCCTGAGCACATCACTGGTCGCGGTCTGGTAGCTCAGGGATTCCTCTAACTCGCGCGAGCGCACCTGCTCGGCCTCGAACAAGTGTGCGTTCTGAATCGCGATGACAGCCTGATCGGCGAAGGTCTGCAGCAACTGCACCTGATCCTCGGCGAATGTGCCGGGATCCTTGCGGGTGACGCTGATCATGCCAATGGCAACGCCCTCGCGCATCAACGGGCAGAACAGCATGCTGCGGTAACCGCGCGCGCGCCCGAGGTCGCGCAACTTCGTTCCGACTGCCGATTCATCCTCGGTGTCGACGATGCGCACTACTTCACCGCCACGGATCGCGGGTCCATAGAAAGCCGTCGAAAGCGGAATCGGGAAGCTCGCCTTCAACACTTCGTCGCCGGCCGGATTGGTGGAGGTGAACGCCATCAGGTGCAGTGAGTCTTCGATGATGCGCGCCACCATCGTCGACATACCGCCCAGCAGGCGGTTGGAGCTCGCGGCGATGGCGTCGAACACCGGCTGCACATCCGAAGGCGATGCGGCGATCACCTTGAGCACCTCGGCGGTGGCGGTCTGCCGCTCCAGCGCTTCGCGGGTCTCGTTGAAGAGCCGCGCGTTCTGGATGGCGATGACGGCCTGGTCGGCGAAGGTGCGCAGCAGGCTGAATTCCTTCTCGGTGAAGGGCCGCGGCGGCATGCGGTTGACATGCAGCGTACCGACCGCACGGCCTTCCCACATCATGGGTGCGATCAGCATCGAGAAGTTACCGACATCGCGACCCATCTGGCGCATGCCTTCCGGCACGTTGGGGCCGTTCACCATATCCGGGTAGTGCACTACCGCGCGTTTGCGGATCGGATACGCCTGGTAGGCCTGCTCCAGCGGCCGCGGGAAGCCGCGGTCGAGCTTTTCACGCGCCTGCGGCATGTGGGGGAAAACCGCTGCGTGGTACACCTGCCCATCGTCGCCAATGAGAGACACCACGGCGTGGTCGCCCTCGCACAAGCGGTTGCAGCTCTCGACGATCTTGTCGAACACCGGCGCCGCGTCCGAGACCGAACTGCTGATCACCTGCAGCACTTCGGAAGTGGCAGTCTGGCGCTCCAGCGCTTCGCGGGTCTCGTTGAACAGGCGCACGTTCTCGATGGCGATGGCGGCCTGATCGGCGAACGCGCCCAACAATTCCACCTGCTGATCGGTAAAGGCGCGGCGCTCGCCGAGCCGGCCAATGGTGATCGCCAGAACCGGCTCGCCATCTTTGAGCAGAGGCACGCTCAGCAAGGTGGAGAAATTGGCGACGCTCTCCAGGTCAGTCCGGTAGCCGATTGTGCTGTGCAGGTCTTCCATCTGCAGCACCCGGCGCTCCTGCAGGACGCGCCCTGTCAACGAGCCGTCCCCGGGGCGGATCGGCTTGGCCTGCAGGGCGGCCAGGAAGGCCGGAGGAAAGTTGTACGGTGCCCAGGGAGGGAAACCACCCCTGCCGTCCGGACGAAACAAGACGGCCATATCGGCGCCGCACAGGCGGGCGGCGTTCTCCGTCAGTGTTTGCAGCACCACACCTAAGTCGAAGGTCGAGCGACTGATCACTTTCAGCACTTCGCTGATCGCGGTCTGCTGCCCGAGGGCGTCGGCCAAGTCGTGGGTGCGTGCCTCGACCTTGCGCTCCAACTCCTCGGCCCATTGCGCGTTGTCGAGCGCCACTGCGGCCTGGGCGGCCAGCATCGCCAGGAGATCGCGGTCGGGGTCGTGAAAACGCCCGAACGCGCCTTCGAGGTCGGCGTAGATAAAACCCAGCAGGCGGTTCTGCGCGACCAGCGGGGCGATGAGGCAAGAGCGCTGGTCGACCGGCTCCGCGCCTTCCGGGCCGTGGCGCAGGCGCACCGCGCGGGTGCGGCGTGCTTCGTCCAGCCAGGGCGTGATGGCTGTGAGCAGAGTGGGCGCGTCCTCGCCTTTCGGCAATAGCGCGCCGGCGATCTGCGGCCCTTGCGGTGCTTCCAGCACCAGCAGCACGCGCTCGGCACCGGAGAGCTCCGTCACTTCGTCGATCAGGAATTCATTGAGCACGGCCGCGCTGCGCAGCTCGTTCAAGCGCATGCCGGTATCGACCAGGCGCTTGAAGGGTTCGCCGACGTTGCTCTCGTTGGCCAGGTGCGCGAGGCGCTGCACTTGCGGCAGCTTGCGCCGCGCGGACTCGCCAAGCCATGCGCGCACGATGTCGCGGTTGACTTCGACCTTGCCCAGGAAGCTGCGGCGCAGGCCTTCGTCGTGCACGTTGCGTACCGCGTCGAGCAGCAGCGCGTGGGCTTGCTGTAGCGCCACCCAGGCGTCGGCACGCCGGCGGTTCGCCGCCAGCGCCCGGGAATGCCACCACCAGATGTCCTGGCTGCGCCCGAAATCGGCGCGCGCGAAGTGCTGTGCGCGATACAGACGTGCCGCGCGGCTGCTTGCGCGCAAGGCGCCCGCAGGGTCGCCGTGGGCCAACAACGCGCGCGCCAGTGGCACCAGGGCGTAGAGTTCGTGTGCCGGATTGTCCGATCGCACCGCTCGCAGGTTGGCACGCAAGCGCTTGACCGCCGCGGCGGCGTCGCCCTCGCCCAGCGCCAGTTCGCTGGCGCAAAAGTCGCGGGCGGCCCGCGTCACCGGCTCGTCGAGCTCTTCGACCAGCGCATCGAATCGAGGCCAAAGGGCGCGCGCGCCCGCCATGTCGCCGACGGCAACTTTCCAGTTCAGCATCGAGCCCAGCCCCAGGGTCATGTTGACCTCGGCGCCGAACTTGCCGATGCGCTGCACTTCCTGCTCGCAAAGCCTGAAGGCCAGGCGATAAAGGCCCATTTCCGCGTAGGCGACGCTCAGGTTGCCGACCACCATAGTGGCGCCGAAGGCATAGCCGCTGCGCTCGAAGGCCTGCGCTGCCTGCTGCAACAGGGCGAAACGCTCGGCGATGTCGCGCGACGAAAAGGCCATGACGTTGAGCGCGTTGCCCAGCCCGTTCTGGTCGCCGGCCTGGCGTGCGATCTCTACGGCGCGCCTGGCCGCCGCGCGCGACTCTTCATGCTGCGCCAGGCGGGAGTGGCCGAAGGCCATCACCCAATGGGCACGGCCGAGGCCGATCGGGTCGCCGGCGGCCTCGAACAATTCGCCCGCCTGGCGTCCGCTGGCCACGGCCGCCGCGTTTTGAGTGGCGCGAAATTGCGCTTCGCCCAGGCACAAGAGGCTTTGCGCCAACAGGATCGGGTCGGCACCGGCGCGGGCCAGCTTGACCGCCTTGGCGCCGGCTGCGACAGCCGGCTGCACCCGACCTTGGCGCATCAGCACCAGGGTTTCGCGCTTGAACGCCTGCACGCGCAAAGCCGGCGCCTGGTGCAAGCGGGCCAGTGCGCGCATGGCGCGGGCATCGGCGCCGGCGGCATCGATGCGGCGCACGGCGATCAAGGATTCGGCGCGCAGGTCCAGGAGGTCCATGCGCTGCGCCGGGGCAAGCGTTTCGGCCGCCAGCGCCCGGGTGCAACGTTCGATGGCCTCGTCGTGGCGGCCGCTCCAGGCGCAGTCGCGGGCGGCGGTGGCAGCTTGCCCAGCGGACGCAGCGCCTGGCGTTTGAGGCGCTGCCGCGCCCGGTTTTCCGGGTGCGCGCGCTGCCGTGATCTTCTTGCTCGCCATCCCACAGGTCCTTGTATCGAGTACCGCAGTTTGCGGTGCGTCGCGCTTTAACGGGAAGTGTAGCCGCGTTCCGGCCAGCTACGGGGCAGGCAGGTGCGCGTTTGCGCGCCGCGCAGGCATTGTCGATATTTCCCGGCCGCGCGGGTTCAGGCAATCACGGTAACGCGGTAGCCTTGCAGGCCATGCCGTGAATCGACGGCGCGTCGCTGCGCGTGGCCAGTCAGGCTGCGCGATCAGTCGCCGCTGCCAGTGTTGGCGATCCAGGGGCAACCTGGAAAAACGCGTTGACTCGCGAGGGGATCCGCAACTTATCGGCCGGCGGCCGCGAGATAGCGGGCGGCTCTGATAATCGGAATACCTTCAAATTGGCCCAGTGTGGTCAGATCGGCGTCGCCGAAAATCAGACAATCAACCTTGCCGGCGTATGCGGCATCAAGGAACTTGTCGTCCCTGGCGTCGCGGCAGACTTGAAACAGGCGGCGCGGGCTGACAATTTCGCATTCGCGCAAGAATATCGCGACCGCGCGTTCTCGCGCGTCGAAGGGCACGTACCGGTCGAACTTCTCGCGCGCGATGACGCTGAGCAATTCGTCGCGGGTCGCCGCCGAGAAAATCAAGCTGCCGTGCCGGGCGAGAAAATCGGGGAGTCTGCCGGGTGTGGAAGCGGGTAGCAGGATGCCGCTGACAATGACATTGGTGTCGACGACAACCCGCTCAGCGGCTTGCATCGAGCATGCGCGCGAGCTTGGTCAAAGTGAGCCCTTTGCGGCGCGCCCGGTTGCCGATGGCTGTGGTTGCGGCACGAAATTCGGCGCCCGATTGGGCGCGTGATGAGTTCGGCATCGAGCACAACGGTCAGGTAGGACACGGCGATTCGGGGCTTGGCTAGCGAAAAGCAGGCATGTCACCTGACCTCGTGAACCTGTGAGCCGCGGGGTTGTGCCATGCTGCACTCCTCGGGCATGGCGTCGGCCCATCGCGTGGGTCGCGACCGCTTTGGCGGTGCTTCTTGCCTATTCAGCTATCGCCGGCGCTTCATACGCCCGCATCGGCGGCGCGGCTGCGGTCCACTTTTCCACTTGCACCCGTACCGACAGCGCGCTCGGCCCCTGGGTGAGCCACGCTCGGCGATCAACAAGGTGTTCGCGTTCTGCTGCACCAAACTGATGAACAAGTCATGCATCATGCAAATCTCCAGCAAGCAGCCTGCACGATCGCGCGCCACGGCCGCAACGCCCAAGCCAGCGCAGCCGCGCCTCGCCCAGTCGTATCTGCGGGCACCAAGCGGTTAACATGCGACTGCGGAATTGATTCCGCCGAACCTTCCGGCAGGTCCAGCAAATGCACTGGCTTGGCATATTCTTAGCGCTCTTGGGCAGCGTAGGCGCCAGTTCCGGCCTGGCGCTGACACCCCTACCGGACAACAGCCCGGCCTTTTTTTCCGGCGACTGGATCGGCACCGCTACGCAAGACCTGTTCTGCCTGATTCGCATGACAACCTTTTGTCATGAATAATGTAGTGCTCAATGGTTGCACGGATTATTCCAGGCGCTTGCAAGCACCTATATGGTGTTGCCGCTGCAACAAGGATGACGGCGCCGGCAGCACTGCGGCTACCGCGTGAAACCAGCCCGCCTGCCATTCTTCTACGGCTGGGCCATCGTCGCGGTGGCCTTTGTCACCATGGCCATCGGGGTCAACGCGCGCACCGCGTTTTCACTGCTGTTCCCGCCGATCATCGACGAATTCGGCTGGAATCGCGGCGTCACCGCCGGCGCGTTTTCGTTCGGCTTTTTGATCGCCGCGGTGCTGAGCCCGCTATTGGGCCGGTTGATGGACAAGCACGGCCCGCTGGTGATGCTGGAGGCTGGGGTGGCCATCATGGCAGCCGGCCTGCTGCTTTCGGCGCAGGTGCAAACGCCGTGGCAGCTTTATCTGACCATCGGTGTCCTGGTCGGCGGCGGCAGCGTGGCGCTGGGCTATACCGGGCAGTCGCTCTACCTGCCGAACTGGTTCGTGCGGCAGCGCGGCCTGGCGACCAGCATCGCGTTCTCGGGTGTAGGCATCGGCTCGATCGTGCTGTTTCCGTTGGTGCAGGCGCTGATCGTGGAGGCCGGCTGGCGCGCCGCCTGCACCGGCCTGGGCCTCCTGGTGGTGATCGTGCTGGCGCCGCTCAACCTCCTGGTGCGGCGCCGCCCCGAAGACCTGGGCCTGGGAGCGGATGGCGACGCCGTCGTTGCCACCGGTGCCACCGCGCCGGGCCACGCCAATGTGATCGACCATGCCTGGGTGGCGATCGACTGGACGCTCAGGCGCGCGCTCGGCACGGCACGCTTCTGGTGGATCGCCGGCGGTTTTTTCAGCGCCATGTTCGCCTGGTATGCGGTGCAGGTGCACCAGACCAAATACCTGATCGAATCCGGCTTCACGCCGATGTACGCGGCCTGGGCGCTGGGCTTCGTGAGCTTCGCGGCGATACCCGGGCAGATCGCGTTTGGCCACCTGTCGGATCGGATTGGCCGCGAATGGGTGTGGGCGGTCGGCAACCTGGGCTTTGTGTTGTGCTACGCGGCGCTCCTGGCAATGCGCGAATTCCCGCACCCGGCATTGCTGTGGTCGATGGTGGCGGTGCAGGGCTTCCTGGGCTACAGCATCACCTCGGTATTGGGCGGGGTGGTGGCCGAGATTTTTCTGGGGCGCCAGTTCGGCAGCATTTTCGGCACCCTGATGGGCATCGGCCTGATCGGCGGCGCCATCGGGCCCTGGGCCACCGGGGCGCTGCACGACGCCAGCGGCAGTTATACCGTGGCATTCGCCATCTCGATCGGCGCCAGCGTGGTTTCAGCCCTGTGCATCTGGCGCGCCGGCCCGCGCCAGATCCGCGCGGTGGCCGGGCGTATCGGGCGCGCGCGGAACGCCGCTCAGGGCACGTCGCGATAAATCCGCTGCGGCCGGCGTTACGCGATGCGGTCGCTCACGGCCTGCAGAAATTCCTGGCGGAACTGCGCGCTTTGCTCGAAACAGCCGGCGAAGGCCTGGGTACGCACGCGTTCGTCGCCGCGCCGGTCTTCTCCCAGCAACAGGCACAGTTGCTCGGCCTCGATCACGCAGGCCGCACCCCTGGCCTGGCCATGCCTGACCAGGGCTTCGACGATGTCGCGCGTCATCCATTCCTGGTAGGTGAAGCGGTGGCCGATGGCGTCCACCAGGCGCGCGATGCGGCCGAAACCATGCAGCCTGCCTCCCGGGATGTAGGCCACATGGGCGACACCGCGAAACGGCACCAGGTGGTGCGGGCACACGCCGTGAATGGCGATGCCGCGTATCACCACCATGTCTTCGCGCGGGTCGTCGAAACCGCTCCCCAGCACCGTGGCGGGATCGATGTCGTAGCCGCCCAGGAGGCGCTTTTCCCACAGCTCGCGCACGCGGCGCGCAGTCATGCCGGTATGCGCGCTGTCCGGCTGCACACCGCAGGCGCGCAGCAAATCGGTGATGGCCTGCTCGAATGCCGGCGCATCGAAACGGCCGGGGCGCGCTATGCCGAGGCCGCCCGGGCCTGGCGCGGGATGGTCGTGGTGGTCGCAGTCGGACATGTTGCCTCTCGGGTGTTGGTGTTGCCCGCCGGCGGCGGCGGGCGGCGCAAAGCTTGTCACGCCCGCCGTCTCGATCTCGCAGGACCGACGCCGCGACGCGCGCGCATGCCTCGTGTTAGGCTTTGAGCAGACGCTTGGTGCGCGCCTGACGACAACGGGGAGACAGATGATGACAGCAATCCTGGGCAGCGGCGCCCACCGTTACCGCGTGGTGGAAGACTGGGCTCGCCTGCCGGAGGGCTGGGAGTTGAAAGATGTGGCGGCCGTCGCGGTGGACAGTGGCGATCAAGTCTACGTGTTCAACCGCGGCGAACACCCGATGATCGTATTCGACCGCGATGGCAACTTCCTGCGCTCCTGGGGCGAGGGCACGTTCCCGCGTGCCCACGGGCTTTTCATCGATGCCGACGACAACCTGTACTGCACCGACGACGGCGGCCATTTCGTGCGCAAATGCAGCACCGCCGGCCGCGTGCTGCTGGAAATCGGCGTGCCCGGCAAGCCTGCGCCGTTCATGAGCGGCCTGCCGTTCCACCGTTGCACCCACACCGCGCTGTCGCCGGCCGGCGACATCTATGTCAGCGACGGTTACGGCAACGCCCGCGTGCACAAGTATTCACCCGACGGCAAGCTCCTGTTCTCGTGGGGCGAGCCGGGCACCGATCCGGGCCAGTTCAATGTGGCGCACAACATCGCCACCGATAGCCAGGGCTGGGTCTACGTCGCCGACCGCGAAAACCACCGCGTGCAGGTGTTCGACGAAAAAGGCCGCTACGAGACGCAGTGGACCAACATGCACCGCCCTTGCGGGCTGTTTTGCTGCGGCGGCAAGGAGCCGCGCTTCATCATCGGCGAGCTGGGCCCTGCGATGGCGGTCAACCGCAACACGCCCAACATCGGGCCGCGCCTTACCATCGTCGACCACCAGGGCAAGACGCTGGCGCGGCTGGGCGGTGAAGCCGGGCCCGGCCTTGCCAGCGGAAAATTTGTCGCGCCGCACGGCCTGGCGGTCGATTCGCGCGGCGACATCTATGTGGGCGAAGTGAGTTACACCGAGTATCCGCGCCTGTTTCCCGACCAAACCGTGCCCTGGCGCATGCGTTCGCTGCAAAAGTTGCAAAAACTGCAATGAAATGGCGGCGGGCGAACGCCGGCCCGGCTTGCCTGCCGGGCCTGCCAGGCCTGCCCGCAAACCCGGCGCCATGCCGCTTGCGGATTCACCGCGAGTGCCGCTGCCGGCGCAACCGGGCCGCGGTTGGTGCCATGCGTTGGCGCCACGCCGGCGCGGCGCCCCATTTTGGTATAATCGCAGACCTTCTGGAATGTACTGCGCCCACCGACCCACCGATTCGGCACCCGCAAACCGGCAGGGGCGGCGCGCAGCAAACGCGCCAGTTCCCAGACCCAGCATAAGCGTTCACATGTCATCTTCCACTGTCTACTGCTATCACTGCCACGCGCAACATCCGCGCGAGGAAATGCGCCTGGTCGTCTCCAAGAGCGGCAAGCGCTGGCGTTGTATCGCCAGCATCAAGGCGGCGCAAAAGAGCAAGGAAGAGCGCGAAGCTTTCGGCCGCAAGGTTTCCGCCATCAACAAGGCGGAAGCGCAGGCCAAGCTCAAGGCGCGCTCCAACCTGGCCGGGCTCACCGCCCCCTTGAAGTAGCCGTGCCGGGCGCGCAGAGCGCCGCACCAAAACCCATGCCCGAAGGCATTGCGGCAACGCTTTCGGGCGCCACCCGCGTCATTGCCATTGTCGGCGACCCGATCTCACAGGTAAAGTCGCCGGCCGGCGTTACCCGTGCCTTGAATCAATGCGGGCGCGACTGCGTAGTCATCCCGGTGCATGTGGCTGCCGCCGACCTCGATGCTTTCATGCGCGGTGCCGCGGTGGCGCGCAATTTCGACGGCCTGATCGCCACCGTGCCGCACAAATTCGCCGCCTATGCGCATTGCGCCAGCGTAAGCGAGCGTGCCCACCTGCTTGGCGCGGTCAACATCATGCGCCGCAATGCCGACTTGAGCTGGCATGGCGACATGCTTGACGGCTGCGGATTCGTCGATGGCATCCGTGCTGCGGGCTGCCAGTTGCAAGGGGCCCGCGCCCTGCTGGTGGGCGCTGGTGGCGCCGGCAGCGCGATCGCGCTGGCACTGCTCGATGCCGGCGTGGCGCAACTGGCGATCCATGACGACGATGCGCAGCGCCGCGACGCCTTGCGCGCAAGGCTGGAAGCGCGCTTTTCCGGTCGCACCTGCCATGGCTCGCGCGATCCGCGCGGATTTGACCTGGTGGTCAACGCCACCCCGAGTGGCATGCGCGCGGGCGATCGCTTGCCGGTGGAGGCCGCCAGGCTCACCCGCGACGTGTTCGTGGCGGACGTGATCACCGCACCCGCGGTGACCCCGCTCCTGGCTGCGGCGCACCAGACCGGCTGCAATACGGCGACCGGCGGCGCCATGTTCGACGCGGTGGCGCGCCTGATGGTCAGGTTCTTGCTTGATGCAGGAGCCTTGGCGCGATAGCCTGAATTGGCTGGCGGCGCCCGACAAAGCCTTCGATTCGAGGTAATCCACATGATCGACAAACCGAAAATCCTGCGCGGCGCACGGGTGCAGGCCGATGCGCACCAGGCACCGCAGCGGCAGGACATCCTGATCGGCATCGACGGCCGCATCAGCGCCCTGTTGCCGCCCGGCACTGCGGTGGAAGCCTGCGAGCCGCAGGATATCGGCGGCAAACTGGTGGTGCCCGGCCTGGTGGACGCGCACCAGCATCTGGACAAGTCACGCACCATCACACGGGTGGACAATCCGCGCGGCGATCTCGAAGGCGCCGTGCTGGCGTTTCGCACCTATGCGGCCGGCATGACGCGCGCCGATATCGTCACGCGTGCCGAGCAGACCATCGCAGCCTGCTCGGCGCGCGGCACGGTGGCGCTTCGTTCGCACACCAATCTCGATCCCGAAAGCGGCACCCGCGGCATCGAAGCCCTGCTCGAACTGCGTGAGCGCTGGCGCCAACGAATGCGCCTGCAGGTGGTGGCTTTTGCGAGCGGTGTGCCAGCCGATGGCGCCGACGCCGGCAACCTGCTGGCCGCGGCGCTGGCTCTCGGTGCGGACGTGATCGGCGGCACCCCGGCGCGCGCCGCCGACGCCCTGTCTTTCATCAACCTTCTGTTCGCCGCCGCCGAGAAGAGCGGGCTGCCGATCGACCTGCACCTGGATGAGCATCTCGATCCGCAGCGCCTGCATTTCGATGCCGTGATCGAGCGCACCCGCGCGCACGGCATGCAGGGGCGGGTGGTGGTGAGCCACAGCAGCGCGCTCTTCGCGCTGCCCTTGGCACAGGCCATGCCGATCATCGACGGCCTGGCCGCGGCCGGCATCGGCGCCATCACCCTGCCGGCGGCCAACCTGTTCCTGCAGGGGCGAGGTGCCGACCGGCTGCCGCCGCGCGGCTTGACCCGGGTCAATGACCTGGCGCGCGCCGGGGTAACGGTAGCCTGCGCCTCCGACAACATCCAGGACCCGTTTGTGCCCACCGGCTCCGGCGACATGCTGGAGATCGCGCGCTGGACCATGCTGGCCGCGCATCTCGGTTCCCATGAACTGGCGCGCGCCTTCGACATGGCGAGCGTCAATCCGGCGCGCCTCATGGGGCTCGAAGCCGACTACGGCATCCGCGCGGGTGCACGCGCCGATTTGCTGATCACCGATGCGCCGGATGCCGCCGACCTGGTGGCAGGCGGAGCACTGGCGCGCATGGTGATGGTCGCCGGCCGCGTGGTCGCCGGCGCATAATGCGCGCCAGCGGCGCCGACCCGGCCACCCTCAAGGACCGAATACAGCACATGCGCGAACCCAACCCCGACCAGTTGGCACTGCATCAGTGGCTCAAGGATCACGCAACCGCGCCCACCTTCGCCACCAACCCGATGGCCCGGGCGCTCGGCACCCGGCTACTGGCGCTGGATGCCGACAGCGGCGCGATCCAGCTTGCGTTCGCACCTGAAGGCATCTTCGTGCAGGGTGTGGGCGTGCTGCAAGGCGGTGCGCTGACGGCCATGCTGGATTTCGCGATGGCCTTCTCGCTGCTGGGCGTGCTGCCGCCCAGCCAGGGCTGCACCACCGCGAGCGTCAATGTGTCGTTCCTGCGCGCGGCGCCGCGCGGGCTTTACCTGGCGAGCGGCGAGATCGAGAAGCGCGGGCGCCAGCTGGTGTTCAGCCGCGCCAGCCTGGCCAGCGCCGACGATCCCGACCGGCCGGTGGCAACCGCC
>Ga0209181_10007164_pt1 | contig 15386 bp, 8 predicted proteins | sample MAT05_FD_187208 | JGI IMG/M metagenome (GOLD analysis project Ga0209181, IMG submission 187208) | Freshwater microbial communities from Lake Fryxell liftoff mats and glacier meltwater in Antarctica - MAT-05 (SPAdes) (version 2) | ecosystem: Environmental > Aquatic > Freshwater > Ice > Liftoff... | reverse complement strand
GTTGTTGATGAACACCTGGCCGCAGTGCAGCTTACGCGCCAAACGCAGCGCCCGGCTGCCGTCACGGGTCCAGACCCCGGCCACCAGGCCGAAGGCGGTGCCGTTGGCGATGCGCAGCGCGTCCGCCTCACCGCCCGGCCCGTCGTCGAACGGGATCAGCACCTGCACCGGGCCAAAAATCTCCTCCTGCGCCAGCCGGTGGTCGGCACTGGCCGGGCCCAGCAGCGTGGGCGGTACATAACAACCGCCGGCCGGCAGGCCAGCCGGCCGCGGCGCCTGGGCCACCAGCGCCAGCCCGGTCTCGCGCGCCAGCGCCAGATAGCCCTCGACGGTCTGCTGCTGGCGTGCCGAGATCAACGGGCCGATGTCGCCGTCGTCCAGCGCAGGCGCGATGCGCAGCGCCCGGTAACGCTCGGCCATGCGGCGGGCCACCTCGTCGTAGACGCTGCGCTGCACCAGGATGCGGCTGGCAGCCGAGCAGGTCTGGCCGGCGTTCTGGATGCCGGCGTTGACCAGAAACGGCAGCGCCGCGTCCAGATCCGCATCGGCAAACACGATCTGCGGGCTCTTGCCGCCCAGCTCCAGCGTCACCGGGATGGTGTTGCGGGCTGCGGCCGCCTGGATCAGCTGGCCCACCGCCACCGAGCCGGTGAACGACAGATGCGCCACGCCGGGATGGGCTGACAAGGCCGCGCCGGCCTCCTCGCCCAGGCCGGTGACGATGTTGAGCACACCCGCCGGCAGGCCGGCGGCTTGCGCGATCTGGCCAAAGGCCAGCGCGCTGAGGCAGGCTTCTTCGGCGGGTTTCAGCACGCAGGCGTTGCCCATGGCGAGTGCCGCACCCACCGAGCGGCCGATGATCTGCATCGGGTAGTTCCAGGGCACGATGTGGCCGGTCACGCCGTGCGGCTCGCGGATCGAAAACGCGGTGTAGCCGTTGGCAAACGGGATGGTGTCGCCCATCACCTTGTCGGCCGCGCCGCCGTAGAACTCCAGGTAGCGCGCCAGCGCCACCGCGTCGGCCCGGCCCTGCTTGAGCGGCTTGCCCACGTCCAGCGCCTCCAGCCGCGCCAGCTCGTCGGCACGGGCCAGCGTGATGGCGCTCATCTTTTGCAGGATGCGGCCGCGCTCGGCAGCGGTGAGTGCGCCCCATTCACCGGCCAGCGCGGCCTGCGCGGCGGCCACCGCGGCGTCGATGTCGGCACTGTTGCCGCGGGCGATCTCGGCCAGCACGCTGCCGTCGCTCGGGTTGAGCAGTGGCAGCGTCTCGCCGCTGGCGCCAGCGCGCCACTGGCCGTTGATCAGCAGGTGGCGGGTATCGAAGCCAAGGTCTTGCATCGGGTGCTCCAGTGCGGGGTGGAATGATGTCTGTGGGCTCAGGCGTAAGGCGCAAAGGTATTGTTGTCGCGGCTGATCAGTTGCATCAGCTTGGGGTGGATGAAGCGCTTTTCTTTGCCCAGTTGCATTTCTTGCAGCACGCCCAGCGTGACCAGGTCTTTGAGGTAGCGCGATGCCGCCTGGCGCTGGGCCACACCCTTGTCCACCAGGTTGGCGATGCGGCAATAGGGCTGCTCAAAGATCACGTCCACCAATTCGCGGCTGTAAATCTTGGGCAGGCGCTGGCGCACAAAGTCGGTGGTGTGCTCGGCCAGGCTGCGGATGGCGGCGATTTTGCCGGTGGTCCAGCGGGCGGTTTCTTCCACCGCCGCCAGCATGAACAGCAGCCAGGGCTGCCAGGCCTGGTCACGGGTCACCGCCAGCAGCAATCGGTAGTAGTCGGCCTTGTGGGCGATGAGGTAGCGGCTGAGGTACAGGATGGGCAAATGCAGCAGCTCTTGCTGGATCAAATACAGGCTGTTGAGCACCCGGCCGGTGCGGCCGTTGCCATCGGTGAAGGGGTGGATGGCCTCGAACTGGTAGTGGGCCACCGCCATGCGCACCAGCGGGTCCAGCTCGGGCTGGTTGTGCAAAAAGCGCTCCCAGTCGGCCGGCAGGTCGCGCAGCCGGGCCTCGCCCTCGGGCGGGGTGTAGATCACCTCGCCGCTGCGGTCGTTGATCAATTGCGTGCCGGGCGTGCGGCGGATGTCCATGTCCACGCCTTTGATCGTGCGGCAGATGTCAACCGCCGTGCGGGTGCACAGCGGGCGGTCTTGCAATGACAAGGTGCCGCTGTGCAGGGCCGACCGGTAGCGCAGCGCCTCTTGGGTGGCGGGGTCGGCCTGGGTGCTGCCGAACAAATCGCCCTGGGCATGGCGAAACAGCTGGTCGGTGGTGGTGACGATGTTTTCGATCTCCGAGCTGTCCTTGGCCTCCAGCAGCGGGATCGTGTTGATCAGCATGGTCTGGTTGGGGATCAACTCTGCGGCTTGCTTCAGCTCGGCCAGCGCGGCACGGGCGGTGATGCAGGCCTTGAGCACGGCCTTGCTTTCCAGCTCCACGCTGGGTGGCAGGCCGGGCAAGGCGTTGTAGGGCAGGTCGCTTCGCCAGGGGGGCTGGGGCTCGAGTTGGCGCCGGCGGCGCTCGGCCCACAGCTGGCATTGCACCAGCGCGGCCTCGATGGTTTTGCCCAGGCCCACCTCGTCGGCCAGCACCACGCCTTTGCTGAGGGGGTTGTTCAGCGCAAACAGCGCAGCGTCGATCTGGTGCGGGTTGAGGTCGACACTGGCGTCGAACAGCGATTGCGAGAGGCGATCATCTTCCGACGCGGCGCGGCGGCGGGTCAGCTCCCAGGCGAAGTACTTGGCGTGGTACGGGGTGATGCCTTGATTGCTGTCAGCCATTTGCCGTCCCCGGGGTGTGCTTGTGGTTTGGGGCTGACTGTGCCAGCACGCAAAGTGAGTGGCCCCGCGCCAATGCACGCCTCAAGCCAGAGGTTTGCTGCAGAAACGACAGCGCGCTACCGCCTTGGCGAACAGTCGGAAAGGATTGAACCGCCCGCTCACGGCGGCGTGCACAAGCAGTGCACCACGGCTGAAAACGGCTCGCGCCGGTCGATCATGTCGGCCAGCCAGCCGACCTCCTGTTGCCAGCCCGGCAGCACCGCATCGGCCAGCGCCGCCGACGGGCCTGCCGCCTGGCGGGCCAGCGGCGAGAGCAGCGCAAGCGGGGCGCCGAACAAGCCGGCCAGGTCGGCCTGTACGCCCAGCAGCTCCATCACCCGGGTCAGGCGGTTGGGCTCACGCTCGATGTAGGCCACGCGGCTGTCCTTGTCCAGCTTGGCCAGCTGGGTGGCCGCGGCCAGCGCATCGCCAAAACTGCCGGTGCGGTCCACCAGGCCGCGCGCGCGGGCCTGCTCGCCGGTCCAGACCCGGCCTTGCGCCACGGCGTCGATCTTGTCGGGCGTGCTTTTGCGGGCGGCGGCGGCCTTGGCGGTGAAGTCGGTGTAGATGTGGCCGATGGCCAACTGCACCAGCGCGCTCAGCCGCGGGTCCAGCGGGCGGCGCGGGTCGTAGGCGTTGGCCAGCCAGGTGGTGCCGTAGCCGGCGGTGTTGACCGACAACTTGCCCATCAGGCCGTCGGCGGTGGGCAGCATCGCGAACACGCCGATCGAGCCGGTCAGGGTGGAGGGGTCGGCAATCACCGCATCGGCCGCCATCGAGATCCAGTAGCCGCCCGAGGCCGCCACGTCGCCCATCGACACCACCACCGGCTTGCCGGCGGCGCGGGTCAGCTCCAGCTCGCGGCGGATCAGCTCGGACCCAAACGCACTGCCGCCGGGGGAGTTGACCCGCAGCACGATGGCCTTGATCTTGTCGTCGTCACGCGCCTTGCGGATCAGGTCGGCCGTGGACTGCCCACCCACCGTGCCCGGCCCGGCCGTGCCATCGACGATCTGGCCCTGCGCCACCACCACGCCGATCGCGTCACCGCTGCTTTTGGGTTTTTGGCGCGCCAGGTAGTCGGCAAAACCGATCTGGCGGAAGGTCTTGGCCTCGTCGTCGCGGGCGCCGCGCTGGATCAGCAGCTCTCGCACCTGGTCGCGGGTCTTCAGGCTGTCTACCAGCTTGCCGTCCAGCGCCAGCCGGGCCAGATCCCCGCCTGCGGCCTCCAGGCGCTGCGGCAGATCGTTGATGGACTGGCTGAGCGCGCCGGCGGGCAGCTTGCGCGCGGACTCCACCATGCCGGTGTAGCTGGCCCACAACGCGTCGTAAATCGTGGCGTCGGCCTCCAGCGTGGCGGGCGACGGGCCGTTGGCAAAGTAGGGCTCGCCGAAGTTCTTGTACTTGCCCACACGGATCACGTTGGCGCTGACGCCCAGCCGGTCGAAGGCGTCGCGGTAGTAACTGCGCAACCGGCCGTAGCCTTCGATGCGCACCAGGCCCATCGGGTGCAGCAGCAGCTCGTCGGCCGAGCTGGCCAGCAGGTACTGGCGCTGGTCGTAGTGCTGGCCCCAGGCCACCACCTTCTTGCCACTGGTCTGCTTGAAGCGGGTGATCGCCGCCATCGCCTCGCGCAGACTGGGCAGGCCCGCGCCCTGGAACCCGTCGAGCACCAGCAGCACGCTGCTGATGTGATCGTCGGCGGCGGCGGCGTCCAGTACGGTGATCAGGTCGCGCAGTTGCACCTGGCCGCCGGGCTGGCCCTGCACTTGCTGCAAGGCCTGGTCGCGCGGGCTGCCCGAGCGCTGCTCGACCAGCGGGCCGGCCAAGTCCAGCACCAGCACGGTCTTGTCCTTCAGGCGGGGCGGCCCGCTCTTGATCCAGGCCACCAGCCCGCCCAGCACGATGGCCAGGAACAGCAGGTTCAGCACCAGCCGACGGCTGCTGTCCAACCACCACCACAGGCGGCCCATCAGGCTGCGCTTGGGGCGGGGGTTTGTGTCGTTGGCCATGCTGCGTGCTCCAAAGGGTTTGGCAAATGATACGGACCCAGCGCCGGATCGCCCTCGAAATCGCCCTCGAAAGGGCCAGCGTGGGGCCCGCGTGGTGGCCCGCGTGATGACCTGCGTGATGACCCTCGCGGCGGCCCCGATAACGGCGCCCGTGACGGCCTGTCAGTGCGCCTGTGCAGCGGCCTCGGGCAGCGGCTCCGGCCGGATGCGCAGCGCCCAGCTCACCCCGGCGATCAACAAGACCACGCCGACGCCGGTGAGCAGCGGGGGCCAGGCGCCGCGAAGCATCAGCGCATAGGCCAGCGCGGACAGGGTTTCGAACACGATCAACTGGCCGACCAGCGCGGTGGGCAGGCGCTGACTGGCCTCGTTCCAGCACAACGTACCCAGCCAGCTGGCGAACAGGCCGATGGCAAACATCAGGCCCAGGTAAACCGCCGGCCGCGGGCCCAGCGGCATCGACAGCGCACTGCCGCTCAAAGCGGTCCAGGCCCAGAACAACAAAAAACCCAGCAGCGCCAGCGGCAGCGTGGCCACGCCTTGCGCGGTGGCCCAGGCGCGGGGGCTGCGGTCGGGGTGGGCGCGCAGCCAGTCGGCGTTGCGGATGGGGTACCAGGTCCAGCAGGCCACCGCACCCAACGCCAGCAGCGCACCCACGGCATAGCGTGCCGGATCGGCCAGCGGATCGGCGCGCAGGTGGTCCAGCTCCACTTGGTTGACGCAGGCTATGCCGGCCGCGATCAACGCCAGCGACGGCAGCAAGCGGCGCCAGGGCAGGCGGCCGTCACGCCGCTGCACGGTGGCGGACGGCCGCAGGTTGCTGGCAATCGCGATGACCACCGGCAGCGTGCCGATGATCATGGTCGGCAGCGGCCCGCCGGCCCGCCCGATGGCGCTGGCCAGGAACAGGTAGTAGACGATGTTGCCCACCAGGCCCAGCCAGGTCGCGGCAACCCAGTCGGCGCGGGTCAGCTGCGCCAGCCGGGCGCGGTCCAGCCAGGCCAGCGGCAAGGCGATCAGGCCAAACGCGATGTAGCGCCCAAAGGCCTGCATCGGCGCCGGGTAGTCGGGCAACAGCAGCGGCCCGATGAAGACCAGGCCCCACATCAGGCCAGCGGCCAGCGCGTACAAGATTCCAATGCCCATGTCGGGAGCGTATCCGCTGCCGTGCGACCGGCCCGCTGCGCTTGGCCGGTGCGCCGCGCCGCCGCGCTTGCGTTACCGTTGCAGGCAATGTCCCTAGCTGTCGATCGGTCCCTGACGATCGGACTGGGTGGCGCCTCCGCCGGTCTGCGCGATGGCGTTTTTTTCTGCGAAGGCCTGCCCGCCGTGCTCTGCCGCCGGCTGCAACGCCGCATCGACATAGCCCCAACCGCGGTGGCCGGCGAAGTCCGGCAGTTCAACGACCGGTTGCTGGGCAACTTCGGCGGCGCGATGTTCGTCTTGCTGCCCAGCTTTGCGCTGTGGCTCAAGCTGGTCTACCTGAACCGCCGCCTGCGCTACACCGAGCACCTGGTATTTGCATTGCATGTGCACGCCTTCTGGTTCCTGGCGTTGGCGCTGGCCTTGCTGGAGCTGCCTTGGCTCACGCTGGCCGTCTGCATTGCCGTGCCTTGGCACACCTTGGCTGCGATGCGGCGGGTTTATGGCGGCCGCCGCTGGCCGCGCCTGCTGCGCGCCGCAGGGGTAACGCTGCTCTACACCATCACCCTGATCCTGACGGTCGGCGGCGTGGGCCTGTGAACCTTGCTGTCCTGAGTTGCGCAGACGACTCTGGTTCGGACCGTGGGGGAGGCATCGGCCGATGCGACTGCCGACGGCTCTGAGCTGCCTTTCGTCGGTGCGCCTGAAACTCGCCGTTCTCGGGTGTTGAGCGACCGCGCCGCGCCGGGCTGGGTTTTCAAGCCAACCCACGCGTCGCAGGTCAGGCCAGCCGTACCTTCAAATTCCATCGACATCCAGACCCTGCCGCGCAGCGGCCCGCGCCGCGCCGTGCATGTGCCAGACCGCGACGAACATCGCGGCAATCACCGGCCCCAGCACAAAACCGTTCAGACCGAACACCGCCATGCCGCCCAGCGTGCTGATCATCACCAGGTAGTCGGGCAGCTGGGTGTCCTTGCCCACCAGCACAGGGCGCAGCAGGTTGTCGATCAGGCCGATCACCAGCACACCCCAGGCCACCAGCGCCAGCCCCTGCCACAGCGCACCGGTCAGCAGGAACCACAGCGCCACCGGCAACCACACCAGCGCGGCGCCTATGGCGGGCAGCAGCGACAAAAAGGCCATCAGCACCGCCCACAGCAAGGCCGCCCGCACGTCCAGAAACCAGAAAGCCAGGCCACCCAGGGCGCCCTGGATCACTGCCACCAGCAGGTTGCCCTTGACCGTGGCGCGGATCACCGTGCTGAACTTTTCAAGCAGCTCCTGGGCATGCAGCGGTGCCAACGGCACCGCGTTGCGCAGCGCCAGCACCAGCGCCTGCCCGTCACGGATCAGGAAAAAGGCCAGGTAGAGCGCAATGAACACGCTGGCGACCAGCTCGAAGGTGTTTTGGCCGATGCCCAGCGCCTGCGCGGCGATGAACTCGCTGGCCTTGGACAGCAAGGCCACCAGGCGCTGCTGCAAGGTGTCGAAGTCGATCAGACCCGCACGGTCGAGCAGCGTGGTCACGCCAACGGGCAGGGCGTCGAACACGCCGCGCAAGTAGGTCACCGGTTCAAGCTCGCCCGACTGCAGGCGCTGGTACAGGTTGGTGGCCTCGCGCACCAGTGCGCCGGCGACCAGCGTCAAGGGCAATACCGCCAACAGCAATGCAGCCAGCAGCGTGAGCAGCGCCGTGGGTGTGGCGCGCTGCCGGCAGCGTGGCAACAGCCGCCGGTAGACCGGCCCAAACAACAGCGCGATGATCGCGCCCCACAGGATCGTGCCGTAGAACGGCAGCAGGATCCAGACAAACGCGGCTGTGACGGCGGCCAGCAGGCCAAGCATCAGCCGCCCGTCTAGCGTGCGGGCGGCGTTGGGGTCGGGTGGGTTCATGGCAGTTTGATCGGCGGGCCGAAGGCCCCAAGGCGCAGGATACCCGCGCCGCGTCCGGCAGTGCCGGGCTGGGCGCAACCCGGAGCGTTGCCGGACAGCCCGGACAGCGCCGATGGTGCCGCGAGCGCCTGCCGCAAGCGGTACGCCAGCGAACAGACATACCCTGAGACCGCAACCGACCCTGCCGTCCTGATCCCTCAGCAGACGGCCGCGGGTTGGCAGTGCCCCGGTGGCACACCCGATGAGGATTTGCGATGCGCCCTGCCTTGCTTCGTGCCCCCGCCTGGGTCAGCGGGTTGCTGCTGGTTTGCGCCGGCGCGGCGTTGGCCGACCTGCCTGCACGGGTCGCCCGGCTCGGTTACACCAGCGGCGCGGTGGGCTTGTCGCCCGCCGGCCAGACCGACCGGGACGCCGTGCGCACCAGCCGGCCGCTGAGCGCCGGTGACGGGCTGTGGGCCGCACCGGGTGCGCGTGCCGAGACTCGGATCGGCAGTGCGCAGCTTGGGCTGGACGGCACCAACGCTGACTCGGCGCTGCAGCGCATGAGCTGGCGGTAGACGGCAACAGGTGAGGCAAGGCAGCGCTGCCGACCCCCCCGGCCCTGACGGCCCTGACGGCCCCGACGGCAGCCTGAGTGCCGCCGAGGCCGCGCGCCGCCTGCAGGCTGACGGCCCGAACGAGCTGACCCCGACCCGGCAACGCACGCTGGGCGCCATCATGGCGGAGGTGGCGCGCGAGCCGATGTTCCAGCTGCTGGCGGCGGCCGGTGCGCTGTACCTGCTGCTGGGTGACGTCGGCGAGGCAGCGATGCTGCTGGCCTTTGTCTGCCTGACCGTGCTGATCACCGTCTGGCAGGGGCTGCGTACCGAGCACGCGCTGGAGGCCTTGCGTGACCTGACCAGCCCACGCGCCCTGGTGGTGCGCGACGGCCAGCGCCTGCGCATCGCCGGCCGCGAGGTGGTGCGCGGCGACCTGCTGGTGCTGAGCGAGGGCGACCGCATCGCCGCCGACGCCCAAGTGCTGTCGGCCAACGACTTGCGCGCCGACGAATCGCTGCTGACCGGCGAGGCGGTGGCGGTCGGCAAGGTGGCCGCACCGCCAGCGCAGGCCCGCAGCGCCGACACCGCCGCCCGCCCTGGCAGTCCCGACACCGCCGCCCGCCCTGGCGGCGAGGGCCAAGCCTGCGTCTACGCCGGCACGCTGGTGGTCGGCGGCCAGGGCCTGGCGCGGGTGCTGGCCACCGGCCCGGCCAGCGAGATCGGCCGCATCGGCCAGGCGCTGGGCACGATCGCCAGCCCGGCCACACCGCTGAACCTGCAGACCCGCCACCTGGTGCGGGTGTTTTCGGTGATCGGCCTGACCCTGAGCGTGGCGGTGGTGGGGCTGTACGGCACGTTGCGCGGTGATTGGATCGGCGGCCTGCTGGCGGGCATCACGCTGGCGATGTCGATGCTGCCGCAGGAGTTTTTGCTGATCCTCACCGTCTTCATGGCGATGGGCGCCTGGCGCCTGTCGCGCCAGCGGGTGCTGACCCGGCGCCCGGCCACCATCGAAGCGCTGGGCGCGGCCACCGTGCTGTGCACCGACAAAACCGGCACGCTGACGCAGAACCGCATGACAGTGATGGCGCTGGCCGTGCCCGCCGGCACCTCACTCACCACCTGGGACGCCGCCGACACGGCCCTGCCGGCGGCCTTTTACACCCTGCTGGAGTCCGGCCTGCTGGCCAGCGAGCGTGACCCCTTCGACCCGATGGACCAGGCCTTCGGCCGGATCGCCGCCCAGCACCTGCCCGCCAGCCACAGCCACCCCGATTGGGCCCTGGTGCAAGACTACGGCCTGAGCCCCACGTTGCCGGCGATGACCCATGTCTGGCAGGTGCCGGGGGATGCCGTCAGGCGGGTGGCGGTCAAGGGGGCGCAAGAGGCGGTGCTGGGCCTGTGCCGGTTGCCCCAGGGGCACACCCGTGCAGTCACCCGGGCCGGCCAGGCCATGGCCACCCGCGGCCTGCGGGTGCTGGCGGTGGCGCGGGGCCGCTTCGCTCCCGGCCAAGGATCGGCCGCCGCCGGCCCAACGGGCTACCCCGCCACACCGCAGGGCTTCGACGTCGAGTTCCTGGGCCTGGTCGGCTTGGCCGACCCGCTGCAGGACGGCGTGATTGAAGCGGTGCAGGACTGCCGCAACGCCGGCATCCGGGTCGTGATGATCACCGGCGACCACCCCGCCACGGCCCGCGCCATCGCAACGCAAGCGGGCCTGGACGGCGGCGGCGGCACGCTCACCGGCGCCGAGCTGGCCGCGATGGACGAGACCGAACTGCGCCGCCGTGTGGCCGCCACCACCGTCTATGCCCGGGTGCTGCCCGAGCAAAAACTGCGCATCGTCAAAGCCCTGCAGGCCAGCGGCGAGGTGGTGGCGATGACCGGCGACGGCGTCAACGACGCGCCCTCGCTCAAAGCCGCGCATATCGGCATCGCGATGGGCGGGCGCGGCACCGACGTGGCGCGCGAGGCCGCGTCGCTGGTGCTGCTGGACGACGACTTCGGCGCTATCGTGGCTGCGGTGAGGCTGGGCCGGCGCATCTACGACAACCTGCGCAAGGCCATGGCCTTTGTGTTTGCGGTGCATGTGCCGATTGCCGGGCTGTCGCTGATGCCGCTGCTGTTCGGCCTGCCGCTGGTCTTCACCCCCGTGCACATCGCCTTTCTGGAGCTGCTGATCGACCCGGTCTGCTCGATCGTGTTCGAGTCCGAACCCGAAGAGGGCGACGGCATGAACCGCCCGCCACGCGACCCGGCCACGCCGCTGTTCTCGCGCACCCTGATTGCCAGCAGCCTGGCGCAAGGCGGTCTGGTGCTGCTGGCAGTGGGCCTGTTTTTTGGGGTGCTGCTGCACGCCGGCGTGGCCGAGGCTGCGGCACGCGGCGCCACCTTCACCGCGCTGGTGGGCTGCAGCGTGGCGCTGATCCTGGTCAACCGGTCGCTGTCGGGCCGGCTGTTGTCCAGCCTGCTGCGGCCCAACCCGGCCTTGTGGCGGGTGCTGGCGGCCACCGCTGCGCTGCTGGCCGCCGTGCTGCTGATCGCGCCGCTGCGGGCGCTGTTCCGGTTTGCCGCGCCCACCGCCGACTTGATGGGCGCGGCCGGCGCACTGGTGCTGGCGGTGCTGCTGGCGCTGCAGGGCCTGCTGTGGCTGCAGCGGCGGCCGTGGCGCAGGGCCGGTGCCGCGGGCGCGGCGGCCCCGCCCACGGTCAGTCGATGACGATGCGGTTGACCTGGCGCGCTTCCAGCATCGGCTGGCCCAGCGCCGTCAGGCGCAACTCGCCGACCGCGCGCACCTCGGCGCCCACGCCCAGACCCAGCAAGGCCATGCCATGCGGGCGCAGGTGGATGAACTCGCCGGTCTCCAGCACCACGCCGTTGGGCTCGCCGTGGCGGGCAAAGTGCAGCGCCGCGACCACACCCTTGCGCACGGCCTTGGCCGGGTCGGCGCCGGGCGGGTCGATCGCCTGGCCGGCAGCGTCGGCAAAACTGCTGAACTTGTAGACCGGGTGCGCCGCGTGGGCGGTCTTGGGGGAATGGTCGGCCGTGGCCAGCACGCGCAGGCGCTTGCCCGGCGCGGTGGCCCGGGTCAGCAGCAGACCGGTGGCGGGGTTGACGGTGACCTGCACCACCGCGCCCTTGATCGCGAGCAGCACGCCTTCGATGTCGCCCTTGGGGCTGAACAACCATTGGCGGCAGACGCCGGAGATGAGTTCTGGGGTTTTGGCCATGACGGTCCTGGAGGGTGGCAGGCGCAAATGGGCGCCGCCCCGAGTTTGCGCCAGCGGGCTGCTGCAACACGTAGGACAGCAACGCCTGCCTACAGGGCCACCACGTTGACGTCCGCGCCAAACACCGAGCGCACCAGCGGCAGCAGGTGGGTGTGGTGGCTCAAGAAAATCACCTGCGTCAGCTCGGACAACCGGGCCAGCGCCTGCAGGCCGGCCTGGGCCCGGGCGTCGTCGTAGTTGATGAACAGGTCGTCGGCGATGAAGGGCAGCGCATGGCCGGTGTTTGCATGACCGGCACCCAGGTGCAGCTCCAGCGCGGCCAGGCGCAGCGCCAGGTAGAGCTGGTCACGGGTGCCCTCGCTCATGCCGGCGGTGCCGACCCGGCTGCCGTCGGCACGCTGGCCGTACAGCGCGGGCGGGTCGCTGTCGGCGTCCACCGTCAGGCGCTGGAACGAGCCCAGCGTCAGCGCAGCAAACACCTCGCCGGCACGGCCCAGCATCGGGCCTTGGCGGGTCTCGCGGTAGCGGTCGATGGCCCACTTCAGCAAGCGGGCGGCGGTGTGCACGGTGAGGTAGCGCTCGGCGGCATTGGCCATCGCGGCCAGGGCTTGCTGGCGCTCGCTTTCGGCACGGGCGGCATCGTCCTGGCCTTGGATGCCGCCCAGCGCGGCATTGGCGTGGGTCAGCGCGGTGGTCAGGGTGTCTTGCGCCAGCCGCAGCGTGTCGGCCTGGGCGGCCAGCTCGGCCAGCGCCAGCGGCAGCTGCTCGGTGGGGGTGGCAGCGACCTCGGCCTGCAGTGCGGCCAGGCTCAGGCCGTCGCCACCTTCGTGCACCGCCTGCAGCGCGCTGGCCGCCGCGGCTTGCAGCTGGCGCCGCTGGTCGGACAGGCTGATCAGCGGGCCCAGGGTCTCGGCATCGGCCGCGCCGGCTTGCCGCAGCAGCGGCGCCAGCATGGCCTGGGCCAGCGCCAGGCGGTCAGCGGCGTGGGCCGCGTCGGACTGGGCCGCGGCCAGCTCGGTTCGCAAGCGCTGCGCTTGCTGGTGGTGGTCGCGCGCCCCGGCGAGTCGGGCCACCAGCTCGGCGACCTGGTCGGCCGGCGCAGCCGCGCTGCCCGCCAGGTCGGCCGGCGCGCCCGCGCTGCCCGCCAGGTCGGCTGCGTGTGTTGCCAGTCGCGTGGCCACCAGCGTGGCCACATCCTGTGCAAAATCGCCCAGCTCGCGCTGCAGCCGGGCGATGCGGGACTGGCGCAGGTCCTCGATCTGGCGCAGCTGGGTGTGCAAACCGTCCATCACCGCCAGCGCACTCTCGGCCCCCGCCACCGTGACGGTGGCAGGCAGGCCGGCGGCCTCGGCGGCGGCCTGCCAGTGGCCCCGCCAGTCGTCGAAATCGGCTGTGGCTGCGGCCGCCAGGTCCTGCTGACGCGCCAGCGCACCCGTGGTGGTGTCGCGCTGGTCTTGCAGGGTGGCTTGCCGCGTCGCGGCGGCCACCGACGCGTCCACCGCGTTGCCGGCCATCCACAGCAGGGTTTCGAAGCGGGCGCCGGGCGCCACAGACACGCCGGCGCCGGCCAGCGCGGCGGCCAACTCTGCCGCCGCATCACCCACAAGCTGCTGGCTGGCGGCCAGCGCCTGCTGCGCGTCCTGCAGCCCGGTTTCGGCCTGCAGCAATTGCGCCCGCGCGGCGCGCCAGGGCTCGACCTCGGCCAGCGGCAGACCGGTCAGGCCCAGGCCGGCGGCCAGCGCGGCCCAGTCGGCGTCCTGCGCCGCCAGCACGGCCTGCTGGTCGGCCAGCCGCTGGTCGGTATCGCTCGATTGCTGCTGCAGCCGGGCCAGCGCATCGAGCCGGGCTTGCAGCTCGCTGGCCTCGCGGGCCTTGTCGTGGCGCTGGTCGGCCAGCAGGTCGGCCGCGGCCAGCTGCTGCTCGAAGCCCGGCGCGGCGGCGGGCAAGGCGGCGGCTCCGGTCCTGATGTCCTGCCAGACGGCATCGCGGCGGGCGCGGGCCTGGGCCAGATCGTCGGCACTGACCGGGTGGTGGGCCTGGCGGTATTGGGCGATGGCCAGCGTGGCGGCGGCGGTCTCGGTCGCCAGGTCACGCTGCCGGTCGGTCAGGCGCTGGCAGGCGGCGCGGCTGTCCACCCCGGCTTGCTGACGCCCGAGCACCTCGGCAGGCGCGGGCAGCCGCTGCGGGTGCGGCTGCATGTGCGGCATGTCGCGGGCTGGCGACCATCGGCCCAGGCCGGCCTGGGCGCTGGCCAGCGCACGCTCGCACCGCGCCAGCTGCGCCGCGTCGCGGGCCGGCCCGGCCTGGGCATCGCCCAACGCCCGGGCCTGGGCCAGCGCCACCCGCAGCGCGGCTGGCAGACTGACCGGGCCCGCCTCGGCCATGGCGGCCAGCTGGGCTTGCAGCATGGCCACGTCGGACTGCCGCTCGCGCAACGCGGCGCAGGCACCCTGGCGTGCCTGGTCGATGCGCTCGAAACGCTTGGCCCAGCCCAGCAACGCGGCACGCACCGGCAGCGGCGGCAGGCGGGCGGCCAACTCGATTTCGGCGTCGGCGTCGCCGTCCGGCGTGGCCGGCCAACCGAGCTGCCGAAGCGCCGTCTGGACCTGCTGCCAGTGGCCGGCCAGCTCGGCCTGCGCGCGCTGGATGTCCCGGTCGTGGTGGCGCAGCTGCTGGCGGCGCTCGGCCAGGGCGTCGATCTCGGCCTCAAAGCGCAGCAGGCCGGTGTCTGCCGGCAGGGCCGCAAGCTGCGCGGCGCGCTGCGCGGCCTGCCCGGTGTGCAGCTGCTGCTCCCGGCCGGCAGCGGCCAGCGCCAGCTCGGCCTCGGCCAGCTGGCGGCCGGCGTCGGCGGGCAGCAGCGGCACGTCGCCCAACGCCTGCAGCGCGGCCTGCTGCTCATGCCACTGGCGCAGCGGCGACAGCACCCGGCGCACCCGCTCCAGCGTCAGGCGCCGGGCCTCCAGCGTGTGCAGGCTGGCCCGCAACTGGCTGCGCTGGGCATCGAGCTGCCGCACGCTGGCGTCGGCCTCGACCCAGTCCTTGGTGCGCACGGTGGCGGCCTTGAGCCGCGACTCGGCGGCGGCCAGCGCGTCAGCGGCAACGTAGTACGCCCGGCCGGCCGATTTGCGCGGCGCCCACAGCGCATCGGCCTCGGCGGCCAGCTGCTCACGAACAGCGCCCAGGCTGCCGATGCCGGCGGCCGACTGGAACAGGATCTGGCCGATGTCGTCCTTGGCGCTCAGGATGGACTGGCCGCCGGCCGCCAGCCGGCCATGGTCCAGGCCGAACATCTGGTCGAAGAAGTCGCGGTCGGTGCCGCCCAGCCAGCCGGCCAGCGCCGACTCGCCCAGCGGCTGGCCGTGGGGGTCGAACAGCGTGCGGTTGCGCGCCTTGTGGCGCACAAAGGCCAGCGACTCACCGGCGTGGGTCAGCGTGGCGCCCAGCCGCAGGTCGGCCTTGAGGTGCACAAAGTCGAAGGCTGATCGCGTCTCGATGCCGTACAGCAGGTCAAGAATGGCACTGCGGGTGGTGGATTTGCCGGCCTCGTTGGCGCCGACGACGACATGAAAATCCCGCGCAGCAGGCGGGAAGTCCAGCCTGCGCTGGGTGAACTTGCCGTAGGCCAGCAGGTCGAGTTGTTGGATGCGCATGGCGGCGGAGGTCGGGGGAATGGGATCGATCAGGACGGGTCGGGTCGAGCGCCGCTCAATGCGCCTGTGCCAGCCGGGCCAGCAGGCCCGGCACCAC
>Ga0209181_10007162_pt1 | contig 15389 bp, 12 predicted proteins | sample MAT05_FD_187208 | JGI IMG/M metagenome (GOLD analysis project Ga0209181, IMG submission 187208) | Freshwater microbial communities from Lake Fryxell liftoff mats and glacier meltwater in Antarctica - MAT-05 (SPAdes) (version 2) | ecosystem: Environmental > Aquatic > Freshwater > Ice > Liftoff... | reverse complement strand
GCCGCAGAACGTGCCGGGTCACCGCTACGAATTGAGTGTGGACGGGCGGCCGCCGATCAAGATCGATGCAGGCTTGCAGGCCGTGAAGCTCGGCAATCCGCGCGAGATGCCCTTTGTGATGAAGACGGCTCTCGCGGGCGAGGGGCCGAAGATCACGGTGGAAAATCTCGCGCGTCCCGAGGTTTTCCCGAATCCCCAGGAATGGGCTGCCGATCTCGCCGCGCTCGCGCTCCAAGGGCCGTCGCCTCCCGCGGCGGAGCGGCCCGGCGGGTTGCAGCGGCATCTGGGCACCGACGTTCCGCGCTCGCCGCTCACGCTCTATGCAGCGGCGCTTCCGCACGGGATGAGCGGCGGCTTTTTCAAAAAAGGCGACAGCGTGGATGACTATGCGACTCGCGTGGCCGACCTCGGTTACGACGCGATTTTCGATCCGGCATCTTCGCTGCCCGCGGCGGGCGATCCCGGGAGCTTCGAGCAGCGGGCTGAGGCGCTGGGCCGCCGCGGGGTGAGGCTCGGCTTGCAGTATGACAATCGTTGGAGTCGGCCCTCCCTCCAGCATCCGAACCTGGCCTTCCTCGCGCACACGCTTCCGGACTGGCATGCGCCGCTTTACCGCAGCCTGTCGCTGGCCGCGCAGCGTTTCGCGCGGCTGCCAAATTTCGCCGGCTTCAATATCGGCGCGGACAATGCCGGCTACGTCCCGCACTGGTCGTGGGCGCCACCGGCTCCCGACCGTCCGTGGGGCGAGGCGATGAGCGCTTTTTTCGGCACGCCGCAGCCGCGCATGCCCCGCGCGCCGGGCATGGGCGCGCGCGAGTTTCCCTACGAGGAGCCGGCGAAAACCACGCAGGAATTCATCAAGTATGTCGAGCACTACGAAACGTCCTTCCGGCAGTACGGCTACTTCGCCGAGGCGGTGCACGAGGTGGATCCCGCGCTGGTTTTCACGACGGGATCGTTCGGAAGCTCGCCCGGTTCCGGCGGTCGCGGCGGCTGGCCGTGGGCGAGCACTCCGGGACGCATCATGTTCGAGGGGCTGGCCACGCAGCAGGCTTATGATTGGAACCAACGCCACTCATCGAAGCCGCTGCACAACGCCGCGCTGGTCGATCGGCTTCGCAGTTACACGCCGAAAAAGCGGACGTGGACGATCCTCGACAACTTTCAGTTTCTGTTTGGCCGCGAAGCGTACCAGCGGGCCGCGGCGCTGGCGCTGACACGGGGTGTGCAGGGAGTCGGTACGAATTTCCTGCCGGCCACCACCGGCGACGGAGCGCGGCCCGACGTGGTCGCGTGGAAGCAGGAAATGAACGCGTGGATGCGGAAATACGGCGGCGTCTATGCGCGCAGCGAACCGGCGCCGGTGATCGGCATTTTTTTCGGCCACCTCCAAACCGTGCATCGCCGCGTCCTGGTGGCGGAGGATGCGAGTCGGGATCAACTGCTCAAGGGTTCGCATGAGGGGAAAGTGACCGAAGCGCTCTTCCTCTGCCACGCCGCGGGATGGCCGGCGCGGGTGATCACCTATCAGGAGGTGACGCGCGGCCCGCTCCCGCCTTCGATGAAAGCGGTGCTCCTGGTGGGCCTCGATCAGCCCGACTCGACGTGGGGCTGGGGACCCGGACTCGACAAGCCGCTGCAACAGTTTCTCGACCGCGGGGGACGCATCCTCGCGGATGGCGAATCGACGTGTCCTGTGCCGTTCACAAGGACCGGCATGGATATCGCCGCCTACATCCCGCAGACGAATGTGGACGCAACTCCGCTTCTCCTCGCGCGCAATTCCGCCAATCTCGAAAAGCTGCGCACCGCGATGGAGGGCGTGTCCGCGCCGGTCGCATCCTCGGACAGCCCCACGCTCTGGGCGATCCCCACCGTCTGCGCCGACACGCAGTACGTGACCGTCGTCAATCAGGCGTCCGCCCGCGGCGAGGAGGCGAAGGAGTTCGTCCGCCCCGCTGACCCGCGGGCGACCAAACCGGAAGTGTGGAAGACGAAAGCCAACGCCAGCCTCTACGTGAAGCCGCAGACCGGTGCGCTGAAATGGGACACCGACCGTCCGATCTACGACGTGCGGCTCGGGCGAAAGGTCACTCGCGAAGAGGCCGCAAGGGTCGATCTCACGACGGACGCGTTCCGCTGGTATGCCCTCCCATCCGGCGACGTCAGGAAACCGGAGGTGGCGGTGAGCAAAGGCACCGCGGGCTTCTACGAGGCTCGCATCACGATGCGCGGGGATCTGCCGATGGAGGGCATCCCCGTCGAAATCACCGTCACCAACGCCACCGAGAAAGCGTCTGTTTTTTCCTCCACCGGTGCGGTGACGCGGTTGCCGCTGAGCGAGGCGGACGCTGGTGAATATCTCGTGACGGCGACCGAGTTGCTCACCGGGCTCTCGGAATCCGCACATGTGGAAATCCGCCCCGCCATCCGCAAGGGTCCGCCGGTGGTGGTGCGGGTGAGCGAGCGCGCTGCGCTGAAAAAATTTGCCGCGCGAAAAAACGTCGGCCTGACCATCGCGCTCACCCCCGAGCAGCAGCAGGACGGGAAGCTCGCGGCGCATGCGAAGACCTTGAAGACATTCTACGAGCAGCAGGGCCGCATCGTCAGCGAGGGCACGGTGGCACCTGGTGGCGTCGTGGAAAGCCTTCAGCCGCTCAGCTCGCCGCACCGTTACCCTCAGTGGAAGACGATCCCGAGCGACCTCGTTCTCTTCGGCACGCCGACGAACAACGTCCTGCTCCTCGACCAACTCCGCGCCGAGATATTTCCGCGCGGTTTTTTCGTCCCGCCGAGCGGCGAATCTGCGGTCATCCATACCCGCTCGCCATTCGTGGGCGAATTCGACGCACTAAACATCATCGCCACCGATGCCGCCGGCGTCGCGTCCGCGGTGCAGGCCATCACGGCGCCGGCACGCACCGCGGCACGTTGACTCCGGAGCGACGGGCTCCAGCGCCTCCCTCCGGCAGGCACAAATTCTTTTCCTCCAAGCTTTCCGCTGTTTGGATGCCGTCCCGCGCTGTTTCCCGACACCGCCCATTCAAACTCAACCCAATCCCACACGACCATGCCCAATCCCTGGACCGGAAAAGGAAACCCCTACACCCGGATCGAAGTCCGCGCCCGCCTGCAAGCCACGCTCAATCGTGGAGAAGCCATCATCGCAGCCGGTGCCGGCACGGGGATCAGCGCGAAGTTTATCGAGAAGGGCGGGGCCGACATCATCATCATCTACAATTCCGGCCGCTTCCGCATGGCGGGCCACGGTTCGACGTGCGGGCTCATGGCATATGATGACGCCAATCAGGTCGCGATGGACATCGGCGAATACGAGGTCCTGCCCATCGTCGAGGAGGTTCCCGTGATCTGTGGCGTCCACGCCACCGACCCGCGCCGCCGGATGTGGCACTGGCTGGGCAAAGTGAAGGACATGGGCTTCAGCGGAGTGAATAATTTTCCCACGCACACCATCGTCGATGGCCAGTTCCGCCGCGTGCTCGAGGAAACCGGCATGGGCGTGGAAAAGGAATTCGAGATGGTCGCGCTCGCGCACCGGATGGACCTCTTCACCATCGTCTATGTCGCCACCTCGGAGGAGGCGAAGCGCATGGCCGATGTCGGGGCCGACGCCATCATCGCGCACGTCGGCACGACGGTCGGCGGAAGCATTGGCGTCACCGGTGCGGTCGCGACGATGGACGACGCAGTGCGCCGCACCCAGGCGATCATCGAGGGTGCGCGCTCCACGGGGCGGAAGGACATTTTCTTTCTCTCCCACGGCGGACCCATCGCCACGCCAGACGACGCGGCTCATGTCAACCTGCACACCGATTGCGTCGGATTTGTCGGCGCGAGTTCGTTGGAGCGCCTGGGCGTCGAAGGCCCGCTGGTCGAGCTCACGCAGCGCTTCAAAAAGATTCCCGTCCCCGCCGCCAAGCGGTAGCCAGTCCGCCGCCGACTAGGCGTGCTTCTTATTGAAACGCGCCACCTCGCGGTCTGTCTCCCGCTTTTCCGCGCGATCTTTCAGATCCTGCCGTTTGTCGGCGGACTCTTTGCCCTTGGCTACGCCGATCTCGATCTTCACCCGGGCGTCTTTCCAGTACATCCGCAGCACCACCAGCGTGTGTCCTTTGATCTGCGTCTGCCCGAAGAGCCGGTCGATCTCCTGCTTGTGCAGGAGCAGGCGTCGGTTCCGCTTTGGCTCATGCTGGGAGAAACTCGCGCGCACATACGGCTGGACGTCCACATCGTAGGCAAAGACCTGCCCATTCTCCACCCGGGCAAATGCCCCGCTGACATTGGCCAGTCCGCCCCGGATCGACTTCACCTCGGTTCCCTTCAGCTCCAGCCCAGCCTCAAACCGCTCCAGAATATGGTATTCCCGCAGCGCCTTGCGGTTGACCGAAATGTCCACCACCCGTCCCGGCGCTTTCGCCACGGGCGGTTACTTGCCTTTCTTCGCCGGTGCCGCGGTATCCATCGCAGGCGCCGCTTCCCAAGTCAGCTTGCCCTCGATGATCTCCGTGAGCGCGATGTCCGAGTGGCCCATGCGCGGCCCCGTCTCGACCATCGGGCGATGCCCTGCCGTGAGCTGACGCACGCGTTTCGAGACGACATTGACCAGGATCTGCTGGCTGGGGATGATCTTGAAGGCGGCGTCGAGAAGGGAGCTGGTCATAAGGCGGAGAGTCACGGAGCGGGAGCGCGGGGAAAAAGGAGCGCGACTATGGTGGGCGAGGCGGGGTCTGTCAAACGGAGAGTTTGAGAGTCTGACGGAGGCGGATCGACGCACGTGCTGGCCTTCCGGCATCTGCCGTGCGATTGCCTTCCCCATCGTGCTCGACCGCTCTTTTTTCACCCGCGACCCGGTGACCTGTGCCCGTGAACTGATTGGCTGTGAGCTGGTCTGGAAGCGCTGCGTCGGGATCATCGTCGAGACGGAGGCCTATGCGGCTTTGAACGACGCAGCGTGCCACACCTTTGCGCGGCCCAGCGCGCGGGACTTCGTGGCGCGTCATCGGGCCGGTGCGGCGTACGTCTATTTCAATTACGGCATGTACTGGCTGCTCAATGTCCTCATCAAAGGCGGGAGCGAAGACGGCTTTGTGCTCTTCCGTGCGATCCAGCCCACTCGCGGAATCGCCGCGATGACCCGACGGCGAATCGCCCACCGCAGGACGCCGCTGGCCCATCCGCGCGCCCTCTGCTCCGGGCCCGGCAAGCTCGCTCTCGCGCTGGGCGTGGATGGCCGCGACCACGGACGCGATCTTTGCGCAGCGCAGACCATCGGATTTCGTGCGCCGTCCGAGCCGGTGGAGGTTGTGGCGGATGTGCGCATCGGCATTTCCAAGGCGGCGCATCTGCCGTGGCGCTTCCTGCTGCGCGACAGCGCATTCGTCAGTATTCCGGCGACGGGTAAAGGCCGTCTGTAAGCCTCTCTCACAGCCCCACCTCATACCAAAAGGTCACCGGCTCGCCGGCTTTCCAGCCGGTGAAGGTGCCGACGTTGAACCAGATGCGGTCGCGTTCGTGACCCCACACGCTGTAGCCCTCGTGCCAGTGAACCTAGAAACGTGAATGGGATGTCCACGAAACTCACGAAAGAACACGAAACGTGGGACTTCCGATGCGGTGGGCTCTCACCTGCTTGCTCGCCTCGAAGAGCTCGATCGGATGGAGCGGAATCGCCGGATTCCTTGCCCATCGCCTATGCGGTAAAGCTCACAGGATTGCTCTCCGGCCCATTGCCCCGGCTGTTGCGGCCCACCACCCATAGCGCATACGCCACACCCGGCGTCAGCGGCGAGAAATCCGCCACCCCCACCACATTCGTCGTCGAGACCCCGGCCTGCTCCGCTGCACCGCCCGCGGGCTGTCGAAAGGCCACCAGCGAAGTCGCATGCGCCGGCAGCGCCGGAATCGTCAGCTCCCGCGAGCCGGCGCTGAAGGTCGCCGTCCCCGGTGCCTCCGGCAGCGGCTGCGGCTGCGCCTCGCCGGGCATCCGCCGCGGCTGATCGCCGATGCGCGCCAGCTCCACCGTGAAATCCCCCGCATCGCTCGCCGAGCAGTAGTGGAAACGCACCCGCATATTGGCCTTCAGCAGCGCGTCGCGCTTCGCATCCTTGTCCTCGATCAGGGTCGAGAGCGCGCCGCCCTCCGCAATGAGCCGGTTCCCCGCATACACCCCCAGCCAGGTCGTCAGCCGCGTCAGCACATTTGCCGGGTAGCGCACCAGCACCGGCAGGCTCGGCGTCACCTGCCCGGCGAGCTGCGCCAGCGCCACCACCCGCGAGGCCGTCACCAGATCGCCCAGGTTTCCCCCCTCCCAGCCGTAGGTCACCAGCGCATCCTCCACCTCCGCCGCCGGCGCATCCTCCTCTGGCACCGCCCGGAGCGCATTGTAGCCATTGCGCAGCAGATTCGCCAGCCGCTCCACCGCCTCCTGCACCCGGCGGCTCGCCCCCGTGCGGTCGCCGCTCGCCAGCGCCACCGCGGCATTGGCCGCCCGCGCCTCGGCCAGGCGAGTCGTCTTTAGCGGGAGCAGCCACGAGGGCAGCTTGAAAAGGTCATAGGGGCTGCGGGTCGCATCCACCTGCAGGATGAGTTCGCCCTGCGCGAGGGCATCGAGGAGTAGGGTATCGGCCATGGGATTCGGGTTTTGGGTTTTTGGGTCTGATTTTAGGTTTTGTCGCGAAAAGGGAAAAGCTACACAGTTCTGGATGTCAGGAACTCATGGACAAAGTTCTGGACATTAGTTTCTCTGATCCAGAACGCGTTCCCAAAGTCTTTTGCCGCCATCCGGCGCGCGGCGAACGGTGCCGGAAGGTTTTTTCCCCGCCATCCGGCACCCGCCGAAGTGTGGAGAAAAGTTTTCCGACAGCACTCGCTGCCTTCACGACCCCCGGCCCAAAACTCCCCGACTCCATCCGCCACGCCACCGATGGCCCGCCGCACCTTTTCCCCCGCCTCCGCCGCGCGCCCAGTGCGCGTGGAAAACCCTGCGCTGCGCTGCGTCGTCCGGCGAGTGCGTGGGGAAAAGTTCGGGGCGGCCTTCATCTCGTCCGTGGGGACACCCGCATTATGCGCGCCCGCGGTCGGAGCAGCAAGAAACAAATCCCAAACGACAGGCCTTCCACGCTGCATATCATTTATCTTCACGGCGCAGCAACCTGTCGAATAACTGCCGTCCCGACGAGGTCTTGAGCTTCGCGCGAAAGGTACTCGCGGGCTGCTCCGCGGAAGTAACTTCCACGAAATCCTGCACGAGAAGATTTTTCAAGTCGTCCAAAAACTTCGGGTCCAACCCATCGCGCCGATGAAGGAAGTTCGCCTCCATTGCCCGGTAATGATTGAACTGACCGGATGGCGATGGAGTCACTGGAATGATCTTGGAAAAGTTTGGGCGGTTGACTCGAAACGCGCCTCCACCGGGTCGCCCGTCATATACCGAAAACCAGGAACCCTCATGCAAGACACCGGCAAGGCCCAGCTTTTGGAACACCTCGAGCGGCTTCTCTACCTTGAGCGCTTCGTCGATCATACGACTCTCCTCCCGGAAGGCCGGTGGATACATTTTCCGAGTGTCGCGCAGCTTTTCATTGGGAACGAGGAATAACAGGCGCGGCTCTCCATCGCTCCCCATATCAGCGGGTCGCCACCTTCCGCTCCGCATTTGGATCGGCGGTTCCTCGACATAGATCGTTTCGGATATTTTGCCAGAAGCCCGCAGGACCGTTTCCACCGTTACCCTGGCCATGCTGAAAGCGCCACGCACCGAAACAAGAAGACGATCCATCGGTGTCTTGGCGGCGAGGATTCCCGAGTCACGATCCACAACTCCGACCACCACGACGGGCGACTGCTTCATCGCTGCGACTAATACCTCTAACACATCATTCGGGAGAGGTGCCTGCGCGGCATCCTGGGCAACCAGGCGGCTCAAACCAAGGAAACAAACCGCCAGAATATTACGGAGCATAGGCCGGATGCTTCGCAGGATAGGGAGGAAAATGTGAATTGGCGCATTCGTCGTACGCACACTTTATTGTCCAAGCTTCCTTAAAACCCGCATATTTCTTCGCCATCGTCTCAATGAGACAGTGGCGCTTTGAGAAAAGGTCCTTACGTGTCTTGTTCTCTTGCGCAATAGCTTGATCCACCGCCGTCTGTGCAGTGGCTTTCGCTATGTCAGCGGTTGAGCCGTAGTACGGGATTCCAGGCGTCCCCTCATAATTTAGCCACCATTTCAGGCCCTGAACGGTCCAAAGGTCTCCGCAACCTCCTTCCTCAAATGATACATCTCCTTTGAATTGTTTGATGTGATATTCCTCTTCCTTTCTTAGCATATCCCGATACTGCGATAAATGGTCATCCAACGTGACCGACGAGTTTTTCCTCCAACCGTGGAGAATTAGAAAGCATTTGTAATGGTCGGGAATCCCCGGAACTGGAAATGGGTCGGCTATTTCATAAACCGCCCCTCCAGGGCCCAGCCCGACTAGGTCAATTTTAGCTTCGCTTTCGCTGGCGTCAGGCAGTGTTACTTGAACACGCTTCTTTTCAGAGTAGCAAACGCACTTTGGGCAGGTCGCCTTGATCGACAGATCAAATGGAGCGGCATACCCGTGACACAAGTTGTTGGGAGGAGAGCCATACCAGCGTGGCATCGCGTTGATCCGCAATTTGTCGGTTGGGTCGCGTTTGAATTTCCACTCCGAGGTACCTGCTGCGTTTTGAGGATTGGGCGCGACCGCCGTAGCCGTCACCTCGAAACTAACGTCTTCCGGGTTGCATCCAGTGAGCTGAATTTCAATCACGCAATCGTAATTGCCTGCCCCGGAATGGTCCTCAAGCGAACCTGCCACAGTAAATGAAACGGAGCATGTGTCGCTTGACGAGCTGCCTGCATTGCTGTCTGCCGCCCCTGCAATTTGTTCAAATGGTCCTTCGCGTTCTTCGATGTCGTCTGATGGGTTCATAGGTTTGCTATTGGTAGATGATGAGGGGATGGACAATCGCCGGCCTGCCCGTTACGGTGTAGTAGCTGGCATCTGGATGAGGCCGATGGTGTCGGCATCGGCCCCGCGCTGGCCAAAGACACCGACGGCCAGACGCCCATTGCCGCCAAGCTTCTTGGTTGGCTCATTCCTCGGTTTCGTGCCGATCCAATGGCTTTCGTAGGAGTTCTGCGGGGTCAGATCGATTTTGCCGGTGTGTTGGTCGAGTTTGCCAAAGACGATCTGGAGGCCAGCGATGCGGCGTTCATTGTGCCATGTCACCAGAGTCGCCACGGCATAGCCGGGCCGGGCTACGGCTTTACCCGAAACCTTGTCGAGTTTGCCGCGATCCTCCCCTTTGACGGTGCCTTTGGCCGTGAGATACACCGGCCGCAGTGAACGCACGTCGGCCTTGCCAGCAGTTTGATCGAGCAGAAACTCAAAGCCGATAAGCACCGCGCCTTCTTTGGGGGCATCTGTGCCGCCGCCAGCCTCCTGGGAGCTCTCGGTGGGGGTGCATGTGCCGTCGGCGATGGCTTTGGCGATGCGCGCAGCAAGCGGCTCGGAAAGGCGGCTGGGGTCGGTAGCGATGAGCAGGGGCCGCGGGGTGGTGGCGGGAGCGGGGACTTGGGCTTGCGCGGTGGCTATGGTGAGGCCGGACAGCACCGTGCAGACGGTAAGCGCCCGGAGAATGGCGATGGATTTCATGTTTGGGCTGGGTTGGATTGTTGAGACTGACGATTGGCAGCGTCCGGCAGCAGCTCGACGGGCATTTTTTCATAGATCACCCATCGGCCGCGCCAGATGCCGTCGGGTGTCCACTCGGCGGCGAGCGTCTTTTCGTTGTGCGCGAAGATTTCCACGAAGATGCGGTCGCCGACCGCCCGCAAATCCCAGAGCCGCTCGCGGTCGTTCGCACCCTCGCCGATCCGGCCACAGGCGCGGAAGGTGAGGGTGCGTTCGTCGTGGCCGATGCGACGGTAGAGCCAGGGACTCGTGCAGAGGTGCTCAGCGGCGGCGCGTTCGGCGGGGGTTTTGCGCTCGGGCTGCCAGCGGCGCACGCCGCGGGGCAGCTCGTCCCAGTGGGTGCGCAGGTCGTCGAGGAAATCGAGGCACTGGGCCTCGTGGAGGAAGCCGTGGATGCGGCGGTTGTCGCCGAGGACGCGCCATTTATCAAAATTTCTATGCTGGAAGATGCGGCGGCCCTGGAAATCGTGCTGGCACATGGTGGCCTCGAGGGCGTGGATGGGGCGGGAGGGCATGGCATACTCCTGCCCGAGCTTCCGCCACGCTAGGTGGAAGGTCTCTTTGTCGCCATGGACGTGGCGGTAGTAGAAATCGCTGTGCTCATTGAAGTGCATGGCGAGCGTGAGCGCGGCCCAGCAGCGCGCCTTGTCCACCACGATCTGGCCGCTTTCAAACTCGGGCTCGTCGCGGTACGGGATGCCGGTGATCTGCCAGATGGAGCGGTCGGCACCGAGCCGCCCGAAGTCGGGCCAGAAGACTGCGCCAGTGCGGAGGTACTCGGGCTCGTCGAAAAGGAACGCCGGATCGACCACCGGGACGTTATCGGCATCCAGCAGCAGGGCCTCGGCAAAGGAGCAGTGGAGCAGGGCGTAGGCTTTCAGCTCCCAGCCGTGCAGGGTGCGCACGGGGTGCTGCTGGCGGACTGCGAGGCCATCCACACAGCGCACGCCGAGGGGCTCGATGAGAGCGCGCATGACCGGGGTGACCTCGTGCGGGCCGAGGTGCCAAAGCTCGACGGGCAGGGTGCAGCCGAGGTGGCGCAGCATTTTCACGCACACCCAGACGCAGGGGAAATACTTCGCCCCGCCGCCGCAGATGACGACGCCGCGCCCGGCGAAACGCTCCGCCGGGAAAGGCGTTGGATTTTTTCCCGCCGACTCCAGCAGCGCCCGATAGCGCGCGGCCTCCGGCGGCGCGGGCGGGTTGGCATCGGCGGGCGGACGCGAGACGTAGCCGAGCTGGCGTGGGTCGGGCGCGCGCCGGCCTTCGCTGCGCTCCAGCCAGGAGCGGAAGTAAGGCTCTATTTCAAGGGAGGGACGCTCATCGAGCCGGTCGAAGTGGCCCACGATGGTGTGCAAGGGATCTTTGTGCGTGTGCAGGTCGAAACCGAGAAGGTTGAATTGCTTCGGCAGAAAGAGCGCCGGAATGCCGAGGATGCGCCGCGCGCGGTTCAAGTAAGTCTGCTCAAAAAAGACCGTCTCAAACTCCGGGATGTCATGCTCAGCCTTGTGCAGCATGGCCGCATGGTGGGTGCGGTTGGCGATGAACAGGCCGGAGTTGAAATACATGTCGGCCGGCAAATCGGCGATCAGCGCCTCCCGCCGGATGTTTTCGTCCTCCGCCCGGTCGCGGACGCAGATGAATTCGCCCCGTCCGGCGAAGACCCGCGGATCCCACCCCTGGAGAAAGATCATATCCGCATCGAAATACAGGATGTGCTCCGCCTCGGGGAACAGCTCAAACAGCCGCAGCTTGAGGAAATGCGGTGAGCGCACCCGGCAGCGCGCCATCGCCTCCTCCCCCAGAATCCGCGTCTCCAGCCCCGTCCGCCGCCGCACACTCTCCGCCGCCAGCTCCGCCATCCGCCTCCACACCGGGCCAACGCCGATGGTAACGGCGAGGAAGATATCGCTACCCACATATCCACATTGGGCTCCTGAATGTGTCATAAGTTGATAACCGCGAATTCTGTCCATAGTCCCGTTGAGCTAATGGGAAGCGTCGCGGATTTTGGCGACAGCGACCTTTACCGCTTCGAGCTTGTCAGGTAGCTCGGTAAGGTTAGTTTCGCCATAGAAAGGATAAAAATAGTCCGCTCCCCCGGCGCGCTCCCAATTTTGCGTCAGCCAATATATGAGCCTTCTGCCCTCCAGTGCTTGCTTGCAAATCGACAAGGTCGATCCCTTCCCTCCAAATCGAACACGAAGCCTTTCACCATTTCTAATAGGTCGGCTGACATCAGCCGCCAATACCTCAGAAACGGCAATCTCCATTTGAAAAAGTTGGTTGCTTTCCAGATCCCGGCTAGGCCGTTCGATCACCTTTCCACTAGTTGCGTTGACAACTTTAACCTCAATGCCCGTCGCTGCCACAACATGCGACGACATTCGGGCTTTCTGCAAGATAGGACGAGCGGCAGGCGGTTCATTACCGGCCACTCCATGCAAAGGAAAAAGAAAGAGACCCGCTATGACAAACTTCGCGATACGCATTTTGTGACAACACGTATTCATTTGAGTCGAATGATGCTAATTCTAACTGGCAAATTGGGGTTTTGGCCCGGCGCAGACTGTATCCTGTCCCAAAGCCCCGGATCACCACCTATGCCATTAAAAGCCGCCGACCTCACTCTATACTGAAATGATCGCGACCCGGCGTAGATGGTGTGGTCGCTTCCATCCGCCGCGAGCGTATTCCCTGGTCCGTCCGTTCCGGCATAAATCGTAGCGTGATCAAATGTCGCTCCCTTCACGCCCGGCCAATCCCACATGATTAGGTCTCCAGGTTGTGGTCTTGAGATTTGGGACCACTTTTTATGCGCCGCATCCGTATCCGACTCAGGATAAATCGCGGTTGGAGCCAGGACCATCGTGTAGGTTCCCGCCTGTGCTCGGCTAACGATGCTTTGAGCGGATTGGTTGGCAAAATCAGACACGCTATGTCCAGCACGTATCCAGGATATGAGGCAAATATCGGCACAATCGATGGCGATGTATTCATCCACTTGGCGCGGGTTGCTGCCATCAACAAAAGGAACATTGATGAATGTCGAAGCCCAGCGAAGATACTCTGTCGGATAGTCACCTTTGATAATGATACGCATCACCAAGTCGCTAATGCGGTGATCTTCGCGCGTGTTCTGTCGGAACTGAGCCCCTGGCGACTCAGCGCAGCCGTATTCTACCTGATAGCGGTTTACACCCTTGTGCGAGTCGCCACCGACACTAATCTTCCATTGACCTGACGCGCCTTGGATTTCCTCGGCGGCATACTCCAAACTCGCCCACTTTTCAGCCTCGGTATTGGCGTTCCAGTCATTCTCTAAGGAGCGGTGTATATCAGGATTTATTCCAAACCAGTTGACCGTCTCCTTCAGCTTCTCGGGCGAAGCGCTCAACGCTTCCAGAGGAACTGACTTCCGCGCACCTTTCCGCTCTTCGACGACCGAGAGGCTAGCTGGTTTGTCTGGGGCATCGCAGAAATAGCGAAGTTTTTTCTCTTTGATGTCATATATGCGGACGACAGCAAACATCTCGATTTGATGGTCGTAGTCGAATGCTATTGCTCCACTGGTAGGCTCAACTTGAACTTTTCCATTGCTGTAGGCATCTGTTAATACGCTCCAGTCGCCGCTTTTTTTCCATCGTACTGCCGGGAAGACCATCGTCGTCGCCTTGTCTATCAATTCTAATTTCTCGCCGGGTTGGCCGGGCTTCTCGATCTTCACCTTGAAGTGCGGTGGATCGAAGAAAATTAGATCAGAGTATTCGCTCGTAACTTGGGAATCAACGGCACCGCCCTCTATCGCGCAAATTGGCTTTTTGGAAACGTAGTAGTCATCCTTCTCCTCCATTTCTACATCGATCTGCTCCGTCTCCGAGCCATTTCCATCCAGCCCTTGAAGATTAACGGTTGAAGTCGGGTTATTCCAAAGAGCGGTGGCGATGCGAAGCTTGAATTTGTATTTGGCAGGAATATTACTTGGAGGGTTGTATTTAGATACATATCCCGGCTCTCGCTCATCGTCTCCATCGCCACTTGCAGGCTCAAGGTCGGCCACCGGAGTATCGGCGGTTCCGAGACCGTCCACTAGAGAATGGAAAAATGAGCGGTCAATCGCGGGCAGGAGGGTTATTACCTTGTCTTGTGTGTCAATAGACTCTACCGGTGGCAGAGGAGGATTATCGCTTGATCCTGATGATCCCTCTGTCGACGTGGCGCCCGGAGTCTGTTCGAAAGGCCCTTCGAGTTCTTCAATGTCGTCGTATGGGTTCATAGGTTGTTGGGTTCGCTAACTGCGGATGTTGCTTGATTGCTTTGAGCGGCGCGGACGAATTCGCGAACGTGTTGGGATTCCATGCGAGCCAAGCCGGCTGCGGCCTGACGGAATTCGGTGCGAGACAGCGTGCGTGCTTGGCGGCTGTCGAGCGTGCTTTCAATCGCGGCGATAACATCCGCGGCGGTGATGCGGTGCATGCACTCGGGGAGAAGATGCGGGGAAGGCTGGAAGTGTGCGGCCCGCCAAGCGTCGAGGGATGCTGCCATGAAGCCGCGGTTTGCCGGATCGTCGCCTATACGTACAGCCCTCTGACAGAGAGCACCTGGCTCGTCTTTCGGATCACCGTCGCCGAGCGGAGCGGTACGCGCCCGCCAGCAGCCGCCACTCGCACAGCATGGCAGTTCGCCGATCGAGTGCAGAAAGCGATGCGTGGAATAGGCTTCCCAGCTTACCGGCTCACGTCCGCCAGCCACGACCACGCACGGCCTTTCGCCACCCTGCCCCGCCGGACGCGGCACGGCGGCGGCGAGGTGCATGAGGCAGGTGACGGGACAGGCGATGCCCTGCGCATGATGCACCAGCCGGACGAGCGCCCGCAGCGAGGTGCGCCCGCGCAAATCCAGCGTGCCGCGAAGCCGAGGATGGTAGTGTCCACGCTCGCCGACTTGGACGAAGAAGAGCCGACCCGCGAAGTGTTCCACCACCGCCTGCCAGCGGGCGATGTCCCACCATTTGATCGTGTAATCCCACTTCCCGCCCGCCGCGATGATCCAAAAAGGAACCTCGCCACCACACCAGCGCGCGACGGCGGAAGACGCGGCACTTTCCTCCGGCGAAAGGTGAATATCTGCGCGCATTTCGGTAAGCCGGATGGACAGGCCAAGCCGCTCATTGAGGAAGCTGATAAAGCCGTGAAGGAAATGGACTGGCTCGCGGTTGCTGCGATGAATGAGCGGGTAATGGCAAGCGATCGGCTCGACATCCGCGGCGTTTTCATCGAGCGGCGTGAGGTGAGGATTGTTTTCCCACAATGCGGGCGTCGAGGTCCGCACATCCGTCTGGAATTCGCCGGGGTAACAGCGGTGCAAATCGCGCACCGCTGCGGTCAGCGTGAGAATGTCGCCCGGGGACTGAAAATTTGTGAGGACGACCTTTTTCATATTCCTTTTCGCGCCTCCGTTCTATGCCACCCGGGGCCGCTTATCCCGATCACGGCTGCCAGGGGAAAGACGAAGCCGCTCAGCGGTTCGGCCCGCCATAAAAACAAATCCGTCGGGGAACTCGGAGGGCCTCTGCTTTTTCATACCTAGGGGTGATGATGCGTGTCCCCCCCCCCATTCCCGTCAACACAATTATTTAGGCAT
>Ga0209181_10007160_pt1 | contig 15390 bp, 13 predicted proteins | sample MAT05_FD_187208 | JGI IMG/M metagenome (GOLD analysis project Ga0209181, IMG submission 187208) | Freshwater microbial communities from Lake Fryxell liftoff mats and glacier meltwater in Antarctica - MAT-05 (SPAdes) (version 2) | ecosystem: Environmental > Aquatic > Freshwater > Ice > Liftoff... | reverse complement strand
CCGGCAACGACACGCACGACGCGCTCGATCACATGTTCGTTGTTCGGGAAAAACTTCGAGGCCATCGCTCAGCTCCTGGTGTGAAAGGCGCGAGATGCGCCCTTCGACGCAGAGAGTCAGTGAGCGGGCGAAAGGATTCACCCTCCACGCATCGCGCGCGGACGTCCTCCGCGCCTCACGGCGCCGGTGCGCGAAAGAACTCGACGAAGAAGCGGACGCTCCCCGTGTGCACGAGGTGGTGCGGCAGCTCCGGGACGACCGAGCCTTCGCGTTCAGGCGACAGCAGCTCGGTCACGCCGATCGACGGGATGTGATACTCGAGCGCCCCCTCGAGTACGACGATTCGCCCCCAGACCGCCGGCTGCGTGGTGTGGTCCGCGAGCAGCCCGCGCGGCGTCGTCGACTCGGTGAACTCTGGCGTGCGCCGCTGCGCAACGTAGCCCTTCGGCCGCTCGCGCCGATCGCAACCAGTGCACGGCAGCAGCGCCCCCAGCTTACTCGCGCGCCCCTCGTCGCTGACCGCCCACGGGCGCAACGTGAACGGAGGTTGATGGCGGACGTGCTGCTCGTGACCGCAGCTCAGCGCGGCGAGCCACTCGCCAGCCGCGTCCTGATGAAAGCCGACGATTGGTCGATCCATGACGGCCAGACTCTGCGCTGCGCTGCTGCGCGATGGCAAGCCACTTGGCGCGCGGCGAGTCACGCTGCGCCGATCACGTCTGGGCTTACGACCGCTCGGGTTCGCTCAATCGTTCGCTCGCGCCTAGTCTCGCGCGCCGCAACTCAGTCGCTCGAACTCGTTGTCTCTCTCAGCCACGCAGGGAGCTGCGGTTCGTCGATCGTCATCGCATCGACCGAGAAATGAACCACGCGCGGCGGAGGGCGGTTGCCCGCGGGGTGCTCACGCGCGAGGTACAGGAGCGCGAGCGCGGCGACATGAACGACGGACGTCGCTCCGAGCCAGAACAGCGTTCTCCGGTCGCCCACAGTGCTATGACCGCAACGGCCGAGCAGAGTTCCAGCGCGCCGCCCGTCCGCGCGGCGCGACGAAAACGCAACCGCGATCAGTACGAGTTCGGCGAGATGAGTCTCAATGTGGGTCGGGTCGCTCGTACTTCCGAGGAGCCATATGGAGAACAAAATATACCGCGGGCATGAAGAAGTGAGAGGACTTGCAAAACGACTGCTTCGAGAACTTCCGAACGGCAAATATCAAAACAGCATGATCCTGCTTCATGAAGAAATAGGGATGCTCGAGTGGAAGGCTCAGTCTGATGAAGCCGAAGTGCTCGACGGCGTCGACAGCTATCTTTTCCGAGACGGGAAGATCATTGCGCAAACAATCCACTACACAGTTACAAAAATTCGAAACGAATGATTCGACGCGGCCAGGACCTCGAGTATCGACGCAGCGGAGTCTGTTTGCGGATAGATGTTGGGTTCCATGTGAACATGTGTCGGTTCGAACTTGGCAGCGATGAATCTCGAGGTGGGTCGGGTCGCTGGTCGGGTTGCTGCCTCGACCGTCGCAGAGTCCGTCGCGGTCGCGGTGCCCCTCACCGCAGCCGCCCGCTCACCACCGACTCGCCTGGTCCCGCGCTACCGAGCTGCGCGTTGATGTTGTTCCCCCAGCACGTGAAACGATCGTCCGCCTGCGCGGCGCAGCGGTGGTCGATGAGGATGCCTCGCCCGATGCCTCGCCCGCCGATACTAAAGTGCGTCACCATGCCGCCAGCGCCGATGGCGGTCGCGCCCGTGACGGCGGGGATCTCGAGCGGTCCGCTCGGGACGCGCAGCCCGCGGCCGTCGAGGTCGAGATCTTCGCCCCAACACCAGACGCTCCCGCCGAACGAGCGGATGCAGGAGCCACGCGTCCACGAGGTGAGCTCGGCCGCTGCCGGCACCGCGACCGTCACGACGCCGTCGCGTGGCGCCGTGTCTCCCTGGCCGAGCTGTGCCGAGGCATTGGCGCCCCAGCAAAACAGGCGTCCGTCGCTCGTGCGCGCACACGCGTGGTCGCCTCCCACCGTGACCTCGCGGGCGCAGGGCACGTCGATCTCGACGCCGCTCACGCGCTCGCTCGTCGCGTGATCCCAGCAGAAGACGCGGCCGCTCTCGGTGACGGCACATGCGCCGACTACGCCCACGGCGACGTCACGCACGTTCCCCGACGCAGGCACGACACGCGCGACTCGGTCGCCTCCCCGCCAGCAGTAGACGCGACCGCTCACCACCGCGCAGCTCGTCGACGCGGCCGCGACGCTGGTCGCGGGTCCAGGCAGCGCGACGGATCGGAAGTCGCGGCGATCGCCCGGCACGCTGCACGAGACACTCCCGTCAGCCGAGAGAGCGCACGCGACGACACCGCTCGCCGAGACCGCGCGCGCGAGCGACAGACCCGCGACGGGTGTTGGTCCGTCCGCCTGCACCGCGGGTGGCCCGTCCGCGAGGAGCCCCCACACGAAGACCTGTCCGTCGGCGCGCGCGGCGATCGTGAAGAACTTGCCGCCGTCGATCGCACGCGGCGCCGTGGGATCGACGCTCGGCGGCATCTCCTCCGCGCAGCGCGACGGAAACGTGGGCAGCAGTCCAGCGTCGTCAGCGGATTCCCACGGCCGCGGCGGCGGCGCTTCGAGTCCCGTCTTCGCGCCGCAGCCGACGAGGACCGTCAGCGTGAGCAAAGTGACGTGCGCGCGAGCGGCCCAAAACACGCTTGCAGAAACCGAATGGCGCAGGCGGAGCACCTCGCGAAGTTTCCAGAGGCCCGCAACGAAGTCAACGCAGAGAACGCTCAGCTCACGCGAAGGCGGAGCTGCGCGTCTTGACCCTTGTGCCGTGGCGCGCACCTCGCCTACCGTCGCGCCGCTGCTCGGATGCACCCGTCAGCGGCGCCAAGCGCGGTGCCGCGGCGTGCCGCAACACAGTCGCTCAAGCTCAAGCACGCCCGCCTCAGCGTGTTCGCCGTGTTTTCCGCCATCACTGGTCGGGTCGCTCAAGGTGGGTCGGTTCGCTCGAGGCGACGCCGCCGCCGAGCCGCCGTGAAGAGGAGCGCGACCAGCGCGAGCGATAGCGACGCTCTCGCCGAAGCGCGGCTCGCGGCGACCATCGTGCAGCCGCAACCTCCGTCATCGCCTCCGCCCGCGGCGCCACCGCCATCGCTGCGGGAGGTGCCACCGCCGTCTCGGCCCGCGCTGCCGCCATCGAGGGAGACGCTGCCGCCATCGAGGGAGACGCTGCCGCCATCAAGGGAGACGCCGCCTCCGTCGAGCATCGCGACGGTCCCGCTGTCGGTGGCCGCCATCGTTCCTGCGTCAGCTGGAGCAACACAGCTCGGCGTCGGCATCACGCGCGTGATCGTGCACATGGGAAATGCCCCGCCGCCGCCCTCGAGATCCGTTGCCAGCGACGCACACGCGTCGCTCGGCATCCACGCGTCGCCGACATGACAGGGCGTCGTGTCCAGGTCGGTGGTCGCTTCGATCCAATCGATGACTGCAGGCACGAATGCGTCGGTCACGCTCGTGCCGAAGCCACCTAGCTTATGCACACCGACCTGGCGAAAGGTCCCGTCGTCCAACGCGAGAAAAGTGGGACCTCCGGAGTCTCCCGGACGACCGCCGCTCACATCGAGCGGATCCTCGAAGTCGATCAGAGGGCTGCTGTAGATGAAGCTCGAGACCTCCATCTCGACACCGCGCTTGGAACCTGAGGACGGTGCACCGAGACCAATGACGAACACCGGGCGCCCTTCCGGCAGCAACCTGAGGGTCTCGCCCGCTCGTTCACGCAGCTCCGCCGCTTCGCACGGCGTCATCAGCGGCACCACGGGCGCGTCGATCGGCGCATCGAGCTCGCAGACCATGAAGTCGAACGCTCGACCCGAGCTTTCAAAGTCGGGGTGGCGCTCGCAGCGCGTGATGCCGGTCTCGGTGCCGCCGACACGGAAGCGCGAGCCGGTCGGACAGTGCGCAGCCGAGAGGATCCACTGCGGGCCGATGAGCGTCGCCGTGCAGCTTCCGTCGATCTGACCGACGCTCGGCCAGTCGCAAGAACCGAGCTCTCGGCCCCCCTCGAGCGAGATGCGCTGCACCGCGGGCGCGTCGTAGCCGCATCCAACGCCGAGCAGCACGAGGAGCCCGCCAAGTGGCAGCAGTCGCAGGAGTCGATTGCCACAGGTAGGGGCGCGGCGGTTGATGGAGACACGGGCGCGGCGATGGGAAGATGTGGTCATGTGGCCCTCGAGATCCGAGCGGGGGGGGGCGGCGGCGTGATGCCCGGCGTGTTTGCAGTCGGCACAATCCCGCTCTCGTGGCTCGCCGTCAAACATGTCTGGAAACACCCCGTCGACGACGTGCGCGGCCGACACGCGTCGAGCGACGCACGACGGACAGAACCCGCGACCTGCGCGCGCAGCCATCCCTCCCGCTACCGCGTCTTCCTCTTCTTGCTGCGCGCTCCATCGCTGTCCTCCGCCGCACCCGCGCGGATGAGCGACTCCAGCTCGGCGGCGCTGAGCTTGCCGGCGGTCTCTGCGTCTTCGAGCACACCACGGGCGAGGGCGCGCTTCTCTCCGTGCAGCGCGAGCACCGCTTCCTCGATCGTGCCCCGCGCGACGAGGCGCACCACGGTCACAGTCTTGTCCTGTGTCGAAGTCGTTGGCGATCGGGCGGATGCGCGCCTGTCGATGCGCGAGAAGCGCTGTGCTTTCGAGCTTGTTCGCGTGCGCTTTTGCTTCGGCGACGGCGACGTACATCGCGGCGATGAAGGCGCCTCCCTCGGCGGCGAGCGCCGGGCTGGGTCTCTTCGGCGTCGCGGAACTTGCGGCGACCGCGGGCGTTGCAGCCAGCCTCGATCACTGCGCCGCTCGCGTAGACGCCATTGAAGCGGTGCTCGGCGTCGGCGGTGAGCGTGCCACGGAACGACTTCAGCTTGCTGACGACGTCGTCGCCGCTCTTGTCGGCGGTATATTGAAACACCGCACAGTCGTTGTTGCGATAGAGTTCGATGTATTCGTCATGCGCTGCGGACAGGCCCGGTATGAGCACCTTGATTCCGGTGCCGTCGGTCGCCATCCACGAGCCCGCGAGCAGCTGACGCCAATGCCATCCATCAATCGGCGCAAAGAGATCTGCGGCGCGCTCGACGAAGCTCACCAGCGTGCTCATCGTCAGCGGAATACCGCGCTCGACGAGGTCACGTCGAATCCGGTCGAGCGGTGTGAGCAGCGCGAACTTCTGACGGATGAACCATGCGAGCCACTCGCACGTGACCTTCGAGCGCTCGTAGGGCGCCGGCAGAGATCGCGGCGTCGTACGCTGCCGGCATTCACGACAACGGCACGTCGTGCGTCGCACGACGCGACGACGCTGGTGCTCTTTGACGACGGTCAGCTTCTCTTCGATCACCTCGTCGACTGCGTCGAGCTTGACGCCGCCGCAGTGCTCGCAGCGATCAGGTCGTAGCGCGTGCGCCTCGACCTCGAGGTGCACAGGCAAGGCCTTGCGACCGCTGGGTGCGGGGCGCTCGCTAGACGGGCGCGCAGGCTTTTCCGGCAGCCGCGGCGCCTTCGGCCTCTCGTCGAATGCCTTCTTCGCCGCCGCATCGAGCGCCGCGGGCGGCGGCGGCGGCTGCGGCACCGAGGGCTTACGCTGCTTGCGCTGCGCGATCGCCAGCAGTTCGCCGATACGCTCGTTCAGCTTCGCGATCTCAAGAGCCAACTGACCGTTGACGGCAATCAGCGCTGCGAGCTGCGTACGCTGCGCGGCATTCTCCTGCCGCGCAGCGTGGCGGCAGACTCAACACGAGCGCAGCACCAACACGAGGCGACGCAACGTCTAATCTCGGAACGAGTCGTCGAGCTCGACTTCCGCGGCGCCCACACGCACCACGTAGCGCCCGCGCGGCGCGCTCGGTGTCGGCACGAGCTCAACGAGCTGCTTGCGCTCCGGCGACGCCTTGATCCGCGATCGCCGCGACCGCCGAGTACGCGCGTCGAGTCCGAGGTTCATGCGCCACGTGTGCAGCGATCGGCCGTCCACGCCGTGCGCACGCGCCCACGCGCCCGCGTCGAGCCCCGCTGAGCACGCGGCCGCCCAACATGCTCGCGCATCTGCCTCGTCTCGGATCTTCCGCCGCGCCGTCGTCATGCAGAATACGATGCGCGACAACGCCACGAGCGTCTTCACGGTGTCGCTGATGGGTCACTGAGCGACGGAGATCGAACAAAAACGCAACCGGTCTTGAGCCGTCTATTGGCCAAAGCGCAGAGGGATTGAGCCCCCGCCGAACATCACGTGTTCACGGGGTCTTCACGGGACTCCGCGGGGACCCAACCACGCCGCGCAAGCTCGTCAGTCGCCGCGGCTCTGCGCGTCACGTCGATGAGCACCGCAACCTGAGCGCCTCTCTGAAAGCGCGTGCGTCCGGTGACTGGTGCGACGTCTTCTTTGCGTTCTACGACCAACGGCACGAAGGGGACGTTCTTGTCGCCCGCGCAGAGCGAGGGACTCTTGCGGTCGCCGATGAAGCGATGCCAGACGATCTCGCACTTCTCGTTCTCGATACGGGTGCTCCAGAGCGAGACATCGACCGCCGCGCCAAACAATACTTCCCCACCGAAGTCGTGGACCATCTCCGGAGTGACCCCATAGTCCCATTGCGCAAGGCTGATGGGGAATCGCAGCTCGCGATGGTGAAGGCGCGCCTTTTCGCCAAATAGATAGTTGACCTCTTCATTGGCAGTGACCGCGATCGCGCCAGTGCGTGTATCCAGCTGCGCGCGCGCATGGGTTTTCGCCTCGAGCGCGTTTCCCTGAAGTGCCCGCACGCCGCGTGCTTCGAGCGACTTGATGTGGCCTGGGTCGTTGTCGATGACCAACACCTCGGCATGATTTCGCGCGAGCAGAATGGACAACTCGAGGGCTAGCGCATTGCCACCGAAGATCACCCAGCCATCGCCGCTCTTGCGGCGCAGGTTCAAGAGCTGCGCAGCCAGTCCGCCGGTGAGCGCCGACCAACCGACCGTCACCGCAATTACCAAAAAGACCAGCGACGAGAGCTCCCTGCCACCCCCGATACCTTCGTCCTTCAAAGCATACGCAAAGAGCGAAGCGACGGCGGCCGCCACGATCCCGCGCGGCCCGAGCCAACCGACGAAGAAACGTTCGCGTCCGGTCAGCTCGGTACGGAAGGTGCTCAACGCGACGCTGACCGGGCGCACCACCACGATGGTGCCTGCCGCCACCAGGAGCCCACGCCAGCCAAGGGCGACGATGTCGGCGATGCGCACGTCGGCCACCAGCAAGACGAAGAGCATCCCGATGAACAGCACCGTGAGCTGCTCTTTGAACTCGCGCAGCTCACGGTCCACGTGGCTCGTGGAATTGCCGACCACCAGACCAGCGATGGTGACCGCGGCTATCCCGCTCTCGTGGACGATGGCATTCGAGGCTTCGAAAACCAAGACCGCCAATCCCAAGGTGAGCACCGTCTCGAGGCCTTCGGGAACAACGCCGCGAAAGCGCAGCAGGCCCGCGATGACACCACCGCCCGCCATCCCCATCAACACGCCGAAGGCCAATCGCCCGACGATGGTCGGCAGGGCCAAGGCCATCTCTTGGTTCGAAGGCGAGAGCACCAGCTCCAGCGCCACCGCGGCGGTGATGGCGCCGACCGCATCGATCAGCACACCTTCGGCCTCGAGCACGGTGGAGACTGGTTTTTTTACCTTGAGCCGCCGCAGGAGCGGAGTGACCACCGTGGGTCCAGTGACGATCATCAGACTTCCAAAGAGCAGCGAGCGCTGCCAATCCCAGTTCATGGTGAGTCGCACCAACAGCGTTCCCACCGCCAAACTCACCATGGCGCCAATGGTGACGAGGCGTCGAATGGCTTTCTGCGACCGGCGAAGCCGGCGCAGATCGAGGCTCATCCCTCCGTCGAAGAGGATCACCGCGACCGCGAATCCTACCAGGGCAGGTAGCCCCTCGCCGAGCACGCCCGGCCGCACCAAGTTGGCGCCATCCGGACCGAGGGCGACCCCCAAGAACAAGAGCGCTACGATTCCGGGCAGTCGCAAGTGATGGGCGACTGACTGGCCGATCATCCCCGCAGCGAGCGCGAACGCCACGGTCAGGGAAGGGGAATGATGGAACGTGAAGAAGTGCACGAGCGCATGGTACATGCCGCCAGCCTGCAGCGTCACACGCCCTCTCTCAGCCGCGCACCGCCGTGCAAATCTCGACAAGAAATCCGTTGAGGTCGCGCAGGTAGGAGACCGTTTGGCCCCACGGCTTTTCGACGGGAGCGATGACGGAGGTTGCGCCGTTGGCGAGGGCTTGCGCGAAAGTCGCGTGCTCGACGATGAATGCGACTTCAGCGCCTGCTGCGTTGCCGTCGACGCGGTTGTGCTGGAACTCGCCGCTGGTCACCGTGTCGAGCTCGTCAGCGAAGGCCAGGGCGGTGGCGCCGGTTTCCATCTCCGCGTAGGTCCCTGACTCGTGCATGAATCGCTGCCGGAGGCCGAATGCATTCTCGTAAAACGCAACTGTCAACTGTCCGCGCGACGTTGGGCACGTAGAGGATGACGTAGCCGAACGTTGGGGACTTGCTGTTCACATCCGCCATAGCGGTCTCCGTGGAGAGGGTTCCAGACAGTCTACTGCGCAGACCGTGCCCGATCTTGAAGATTTCCGACAGACTTTAGCTGCCGTGGCCGCACGCCGAGCAACGCTCGCACCTCGCGTGTCAGATGCGCTTGGTCTGCGTACCCGAATCATGCGGCGACCGTGGCCAGCGAGATGCCGTATTGGATGGCGTCACGTGCAGCCCACACCCGTTCGATGCGAAGGAGTACCGAATACCTTTGGGCTGAGCCCGAGCCATGACCGGCAGGCGCGCTGCAACTCTCGCTCACGCGCCGAGGACGCGGCAGCAGTCAGGCGCATCAAGCCAGCCGCTGCGCGCGCCGCTGTGACGAAGTCGACGACGATGTTTGGCGGCTTCGCGTAATCGTCAGCCACCGCCGCTACCAAGGACTCGAGGCCATCAAGCCGGTCGACCGTGAAGTGCTTCATCGCGTCTGCGATCGCAGGATGTTCTGCAACGGCGGCCCCTCAACCCGGCCGAAGGCGAACGCCGAAAACCCGTTCTCCGGCCGCGGTCAAAGACCGGTGCGCGCGCAAGACGGGACGATAGACCCGCGCAGCCACGACACCGTGCATGGTCACTCGCACAATGAGGTCGAAGCACCCGTCAGCGGCGATCACCGAGGAGCTCGACTCGACAGCGACGTACGACCACACAGCCGCGACGGCGGGGTGCCTTCCTGGCCTCTCTACATACACAGATGCTGCGGTAGTGGTTGGGCGCGATGCGCAAGCGGCTCGACGACGAACGAGGGCGTGCACCTCGTCCATCGCGGAGCCATCGCTCCTGCTACCGCGTCTTCTCCTTCTTGCTGCGCGCTCCATCGCCATCTTCCGCCGCACCCGCGCGGATGAGCGACACCAGCTCGGCGGCGCTGAGCTTGCCGGCGGTCTCTGCGCCTTCGAGCACACCACGGGCGAGGGCGCGTTTCTCTCCGTGCAGCGCGAGCACTGCTTCTTCGATCGTGCCCTGCGCGACGAGGCGCACCACGGTCACCGTCTTGTCCTGTCCGATGCGGTGCGCGCGATCGGTCGCCTGGTCCTCGACCGCCGGATTCCACCACGGATCGAGATGCACGACCCAGTCCGCGCCCGTCAGGTTGAGCCCGGTGCCGCCGGCCTTCACCGAGATGAGAAATACGCGCTGGGTGCCTGTCTGCCACGCAGCGACGCGCTTCGCGCGCGCGGCCGCGGGCGTGCTTCCGTCGAGCTCGAGGTAGCTCATGCCGCGCTCGTCGAGCAGCAGCCGCACGCGCGCGAGCAGGCTCGTGAACTGACTGAAGACGAGCGCACGGCCGCCGCGCTGGTGCACGTCGTCGAGCAGCTCGATCAACGCGTCGAGCTTCGACGAGCGCACGCGCGTCCCCGCGTGTACGAGCGCCGGATCGCAGGCGAGCTGACGCAGCCGGGTAATCGCAGCGAGCACAGCGAAGCGCGCCTCTTCGTTCGCGCCGGCGCCGGCGAGAGCGTCGAGCGCGGTGCGCCGCTGCGCCTCGTAGAGCGTGCGCTCGTCGTCAGAGAGCTCGATGGTCCGCGTGAGCTCGATGCGAGGCGGCAGATCGCGCGCGACCTCGTCCTTGCGCCGCCGCAAAATGTACGGGCGCACGAGCGAAGAGAGGCGCTCGAGGCGCTCGCGGTCTTGGTCGCGCGCGATGGGGCGCTCGAACCTCTCGCGGAAGTGCTCCCACGAGCCGAGCAGCCCCGGCTGCACGATCGAGAAGATGCTCCACAGGTCCCCGACGCGGTTCTCGATCGGCGTGCCGGTCAGCGCGAGTCGCCAGGTCGCGCGCAGACGGGCGACCGCACGGGCGCGCTGCGAGCTCGCGTTCTTGAGCGCCTGCGCCTCGTCCGCGATCAGCGTCGCGAAGCCGAGCTGCGCGAGGCGCTCGATGTCCATCGCGACGATGTCGTAGCTCGCCACGAGCACATCGCCGGCGCTCAGCTTCTCGAGCAGCGCGTCGCGGTCGGCGCCGCGGTAGAGGTGCACGCGCAGGGATGGCGCAAAGCGCGCAGCCTCGGCGAGCCAGTTGTCCGAGAGCGACGTCGGCGCGACGACGAGCGCTGGGCCGCGCTTGGCGCGCTCGAGCAAGATCGCGAGGGCCTGCACCGTCTTGCCGAGGCCCATATCGTCGGCGAGAATTCCACCGACATCGAGGCTCGAGAGCCGGTGCAGCCAGCGGAAACCGTCGAGCTGGTAGTCGCGCAGCGCCGCTTTCAACGCGCGTGGCGCCTTCGTCGGCGCCTCGACCGGCGCCAGCAGCTTGGCGCGTTGTGTCGTCCAGCGCGTATCCGCTTCGAGCGCGCCATCGCCCGCGAGCGCTTCGAGCACATCGCCGGCAGTCGCCGTGATCCCGAGCGCGCTCTTGCCATGAGGTACGAGCACATCGGCTGCGCGCTCGAGCCGCGCGCGCAGCTCGCGATCGATCGACGCGAACCGCCCAGGTCCGAGCTTCACGAAGCGCTCGCCGTTGCGCACGGCCGTCAGCAACACAGCGAGCGCGACGCTGTGCTCATCGACGCGCGCGTTGCCGCCGACGGAGAACCAGTGGTCGGCTCCTTTGACGCTGACCGACACGCTCTTCACCCGCCCGACGACGCGCAGGCGCGCATCGGGCCACTCGACCTCGAGCCCCGGCTGCGCGCGCGCCGCATCGAGGACCGCAAGCACGTCCTCGTCGGTCGGCAGGTGCTGCTCCATGCGATCGGTCGAGAGCGCCAATCCGAGCGCGTTCGCCGTCTCGCGCGCGGCGCGCAGCTCGGCCTCGAGGTCGCGCACGCGCAGGATCCGCCCCGCTGCATGGCTCTCGACGAGCGCGCACGCGCCGTGCCCCGCGGGCATCGGCGGCAGCGACGCGACACAGCGCACGAGCAGCTCCGCGCGCGCACCGACGACCTCCGGTGACACGCGCAGCACCAGCTGTAGGTCCGCGGGCAGCGACTGCGACGCCAGGCTCTCCGGGAGCTCGACGCCGAGCGCGAGCGCGGCCGCCGGAAGCGCGTCGATCAGCCGATGCCATGCGTCTCGCGGGATGGCCGCGGAGAGCGCCACTGCGCCTTCGAGCAGCGGGCGCAGCTCAGCTGCGATCACGCCGTATTGCAGCACGCCGCCTTCCGCATCGAGCGACATGACGACGCCGCCTTCGCGCAGGCGAGCGGCGCCCTCGCTGGCGCTGAGCGTTCTCTGCCCGACGCGAACTCCGAGCGCGAGATCGTCACCTTGTTCGATCAGGGCGAGCGCCGCCGAGACGCGCTCGAGTCGCAGCGCTGGGCTCCCGGGCGCAGTGGCGTGCACGCGCGGGTGCTCGGCCAGCTCGTCGAGCACTGGCAGCAGCGTCGTCGCCACGTTGCCGTACTCTCCGTGGAGCCGCGCGCGGCTCATCGCCGACAGCACACGCCGGTCCTCCTTCGTCAGGCCGTGTACGCGCTCGGCCGCGTCGATTTTTACCTGTGCACCGCGGGACCACCCCGAGCTCGTCGACTTGTGCAGGCACGCAGTGACGCTCCAGTGCCCCGGCTTCGGCTCGTCGATGCGGAACGAGAGCCGCTGCGCGCCGCCGCCCTTCGGCGCAGGCGTGCTTGCGCTGCTCGTCGCGAGGCTCTGGAGCAGCAGCTCCCACGCGGGCTGGGTCACCATCGCCGCGACCGGCGCGTGCAGCGCGTGGCGCGCGTCGTGGACGGCGTCGAGCATGCAGCCGATCGCCCAGCGCGCGTGTCCTGCGTGCGGTTCGGTCGACATCAGCGCGACGCCCGGGCGCCCGAACCCGACGACTTGCAGGTGCCAGGCGGGCTTGTTGCGTACGCAAACGGCCATGCGTCCGTTGACTAGATCCGCGACCAGGCTCAGCTCCGGGTGGTCGCTGACCGGCGGCACCGGCCCCACCGGAGCGATGTTGGAGAGCTGCGCGCGAAGCGCGGCGGAGAACTGCGCGAGCTTTGGCTCGGCGAGCGGCTCGTCCCACGCGCGCGCTCTCTCGCGAGCCGCGTCGCGCAACACGGGCGCCACCTCTTTCAGAAACCGCAACGTCGCGTCGCGCACGTTTTTGGCGGCGCCGCCGAGGCCGAAGTTGGTCCGCTCCGCGTCCTTCAGCGACACCGAGTACCAGCGCAGGTTGTCGGCGAGCCACCCATCGCCGACCAGCGGCGCGAGCACCGACAGCGGCGCGTGGATGTACTCGGCGACACCGAACGACTCCGCGATTTCGCTGAGCGAATGAGGCGTCTCCGTCGCGACGCCACGCGGCTGCACGTCGCGCCCGACTGCGCTCTGCGCGGCCCATCGCCGCAGGCCGTTGATGAGCGCGAGCACCTCGTCCGGCTCGAACATGTCGCCTATGGCATCGGCGAGCGCGTCGTCGGCGAGCGCCTCGATAACCGACATCTCCTCGTCGCCGTATGCGAGCGCGACGAGCATGTCGCGTATATCCACGGGCGCGTCGCCCACCATCCGGCGCAGAACCGCAGCACCTGGCGACGTCTGGACTTCGAACAGGGTCGCCAGGACATCCGCTGCACCGAGTCGACGCTGCCAGCTGCGGGGCGGAGTTCGTCTAGCCATGGCGGGCGATGATTCGCGCACTCACGGCCAGGTTCAACTGGTTTCGTGCTCGGATTCGGTGTCACGCGCACTGAGCTGCGTGTGACCGCTGCGTTTGCCCACCTCTGGCGATCTGGTCATGATGGTCAGATGTCGAAGTCACGCGTCGTCGGAATCGCTGAGCTCAAGGCACACTTGAGCGAGTATCTCGAGGAGGTGCGCGGCGGTGCGGAGCTTGTCGTCAAGCACCGCTCGAAGGCGATCGCGCGGATCCTGCCGCTTCATGCGTCCGCCCCACCGGAGCGCGACGCCGAGCTCGACGCGCTCGTCGCCGAGGGGTTGGTCTTGCCGCCGCGCATCCGGAAGACCGCGAGTCAGATCGCGAAGGAGGTGTGTGCCACCAGTCGGCGCGCACCGCGCCTCGCTGGCCCGTCGTTGGTCGATACGCTTCTCGAGGACCGCGAGGACCGCGTGTGACCGCTGCTTTTTGGGACACTAGCGGGCTGGTTCTTCTGGCGCTCACACAACGCGGGACGAGTGATGCGAGGCGCCTCGCACGCGCACACCCCTGTCGCCTCGTTTGGTGGGGCACACGCGTCGAGGCGGAAGGCGCGCTGCAGCGGCGCCTCCGCGCCGGTCAGCTCCAGGCAGACGTCGTGACGCACGCACGTCGCGCGATCAGCCGCCAGCTCGACCTCGCGTTCGAGGTGCCGCCGAGCGATCTCGTCCGCGACCTCGCGCAACGGCTACTCGGACGGCAACCGCTCCGCAGCGCGGACTCGCTTCAGCTCGCGGCTGCACTCGTCGCGTGTCGGGAGACGCCTCGCGATCGGGTGTTCGTCTCGTTCGACGAGGGACTCGCCGCGTGCGCTCGCGCAGAAGGCTTCATCGTGCCGACGTAGCTTCAACGCCTCTGCCGGTTCGTGCCTTCTGCGCATCTACCGCGACAGCGAGCGCTGCCCGCTGCCCGCGCCGGGCATCGTGCAGCATTAGAAAGCCCAGTCCCCAGGGATGTCGCTCGTCATTGCAGGCGCCGCGCTACGAGGGTCAGAACTCGGCTTCGAATGTTCTCCAGTCCGGGCAGATGCGGCGAGGGTCGGCGGGGTCGACGTAGACCCTGATCGGTCGCCCCTCGAGGCCGGTTGGTCTCGGGCCGTCGAACGTCGTCAGAACGACCCGGTAAGGATCTTGTCCTGACGGTTGCACCTCGATGCGGAGCACGGATCGCCGCTGGCTGCGGGCACCATCGCTGAAACCGAACGCTCTTATGCCGAGTCCTGTGGGGACCACCGCGAGCAGGACAGCGGGCGTGATGCGGCCGTGGGTCAGCAGATCGGCGTGCAGAGGCCGGAACAGCGACGCGACGCGCAACGCCAACGCAGCGAACGCGATCGCGATCGCGAGCCCGAAGGGCGCGATGAACCAGGCCCCCATCATCACCACCGCGATCGATCCAACGAGCCCTCCCACCAGCGCGGCTGCCGCCCTCGCGCGGTACTCCGTGCGCGTCCGCGCGATCGCGGCAAGCCTCGACTCGTACGTGGCAGGGACCATGTGGCCAGCATCGTTTATGTTTACGGCGCCAGCAACTTCGCGTGGCGACGCTCTAAGAGCGTGAAGGCGATCCTCGCGGCGCTCGACGAGATGGTGCGCTCCCTCAGCGGACGCATTCATCGGCCCGGCAGCTCTGATCGCCTTCACGCGAGTCCTCGGTCCAACAGTTCGTTTCCATCGGCTTGTGCACCGCGGCGTAGAACATGAACGCGACCGTCACGAAGGGGACCACCGCCGCCAACAGCATCAGGGCGGCGCCGCGCTCGCGGCGGTTCGCGACGCGTGAGTAGAGCCCGGCGCCCAACAGGCCGAGCACGACGGCGCTCGCGACGGACGCGACGACCGGCTGCAAGACGAGGCGCGTCATCGTGGGGAGCGCTTCGATGAAGTTCACGAACATCGCCGCGTAGCGCGGAACTACGAGCAGCTGAAATTCCCAGATCGCCAGCAGCCCGATCGCGCAGAGGCCGACTGCGACCGCATCGAGCACGCCGACGCGGCTGCGCCCTTCGCTCATTCGCGCTCGTGCACACGCGTCGACGGATTCACGGGAGTTGCTCATGCCGCGGACGTACGCGCGTGCGCTGCAAAACTATTCCGGCTCCGTGAGCGACGTGGTGCGCACAGAGCGGTGAGGGCCGCGCGTGGACGCTCACG
>Ga0209181_10007155_pt1 | contig 15399 bp, 11 predicted proteins | sample MAT05_FD_187208 | JGI IMG/M metagenome (GOLD analysis project Ga0209181, IMG submission 187208) | Freshwater microbial communities from Lake Fryxell liftoff mats and glacier meltwater in Antarctica - MAT-05 (SPAdes) (version 2) | ecosystem: Environmental > Aquatic > Freshwater > Ice > Liftoff... | reverse complement strand
GGGAAAGGGTCGGATCGGGAAAGAGTCGGATCGGGAAAGGGTCAGGCTTTTCTGTTTGCGGTTAGCTGCTCGTAAAATGCCTGCGCCTTCCTGCCGTTGCGGCATTCGGTGGTGAGCCGGTCTTCGGAGTAAAGGCTCCCCATCGAAAGCCGTGCAGCCAGCCATCGGCATCGAGTTAAACCCACGAGACTCTATGGACCGCAAAGAGAAAAGCCTGACCCTTTCGAGGATCTATTTGTATACAGAGAGGCCGTCAGTACCCTCCCGTCCTTGGCGTCGTATTGTATAATCCAAGGTCGCATACTCCGCACCTGGGCGCTTGACGAAGAATAGCAGGGAGCGCGCCGAAAATTAAACCGGTACAACGTCATTCCGTCGCATGAGACCCACTGCGAAAACCCACCTCGTGCGCGATACGGTCCACGGGGCGGTGCTGGCAGCGCGCTGCCGCGCAATCCCGGCCTCGACAGAGCGAGGCCCTCCAATAATCCGCGGGGGGGCCACGGTCCCTCGTGGCTGGGATTTTCTGACGGGATCGGCCCGTAGAACACACGTACGCGCGCGAGCATAGGCGTCGACCACTTGTTTAAGCATATGAACAACAGCTGTCATCTCGAACCTGGGGCGGTCAGTAGCCTACGCAATTTTTTGCAGCAGCGAAGGCACTACTCGCCTCTCTCTGCGACTCTGCGGCTGCAACGGGAAAGACGGGGAGACAATCTATGTGCGTTATGCCGGAAGCACTCGCCGTCCTCGTCGTCGCCTTTATCTCCGCAATTATCTTCGTTGTCTGCTGGTTTCAGTCCCGCGACCCGGCCTTTCACAATGCCGATCGCGAGGCGGGCCGCATCCAGCAGCGGTGCCATTGGTTGAAGGAACGGCTGACGAAGGCACGCCGCGAACAGTGGAGCGAAGACATGATCGAAGACCTCGCGCTCCAACTGCGGGCCGAGGAACGCCTCGTGGAAAAGAAGGCTATGTTGAGTTCTTGAGTACGCGGCCGACACTGCGGATCTGAAGAGGAAGTTGCGGAGCCGCTTCCACTTCGTCGGCGAAGGCCAGAACGACGCCGAATGAGTGGTGAAGATGCAGACGCGCGCCGTGCGAAGAACGGACGAAATCGACGCATGGATCGCAGCGGCCGCCAAACGCGAGCTCACCCTGGTCGACCACGACCACGACGCCTTTTCTGACCGGCCAAGTCTGCGTTACCTGAATTTCCGGCGATAGCTCACTCCGACCGCGGCGGGGAGAGGACTTTCATATGAGCATGCAGGCAGCGAGCGACGCGCCGCGGTTTCGTCACCTCAGCGGCCAGTCGGTTCTGCTGGAAGACGGAATTGCGCCCGAGGTTGTCGCCGACTTGGTCCGGCGAGGTCATGACCTTTCCAAGAAACCTTATCGTGCCCGCATGCGAAAGAGCCGCCCGAAAGGGTCAAGGTCTTTCCGGCCGCTTCAGCGTTTTGCAGGGGCGTCTTTTTCCGGGCCGAAGCGGGAGCCGAAGAAATCGCCGGGTTTCCACGCGGGGGCGGCGGGGTCGTTGGCGACGGTGCGGATCAACTCGGCGGTGAGGAGGGCGAAGGCGCCGGCGGAAGGCCAGTGGATCGGGCGCGTGAGGTCGTCGCTGGGTTTGTGGTAATGCGTTTTGCGGAAGTCGGCTCCGAGGGCCGCGAGGTCCTGCTTGGGGTCGAGGCCCTTCTGGCCGGACTTCATGAAGAGGGCGGGGACGCCGGCGCGGATGAAGGGATACTGGTCGCTGCGTACGAAGACGACTTCCTCGGGCAAGGGGTCGGGGCTCAGGGTAAATCCGCTGCGGGCGGCGACGGCTGCGAGGGACGCGCCGAGGGTGGTGTGCTCGGCGCCGATGCCGATGACGTCGCGCACGGGCGCGAGGATCAGGGGCATGTCGAAGTTGAGGTTGGCGATGAAGCGGCGGACGCGGGCGGGCGGGCGGCGGGCGAGGTGAGAGGCGCCAAGCAGGCCATTTTCCTCGGCGGTGAGCGCGGCGAAGAGGACCGGGCGTTTTAGGCGCGGGCCGGCGGCGAGTTGCTCGGCGGCGGCGAGCAGGGCGGCAGTGCCGAGGGCGTTGTCGATGGCGCCATTGTAAATGGCGTCGCCGTTGAGGGCGGGGCCGATGCCGATGTGGTCGAGGTGGGCGGTCACGACGAGGGGTTCGCTGGCGAGGGTCGGGTCGGTACCGGGCAGCCAACCGAGGACGTTGGCGCTGGCGATATCGCTCACGGTGGCGCGGCCGCCGACGGTGAGCTCGACCTCGAGCGGGAAGGCCTGGGGCTCGCTGCGCTCGGAGGCGGCGAAGACGGCGTCAATCTGGCGCGAGGCGTGTTTGAAGAGGGCGGCGCCGGCGATGCGACTCACGCTGGCGGTGGCGCGGAGTTCGGGGTAGGCCTCGTGGATGGTGCCGTCGGCATTGATGAGGCGCATGGCGGGGAAACGGGATCCGTTGATGGAAAAAGCCCAGGCGGCGCGTTTCTCCTCGTCGGGGGTGACGACCGAGACGACGCCGACGGCGCCACGGCGGACCAGCTCGGCGGTTTTTTCGCGGGAGTAGTGGGCCTTGGCGGTGGCGGGGAGGCTTTTAGGCGAGCCGGCGAGGATGACGGCGATTTTGCCGCGGAGGTCCACGCCCGTGGCGAAGTCGGAGTAGTTGAACTCGGGGGCGTGGATGGCGAAGCCGACGAAGACGGCGGGGGCGGTGAGCTCGCTGGCGGCGAGGCCGGCGGCGGGGCGGGCGATCATGTCGTTGATCGGAGCGAGGGAGACCTCGGTGCCAGCGTGGCGGATGACGAGCTTGCCGGCCTCGAGGTCGAGGCGTGACTCGCGCATGGCCATGGGCTGTTGGTAGCCCTGGTCGCCGGCGGGCTCGATGCCGAGGCGCATGAACTGGGCGGCGACGTAGTTCATGGCGATGCCGTGGCCGCGGGTGCCGGCTCCGCGGCCTTCCATGAGGTCGTCGGCGAGGTAGGTGACGTGGGCGCGGACACGGCGCTCGGCTTCCAGTGCGGGGTCCTCGGCGTGGGCAGCCGGAATGAGGGTGACTGCCACGAGGGCGACGGCGATGGTTAAGCGCGGAGAGGACGTCATGATGGGGGAGTTGAGCAATGGGTCGGCCACGGGGTGGGTTGGAATTAGGGCGAGCCGAAGGGAAGAGACGCGCTCGTGGGCGGTTGTTTTTCGAGCTCGCGCTGAACCTTGCGCATGATGAGGGCCCAGAAAAGCCTGACCCTGCTATGGTCCATTTTCCACGGCATATGCCCTTATGTGTAACCTATCTCCCCGGACAATCTGTCACCTATTTCGCCGGATCGAACCGCTTTTCGTTGAAGTGCAGGTGATCCTTCATCTTCCGATCCGCGGCGTTTGAATCGCGGGTCATGATGGCTCGCACCAGCTGCTCATGAAAATCCGGCGGGTGGGGAACCGCCTGGCTCTTGAGCCATCGCGAGGTCAGCAGACTGCGCACTCCGGTCCGCTTCAGGGTCTGCTCCAGGAGCGGCAGGCCGGTGGAGCGGGCCAGCTTGAGGTGAAACTCCAAGTGGACCAGGCCTCCCTGGGTCTCGGTCGCCATCCAACGGTCGAGGATGCAGGCATCTTCCAAGATGCTGCCGAGCAAATCGTCGGTGGCCTTCTCCGCAAGGATCCGCGCCACATGGCGTTCAACGGCCTCTCGCAGGGCAAAGTCATTGCGAATGTTCTCGACGTCCGGGCGGATCACCCGGGTGCCGTACATCTCCTTCGTTTCCACCAAACCGTCCGTTGCCAGGCGGCCGAGGACTTCGTTGACGATCGAAAGGCTGACGGTGAACTTCTTTACCAGATCGCGTCGAACCAGGTGTTCGCCGGGCTTAAACACTTCGTCCGTGATCGCCCGTCGGAGCTCCGAATACACCCGACTCGACTTGGTCTGAAACGTATCCTCACCGGTTTCCATACGATGTAATCGACGGTGACGGGGCGCTTTGGCTTGTCAACGGCCCGTCAGGGCGTCCGGGGCCCGTCCGACATGAGGTAACCCACCAGGTCGCGAACCGCCTTGTCGTCCAAACCTTCGAGCAAGCCCACCGGCATGAGGGACATAGGCAGGCTTTGCACGTCTTTCACGTCGCTGCGGTTCACGGTGTCTTCAGAGGTCAGAGTGCGGATCACCACCACCTGCTCGGTTTGCGAAACGAGGATGCCGCTGAGCACGCGATCGTCTTTCAGGGTCACGACCCCAAGGCGGTAGTCGGCAGGAATCGAGGCGTTGGGATCGACCACGTTGATGAGCACGTACTCAAGGTCCTTGCGGCCGGAGCCGGTCAGATCGGGACCGATGGACTGGCCGCGGCCGAATAGCCCGTGACAGGCCGCGCACCGCTGCTCGAAGAGGGCGGCACCTTGGGTCAGGTCGGCATCGTGGAGGGCAGCCGGGGTGAGGCGGGCGCGCAGGCGCTTGAGGGTGGCCTCCGTTTCCGAGGAGGAGGTGCCTAGGCTGCCCCAGACGCGCTCCAGCTGGCGGCGGAGGTCCTCGTCGCGGAGCTGTGCGATCTGCCGTGCTTGGTGCGGGGAGAGCGCCTGGCGGGGGATGCGCTGGTCGCCGATGGCGTCAAGGAGCAATCGGGCCGAGGAGGCACGCGTCACAAGGCTGTCGGTGACGGCGACCCGGGCAACCGAACTGAAACTGGGAAACTGGGCGATCAACGCAGGCGGGGTGCGCGGATCGTTCACGTTGGCGAGCGCACGGATGGCGGGCTCGACCCAGGTGCCACTGCGCACGATCTCGAGGAGGTCGTCCGCCAGCCAGGGCGGAGGCGCTTCCAGCAGGGTTCCGAGGGCCTGGGCCCGTTGGGCCGGGTCGAGACTTCGATCGTTGAGCTCCATTCGCACGCGGGTGAGCGCCGAAGGATCGCCGAACCTCACCGCGAGCCGAGAAGCGACGCGGCGCAGCGGCTCGTGGGAGTTCTGGGCAAACCCGGCGAGGAAGGCGGAGGCGCGGGCAGGCGGGTTCAGGTGGCGCTGACCGGCGAGTCCCTCCTGCACGGCGGTGAGAAGGTCGGTGAGCGCGGGCGGGGACGCCGGGCGGTCCAGGAGGTGGAACAAGGCCTCGCCCGCTGTGCTGGAGGTGGAGAGGGCCTCGGCCAGCCGTCGCGTCACCAGGCGTTTGAGTCGGGTCGCCGACCCGTTGGCCACGGACTGGGCTATAGCGTCAGGCTGAAGCGACACCGCCGGCTCCAGACCGTACCAGAGTAGGCGGACCAAATTCGGATCGGTCGCGGGAGTGCAGGCTTCGACCAGCGGTTGCGCCAAGGCCCAGCGTTGTTCCACCGGCAGGCGCTGGAGCGCCGACGCCAGCGCCAGCTGCACAAGCCAAGAGGTTTCGCCGGAGGCGAGACGGACCAAGGCAGCCTTGGTGGACGGATCGATCGCACCGTCGCAGAGAAGCCGGATCGCCCAGTGACGGAGGTGTTCGTCCGGATGGCCGAGCAGCGTGCGCAACCAGTCCGCCGAGGCACCCCCGGTGACATGGAGCGCCCAAAGGGCGCGTAGTTTCTGCGGTGTACCGGGCTGGTCGCTGACGTGCGCCTTCAGGAGGGCGTGGACGTCGGAAAAACCGACGCCGGCGGCGGCCCGTTCCTGCAGGACGACGCGGGCCCGGCGGACGAACCAGTCGTTGGGGTGAAACTGCAGGGCCACGAGCTCGCTCAGGGACGCGGCGCGCACATTCGCCGGCACGCGGCGGGGATCGCCGTAGCTGATGCGGTAGATCCGTCCGCTGGACCGATGCACGCCGTCGCGGTCGTGGCACTCGCCGGTGTCCGACCAGTCGGTCATGACGACGTCGCCCTCCGGCCCATACTCCAGAGAGACGGCCCGGAACCAAGGATCCGCGACCGTCAGGAAATCCGGCCGGTGCACTCCCTGGTAACGGCCGTCCGAGGCAGCGCGCACCAAGGCGTCGCGGTTGAGCCGTCGACCGTGGATATTGCTCATCAGCACGCTGCCCCGATATTCGGACGGCCACCGGTCGCCCAGGTAGATCAGGGCGTCGCAATGCGAATGTCCGCCGCCCAGGGCGTCGTTGCCGCTCCGCTCGCGTCCGCTCTCGTCCCAGGCGCCTCCGCCCCAGTGCAGATGGTCGCTGGTGGCGGTCATCAGTTCGTAGGTGTGGGGATCGGGGTGACCCCCGCGGCCCTTCCAGCGTTCGAAACGCGCGCCCGGCACGACATGCCAGAGGTGGTCGATCACGCTGGTGCTCATGAACGCCTGCCCGTGGTCATCGAAGTCGAGACCCCAGGGATTGATCGTGCCGTCGGCGACGACCTCGAAACGATGGTCCACCGGATGGTAGCGCCAGATGGCAGAGCTCACCTCCGTGCGCTCTTTTGGAGGCGTGCCGGGACGCCCGACCATGGAGGGACGCTTGATGCCGTGACGACCATAGAGCCAGCCATCGGGTCCCCACGTGAGACCGTTCACGCTGTTGTGTTCGGCATCGAAGGTCCAACCCTCGAGGTGGGGCAAGGGCGGACCGTCGGGCCGGTCGTCGCCGTCGCGGTCGGGAATGAAGGAGAGATGCGGTGCGGCGCAGATCCAGATGCCGCCGAAGCCGACGACGAGGCCGGTCAGCCGGTTGAGGCGATCCTGAAAGACGGTCCGCCGGTCGTAGACTCCGTCGCCGTCCGTGTCCTCGAAGATCAGGATGCGGTCCTTGGCGTCGTCGACGAACGAGGAACCCGCATAGGAGTAGCACTCGGCGACCCATAGCCGCCCGCGGTCGTCGTGGGCGATCGCGATCGGCTGGCGCACGTCGGGTTCGGCGGCGGCCAGCGTGACCGTGAAACCCGAGGGCACGCGAATCCGACCGACCGCTTCCTTTGGGGGAAGCGGCTGGCCGGAGGGTTGTGTGTCGACCGGAGGTTCGTCGTTCCCTGCGACGACTGCGGCGGAGACCACCAGCAGGGCAAGGGCCCGCCTCCAGCCGCGTGCCCGAGGGGAGCTAAAAGGAGCGGGGAATCGACGGAACACGGCGATCACCGGTCTAGAACCGGCCGTTGAACGAGAGGAAGATGCGGCGCAGACCCCATTGCGAGTTGCCGGAGATGAAGACGAGGTCGTTGTTCAGGTTGTTGCACCGCAGGCGCACGCTGTAGCGGCCCTTCTTGAAGGAGTAGTTCACGCCGGCGTCGAGCAGGTACTGGTCGCCGCGGAAGGATTCGTAAGTACCGGGGGCCATGACCCAGCCCTTGAACATCAGCTTGCCTCCGCCCGTGACCTCGAAGCCGTTGCGGTCCGCGTCGCGGAAGTCGTACTTCAGGTTGATCATGGCGGAGTCGATCATCGCCTCGATCGGAACGATGCGTCCGTCGGAGGCCGGCTTGTCGCCGTCGATCGCGGCGAAGGCCGCCATCACCGTCAGTCGTTTGGTCGGCTGCCCATAGACTTCGAATTCGAATCCGCGGGAGCCCTCGCCGTTGACAACGTAGTTGCGATTGAACGACACGACGCCGACTCCGTTCGCGCCCGGCTCGGTCCTGAAGTCATTCAGGATGAAACCGTTTCTCGTGATCTTGAACATCGAGAACGATGCGGTGATCCGGTTGTCGAGCAGGCTGGCCTTGGCACCGATCTCGTCGAGTTCGGCGGTGACCTGGGAGGTGATGATTTCATTGAACCGCGGATCGGTGGGCAGCCAGGTGGGGGCGCCGGCGCTGGGCAGGATGTTGGTGAAGACATTGGCCGTCACCCGGGGATCCGCCTGTTCGCTGTGCACATAATAGATGGTCATCCACTCCACAGGCTTGTAGCTGACGGAGTAGCGCGGCACGTCCGTTTCCAGGTCGGCGGGAGTGGTCCGCACATTGGTGCGCCGGTTGAGCGTGGAGCTGCCGGTGGTGTCTTTGCGCCAGCCATACATGACGCTGAGACGATTGTCGAAAAAGGAGCCCGAGTACTGGCCGAAGTAGCCGAACCCGTCGTTCTTCGAATCGTTGTCGGTCGTGTACGTCGTGATGTAGGTGTCGGGATTGAAGAAGGACGGGATCGTGTAATTCGGCGTGTAGAGGTTCTGAGTCAGGCCGCCGCGCTGTCCGGACCGGATGTCGGCCTTGCCCCGGGCGTAGTCGTAGCCGGCGAGGAATTGGTGTTTACTCGACCCGATGGGCAGTTCGTAAAGCACGTCACCCTGGATCCGGCTGCCTTGGATCTCGCGAAACTCGTGCAGGTAGCTGATGCCCACCTGGAACTCCTTGGGGATGGTCGGGTGGGGGAGGGCGGTCGGAGAGAGGGCGAAGCGACGCAGTTCCTCGGAGATGTCGCTGTGACTGATGCCCTGCCGGAAAGAGAGCCGGTCGTTGAACTGGTGGGTCAGAAACGCGGAGAGCGTGGTGGTGTCGCTTTCGCGCCCGCGCCCGGCGAAGCCGTAGACACGTTCCTTCGGCACGTACGGATCGCCGCGGAGCGGGTTCCAGTTGATGGCTGGGTTGATCTGGTTGAGCGAAGCCTGCAGGCGGAACTGCTCGTTGTTCTGCCAGTAGGCCTCTCCGACGGGCCCGCCGCTTTGGTTGTAGGCGTAGGAGGTGTTGACCAGGAGGTTGGTTTTCGGACCGATGTCCCAGCGGAAGGACGGACCGATGCCGTATTTCTTCGCGGCCATCAATTCGCCGCCGCGGGGGGAGTCGCTCTCCTCGTAGAAGAGCGGGATCCGGTAGCTCATGCGCCCGTCGGTCCGCAGGCGCGCGCTGTGGTCGTACTCGGCGCGGTAGAAGCTGTCGGTGCCGATGGTGACGTCGAAGAGGTCCCGGTTGACGTTCAGGGGCACCTTGGAGATGAAATTGACCAGGCCGCCGGCCTCGCCGCGACCCATGGCCGCGGAGGCCGGGCCCTTCACGTATTCGACCCGGTCATACAAGGCGCGGTCGCGGTTGACGGTGAGCGGCGAGATGTAGCCGTCGACATAGGTCCGGGAGATCTGCAGCCCGCGGATGTAGAAGGTCTCGGGCTGGTGCGTGTTGGAGCGCGGATTGACGTTCGGCACGTACTTGGTGAACTCCCGGCTGTCGAAGATGAAGGTATCGTTGAGAAACTCGGAGGTGACGACGCCGACGGTCTGGGGGACGTCGATGTATTTGAGGTTGAGCCGGGACGACGAGCTCGAGTATTGGGCGCCGTAGCCGACAGACTCGGAGGACTGGACCTGGAACGGGGAGAGCTTGATGGCCTCCTCCTCGGTGCCGATCGCGCGCGGAGGCGGGTTGGCAGTTTGGGCGTAGACCAAGTACGGAGCGGCGAGGAGGACAAGCAGGCGGAGGGAGGTCCGCATGGGGGTGGCGAGCATCGAGAGCATGATGGTTGGGGCGGTTTTGAGTTAGGCAGGTGCGAAGCGTGGGTTCGGTGAGACCGGAGTGGGCTAGCGGAAGGGGCCGCCTATGCGGGCAGGGCCGGGGCGAGCGCGCGGTGGCAGCGCTCCGCGGCGGCCACCGGGTCGTAGCCCGGCCGCGTGGAGATCTGCGCGCTCACTTCGGCGACGACCGCTCCGCGGTAGCCGAGCTCGGACAGCAGGCGGAAGTAGGCCTTGAAGTCGGTCGAGCCTTCACCGGGCAGCAGGAAGCGCACGGCTTGCGGCGTGCCGGTGGCCTCCTTGACGTGGACGTAGCGGGTGAACGCGACGAGCGGACGCAGGCTGTCCTCGATCGAGAAGCCGGCCAGGGCAAAATGACTGTGGTCGTAGACGAGGGAGATCCGAGATCCGGCGGTTTCGCGCAGAAGCGCGAGCAAACGATCCGGAGTGTTCACCGCGTGGTTCACATGGGCCTTGATCGCGATGGAAAGTCCGGTGGCTTCGGCCGCCCGGTTCCATTCCCCGAGGCGATCGACCATGAGCGAACGTTGCGCCGGCCATTCGGCCGGTGTGCCCCCGAGCGTCGTCTGCAGGAGCGGAGGTTCGGCTCCATTCAGTTCCTGCGAGAATTCGGCGATCCGGTGGAAAGTGGCCAGCGTGTCGGCGTGGACCGCCGGAACTGCGGTCAGACTGTAGCTGCCGAGCAGGGCGCTGGCCGAAAGATGGTGGCGGGACAGGCTTTGCCGAACCTGCTTCCCCAACGCGACGGTGAGTAGTTGGGGTTCCGTGGGGAAGCCGGGGAGCAGGGCGAGCTCGACGTTGCGGTACCCAATCCGTGCGCAGGTGGCGATGGCCTCCTCCAGCGGCAGCGACTTCATTCCATACAGACTGAACCCGAGGCTCAGTCCACCCGCACCCGCGGCGCGAACCAGCCGCGGTTGAGCGGCGAGCAGTGCGGCGGCGGCGGCGGCGTGTTCGAGAAAACGGCGGCGGGTGTAGGGCATCGCGAACGGTTTTGCTCAGGCGGCGTTCTGCAGTCGCTTTCGTTCCGCATCGAGCAGGCTCATCCACGCGCCCATGTAGTGGCCGTGGTCGTGAAACGTCCGGCCGCTCACGAGATTGCGGTCGACGACGCAAGGCTCGTTCACGTAGATCCCGCCGCAGACCTCTATGTCGAACCGGCACTTTGCCACCGCAGCGATGCGGCGACCGCGGATGCAATCCGCGCGGGCGGGAATCTCGCAGCCGTGACAGACGCTCGCGATCGGCTTGTTGTGCTCGAAGAACCAGCGTGTCATGCGGATCAGATCCGGATCGTCCCGGATGTACTCGGGGGCCCGGCCGCCGCTGAAGAAGATGCCCAGGTAGTGCTCCGGGTTAACGTCCTTGAAGGCAATGTCTGCGTCAATGGTGTAACCCTCCCACTCCTTGGTGATGGTCCAGCCAGGCTTCACTTCGTGGAGTACCATCTGGTATTTTCGTTTCTCGGGGGCCGCGACCACGGGTTGGTAGCCACCCTCTTGCAATCGAAAAAAGGGGTAGAGGGTGTCGACCGTCTCGGAAGCGTCGCCTACAATAATGAGAACCTTGTTGTGCATAAAAAGAGAGGAGAAGCGGGGCGCAGGACCGGAAATAGCGTCCGTAATGGGTAGGCCGGCCAAACCGCGAACCAGCGGAAGAGAATGTACATGATTTGAACGGTCAAGAATTTTGTGATCGATCAGATAGTTTAAACGGATTGACACCGACCGTTTGCCTCTCATCCCAAGGATACGTCGTCGCAGGAACCCACTTCACCCTTGGTTCCCTTACTTCTTATGTCGTCTTCCCCCGTTTCTCCCAACCGTCCGTACCTCGTTCTCGTCGCTGCCTTTCTTGGGTGGATGTTCGATGGCATGGAGATGGGCATCTTCCCGCTGGTCGCCCGCCCCGCGCTGCTTGAAATGCAAGCAGCCACCGGGGTGGTCGACCCGGGGTACATCGGCCGCTGGATGGGGACGATCACGGCGCTCTTTCTCCTCGGCGCGGCTTGCGGCGGGTTCGTCTTTGGATGGCTGGGGGACCGCATTGGACGGGTACGCGCGATGAGCTTGGCGATCCTCTTCTACTCGCTCTTTACCGGCGCCGCCTACTTTGCCCAGACTCCCCAGCAGCTCGGTGCCTTGCGATTTATTGCCGCGCTGGGCATGGGCGGCGAGTGGTCGCTCGGGGTGGCGCTCGTCATGGAGGTCTGGCCGGAGAAACACCGACCCTGGCTGGCGGGCGTGATCGGTGCGGCGGCGAACGTGGGTTTCGCTCTGATCGGAGTGATGGGCATCTTCTTCCCGGTCACGCAGGATTCCTGGCGGTGGGTCATGCTGGTCGGAGCCGCGCCCGCCCTGCTGACCTTCGCCATCCGGCTCTTCGTCCCCGAATCCGAACGTTGGATACAAGCCACCGCGAGCGCGGGATCGAACCCCCTGCGCGAAATGCTCGCACCCGGGTTGCTGGTGAAAACCGCGCTGGCAACCGTCTTTGCCAGTGTCGCGCTCATCGGATCCTGGGGCTCCGTCCAATGGCTGCCTCTATGGGCGGACCAGATGGCCGGGCCAGGGGCTCCGGAGGCCAAGGCCTATACGCAGACCCTGACCGCCTTCGGCGCCATCGTCGGCTGCCTCGTCGGCTCGTGGCTGGGTGGGCGGATCGGCCGGCGACCGGCCTACTTTGGCCTTTGCCTCGCCTCGCTCTTCAGCTGCGCCTGGCTGTTCCGCACGATCGATGCTTATGGGGCGCTGTTCCTGCTCGCCAGCTTTGTGGTCGGCACCACCACGGCGGCCTTTTACGGGTGGCTTCCGCTCTACCTGCCCGAACTCTTTCCGACCCGGGTGCGTGCGACCGCCCAAGGGGTGGCTTTCAACACCGGGCGGATTTTTGCCGCCGCCGCGGCGGTGCAGATGGGTGCCCTCATGCGCGTCTTCGACGGCAGCTATGCCCAGGCCGGCGCGATCGTTACCTTGGTCTATCTGATCGGCATGGTGGTGATCTGGCTCGCGCCCGAAACCCGCGGACGGCCGCTGCCGGAGTGAGCCGACTGCACCGGTTGCACCCCCCATGAAAGACCCCGCTCCCTTCCGCGTGCGTCTGAGGCGGAGTGAAGCGATCGCCTGGGTGCTGGCGAAAAATGGGACGATCGCGGACGGAGCGACGTTTCCGAGCAGCGCCCACAAAAATCCGACCCTCACCCTCATGGCCTTGGACTGGAGGGCCTGTGACCGCCCGAGGGAAGAACTGCGGAAAGGGAATCTATGAATCACGAGCGGGTAAAGTCATACGGCGTTCGCCAGACCCTGGGGGTGTGGGTGGCGCTGGCGGTCGGGGTCGGCTGCGCGCGGGCCAGCGTGGACGTCAGCCTGCTGCCGCCTCCGTTGCAGGGTCCGGTCGATTTCACGCGTGACGTCAGGCCCATCCTCGAAAAGTCCTGTTACTCCTGCCACGGTCCCGAGAAACAGAAAAGTGGATACCGTTTGGATGTCCGGGAGTCCGCCCTCGCCGGAGGCGAAGGCTCGGCGCCGAACGTGGTTCCGGGCAAGAGTGCGGACAGTCCCTTGATTCACTATGTGGGAGATCTGGTCGACGACATGCTGATGCCGAGCAAGGGCGATCGGCTGACGCCGGAGCAGATCGGCATGCTTCGGGCGTGGATCGATCAAGGTGCCCCTTGGCCGGACGACGGATCGACCGACCCGCTGACCGAGTCGTGGAAGCGCCATTGGTCCTTTCAGCCGATGGCCCGTCCCACGGTGCCGGTGGCGCCCGACGGACGCTCGTGGCAGCCGGTGGATGCGTTTATCGAAACCAAACTGGCCGAGAAGGGCCTGACGCTTTCGGCCGAAGCGGATCGTCGCTCACTGGTTCGCCGGGTCACCTTTGACCTGACCGGACTGCCACCGACTCCCGAGGAGGTGGCCGGTTTTGCGAACGACCCCTCGCCCAAGGCCTACGAGCGGATGGTGGAGCGACTGCTGGCCTCCCCCGACTACGGTGAGCGCTGGGGGCGCCACTGGCTGGACGTCGTGCGGTTTGCGGAGAGCGACGGCTTTGAGCGCAACAATTTGCGGCCCAATGCCTGGCCCTACCGCGACTACGTCATCCGCGCGTTCAACGAGGATCTGCCCTATTCGCGGTTCGTCCGCGAGCAAATCGCAGGGGATGCGCTGGGTGCCGACGCTGCGACCGGTTTCCTCGTCGGCGGAGCCTTCGACATGCTGCAGAGCTTTGAGCCGCCCGAGTTCAACGCGGTGCAACGGGCCGACGAGCTTCATGACATGGTGAATGCGGTGAGCAGCTCCTTCCTCGGGCTCACCGTGGCGTGTGCCCGCTGTCACGACCACAAGTTCGATCCGATTTCGCAACGCGACTACTATTCCCTCACCGCGATGCTGCAAGGGGTGGAGCACGGCGAACGATCCCTGCGCCCGGAAAGCGCCGCGGATCGGGAGCGCGAAGCCAGTGAGCCCCGGGCGAGGCTGGCGGAAATCGACGCGGTTTTCGCCCCGTATGCCTCGCGTCCGCGTTTGCGCCAGAGCCAGGCGATCGGGCTGGCGCCGGCAGATCCGGCCGGTCCCCTTGACCTGAGACCCTACACGGCGGGAACCGAGGCGGGCCAGGCGGACGACCGGGGCAATGAGGCGCGGCTTCCCACCTTGACCGAAGGGTGTCGCGTCTGGCCAACCACGGAACGGATGGCGGCGGCGACGCCGGTTTCTCCCTGGCAGTCGTTGCCGTCGGGCCGCCACCGGGTATGGCTCTCCTGGGGCGTCGCCTCCAGCCATGCGGCGCGAGCCGAGTATCTGCTCGATCGTGACGGGAATATGGATACGTCGAACGACCGGACGGTCATCGCGCACATCGACCAGACCGCATCTGCCTCCGGTCGAATGGCGGTTCCGGGTGAACTCCGGTGGAGTGGCTTTGTTACCGCCGGCGTGCACGATCTGACCGCGCAGAGCAGGCTCCTGCTGCGAAATGGGGTGCCGCAAGGGGCGTTGAGCGCGGACATTCTGGCGGTCGAAGCGATCTCCAGCGGGGAAATACCTCCGGAGACGACGATGCCGCACCTCCGGGCGCCGGTGAGTGTCAAAGCCAACCACGAGTCCTTTTCCCCGACGGAGGCGAAGTTCGTCCGTTTCACCGTCCTCGCCTCGAATTCGCCGGAGGCCTATCTGGACGAACTCGAAGTTTTCACGGCCGGCGAAGCTCCTCGGAATGTCGCCCTGGCGGAGAACGATGGCGTCGCGACGGCGCCGCTGGTGAACGGGCACAATGGAAATCCCTTCTACCTCAACGACGGACGCTTCAACGAACGCGCCTGTTGGAACAGCCCGGCGAACGTCCATGGGGCGGTCCAGATCGAATTTGCCCGGGTGGAGCGCATCGATCGCATCGTCTGGAGCCGGAACCGGAGCGATCGCCAGCCCAAGTTGGAGGACAACCTGGCGACGGAGTATCGCATCGAGCTCTCGGTGGACGGGACCGCCTGGACGACCGTGGCTTCGTCGCAGGACCGCCTTTCGCAGCCGTACCGCAAGCGGGTGCTCACACTATCCGCGCTAAGCGGGGTTCCGATCGGACGAGCGGCCGAAGTGACACGACTGGCGGACGAGCGTCGCGCCCGGGTGGAGAAACTCCGGGGAATCACCGACTACCCGCCGGTCTACGCCGGCAAGCTCCGCGAGCCCGGACCGAGCTTCCGCCTGCACCGCGGCAGTCCGCTGTCGCGCCGCGAGCAGGTGCCCCCGGCCACGCTCGCCCGCTTCGGTGCGAAGCTGGAGCTACCGGTGGATACGCCGGAGCGGCAACGGCGCCTGGCACTGGCGGACTGGTCGGTGGATCCCGAGCATCCCCTGACGGCCCGGGTCATGGTCAATCGGATCTGGCACTACCACCCCGCCTCGAGCGCGAGGCCGGAACCGATCCGAAGGCACAGGTGATGATTTTCTGTTCCGGTGCGATCAGCCACATCGATGCGTTCGACTACAAGCCGGAGCTGATCAAGCGACACGACCGGCCCATGCCGGGCGCGGGCG
>Ga0209181_10007153_pt1 | contig 15405 bp, 16 predicted proteins | sample MAT05_FD_187208 | JGI IMG/M metagenome (GOLD analysis project Ga0209181, IMG submission 187208) | Freshwater microbial communities from Lake Fryxell liftoff mats and glacier meltwater in Antarctica - MAT-05 (SPAdes) (version 2) | ecosystem: Environmental > Aquatic > Freshwater > Ice > Liftoff... | reverse complement strand
TTTATCTACATGCTCCACTGAATATAGGGCAATTGGGCAGCGATCGCCCGAACCTGAGTAGCTTGCGCCACTAACTGTCCACAGGCATCCCAGGTGCCAGACACCAGCATGGAACGAGCGCCTTCATTTAGGGTGATAGGGATAGAAAAATCGCCACAAACGACCTGACCGTTTTCCAAATCTAAAGTGATAGTCACTTGAGGATTTGCGGCGATCGCATTTTGCAATCTCTTCACCGCATCCGCTGTTGCCGTGACGCAAGGAATCCCCATTGCCAAGCAGTTGCCAAAAAAGATCTCGGCAAAGCTTTCGCCGACGATCGCTTTGATACCCCACTTGGCGATCGCTTGGGGCGCATGTTCCCGCGAAGAGCCACAGCCAAAGTTGCCGTTGACTACCAGCACTTCGGCTCCCTGGTACTGCGGCAAATCAAACGGATGTTCTCCATTTAGCTGAGCGCGATCGTCTGCAAAAACGTTCTGACCCAATCCATCAAAGGTGACACAGCGCAAAAAACGCGCCGGAATAATGCGATCGGTGTCAATATCATTCCCCGTCAGTGGAATTGCCTGTCCTGAAACCGCCTTCACTTGACTGACCATAAAAGCTTTGTCCTTAATCTTGCCTTATTCTCTCATTGAACCTGGTTAAAGTTCCCCAAATAAGGGATTTGAGAGACGAGTGCATAAATTCTATTCATAAAGATTGCATGACGTTCCAGATCAATCCGGGATTGCTTACGGTTTATGATTTATGTGATCTTAATTTCAGTCAGTTGCAAACTCGCTTATTCCGCTTAAATCAATTGTCGCTGACTGTAATCTTTGGGATTGCGGTTCCTTTACTTATTTTCACCGTGTTCGCGATCGCAATCAGCCATGCAATCGGCGGCATTGCCTGGGATGAACCGATTTTGTTGGCAATTCATGGAATTGTACAGCCTCGCCTAGATGGACTGGCAACGGTCTTAACTGAACTTGGCGTGTATTGGGGAGTGGTTCCAGCCGCAATAGTAGTTGCAGGGGCGTTACTGGCAACTCAACAATGGCGATCGCTCACCTATTTGCTGGTTACAGGCGCTGGCAGCAGTCTGCTCAATCGCCTCTTTAAAGTGGGACTACATCGGTTACGCCCGCACCTGTGGGAAACTGACTACTCTAGGACGGCTGGGTTTGCGTTTCCCAGTGGTCATGCGATGTCCAGTGCAACATTAGTGATGATTTTGGTGATTTTGAGTTGGAAAACCCGTTGGCGCTGGTGGATATTGACTATGGGCAGTGGGTTTGTCTTGGGGGTAAGCTGGTCGCGCCTGTATCTTGGCGTTCACTATCCTAGCGATATTGTGGCAGGCTGGATGTTGGCGATCGCGTGGGCATTTACCACCCAGTGGCTGATCGATAAACTCTATTCAATCAAAAGCGCTTCAGCCGATTCTAGCGGGATCGAGAAAACATAAACAGGACTTACGCAAATCAACCGAAATTTGCCCCCCAACCCCCAATTCTGGGGGAGCTAGAGATCAAAGTCCCCCAGAATTGGGGGATTTAGGGGGCGAATGCGTAAGTCCTAATAAAGAGGAAGCCAACTTGAAGCGTTCTCAACGTTTTCTCTATTTCCTATGGCAACTGCCCGACGAATAGGTTCTGTTAATCAAGCCTCAGTTTGAAGTGGGCGCGATCGTCATGTCTAAGGTTTCCACTAAAAAAGCCCAGCGATCGCTGGCTTCCTCAATAACTTTGGTAGTAGGTTTTCCGGCTCCATGCCCAGCTTTAGTTTCAATCCGAATCAGCACGGGCGCAGTCCCTTTGTGAGCAGCTTGCAGGGCAGCGGCAAACTTGAAGCTATGGGCAGGCACTACGCGATCGTCATGGTCGGCAGTCGTGATCAGCGTTGCCGGATAGGCAGTGCCCGGTTGGAGATTGTGCAGCGGCGAGTAGGCATGGAGGGCTTTGAACTCCTCTGGATTATCGGGAGAGCCATATTCCGAAATCCACGCCCAGCCAATGGTGAACTTGTGAAAGCGCAGCATATCCAGTACACCCACAGCAGGGAGCGCCGCCCCAAATAGCTCTGGGCGCTGGGTCATGCAGGCACCCACCAGCAGACCGCCATTGCTGCCACCCCCGATCGCCAGCTTGGGAGAACTCGTATACTTATTCGCAATCAGCCACTCTGCCGCCGCAATGAAATCATCAAACACCGTTTGCTTTTTCAGCTTCATGCCTGCTTGGTGCCAGTCTTCGCCATATTCACCGCCGCCGCGCAAATTGGGCACCGCATACACTCCCCCCAGTTCCATCCACGTCAACAGACTAACAGAGAAGCTCGGCGTGAGGGATACCCCAAAGCCGCCGTAGCCATACAAATAGGTGGGATTATTGCCATCTAGCTTCAGCCCTTTTTTGTGGACAATAAACATGGGCACCGGAGTGCCATCCTTGCTGGGATAGAACACCTGGCGAATTTCGTAGTCCTGAGGCTTGAAGTCCACGGTGGGCTGGCGAAACGGAGTGCTTTCACCGGTGATCAGGTTGTAGCGATAGATGGTGGGCGGCGTGGTGAAACTGGTAAAGCTATAGAAGGTTTCGGTGTCGTAGCGTTTGCCACCAAAGCCGCCAGCAGAGCCGATTCCTGGCAATTCCACCTCGCGCACCCTCTGACCCTGCAAATCGTAGAGCCGGATTTGACTGCGGGCATCTTTCAGGTAAGAGGCAACGAATTGATTGTTCAACAAGCCTACACCTTGGAGGGTTTCCGCCGATTCAAGAATAATTTCTTGCCACTGTTGTTTGGCAGGGTTGCCTAGGTCGATCGCAATTACCCGACCGCGTGGCGCGTTTAAATCTGTGCGAAACCAAAACGTGCTGCCGTCATTATCGACAAGGGAATATTCGGCTTCAAAGGTGTTGATCAGTTCCACCACGGGTGCATTGGGGACGGTCAGGTCTTTGTAAAATACTAAATTGCGCGGATCGGTGCCTAGCCATACGGAAATCAGCAAGTAGCGCCCATCCTCAGTCACGCCGCCGCTAAAGCCCCATTCTTTGTGATCGGGGCGATCGTAAATCAGCAGATCTTCTGACTGGGATGACCCTAAACGATGGTAGTACAGCTTTTGAAAGTAGTTCACAGCTTCCAGTTGGGTTTTGCTGTTGGGTTCGTCGTAGCGAGAGTAGAAAAAGCCTGTGTGGTCGTGGCTCCAGGACGCACCGGAAAATTTGACCCAGTTGATTTCATCGGGCAGGTCTTTTCCCGTTTCCACGTCGCGGACTTTCCAGGTTTGCCAGTCGGAGCCAGAGGTGGATAAGCCGTAGGCAAGCAGTTTGCCGTTTTCGCTGACGGATAGCCCCCCAAGCGCCACGGTGCCATCGGCGGAAAGGGTGTTGGGATCGAGCAGCACTGTTGGTTTGTCGGTCAGGGCTTTGAGCGTGTAGAGGACGCTTTGGTTTTGTAAGCCGTCGTTTTTGAAATAAAAGTAGCGTTGGGTAGAGCCGTTTTTTGCTTCATCTTCCCGGTCATCGCCCTGCTTGAAGGGAATGCCGTATTTTTCGTAGTTCCACAGTTTTGTTAGGCGAACTTTGAGGCGATCGCGCGCCGGAATCTCTGCCAAAAAGCCCATCGTCAGTTTATTTTGCGCTTCGATCCAATCGCGACTTTCGGCAGAGTCGGGGTTTTCGAGCCAGCGATACGGATCAGCGACCTGGGTGCCGTGGTAATCATCAACCTGGTTCACTTGGGCGCTGGTGGGATAGGCAAACGGCTGTGCGATCGTCATAGCTTGCAACATTGGAGGATATCCCCCACTATGCCAGATGAATGCCAGCAGCATCGCGATACCCATCAGAATAATTCGTTTTTTCATGGAGCGACGCAGTTTAGATTCCGGGTTCCAGATGTCGGGTTCCAGGTGAAGAAATCAGGCAGTAACAAGCGAATGGCGGATATTAGCCAACATCGACTAGCGCAGCGGTGAAGTGGGCCGCGATCGCGCTAATCGCCAAAATGATTGCTAACATTCCTACTGTAATCCACAGCAGCGGAATTCCACGCCAGGGACGAACTCGTGGTTTTCCCGATTGCAAAAAGGTGACATCAAAGTGTGCTAAGGCTGGAACAGCGCCGTTTTCTGGGTTCAATACTTCGGGAATAGCTAATTTAGGCAGGGGAGTCTGTCCTACTTGGTCAATGGCAGCCTGATGAGTAGGTTTGTAGGCGGCGATCGCGCCCGTTTCAGTCACTGCCACCCAATAATTGAGGGCATCTTGATTCAAATGTTCACTCGCCCAAGCATCGTTTAAGTGCTGGTGCAGCCGTTTTCCTAAACGGTTTACCTGGTTATAATTCACAATCTCTGGAGCAGTCTCTGGAGCGGTTGTGAAGGTTGTAGGTAGAGAGCTAGCGCTGTTGCTACGACGATGCAAAGCACAGAGCGCGATCGCTTGGGTCGTGCCCAAAATTCCTGCCCCCAACACATTGACATCTAACGGAAAATTGACCTTTAAAAACACCAGTCCGGCACCAAAAGCAATGAACAGCGCCGAAAAAATCACCGCGATCGACGGAACCCATATCCACCAGCGGCTTGAGCGAGTATATTGCCGCAGCAGTAGCCATTGCGCGACTCCCAACCAAATTGAGCAAACCGCCGCCAACAAGGTGCGAATCAGCCCCGCTAACACTACCATGGTCTGTGGAGATACTTTTTCGGCAAGGGCAATCACCTCTGGCAAAATCATCGCCTGCCCGATCCAAACCCACCAAGCTTCTAGAGTGGTTGTCAGTAAGACATACCCGGTTGCCCCAGCTAAAATCCACAGCCAGTCGGGTAGATAACGCCGCAGCACTAACCACTGCATTGCGCTCACCACTAGCCCTGAAACCAAGCCAGTGACCAACGCCGACAGCAATCCTTTGCCTTCTAAATAATTGCCCAAGGCTGGATAGTTGCCCAAGGTTGGATCTTGCACCGATCGCAAGATAAACCCAATTAAAAACCAGCCTACCCCGGTTGCCAGCACAAATAATCCCGTAAATTGAATGCGCTCAAAGGGGGGAATGAGCAATTGCTGAGGGCTGGTTTGCGGGATAGAAGACATGGCGGGGGAAAGAATGGAGGGCGATCGCAGAGGACATGGTTGACAACAGCAGCGTTGAAGACAAAATGTACACCATTTGAAAAGCGGAATTGTTGCCGCGATCGCGTCTAAGTCAGTCGTTATCAGCTTTTCAGGTTTTTTAGAGATTTAGGTTTTTCTTTACATCTCACAATCAAAAGCTGAGGCAATCGAGATTTGATGCACAACCTGAAATTCGCCACCAGATGACAGTTGCCTACTAACCCCTACTAACTGTGCGCGACTGTGTTTAGTTAAACCCCAACAATTCTGCTATCCGCTTTTAGCAAGTCGGCGATCGCCTGCCCTTCTACAGGGGGATGAGAAGGCGGCTCTTGTCGGCGATCGGTAATTAGCCAATCCAACGAGGCAGCTTGGAGATCAATCGTGGCTCCTGATTTATCGACACAGTAGCGACCATAAACTAACTTATTCTCAAGCCGTACTCCTGATCCCAACCGAGAATAGTCAAAAATTACGCTGTCCTTGACGATCGCACCACTACAAATCCAGCAGTTTGGACCAATCATCGTCGGACCAATAATGGTTGCCCCATCTTCGATGTGGGTCATACCACCAATGTAAACCGGACCTTGAATGTTGACTTTATCTAAATTAACCGCCACGTTTAGCCCCGCATACACTCCCGGCGCAATTTCGCGCCCAGGAATTTGCACGTTCTTGACCTCGCCCGATAAAACCGCACGAATAGCGTGCCAATAATCCGGCACCTTACCAATATCAACCCATTCAAAATCCATAGGAATGGCGTAAAAAGGAGCGCCTATTTCTACTAGTTTGGGAAACAACTGACCGCCAATGTCAAACTCTGTTTCAGAGGGAATGTAGTCTAGTACTTCGGGTTCAAAAATATAAATTCCCGTGTTGATGTTGGTGCTGAGCGCGTCTTCAACCCTTGGCTTTTCCTGAAACGCTTTGATTTTGCCATCCTCATCCGTCACCACCACTCCATAGCTAGAGACCTCTTCAAGCGGAACAGTTTTGGTAATGATGGTGGCGATCGAGCCTTTTTCTTTATGCCATTTCACAGCGGCAGTCAGGTCTAGGTCAATCAGCGCATCCCCGCACAGCACCACAAAGGTATCGTCAAAGAAAGGCGAAAAATCTTGGATGCGGCGCATTCCTCCCGCCGAGCCAATGGCTTTTCCCTGCAATTCGCCATTTTGGTCAATGTAGCCTTCAAACGAGTAAGCAATTTGTACGCCAAACCGCTGTCCATCTCGAAAGTATCCTTCAATTTCATGGGCTAAATGGCTAACATTCACCATGATCTGGTCAAACCCATGCTGCCGCAGTAGTTCTAACAAAAACTCCATCACTGGTTTTTGCAAGATCGGAATCATGGGCTTAGGAATCGTGTAGGTAATCGGACGAACCCGTGTGCCTTTGCCCGCCGCCAAAATCATGGCTTTCATAGTACTCCTCTCAATCTTCAGCCTTTAGATTTTAACCGTCTAGTTACCATGCTTTATTAATGAAGCATGGTAAAACTTGAGATACCCTAGTTTCCACCTAAGCTAACTCATCCGCAGGGAGGATGTCAGCATTAGAGGCGAGTGGGCGAACTTTTAGGTCTTGATAAAATTCTTCTTGGGACAGTTCAACTTTGGATTGGGCAGAGAGCAACAGCAATGCCCAAAAAATGCCGACCCGATCGCGCCTGGGTGGATGCTGATCGTCAGACTGCTGATTGGCGGCGGGTTGAGCCTGTGCCCACAGGTCTAACAGCAGTTCAAAATCGAGCCAGCCTTGAGATGCCAGTGAGGTCGCGTGTTCGTCAAAGAACTGTTCTAGAGTTGCCGCCATTTCAGATAGGTTTTCTTGGTGGGCAAGCTGGGCGATCGCCCGCACCGCTTGCGATCGAGACTGAACGGCTGGACGTTGAAAGCGCTTCCGAGGAGTGGGATCTTCTAAGGCTTTGGCGATCGTGCGTAACTGCTCAATTAAATCGGTTAGCGTCACCCGTCGGCTTTGAGAAGGTTGGGCAACGGCACGACGACGAATGCGGCGCTCCAAATGAGGTGGCAATCCACTGCTGATATCCTCCAGCATCACTTCCTCTTCTGGGCTGCTCTCTTCATTTATTGGGTCGGCTTGGATCAGATTATCGGCTTTGAGCAACACCAGCATGGAGGCATACAAAAAAGCCTGTCCCGAAGAAGACAAACTCTTTTCGTAAGGCTCTTGCCCACTGATCACAGGGGGCAGTTGATTCAAAAAGCGATCAATCACCTCAATCACTTTCACATCCCAAGGGTCAATTTCCCCTTGTTCTGCCATATCGATCAACAAGGAGATCGCATCTTCTGCTAAAGAAACGGTCATGAATTACAGCGACCTATCGAAAAGAGATTCGCACAAACCAAGCAGCAGCCAGCAAAATGAAGCCAAACAGCACCAAAGGTACCCACAAACTCCACAAATTTAACGGAGTAATCAAATCAACAGCCGACATGGTTGAATCCTAGCGTATGAAAGCGCGATCGTATGATTGTGACAGGAATAGTTGATACGTCGGCAAGCTCAGTCACTTTAGTGCTGAGTAGAGACGAACTAGCGGCTTCAGCCGCCTACAGTTTCTGGTAGAATTGGATTGGTCAGCAACAGACTCAAAAAGCCGACGCACCTCCGTAAGTGCCTACCTGTGGACTATAGGAAAGTAACGCCCTATGCAGCGATTCCGCCCAATCGGGCAACCGGAATCAGGCGGGGAACCGTACATCTAAGGCAATGCCTGAAAAGCGGATATTAGGTGATCAATTGCATTTGCAGTTGTTCAATTGAGAATCTCAGTCACTTTAGTGCTGAGAGTGTCAATAACTGACTAACTCAGCTTCAGTGGTTTGAGCATCAGACTGAGCCGCTGGCAAGAGACGCTGTTGCTCAATCTCGGCTTTATAGTGCTCCACATCTTTTTCTAGCGCTTGAATCCGGTCTTCCCGAACACGGATGTCTTTATCCACTTCAACCATACGTTGCAGCCGAGTCCATACGCTAAACACCCATGCCAGCACTGCCCCAACTCCCATTGCCAAAATCAACTCAATCGACAAAGGTGCCTGAAACTGAATATCTTTAACGATGTGAATCGGCACAAGTTCAGTATTTTCGATCCCAAATAGAACCAACGCCAGACAAATCACGAAAATAACGACAAAATTAACCTGTTTCATAAGTCTTGATGTTCAAATTCACTCAACCATTCTGATAAAAGTTTTACCAGAGACAGGCAACAAATAGCTGAGAGTGATCAATTCTTTAAAGGCGAAGGACGAGGGGAGAGTTTTGAGTTTTGAGTTAGTTGCGTGCGTACTATTCCCTATTCCCTATTCTTCCTTCTCTTGCCATGGCAGCGCCGACTGTTCATGAATGGCATCTAAAGTACCTTTGATGGTGCCGGCGATCGGGACGGCGACGACAATTCCTAGGAAACCCGCAATTTGTAGCCCGATAAGCAGAGCGATAAAAATCCAAATGGGATTCAGCCCTGTAAAGTCGCCCATGAGTTTTGGGGCGAGAATATTATCTCGAACTTGCTGCAAAATTGTGGTCGCGATCGCCACCTGCACCATCAGCCAGGGATTTTGCAGTAATAACAACAGCAGCACTAGTCCAATTCCTAACGCAGGACCCACCAGAGGAATGATTTCAGACAGCCCAATTAGTACGACAAACAGCAAGGCGAATGGCACTTGTAAGGCAAGAAAAATCGGCAGCAGCGCTATCATCATGAACACTGACAGCAAAATTTGACTAATAAAAAAGTTATGAAAGTTATTCTGTAGCAAGTTGCCGATCGCCGCCCCATATTGCTGCGGCAAACGATTAATTGCGCCTCGCCAAAGACGATTGCCATCCAATAACATATAGAACGCCAAAACCAGGACGAAAGTGCTGCTCAGCGCCAAATTCAACGTTCCTAATGCCAATCCCACTGCCTGTTGCGCCAATGGATTTAACTGGCTTTGAATTTGATCGTTAATCCGCTGACTAAATCCTTGTAAATCCAACGGGAGACTGCGTTCTTTTGCCATAAGATCTAGTGCCTGTACGTTTTTGGCACTCGCTTCCAGCCAATCTGGAATTCGCTTGAAAAGCTGGGTTATTTGATCCACGATCACGGGTAACAATGTCACGCCAGCGATCACTAGAACCGTGACCGTGATCAATAGAACAATCGTGACGGCTTGGCTGCGCGACAGGCGGGTTTTCTGAAATAGACGCACAGGATAATTCAGCAGAAATGCCAAGATGGCTGAAGCAACTAGGAGCGTAATCAGCCCTTCAAAGTAGCGAAATACTTGGGTGATGAGCCAAATATTTAAAGCCACAATAGGACCAGTCAAACCTAGAGTTAGAATGCGTTGCAGGTCAGGAAAACGTCGCATTGGAGCGCTGAGGTGAAAGGGCAGAAAGCTGGAGTAAGGCTAAGGAGAGGCTGGCTGAGTCGGCGGGTGAAGGATTTCGGATGTTTGGGGATATTTGAGAAACTTGCCCAACAGCACGAAAAGCAAGATGGCAACACTTCCTAAACCAAGCGGGTTGGGCATCCAGAAGGTGGTGTCTATCAAGTTTTCTTCGCCGGGGATCAAAGTCCAAATGAGCTTTTTCCCGCCCTTGAGCGATCGCGGCTTTAGGGTTTCAGGCTTGGCACTGCTGCGAGATCCCCAGGGTGTGTCTAGCTTGAATTCGAGATTGATCAAAGAAGTGGGACTGACTAACACCTCCCCGTTGGCAGACCGGACACCCAGCGATCGCAAATCAATGTCGTACCGTAACCGATTGCGCTCTACTAAGATAAAGTTGCTGCGTTGAATGGCTAAATGTCCTGATACCGCAGGAAGACCGCTATCCGTTTCTACTAGCGTAGACTGACCCAGACTCTTGTAGAACTGATTAAATTTTTTTTCCAGGTCAGCGCTACTGGTAAAGGGAATAGCTGCCACAAGCCCGTCTGGGTCACGCTGTAGTCTTCCTCCTAGCTTTTTCGTAGTTTGTTCAATGGCTTCAATCCAGCGTTGCTGCATTTCACTGTTGAAAGTTTTCAGCCGTTCACTGAGTTGAATATGCTGCACAAATTCTCCCTGGTTGGGGCTACGGTAGTGAATTGCTAAATCGTAATCAATGCAGCCAGACAGGGAGATGGCAAGGAAAAATAATAAGCAGCTAGTCCGCAGGGTTGCCCAAAAAACCGAGAAAAAGTTTAACCATTCCTTTATTTGCACGAGCAGTTCTCCTGTTGCTGATTGATGCGGTGCGATCGCCGAAGTCGGCGTTTCCCTGAACCAAAAAAGTTAAATGCTTAGGCGTTCCATCCCATCCACAACACACCTCCTAATATGATTAAAACGGCTATCAGCGCGACCCAAACAAATTGGTTATCTTTTGTATCAACTTGGCTGCTGTCCACCGGCTCAAAAATGGGTTTAGACTGCAATGGGTTTGCCGAAATTTTTGTCGTGCCGTTGGCGACACGATTGCGCGTTTCGCCGTCCGACAAACCAGTTAGATCTGGAATTTGCGTCAGCCATTCCGGGCGAGATTTTAGCTTAGGTGCTTCCAAAATATAAAGAACGCGTTTGGCTTCCTTGCGAATTTTTAAATCGGGATGATGCGTTAGCTTTTTGCATAGAGCGATCGCGTCACTCATTTGCCCTTTCGCCTGATAGGCAGTCACTAACCACATCTGCACCTCGCCGCCCAAAATGGAATTTGGATTTACCAGCGCTAAGGTCTGCTCAAAACCTGCTGCTGCCTCGCGGTAGTTTCCTCGGTCAAAGGCACTTTGTGCCGCTTGCAAAATTTGTTCTGCATCAGAGCTATCTAAATCTGCTGTCATCGCAATTTACAAATAGATTGTTTTTCAGAAAGAATCTCTCCATTTTACTGAGACGTTTTACTTGTGAACAGCAGTTTTTCAGGTGCCCACTCTTGCCATTAACGTGACTTCCCATACCAGCCGGGGTTGAACATTCCGCCGTAAGTAAGTACGAGCTTTCTCTAAATGTTGGAGTGGAGATGAAGCAGATTGAGTCGTAATCTGCATTTTACGGGTGATCTGATGCCACCAAATCTGCTGCAAGTAATCAATTAGCCATAGTTGCGCTTCAGATTCCAGCGTTTGGGAAATTTGACGGGCAAGGCTGAGGGCTTCGCGATGGGAGCCAATGGGTTGATGCAAACTCTGTAATAAATCATCGGGAAGCTCTTGAAGCTTTTGCCAGTGGGCGATCGCTGCTCCTGGGCTACCCTGGGCTAACTGCAAAATTTCAGACTGCTGCAAAATTTCCGCTTGATTAGTTCGTTGCAGCACTTGCAGCATGTCATCCGAGGCGAGGCGAAAAAACGGAATCTTTTGACAGCGAGAGATTAAGGTGGGCAACAAAGATTCTGTTCCCGGCGCAATCAGAATCAAGGTGGCTTGTCCTGGCTCTTCCAGCGTTTTTAATAAGGCATTCGCAGGGGCTTCTGCCATAGTTTCGGCTTGCTCAATTACCACGATTGAGCGCTCTGCTTCGAGGGGCGATCGCGCTAAAAAGCGGGCGATTCCTCGGATTTGCTCCAGTCGAATCAGCGGCGCTGTTTTGCGCTTCAATCCGGCGGCTTCTGCCTCCGCTGGCGAAAACAACTTTCCTTGGTGGGTGTAGGTCGGCTCCACCCACAGCAAATCAGGGTGATTGCGCTGCTGAATGCGATTGTGGAGGATGGCTTTCTGCCCTGAAGATTTGGCTTGACTAAACACCAACTCAATAAAACACTCCGCCGCCAACCGCCGCCCAATTCCAGCCGAGCCAGCAAATAGATATGCTGGGGCAATTCGCTGCTTAGCCACTGCTTGAGTCAGAAGTTGTATGGCTTGGGATTGTCCAATCAGGGGAGAGAAGGGAGACATGGCGAATGGCGAATGGCGAATTACGAATGGCGAATTACGAATGGCGAGGGACGAATTGTAGAGCTTTAAATTCCTTCACTTGTCACTCCCTACTTCCATACCATTCAGTTAATCGATCGCTCAAAATTGCTTGAATCTCTTGAAAGACTACTGCTTCAGGCTGAGTGGCGTTAATTCTAGCAATGCGGTGGGGATAGGCTTGGGCAAGAGCAGTAAAGCCCTTCTGGACGCGCTGATGAAAGATCAGATCAGCTTGTTCGATGCGATCGGCTTTGCCCCGTTGGTGGGTTCTAGCGAGTCCGGTTTTCACGTCCAGATCAAGCCATAAAGTGAGGTCGCTTTGCAAACCTTGGGTGGCAATCTGGTTGAGCTGCTCGATCAGGGTTGGGTCTAAGCCGCGTCCATAGCCTTGGTAAGCAATGGTGGAGTCCGTATAGCGATCGCACAAAATTAAGCTTTTCTCGGCAAGGTGGGGGCGCAAAAATCCTTCTACATGCTGAGCGCGATCGGCAGCATATAGCAATAGCTCTGCTCGATCCTGGATAGGTTCCTGGGTTGAATCTAGTAGCAATTGCCGTAGCCCCCGTCCTAAATCGGTGCCGCCAGGTTCACGAGTGACAACAATCTGCTGCACCCATCCGTTTGATTGCAGAAAGGTAAGCCAACCGCTTTCGATCAGCCACTGTCGCGATCGCTCCAATTGGGTGGTTTTGCCGCCGCCCTCAACGCCCTCAAATACAATGAATCGACCCACCATAGTTTTCGTATTATTTAGTCAGTTGAAGAAAATCATTTGAATCGCAATTAGTCTACCTGCCATTTCGCTCTAGTAGAATGAACGCTATCATGGCAGGGTCTAATTGTTGAAAGTTCAGGAATATATGTCTCGCTATACTGGCATATTTAAAATCTCGACCCCAGTAGCTGCCTTTCAACCATTGATGAAAGAGACGTTAGAAACTTGTCGGTGCAACGTCATTTATCAGACTGGTGATTATCTCATGGCGCGTGAGATTCCAGGTAATGCTGGGTTTCATCAACTCGTTACGGTAGAAGTGCTGGTTGATAAAACTGTAGTCGCCGATTGCGAAATTCATATGAGCATCGTGGTTAAAAATGAAGAGCTACCTCTTCATCTCGATAATCATTGCAAGCAGGTGTTTAGTCAAATTACTCAAGCAATTTCAGAAGCAAACCACTGGAAATTGATTGAAGCCGTTGCAGGCTAGTGGTCAATTGCTTTTAGCGCTATTCATCATCTTCTGGATCGCCCACCATATTTGGGCTGATCAAGGTAATATCCCATTCATCCGGCGGCACAGTCACCACCACATCTCGCTGAAGCGAATAGTAAATAGCTCGAACTTGAGGACCAAATACGACTTCATCTTCGTTTTTCAAATCTTGAGCTTGCAGTTTGCGCCCATTGATCAGTAACCCATTCGCACTCACTTTACCCTTAGCGTTTCCATCTACAATTCGGTAATAAAACCCTCCCTCTTCAGTAGGTAGCTGCACCAAGGTTGCATGACGACGGGAGACAAACTGAGACACTAACCGAATATCACACTTCGGATCTCGACCAATTGAATAAAGTGGCGCAGTGAGAACAAACTCGCGCCGTCCTTTGTCATCTTCAATAATCAGAAGATGATTTTGACGCGGTTCAGAAGGCATTGATGCTCGGAGCGACACAACGTTCTCTTAAAGAAACAGCAAAATCAAAAAAATGAACTGTTGGGAATTTTAGCTTTAAACAGGGTAAAAAGCTGGTAAGTACTCTTTCCTAGCACAGGTCAAGGCGATATTGTAAATATTTAAACTAGCTCATAAGCCCAATAGTTGAGAATTTTCACGACGGACTCAAAAAACCTGATACATAAAGATTTTGATCCTTAAGTAGGATTTTTATTCAACTCATATTGATTCAACCTAGCTTCACTTGCCTTGCCTTGACGCAGATTGTCGCTATCGGTATTTTCGTCGTCTGGGTGTCCCATCATATTGGGTCCAATCAACGTAATGTCATATTCGTCAGGTAATGCTGTGATGACTTCATCCCGTCTCAGCAAAAGGTAAGTCGCAGTCACATTTGGACCAAAGACTACTTCATCTTCATGCTCTAAAGTATGGGCGCGCAGCCTATGACCATTGATTAACAATCCATTGGAGCTTGAGCGACCTGCGGGAATGCCATCGACAATGCGATAGCAGTAGGTGCCATCGTCATTGCCTAGCTGCACCAAGGTTGCATGACGACGGGAAACAAACTGAGACACTAAGCGAATATCGCAGTCAGGATCACGACCAATCGAATGAAGCTCCCGATCTAGGGTAATCTCTGCACGACCCTTATCGTCTTGAATAATGAAGAGATGACTTTGGTAAGCAGCAGTAGGCATTTGAAGATGCAACTGAACAATAAAGAAAAACCTGATATAGCTGATGATTATACTTTGTCTGACTCGGAATCGCCCATCGGAAAATGCTGACCAATAGGGGAAGATACAGAGCTTAAGATACAAAGTTTTTGGTTAGGAATCTAAAGAAGTTTGGTTTTGAGGAGAAATCGTCCGATACAGCAGTAGCGAGTTAGCCACAACACTGACCGAGCTAAATGCCATCATGGCACCAGCGGCGGCAGGACTTAGCAAAACGCCGTAGCTAGGTAATAAAACTCCAGCAGCGAGGGGAATACCCACTAGGTTATAGGCAAATGCCCAAAAAAGGTTCTGACGAATCTTATTAAATGTGGCTCGACTGAGGTGGATGGCTTCCACCACGTCCAACAGGCGATCGCGCATCAGAATAATCCCAGCGGTTTCGGTGGCAACGTCGGTGCCAGAGTGCAAGGCAATGCCCACATCTGCTTGGGCTAGGGCTGGAGCATCGTTAATGCCATCGCCCACCATCGCTACGGTGTAGCCCTGCGCCTGAAGTTGGGCGATCGCGTCTGCCTTACCGTCGGGTCGAACGTTTGCCAGCGTATCAGCCAAAGAAATATTCAGCAGTTGGGCAACGGCGATCGCGGTATCAGCATTATCTCCAGTCAGCATTTTTACAGTGAGTCCCATTTGTTGCAGTTTCGCCACCGTTGCGATCGCCTCAGACCGCAGCACATCTGCGATGGCAATCAAGCCAACAATCGTTCCCCCTAAGGCAACATAGACCACGGTTTTACCCACAGCCGCCAGATTTTTTGCTTGAACTTGAACAGTTTCGGCGATCGTAATGTCGTTTTGCTTCAGCCAGTCCGCCGTTCCCAGCAATACCCGTTGCGGTTGCTGAGCCAAATCTTCAGAACATTGCACCGTCGCCGCTACCCCAAATCCGGGTACGGTGAGAAAATCCTCGGCGGGTAACAGGGCGATCGCTTGC
>Ga0209181_10007152_pt1 | contig 15406 bp, 16 predicted proteins | sample MAT05_FD_187208 | JGI IMG/M metagenome (GOLD analysis project Ga0209181, IMG submission 187208) | Freshwater microbial communities from Lake Fryxell liftoff mats and glacier meltwater in Antarctica - MAT-05 (SPAdes) (version 2) | ecosystem: Environmental > Aquatic > Freshwater > Ice > Liftoff... | reverse complement strand
ATGTGCCCGCCCCGAGCCCGAAGGTGCGCGGCGCACATTACATTGCGCCGGATGCAAAAACCCAGGCAGCCATGCTGCTGCGGCTTGCGCGTGGCGAGCGAACGTTATCGGAACTCGCCCGCACGCTTGGAACGTCCTGGCCCGCCGCCAAGCGTCTTGAGAATCCTGCCCACTGGCCATCGCTCAAGACTCTCGATAAAGCCGCTGCCGCACTGGGTAAGCGTCTGGTTCTTACGCTGGAATAGGCAGCCATCGGGTCATTCGACCGGCAGGGCGCATACACGGTAGAGATCGACGCGCATGAATTCCGCAGCGCCTGCTTTCACATGGGCAACATGTTCGTCGCGGTTTCCGACGGGCGGCTTGGCATTGGCATCTCCGCCCGTCCCGACGACTACGTGACCGCCGCTGTCCTGGGCAGGCTCGTGCAGTTCTATCGCGCCAAGCCGGGGGATTTGCCGTTCGAGCAAGCGACGGTATTCGAGTTCGTGGTCAACATGCATACCGCCAAGGCGCTCGGCCTCAAGATTCTGCAATCGATCCTGATCCAGGCGACCAGGGTGATCGAATGGACCGGCGCGTGTCTTTCAGCGACCACCCCGACTCGCGCGGCGCAAGACCTTGAGCGCCGCTATACTGGTCCGCGATCCAGTAACCCTCACTCTTCCATCGCCAGCAAACCGACATGATCAAAATCTATCACGCCCCCAACACCCGCTCGATCCGCATCATCTGGCTGTGCGAGGAACTGGCGCTGCCCTATGAAATCGTCACGGTCGACTTTTCGCCGGCCTATCGTTCCTCGCCGGAATATCGGCGCTTGAATCCGGTCGGCAAGGTGCCGGTGATGAGCGATGGCGATTTCACCATGTTCGAATCCGGCGCGATGGTCGAGTACCTGCTGGAGCGCTACGGCCGCGGGCGCTTGCGCCCCGCCGCCGGCACGCCGGAGAGCGGCCTGTATCTGCAGTGGAGCTGGTTTGCCGAGGCGACCTTCGCGCGCCCGCTGGGCGACATGGCGCAGCACTCGTTCGTCAAACCCGAAGCGCAGCGCCTGCCGGCAGTGGTCGAAGACGGGCGGGCGCGGGCGCTGCTGTGCATGGGCGCGGTCGAAGCGGCAGTGCCCGGCGGCCGTTACCTGGTTGCTGACACCTTTACGGCGGCCGACATCATGATGGGCTACCCCTTGTTTCTGGCCAAGCGTTTCGACATGCTGTCAGCGGCTACCCATCCCAACCTCTGTGCCTACAATGCCCGGCTGGAACAGCATCCGGGTTTCGCGAAAGCGAAGCAGTAGCAACGCCGCCGGCGGCCCACGCCGTTTTCCTCAACGTACTTCCAGGAGATCGACATGAGAAGTGTTTCCCCCCAAGCGGCATCGAACCGCCTGCGTGAAGTCGGCAAAGAGAGCAACGACAGCGCGGAATGGCGCATGCGCCAGGACCTGGCGGCCGCGCACCGGCTGGCCAACATGCACGGCCTGAGCGAGGGCATATTCAATCACCTCACTTGCGCGGTACCGGGCAAAGACGATCGTTACCTGCAGATTCCGTTCGGCCTGCACTGGTCGGAAATCACCGCCAGCTGCTTTCTCGAGGTGAGCTACGAGGGCAAGGTCCTGAGCGGTGAGGGTGAAGCGGAGCGCTCCGGCTTCTGCATCCATGCGCCGATCCACAAGCTGAACCCCGAGGCGGTCTGCGTCATGCACACCCACATGCCGTTCGCCTCGGCGCTGGCGCGCCTGGAAGACCCGACCATCAAGCCGATCGGCCAGACTGAGTGCATCCTCATGAAGGAAGTGGTCTACGACATGCACTACAGCGGGCCGGCATTCGACCCCGCCGAGGGCGAGCGGCTGGCCGGAATTCTGGGCAAGAAGAAGGTGATGATCATGGCCAACCACGGGGCACTCACCGCCGGCCGTTCGGTTGCCGAGGCCTACGAAAAGCTTTACTACCTGGAGCGGGTGGCCCAAGTGCAGATCTATGCCATGTGGACCGGCCAGAAGCTGCACCACCTGCCCGAGCCTGTCGTCGAGAAAACCATGAACATGACCGGCGGCCCGATGTACGGCGGCAAGCCGAACTGGGATCACCACTTCGCCGCGTTGAAGCGCATGCTGGATCGGCGCGAGCCGGATTACCGCGACTAGGCTTGTGGCGGCACTCCCGCCAGTGTCGTCGGCAAGCGCAACTACAGGCAAGCGCAGCGGCTTGCCTGTAGTTCAGCCCGCCGGGTTCGGGGCCGCTTAGGCGCCCCCGGGGACCACACGCTTAAGCGACGAAAAGTCATTCGCGCCCTGGCCACCGGCGCGCTCGCGATGCCTGTTGCGACGTTCACTGAGCAGACCGGGAAAACCGCCGTGGTCGGTGCGCTGCATCCTGGCGCCCAACTCGCCGCTGCGCGAGGCGGTCACCGCACTGGCGCGGCCGGCTGAAGGCATTGTTCCTGAGACTGCCGATTCCACTTTCGCAGGCAGCCGTCGCGCCACCGGCCGACGCGACCGACGAACCGGCGCATCGCCAGGCATCCCGCTAAGTGCGGGCGCTGCTGCTGGCGCGCATCGACGAGGTACGGCCCCTGCTGTATCCCAGGTGCGGTGGCGCGATGCGGATCATCGCCTTCATCACCGAGGGGCCGGTGATCCGGAGAATTACCGGTCACCTGGGCGAACCGACGCAACGACTTCGTCTGCGGCCGGCGCCGGATTACTCCAAAAATGGCATTGAAATTCCTCTCCTCGGCGCGCACGAAGCGCCGCACGACTGCGCGAAAGGCTTCGTGTGCTTCAGTCAGGAACGGATGCAAAGAAAATCCCGCAACTTGTTATGCCTTGGCCACACCACGATGCGCCAGCGGTCGAATGCTTGCTGCGAGTTTGGGTTCGAGTTCACGCTTTGCCACACGCAACTCGTAACTGCATTGCAAATTGATCCAGAACTCGGTGCTCATATTACTTCGCGTGCTTGCGGCGTAGCGCAATCCGTCTACCTCATTGCCGGCGAGGTGCTCGGGTTTCCCCACGCTGTCGTTGGCCAATGCGGGGCTGCGTCCACCACTGATACGGCGCAACACGCCATTGAACCCACGAGGCGCATTGGAAGCACAAAAGCGCCTACGCGTGACAGCTTGCCGTTGAAGCGCAGCACGTCGTGCGCGAGGTCATCCAGCCCGATGCGATGGGTTTGCGGGCCGGGGAACGGCGTGCAGGTGGCGCCGCAGCGGCTTAAGGCCGCCCGCCGTTTGTGGCGAGACGCCGATCGCGATGGCGAAGCGCGCCTGGGAAATGCCGAGTTCATCGAGCGCTTCGCGCAGAAATTCGCCGGAGTGGATCGGGGGTAGTCCGTTCCTGGGCATGTTGCTCTTCATTCAGTGATGGTCCACGATCTCGACATCGAATGCGTCGCCGGCTTCGAACCTGAAACACGCGCGCCGTTGATCGTTGATGCGCATGCTCCATTGGCCGGCGCGGCCGCCTTTCAGCGCTTCCAGCCGTTTTGAAAGAGGAACGCGCGAGTCTTCGATTCGAACTGCTGCGTTCAGTTGCGTCAGGTGCATGATTGCCTGCAAGTGAATCGCAGGCGGAGAGATTGTTTACATTGCGGCAGGCACGCGGGGCGGCTTGATCTGGATCAAGCGCGAAGCCTGGCGGCGATGTTCTACTCAATCTCGGCGTATTGTGCAATCTGCACAGCGTCAATGTGCTGGAATCTGCATAAATGACTACCGGAGCAGGTCGAGGTGGAATTCAAGGACTACTACCAAGTGCTCGGCGTGGCAAAGACCGCCACTGCGGACGAGATCAAGAAGGCGTTCCGCAAGCTTGCGCGCAAGTACCATCCGGATGTCAGCAAGGAAGCCGACGCCGAAAAGCAGATGAAGGAAATCAACGAGGCCAACGAGGTCTTGTCCGACCCCGAAAAACGCGCTGCGTACGACCAGTTGGGCAGCCGCTACCGCGCCGGGCAGGAATTTCAGCCACCGCCGGATTGGGATCAGGGCTTTGAGTTCTCCGGTGCGGACAATGGCGACGCCAGCGATTTCTTTGCCAGCCTGTTCGGGCGGGGTGGCCGTGCGGGCCAGGGTGAGCGTGCCGGCCGCCATGGGCACGACGGCACCTACCAAAGGCGGGGGGAAGATCATCACGCCAAGATTGTGATTGACGTGGCAGACGCTTTTCACGGATCTGCGCAAACCATTGCACTGCGCGCCGCCAGGCTCAATGAATCAGGCCATGTCGTCACCGATGAAAGAGCCCTCAAGGTGCAGATTCCCAAAGGGGTAAAGGAAGGCCAGCACATTCGTCTGGCGGGGCAAGGCACGCCGGGCATGGGTGGGGCGCCGGCCGGTGACCTGTATCTGGAAATCCACTTCAAGCCTGACTCGCGCTATCTTGTGGATGGGCGGGATGTCTACCAGACCGTGCGCGTCACGCCGTGGGAAGGCGCTCTGGGGGCATCCATCGAGACGCCGACGCCATCGGGGCCGGTGCAGGTGAAGGTGCCGGCGGGCTCCCAAACCGGGCGCAAGCTGCGCTTGAAGGAGCGCGGCATTCCGGGCCAGCCGCCGGGCGATCTGTACATTGTGCTGGAGGTGGTATTGCCGCCGGCAGATAGCGACAAGGCACGTAAACTGTACGAAGCCATGGCTGAGGAGATGGCGTTCAATCCGCGCGAGCAAGCAGGGGCTGCGACATGACACAAGACGACATTCTTACCGGCGTGCTAATCGATGAAGCCACGCTGACGCTCGAAGAGTTGGCGCGCGCATGCGCGGTGGAGCCAGGCTGGGTCATGGAAAGGGTTGCTGCCGGCTTTGTGCTGGGCCCGGCGGGCAGGTCGATCTCGCTTGCAGGCAGTTGGCGCTTCACCAGTGTCGAAATCGTGCGCACCCGGCGGCTGGCAGCTGTCGAGCGGGATTTTGATGCCAACCCGGAACTGGCTGCACTGGTTGCAGACTTGATCGAGGAAGTGGATCGGCTCAAGCGCACCATCCGCAACGCCGGCCTTTCGCTTGCGTGACAAAAGCGGGGCTCAGTGCGGGCGAGGCTGCCCGACGCCTGTCTGCAGAGGGCCCGAACCTGCTGCCCGGCAGCGCGCCCAAATCGGCTTTCGCCATCGTGCGCGATGTTGTCACCGAGCCGATGTTCCTGATGTTGCTGGCCGCCGGCGGCATTTACCTTGCACTGGGCGACCGCGCCGAAGCGCTGTTCCTGCTTGGTTTCGTGTTTGTGGTGATCGGCATCACCTTGGCGCAGGAGCGCAAGACCCAGCGCGCCCTCGAATCACTGCGGGATCTTTCGGCGCCGCGCGCGCTGGTGATTCGTGACGGCCGGGAGCTGCGCATCGCGGGCCGCGATGTGGTGCGCGGTGATCTGCTGGTGCTGCATGAAGGGGACCGGGTAGCTGCTGATGCGCGGCTGCTCGAAGGGCAGCTTGAAGTCGACGAGTCGCTGCTCACCGGTGAAGCCGTGCCGGTGGTCAAGCTGGCGGCGGACGGTAAAGCGCAAGGCCCCGCCGCAACGGTTGAAGCACCCAGGGGCACGAGCCCGGCGGCGTTGTTCGCCAGTACCGTGGTCACTCGGGGTGTCGGCTTGGCCGAGGTGCGCGGGATTGGTGTTGCAACAGCGGTGGGAAGGATTGGCGCAGATTTGGCCGCCACCATCGAGCCACCCTCCGGCTTGCAGCGTGCTTCAGCTACGCTTGTGAGAAAGTTGGGTTTGGCGGCGTTGTTGCTGGCGAGCGCGCAGGTGATGCTGGGCTGGTGGTGGAACGGGCGGCCGCTGCTGGAAAGCCTGCTCTCGGGGATCGCGCTGGCGATGGCGATTTTGCCGGAAGAGATTCCGCTCATCCTGACGGTGTTTCTCGCGCTCGGCGCGTGGCGGCTTTCAAGGCAGCAGGTGCTGGCGCGCCGGGTTACAGCGGTCGAGGCCTTGGGCGCGATTACGGTGCTGGCGGTGGACAAGACCGGTACGCTCACCCTCAATCGCATGGCCGTGATGGAGCTGGCATGTGCCGCTGCGCGATTCTCTCCCGCTGGCGCCGAGAGTCTGCCGGAGGCGTTTCATCCGCTGGTGGAATTTGCGATGCTGGCCACGCCGGGCGACCCGTACGACCCGATGGAAAAAGCGATCCAGCAGTTCGGCGGGCAGTGGCTGGCCGGTACCGAGCATGTGCATGACGGCCGCTTGCCCGAATTCGAGTATCCGTTGTCGGGAGACATTCTGGCGATGACGCGCGTATTCGCTGCGGCTGATGCGGCGAAGTATCTGCTCGCCACCAAGGGGGCACCGGAGGCGGTGGCAGACCTGTGCCATTTCGATCATGTGCAACGCGAAGCGATTCGGGCAGAAGTCGAAGCGATGGCAACGCGTGGCCTGCGGGTATTGGGAGTGGCGCGTGGTCGATGGGCCGGTACAACTTCCGGCACCGCTGCCAACCCGGTATGGCCGAAGAGCCAGCATGACTTTGAATTCGAATTTCTGGGCCTGGTCGGAATGGCAGACCCGCCGCGTCCGGAAGTGCCGGCGGCATTGGCGCAATGCCGGCGCGCCGGTGTGCGCGTGATCATGATGACCGGCGATCACCCTGCAACGGCGCTCGCGATCGCGCGCCAGGTTGGTTTGTCCGAGCGCCCGGCGGTGATCACCGGCGCCGAGATTGCGCAGCTTGGCGATGCCGAACTGCGCGAGCGCTTGCGCCATGTCGACTTGTGCGTCCGGCTGCAACCGGCGCACAAGCTGCGGCTGGTCCAGGTGCTGCGTGCTGCCGGCGAAGTGGTGGCAATGACAGGCGATGGCGTCAACGATGCGCCCGCGCTCAAGGCGGCGGACGTCGGCATTGCCATGGGTGAACGCGGTACCGACGTGGCGCGCGAGGCTGCGGCGCTGGTATTGCTCGACGACAGTTTTTCGCGCATCGTGGCCGCCATTCGCCACGGCCGGCAGATTGACGACAACATCCGCAAGGCCACGCGCTTTGTATTTGCGGTGCACATGCCGGTGATTGCGCTGGCGCTGGTGCCGGGGCTGCTGCACTGGCCGGCGCTGTTGTTGCCGGTACACATCGTATTGCTGGAACTGTTGATCGATCCGGCATGCTCGATTGTGTTCGAGGCCGAGCCGGAAAGTGAAGGTTTGATGGATCGCCCGCCGCGTCCGCTGGCGGATTCGCCGTTTGCCTTTGCACAGTTGGGCTTCGGCATGCTGCAAGGGGTGGGCATGGCCGCAGTCCTGCTGGCTGGTTATGCCTGGCTGGTCGCGCACGGTGAAGCGCCGGCACAGGGCCGTGCGGTGGTGTTCGCCAGCCTGGTTCTGGGCGTGGTGCTGCTGATTCTGGCCAACCGCGATATGGCGCGCCCGGCGCTGCTGGATATTACCGGTCCCAACCCCTGGCTCAAACGCATGGTCGTTGTTGTGGCGCTGCTGCTGGCCGTAGTGCTCGGGCTGCCCTGGCTGCGGCAGTTGATGGGCCTCGCCCTGCCCGATGCGAGCGGCCTGATTGTGGGGGCAGGCATGTTGGCAATCTGCGTCCTCTGGCTTAAGACAGTGCGCCGCGCCGCGTGGCTTCTGCGCCCTGGAACCGATGCCCCGACAAAAGCTGCAGCCAATGAGTTCTGACCACCTCCACAGCGACGACGACCACGACCCCCACCACAGCCACGTCCAGGCCAATTTCAACCCAGCCTTTGGTATCGGCATTGTCCTCAATATCGTGTTTGTGGCGATAGAGCCGTTTTACGGATGGCAGATCAATTCGCTCGCGCTGCTGGCAAATGCCGGGCATAACCTGAGCGATGAGCCTGGCGATGGCGCTCATCATCGTGCTCGCCACCGCGCGAGCGCGCCAGCGGTCACCTGACGGGAATTGCGCCGCCTCCTCGACTACGGCATCCCCGCCCACGGCTTCGCCTGCGCCCGCTGCGCAGGGTGCGGGCACGATTTCCTCATGGCCTGCTCCTGCAAGTGTCGCCGCGTCTGCACGCCCTGCACCACCGGCCGCATGATGGAGACCGCCGCGCATCTGGCCGACCATGTCATCCCGCGCCTGCCGGTGCGCCGGTGGGTGCTCGCGGTGCACCGCAGCCATCACCACACCGAGATCGCAATCCCGCCTGCAGTTCATTTGATTTTCATCAACGTTTCTTCGCATTTCAGGCGCATGCTGTGTTCGATGAGTTGACTGGCGAAGAACGATTGCGCGCAAATCCACTCGGGCGCATGTCAAGTGCGGCAACACAGGGCAATTGTCGAAGGTCTTTATGGAAGGGTTTGCATCATGACGAGGTTGGGATTGACTATTTTTGTCGTTGGCGCTTCTTTGGCGATCGCACCTGGCGCGGGCACTGCCCAGTTCCTCGGGAATTTCGACGCAATCAACAGCACCGGCAAGGTCGCGCGCGGTTTCGAGATCGAACTCGAAGGCCTTGGCCCCGCCGACATCAGCGATACCTTCGGCGGCGCCAATCGCGGCTTTCCCACAAGCGTGGAGCGCTATGGCGCTCCTGTCATTGCGCCGTCGGCTCTTGGCGTAACCGTGACTTATCAGGCGACCTACGACAGCCTTTCCGGAAACTGGCTGGCACCTGGCGGCACCCCCTTTGCTGGCGTGCTCAGCGTGGGCACGCCGTCGGCATTGACGTTTCAGACGCCGGGAGACAATTGCTGGAGCGGGGGAGGGATCAACTACGGGGCTGGCACGCCGTGTGATCATTTTGGTGTTGGTGTGCGCAAGAACCCCACCAAGACGACCTATAGCTGGCTGACCGAGACACCTGGTTCGCCTGGCACAACGACGAAAGTATTGCTCAATCTCCCCGCGCCGAGTTGGGCGGTGATCCAGCAACCGCCACCGGCCCCCAACTTGCCGCCCGCACCGCCCATAGTCAGGGCGGTGATCGAAGCTCCGCCGTTACCTGAAGTGGCCGACCCGCCGTTCGGGACTGCGGTTTGGGTAAAAGTCTTCACCACCGAACTGGAGAACCCCGAGGGTCTGGAAGGCCTCATGCACGGGAATTTGAACGCAAAGGGCATCGTGCTCGAAAAGCGGGCAAATGGAACCGAAATGGAATGGCAACTGCTGCAGAAAGATCCCGGAAATCCCAATGCCGGCATTCTTGACCTTGGCGGGCAGGTCCTCGATCCCTTGGCAAAAGCGGTGGTGCGTCGCTTCGAATTCTATGAATACACCGGCTTTTATAAACCGGCGGATCACGAAGCGAAACCGCTGCTGGGCGACTCGATGGCGGATCCGAGCGAAATCGGTGCATTCATCGGCGCTCAAAATGCGCAAGCGCTGCTGGCACCGGTGCCGGAACCGGAGAGTTACGCCATGCTTCTTGCCGGGCTCGCCATGATCGGCGGTATTGCCGGGCGACGCTCGAAGCGCGGCCTGATAGATGCCTGACGCCCGATACCGCGATACCCGTTCCTGACCAGGCGCAGTTGGCGGCATACCACCATCAGGGCCGGATCGCCATGAAGCTGATGGGTTTCGAGCGCGGCGTCACAGTACAGGGCGGCCTGCCGATCCCGATCACGACGCCGGCGCACGGCACCGCCTACGACATTTCCGGCAACGGGGTGGCCAGTGCGCAGGCGATGAAGAACGCGTTCGACATCGCCTGCCGCATGGGGGCAAGTCGGCGTGCTTCGGCAGCCGGCTGAAGCAGCTCGGCACGCGGTCGCTACACGCCCCAGAGAATGTCGCTGCCGTGCTGGTGCGCCGCATCCAGCATTTCGATAAAGGGCTGGGCGCGGGTCTTGAGCGGCACATAGGCGCGCGCCGCCTCTGGATCCGCTTCTTCGTCGGGTGCGCCGCTGCCATCGGCCGCGATCGCCGCGCGCAAGCGCTGCGCTGCCAGCGACGCCTCATGTGCGGTGATGACGCCGCGCACTCCCATCTCCTTGCCGATGAGGCCAAGCACGTGCTTCACATCTGCATCGAGCATGGTGACGTCGCCGCAGGCTTTGGTCTTGAAGGTTATCGCCATCCCGAATTCACTCCCGTACCGTTAGGTTCATGCTGCTCTCACTTCGCCGGCGGTGGCCGGGGCGCCGGCGGTGGCCGGGGCGCCGGCGGTGGCCGGGGGTTTCGGCCGCTTGCCCGCAACCACCTTCACCAACCTGTCCATTTACACAGAGATCACCGGGGTCAGGTACAGAGTCAGGCACTGCGATACTACCAGCCCGCCGACCACCGCCATGCCCAGCGGCACCCGTTCGGCGCCCGCTCGGTGGCCGATGGCGATCGGCAGAGTGCCTGCCAGCGCGGCCATGGTGGTCATCTTGATCGGCCGGAAACGGATCAGGCTCGCCCCGAAGACCGCCTTCTCGGCACTGGTGCCGTAAGCCCCTTTGGCTTTGTGCGCGCGCCGGTCTTCCATTGGCATACTGTCCCAATGCTTGGGTGCTGTAACGTACAGACCACCGAGCGCGAGAGGCAGTACGGTCCAGAAGCACGTACCATCCATCCATCGATGCTCGGCGAGGCCCTCGCATACTAGCTCTGAATATACGCATTTGGCCACGCGGCGAATGCTTTTTTCGGATAGCGGCCAACTGATGATGCGTTGCTCGGAACATTCATGACCAAAGAATCCATGGACGACAAAACCCCGCAGCCAAGCCCTCCTGACCAACGCTTCTTCGATGCTCGTCAGTCCGCCACGCCCGCTGGCAGGTGGGCCTCGTCGTTGCCACGAAAATCACTGGTCGGCTTCATTGTCGCGCTGCTTACCGTAGTGGCCATGTCGGTTATCTCCTCTCAGACGCTGCAGGATCGATCGGCGAACGTACACAAAATGGTGCAATCGCTCGAGAGAACGCGCATGGTTGCGGAGTTGTTCTCCACGATCAAGGACGCGGAGTCAGGTCAGCGCGGTTATATATTGACCGGCTCCGAGCGGTTTCTCGAACCGTACACTGCCGCGCTTGCCACACTGCCGCGTCACATCGCCGATTTTCGGCGCTTGATTGAAGACAACCCGGCGGTGCTGCTGCAACTCGATGCCGTCGAAAGCCGCATCGCCGACAAGTTGGCAGATCTCCAGGAGTCGATCAAGCTCAAGCGCGCGGGTCAGGCTGAAGCCGCGCTCGAAGCGGTTCGTTCGGGCCAGGGAAAAGAGAAGATGGACCGTGTTCGCGCGGCGATCGAGGAGTTATTGGTCACCGAGCGGGCGTTGGACACTGCCCGCACGCACGAATGGGAGCAGGCTGCCGCCTTCTCGACGTTCGCCTCCTGGACCGGAGCAGCGATCTTGTTCTTTCTTATCGTTGCCGCCGCAATCGTGTCCGCGCAGGATTTTCGGGAGATGCAAACGCATGCATGGCTGCGGGCGGGACAGAACGAGCTCAGCGCGCGGCTGCAGGGTGCGCAGGAGCTCGATCAGCTTGGCGAAAAGATCGTCAGCTTTGTCGCCCGCTATCTCAACGCCCAGGTGGGGGCCATGTACTTTGCCGGGAAGGAAGGCCAGCTCCGGCTTGTCGGCGCTTATGCAATTCCAGCGCGAACGTCAGACGGGCCCGACATTAATAGGCCCGTGGGTGGTCTGACCAGACAAGCCATGCAGGAGAAGTCTGTCTTGAAGGTCAGCGATGTGCCGCAGGATTATTTTCCCGTCACCTCTGGCCTCGGCGGCAGCCGGCCCCGGCACCTCGTACTAGCGCCGACCAGTGCCGATGGCGTGGCCAATGCGGTTCTGGAATTGGGCTTTTTTCGCTCCGTTTCTGCGCATGATCTGGAGCTGCTTCGCCTGATCGCTGAGCCCATCGGCGTTGCCCTGAGAACTGCGCAGTACCGCAAAGAGCTCGCGCTCCTGCTCAAGGAGACGCAGCGACAGGCAGAGGAACTGCAGGCGCAACAAGAGGAGCTGCGCGTTTCCAACGAAGAGCTCGAGGAGCAGAGCCGCACGCTCAAGGAGAGTTCTGTGCACCTCGAGGCGCAGCAGGCGGAGCTCGAACAGACCAACGCCCAGCTTGAGACGCAGGCCAAAGTGTTGCAGGCACAGAAAGGCGACCTCGAGCGCGCACAGCGCGCGCTGACGGTGCACTCGGACGAACTCGTGCGCGCGAACCAGGTGAAGTCGGAGTTCCTCGCCAACATGAGCCACGAGCTGCGCACGCCGCTCAACAGCGCGCTCATCCTCTCGAAGATTCTCGCGGACAATTCGAGCGCCAACCTCACCGAGGAGCAGGTGCAGTTCGCGGAGACGATCTACGGCGCCAACACCGATCTGCTCACGCTCATCAACGACATCCTCGACCTCTCGAAGATCGAAGCCGGCAAGTTCAACGTGAACGTCGAGAAGATCTCGCTACGCGCGATGATCGAACAACTCAAGCGCACGTTCGAACCGCTCGCGGCCCAGAAGGGGTTGCGCCTCGAGACCTCGCTCGAGGACGGGAACGACGACATCATCGTGAGCGACCACCAGCGCCTGCAGCAGGTGCTGAAGAACCTGGTGTCGAACGCCGTGAAGTTCACCGAAAGAGGCACGGTGCGCCTCGCGGTCGACGTGCTGCAGTCGGCCGAGGGAACTCAGCTCGTGCGCTTTGACGTCATCGACAGCGGCGTCGGCATCGCGCCCGAGCACCGGGATGTCATCTTCGAGGCATTCCGCCAGGCCGACGGCAGCACGCACAGAAAATACGGCGGCACCGGGCTCGGCTTGTCAATCTCGCGGGAGCTCGCGCGCCTGCTCGGCGGCGACGTCACGCTGCTAAGCGAGCCCGGCCAGGGCAGCACCTTCACGCTGACCGTGCCCCGCTCGCTCGGGGAGTCCGGCACCACCGCGACGACCCGCGCCGCCCTCGCGGTTTCGGCGCCTGTCGCGCACGCATCGTCGTCTCAGCTGTCGTCGTTCGCGTCAGCGCCCGCGCCCGCGCCAGCGCCAGCGCCGGTGCGCACGATGGACCAGCCAAACCCGGTGGCAACACTCGTCGACGACGATCGCGACCAGATTGCGCAGAGCGACCGCGTGATCCTCGTAGTCGAAGACGATGCCGCCTTCGCCGGCATCCTCGTCGGACTCGGGCGCGAGCGCGGCTTCAAGGTCGTTGCCGTGCCCACCGCCGATGACGGCATCGCCGCGACACTCGCGTTCAACCCGGTGGGCATCCTCCTTGACGTGAAGCTGCCCGATCACTCGGGTCTCACGGTGCTTGAGCGCTTGAAGCGGAACCCGGCCACGCGCCACGTGCCGGTGCACATGATCTCGCTGGAGGATCACACCCAGCAGGCGCTTGAGCTCGGCGCGGTGGGTTATACGCTCAAGCCCGTCAAGCGCGAGGAGCTGTTGCGCGCGCTCGAACACATGGAGCAGAAGCTCGCGCAGAAGATTGGGCGCGTGCTGGTGGTCGAGGACGACGAGCGCCAGCGGCTGGCCATCGCGGCACTGCTTGGCGGTGACGCAGTCAGCATCACGGCGGTCGCGACGGCGACCGCCGCACTCGATGCCCTGCATACCTCGACCTTCGACTGCATGGTCGTAGACCTCACCCTGCCCGATCTCAGCGGCTACCAGCTCCTCGAGCGCATGAGCGGCGACGAGCGCTACTCGCACCCGCCAGTGATCGTCTATACCGGACGTTCGCTTGATCGTGACGAAGAGCAGCGGCTGAGCCAGTACTCGCGCTCGATCATCATCAAGGGCGCGCGCTCGCCCGAGCGGCTGCTCGACGAGGTCACGCTGTTTCTCCACCACGTGGAGGCGAAGCTGCCTTTGGACAAACAGCGCATGCTGCGCGAGGCGCGCAACCGCGATGCTGCATTCGAGGGCCGGCGCATCCTTTTGGCCGAGGACGATGTGCGCAACGTGTTCGCGCTCTCCCGCGTGCTCGAGCCGCTCGGCGCCAAAATAGAAATCGCGCGCAACGGCAAAGAGGCGCTTGCCGCCCTCGACAAGCTTGGCAGCGCGCAGCAACATGAGGGCGGCATCGACATCGTCCTGATGGACATCATGATGCCCGAGATGGACGGCATAGCGGCGATGCGGGCTATCCGCGCGCGGCCGGAGTGGCAAAAGCTGCCCATCATCGCGCTCACCGCCAAGGCGATGAAAGACGACCAGCAAAAGTGCTTCGAGGCCGGCGCGTCCGATTACATGGCCAAGCCAATCGATGTCGAGAAGCTGTTGTCGCTGCTGCGCGTCTGGATGTTCAAGCAATGAGATCGAGCGACGGCCAGAGCGGCCATGGCACGTTCGACATCGAGCTCAAGCTGCTGCTCGAGGCCATCTTTCAGAGATACCACTGCGACTTTCGCGGCTACGCGATGTCGTCGCTGCGGCGGCGGCTGCGGCAGGCGATGGATCGCTTCGGCGTCTCCTCGCTTTCAGTACTTCAGGATCGCGTGCTGCACGATGCCCACGCGCTGCCCATCCTCCTCGACTACCTCACCATACAGGTGAGCGAGATGTTTCGCGACCCCACGCACTTTTTGGCCTTGCGCCGCGACGTGTTGCCGATTCTCGCAACCTATCCGTCATTGAAGATATGGATCGCGGGATGTAGCACGGGCGAGGAACTCTACTCGATGGCCATCCTGCTTGAGGAAGAAGGGCTGCTCGATCGCGCGATTATTTACGCCACCGACGTGAACGACGAGGCGCTGCGCAAGGCCGAAGCAGGCGTCTACGCGTTGGATCGCGTGGCGGGCTTTTCGGAGAACTACGCGAAGGCCGGCGGCAAGGGTTCGCTGTCGGACTGGTACACGGCTGCTTACAATGGCGTGGTCTTCGATCGCCGCCTGCGCAGGAATGTCGTTTTTTCCGATCACTCGCTCGCAACCGATGGCGACTTCACGGAGACGCAAGTAGTGCTGTGCAGGAATGTCCTTATCTACTTCGACCGCCGGCTTCAAGACCGCGCGCTCGCACTGTTCGAGCAATCGCTCGTGTCGCGCGGTTTCCTGGCACTCGGCTCCAAGGAGAATCTGCGCGTATCGGCGCACGCCGCCGCCTTCGATACCTTCGATATGCACGAACGCATTTACCGCAAGCGATAAATGAATGTGCCTACAAACCATTCTCAGGTGACCCCTGCTACGACCCACGCCCCCCTTGTAGGAGCACGCATGCATGCGATTCGCGGACCTGGCCCGCTCCTGCAAATGCCGTTTAGCTCGCTGTTGGACGATCCCGGATAAATGAATAATGAAGGAACGATGAACCACGCACCGTCAACACCGGGTCTACCATCGACGCCGGCGCCGCCCGGACCGGTCGACGCGATCGTGCTCGGCGCGTCCGCAGGAGGAGTGGACGCGCTCCTCGCGATCCTGTCCGCGTTGCCTGCCTCATTCACACTGCCCATGGCCGCCGTCGTGCACATCCCACGCGACAAACCGAGCCTGCTCGTCGAGGTGCTTGGCGCGTCCGCACACATCGCCGTGCGCGAAGCCTGTGACAA
>Ga0209181_10007150_pt1 | contig 15407 bp, 14 predicted proteins | sample MAT05_FD_187208 | JGI IMG/M metagenome (GOLD analysis project Ga0209181, IMG submission 187208) | Freshwater microbial communities from Lake Fryxell liftoff mats and glacier meltwater in Antarctica - MAT-05 (SPAdes) (version 2) | ecosystem: Environmental > Aquatic > Freshwater > Ice > Liftoff... | reverse complement strand
CAGCAGTAGACAAGGCCATGAATTTAGCTGGAAGTAATTTATATGCTACTTATGCAATTATGGCAATCAATATATTGGTGTTTGTGTTAATGGCGGTAAACGGTGCCGGGATTTTTGAAGCCAATGGTTATGTGCACATGAAATGGGGGAGCAACTTTTCTCCATTAACCTTGAGTGGCGACTGGTGGCGGTTAATCACGTGCACATTCATTCATTTCGGTATCATTCACCTGGCGATGAATATATATTGCTTGTACACCGTGGGGGTTTATCTGGAACCAATGCTTGGTAAAGCAAGATATATCACAGCCTATTTGTGTACGGGTTTATTGGCCAGCGTTATCAGTTTGTGGTGGCATACCGATACTGTAAATAGTGCCGGGGCATCAGGCGCCGTTTTTGGTTTGTATGGTTTATTTTTTGCCCTGCTCGTTAGCAACCTGATACCAAAAGCAGTTCGTATGGCACTGTTGCAGAGCATTGGTATTTTTATTGTTTTCAATTTAGCTTTTGGAATGAAAAGCGGGGTAGACAATGCTGCTCATGTTGGCGGATTACTAAGTGGATTCATCATTGGATTGGGTTACCTTTTTGCAATAAATAAAGAAAAGGAACAACAAAAAGTACAATGGGTTTTACCGCTGGTTATTGTCATAAGTATTGTTACCGCATTCGCCTATTTAGAGCAGCATAAATTACCTTCAACAGAACGGGCCGAAATACTCAATGCTATCAACGCAGGTGTTTATGAAGACAATGATCGTTTCATTGCAAAGCTTACCAAATTTGATGAATTGAATCAACTCGTAGATTCTACCGTGAATGACAATACGATCTCCAATGATCAACAATTAAAACAGATTAAGGAGATCGGTTTGCCAAAATTGGCTGAAGCAACGGTGGTAATTAGCAGTACAAAGAAAATGAATATTTCGCCTGCATCTCATAAAAAGGCTGAGTTATTACTGCAATACATCGAATTGCGCAAGGCCGAAATGGGATTGCTGCTACAACTGTTTGAAACTAAAAATGAACAAAAGTTTAACCCGCAGATAATTGCAAACCGGCAAAAAGCGAATGCGTTGTTTCAGGATTTATTGAAGTTGTGATCGGATAATAGCACTGTAATCAAATTGTGAATTCAAATGAATTGGGGTGGCTGAAACTGCTGTCGAAATTTCGATTGTCGGAAATTCCAGTATTTAAATTTGTGTATTTGATGCTTCATTTGAAGGCGTACGTCAATTTGCTTTTTTGGGCCCAGTATCAAAAAGGATTTGACGTAATTTTTTATCAATTGCTTCCAGCCTGTTTCGTATTTCTTTGTTCTTCGCAGCAGCTTTATCAACAGATACGCTTTGTTGCATGAGGTTGATATTTTCTCTTCCCCAATCTATTATAGAAAAGTACACTTGAATGTGTTGAAATGGATAAAATGTCAAGTTTTCTGCACCAAAAACTTGACATTTTACTCCAAAGTACTACATTTGCCTTATGACAGTGGCGGAACAAATACGGAACAAAATCGAAACAATACCCGAAAGCCAGCCTTTTGGTTATGCCGATTTGGGGATTGATGCCGATGATTTTTTTACCGCAGCCAAGGCATTGGAGCGGATGCAAAAAAAAGGTACAATTAGAAAAGTATCTAAAGGTGTTTTTTACAAACCTGAAATGACTGTTTTTGGCCCATTGGGTCCGGACTACAATGCGTTACTAACTAATTTTTTATTTAAAGATAATAAACGGGTTGGCTACGTTACAGGTGGTGAATTGTACAACCAACTGAATCTTACTAGTCAAAATTATTTCAGAATAAAAATAGCCACTAATAGAAGCCGACGCAAAATAGAAAAAGGATGGCTTAAAACAAGTACCGTAAAATCGTATATAGATATCACAGATGAAAATTATCAACTGTTAGGTATTTTAGATGCCATTAAGGATATAAGAAATATTGCTGATACATCTACAGCGCAGGCCATTAGAATATTGGCTGGCAAAATGGCCAAATTTGATAAAATAGCTATCCAAAGTTTAATTGAGTATGCCTTGCATTACCCGCCAAGAGTTAGGGCATTGTTGGGTGCTATTGTTGAAGATAGATTTGGGAATAAATTTAATTTAGAACCTCTTAGAAACAGTTTAAATCCATCTACATTTTACAAATTGAAAGTAAAGGAATCAGAGTTATCAACTATCAAAAAATGGAATTTAAAATGACCCTACATCAGGACAAAATTGCCTTTATCAAAGCTGTGAAATTTACCGCCGATTCAATCGGCATAAAAGCAATTTATGTAGAAAAAGATTATTGGGTAACGTATGCGCTGCATTCTATTTTCAATAACGAAATAGGAAAAACCACGGTATTTAAAGGTGGAACAGCATTGGCTAAATGCTACGATATGATAGAGCGATTTTCAGAAGATATCGACCTGGTGGTAATAAGACATGAAGGAGAGTCAAACAACCAACTAAGCAATAAGATAAAAAAAATTAGTAGGGTTGTAGAATCGGTATTACCAGAGGTAGCAATAGAAGGGCTAACACAAAAAATGGGTATGAACCGTAAAACAGCACACAGTTATGCAAAGCATTTTGAGGGAGATTATGGACAAGTGAGAGATGTAATTGTAGTGGAGGCTACATGGCTTGGATATTTTGAACCATATACAACAAAGACAGTTAGTTCTTTTGTTGGTAGTATGATGTTAAACAACGGGCAAAAGGCTTTAGCCGAAGCAAATGGGTTATTGCCTTTTGAACTGTTTGTTTTAGAGCCAACAAGAACGATCTGCGAAAAGATAATGAGCCTGGTAAGGTTTTCATACGGAGAAAATGCGATCGGTGATTTAAAGAAAAAAGTAAGACATACCTACGATTTGCACCAGCTATTGCAACAAAAAGAATTTTCCGATTTCATCGATTCTAATGCATTTTCATCTATGTTATTGAAAGTCGCCAATGATGATGTTACCAGCTATAGAAATTCGAATGAATGGTTAATTTACCACCCTAATGAAGCCCTGGTATTTAACGATTTGGAAAACGTATGGAAGGAACTAAAAATGGTTTACAATAGTGATTTTAAAAATTTATTGTACGGTGCTTTACCGGATGAACAAGCTATCTATATTACATTGAACAGAATAAAAAACAGGTTAGCTGCAATTGACTGGAATATTCAAATAGAAAAAAAACGATGAAGTTTACCAAAGGAAAATGAAGGTATTTATAACTGCCATACGGGAAGCTCGTACCATTCCTAATGCGCAAGTGTAATTAGCAACAATGTAAATTCAATAACTTTCATCAAATTTAACTTTCATCAAATTTTAAAAATTGTGTATTATTGAAACATGACTTAATTTGTAAGCAATTGCCAGGTTTGTAGTCGTGTAAATGCCGGACTCTTTATTTCAATCATTTGCATCGTTTGCCCGTAAATTTTTTAATCACCATAAAAACGAGTAGCACTATTTCATGAAAAGTAAAACGAATCAACAAAAATCCCGGCGAAGTTTTCTCCGGAATTCAGCATTGGCTTCGGCCGGCTTTTTTATTGTACCACGCCATGTGTTGGGCCGTGGCTTTGTAGCCCCCAGCGACCGTTTGGTAGTAGCCGGTATTGGTGCCGGAGGAAAAGGGTCCAGTGATCTCGCTAGTTTCTTTCAAACAGGAAAAGCAGACATTGGATTTTTATGCGATGTAGATGACCGCCAGAGTGTTGAAACACGTAAAAAATTCCCGAAGGCAAAGTACTATAAAGACTTTAGAGAGATGCTGAGCAAAGAAAGTAAATCAATAGATGCGGTATCGGTTTCTACACCAGATCACACACATGCGGTGGCTGCAATGGCTGCCATGCAACTGAACAAACATGTGTATGTGCAAAAGCCACTTACGCATGATATTTATGAGGCCCGGATGTTGACAAAAGCGACTCATCAGTATAAGGTGGTTACGCAAATGGGCAACCAGGGTTCTTCAGGCGATGGTGTTCGCCAGTTGCAGGAATGGTACCAGGCTGGAATCATCGGAGATATACATACCGTTTATTGTTATACGGATCGTCCAATCTGGCCGCAGGGTGTAGGAAGGCCCACCAATATTTCACCAATACCTTCGGGACTTGATTTTGATTTATGGTTGGGCACTGCGCCAAAAACAAACTATTTTGAAGGCATCTTACCGTTTAACTGGCGTGGCTGGTGGGATTATGGTACCGGCGCATTGGGCGATATGGCCTGTCATATTATGTCGCCTGCATTTGCGGTGTTGGGCCTTGGTTATCCTGAAAGCGCTGAGTGTAGTGTAGCTACAAAATATATTGAAAACTGGAATAAAGCATATTATCCGGAAAGCGGTCCGATTGCTTCACATATCACCTTAAAGTTTAAAGGAAAAGAAGGTAAACCGGATGTGGAATTGCATTGGATGGATGGTGGCATACAGCCTTCAAGACCAGAAGAATTGGGTGCAAATGAACAGATGGGAGACGGCGGTAACGGTATTCTTTTTCTAGGCACAAAAGGAAAAATGATGGCGGGTACTTATGCCATCAATCCTCAATTGTTGCCAACCTCCCGAACAAAGGAAGTGTCAGTGCCTAAAACTATTGCCAGGGTAGTAAATGGCGAAGGCGGTCACTATGCTGCATGGGTAGAAGCAGCCATTGCCGGTTATGGCAGTGATAAGGCAAAAAATCTAAGTTCGCATTTTGATATTGCCGGTCCGCTTACAGAAAGTGTGTTGATGGGTAACCTCGCTATCCGTAGTTATGATATTCAAAAGAAGAATGGTAAGGATATTAATTATCCGGGAAGAAATATCAAATTACTTTGGGATGGGGCCAATATGAAGATTACCAATTTTGATGAGGCCAACCAATTTGTAAAACGTACGTATAGAGATGGCTGGAGTTTGGGTGTGTAAGCAGCGATTAAAACACAATTGTTTGCCCTTGAGTTGAAATTATTGATATTCGAAAATTAAGCCTAAATCCTTTTCAAAAGGGTTTAGGCTTTTTCATTTTAGTAGCGCCGGTAAAGCAATGTATTTCGGGATCAGTATATTTCAAATCCGATAGTTATTGGTTATCGTTGGTGTTTACTTCATTTATTTCGTCCAAACGCAGGAACAATTTGAAATGCACGTTGCTTGATTTAAAAATGGATCAGGCTCAATTTCGAAGTAAATACTTTAGTCCGTTGATAAGGTATTGATTCTGATAATTCCCCTTCATTGCCCCACGGTATCCAGGTCTGTCAAAAGATGAATAGTAGGTGAACGTCTGGCTGTCAATACTTTTTATTTTTCCCATATAAGCCTTGTCATCAAATGATGCATAATAAGTAAGGTTAGAGCTGCCGATGGATTTAAATTTTCCTTTGAAGGCCTCATTATCAAAGGAGCTGTAATAGCTGAAAGCAAGCGTTCCTGCATTTCTTATTTTACCTTTTAAGGCTTCGTCTGCATACACATCATGATAGTCAAGATAGATACTGCCGATACTTTTGATTTTTCCCTTCAACAATTCATTTTCGTAAGAGGAATAATAATTGAAAGCAGTTCTGCCCACATATTTTATTTTCCCTCTTGAGCCTTCATTGTCGGTTGCTGCATAGTATTCTGTCCGGCCCATATATTGGTCCAGCCGGTCTGGATTATTATAATATCTTCCAGCCAGGCTTTCTACTCCCCAGTCAATTACTTGTCCATCTTTTGTGATATTTATATAGATGGCATCTTCTGTTTTAAAGGTGATAACATCTGCGTTGCCACTGCTGCTAAGCGTAATCTGCGCAAGCCTTTGGCCATAAGAAAAGCTAAATAAAAAGCTAAGCGTTATTGTAAAAAATATCCTGCTCATCCTGGTTGATCAATTGAATGTTTGTGTAAATTAGGAATAATTTATTCCAGGTGTTTGAATATTTTAAATGAACGGGCAAACAATTATCTTTATCCTTTATAATCTACGATATTTAAATAGCACGATTGATAAACTATTTGATGATGAAATTATTTCCAATAACTTATTGTATTACTTTTTTAAATTTTATAACCCTTTCATTGCTGGCACAGCAAAATCGGCCCCTGCCAATATTATCCCCCACGCAGCAGCGCAAAGCGCCTTCAGACTGGCTGGTAAAACCAGTTGTAGAGAAGGCAGTCGTTTATAGCAATGCAGATCGAAAAGACATCATTTTGTACAATGGTCTTGTTAAAAGATCATTTAGAATTGCTCCAAATGTAGCATGTGTTGATTTCACTAATCTCAGTAACGGGCAGCAATTGTTACGGGCAGTAAAGCCGGAGGCCAACATTACCATCAATGGAAAAATTTACAACATAGGGGGATTAAAAGGCCAAAAAGAAAATGCCTATTTGTTGCCGGAATGGGTGGATCAATTTACCACAGATGAAAATGATTTCCAGTTTTTGCGCTATGAGGTAAATCCAATTGAATCCTTTATAAAGTGGAAGCCATCCAACTGGGCCACCAACAAAAAGCAGCCAACCGGAACCATGCTTTCTTTCATCTTTCAGTCAATATTACCTGCTGTAAAAGATATCATCGTGAAGGTAAATTATGAACTATATGATGGGTTACCACTCATTGTAAAATGGCTTTCGATTGAAAACAAAGGTACTTCAACCGTACAAGTAAACCGGGTGGTGAATGAAATGCTGGCATTGGTGGAAGAAGAAAGTGCAGTGGTTGGTAGCCCGGAAGAAATGAAAAAGCAGCATGGCATTTATGTAGAAACCAATTATGCCTTTAACAATGCCATGCGCTATGATATCAGCGACCAGACAACGCACTGGAAGACCGATTCGGTTTATACTTCCCAGGTGAATTACAATTATCAAACACCTTGTTTGCTGGAGATTTATCCGGAAAAGCTGATTGCAGTTGCATTGCCTTCCGGGCAGTTATTTAAATCGGTTCGCACCCACGAATTATTAATGGATAGCTACGACCGGGAAAGACGCGGTATGGCCATTCGGAAGATGTACCGCACCATAGCTCCGTGGACAACTGAGAACCCAATTTTTATGCACCTCGTAAGCAAAAACGATGAAGAAGTAAAAGCAGCTATTGATCAATGTGAGTCTACAGGATATGAGGCAATGATACTTAGTTTTGGCAGTCATATCAATATGGAAGATTCCACGAAGGCGAATATTGCAAAGTGGAAAAGCCTGACCGATTATGCCCATAGTAAAAATATAAAGATTGGCGGCTATTCATTATTTAGCAGCAGGCGCATCAGTGATGAAGATGATGTGATTGATATAAAAACCGGCAAACCCGGTGGCGCTTTTTTTGGCAACGCACCTTGTTTTGGAAGCAAGTGGGGATTGGCTTACCGGGATAAAATAAAATATTTCTTTACGCAAACCGGGTTTGATATCTGGGAAAATGACGGCCCATATCCGGGTGATGTTTGCGCTTCTACGAGCCATCCGGGCCATAAGGATTATGATGATAGCCAATGGCGACAGATGGACATTCAGAAGGAATTGTATCATTGGTTAAATGAGCAGGGCGTTTATATCAATGCGCCCGATTGGTATTTTTTGGATGGTACGCACAAAATTGCCATCGGCTATCGGGAGGTTAATTTCTCTTTATCAAGAGAGCAGCAAAAAATTCTGAACCGGCAAAATATCTTTGATGGCACCTGGGAGAAAACACCTTCCATGGGTTGGGGATTTGTGCCCCTTACAAAATACCAGGGTGGTAGCGAAGATGCTGTGCTGGAGCCCTTGAGTGAACACCTGAAAGACTATGAACAACTGATGGTGCAGTATTATGGAGCAGGTGTGCAGGCCTGTTATCGTGGGCCACGTTTATATGATACAGAGGCAACTAAAAAAACGGTAATTAGTGTTGTGTCGTGGTACAAAAAATACCGTGCTATATTAAATGCAGATATCATCCATTTAAGAAGAGCCGATGGCAGAGATTGGGATGGTATTTTGCATGTAGATCCTTTTTTAAAAGAGAAAGGTTTGATGATGTTGTACAATCCATTGAAAGAAAGAATTACCCGGACCATTGAAGTTCCGTTGTATTATACCGGACTTACCACCGTTGCAACAATCAGTGAAAAAGGACTTGGTAAGAAAACGTATCAACTCGGCAGGAACTATGGCGCTATGATCAACGTAACCATCGAACCGGAAAGTTATACGTGGTTTGTAATTGAATAGTACCGTATAGGAATCATCCATTAACTTTGTTTTACTTTATTTATCATAAACCATTTAAACGATTGTCATGAAAAGTTCAAGAAGAACATTTGTAAAAGCAGGTTCACTAGCCATTGCGGGTGTAGCCTTGTTTCCCGATCAGTTATTTGCGGGCCCTAAGCCAAAGATTGTGATGGGCATTCAATTGTATTCCGTAAGGGATGATATGAAGCAGGACCCCTTGGGTACTTTGCAAAAACTTGCTGCTATTGGTTATAAATATGTGGAGCATGCTAATTATGTAAACCGTAAATTTTATGGCTACAGTGCTATTGAGTTTAAAAAAATATTGGATGGCTTGGGTATGAAAATGTTAAGTGGCCATACGGTGATGAATAAAAATCATTGGGATGCGGCAGCTAATGATTTTACAGATGCGTGGAAATATACAGTAGAAGATGCTGCCATTGCCGGTCAGCAATTTGTAATCAGTCCATCGATGGATGCAACATCCCGCCGGGATGCAGATGACCTGAAACGTTTTATGGAGATGTTCAATAAAAGCGGAGCCCTCTGCAAAAAATCCGGAATGAAATTCGGTTATCACAATCACGATTTTGAGTTTAGCGAGAAGCTAAATGGCGTTAAACTATTTGATATCATTCTGCAAAATACCGATCCTTCATTGGTAGCGCAGCAATTGGACATTGGTAATATGTATCATGCCGGTGGTATTGCGGTTGATATTTTAAAACAGTATCCAGGTCGCTTTGAATTGATGCATGTGAAGGATGAAATAAAAACAATTGCCGTGGGTGAAATGGGCGGTCAATATGAAAGTACTATTTTAGGAAAGGGAATAATACCGGTAAAAGAAGTAATCGATTTGGGCAAAAAAGCAGGTGGTACCAAACATTTTATTGTAGAGCAGGAATCCTACCAGGGCATGACACCGGTTGATTGTGCAAAAGAAGATTTTGCGATGATGAAGCAATGGGGGTATTGATTAATGAGGATCAATTAAAAGAGCATTTTCTTTTCTGTTAGGTTTGTTCATACTTAAAAAAATATTTTTTTTGCAAAAGCATGTTGCTGATTTCCTATCATCTTATTGGTCTACATAATTTTAATAATTATTTTATCAAAAAATTGTGGTCTGCCTTTAATCAATTTAATAATTCAACTTTTGCGTCTGTAGGACCGAATAACAACACTTCTTCATATTGTTTAATTTCTGCCGCAATTGCTTCATAATAAACCAACTGCTCGTTCTTCTTTATGGTGCATGGCTTTTTGGCCTTTGTGCAGCGTAAGTTCTTTTTCCTTATGCGTAAGTGTTGGTTCAATTATTTTTGTTTCCATGGTGCCACTTGTAAGTGCCACCAGGTGGGCACTTGCATGGTCCATCCAGATACCTATTTGCTTTGTTTTCATTGTGCTATTGTTTAGTTAGTTTTGATTAAATATTTACCTCTTTGTTTTTGTATATTTTGCAAGTAAATTGTTTACTGATTCATTGTAATCATCCGGGTTTATTTCCGTGGTGGTGCTAATTATTTCCGCAGGCGTTATACCAGGTATTTCAGGTTCACCTGTTGGTAAAGCTGCAACTTTCCCTGGTAATTCAATTGGCATTCCAGGAGTTGTTGTGGAAGTTTCATTTTCAGGTGTCATATCATCTTTTTAAGCAAACATTGTAATTCCGTAAAGTTGAGGGTTTAAATATTCACAACTGTTGTACAATAAAATAAAAGAGTTGTATTATTCACACACCGCAAACGATCGCCCTAAAAAGCCAACAACAATTTTATACACTTTCATAAAACGACAGCCTGTTGTTAAGGTGTACAATATGCAATTGCATATCTTTTATGCGTTGCAATAAGTACACAATGGTTTCAATACCTTCTACATTAATATCCAATTCCTGGTTTAAACGCATCAATTGTTCCAACTGCTTTAGCTGACTTGCCGGAACAAATATATTTTCTTCAATGTTGGTAATATCAATCAGGCCCGACTCATTCATGGAATAAATAAAAGACAGTTCTATATTGTGGTAAATACAAAATTCATTTACTGGTATCATGTTTTCTGCTTCCATCATTATTAAAGGTTAGATAATTCGGTGAATAATATTTTTTGTTGCTCTGAAAGGTTTGCAGGTAATTGTATTTGGTAGGTAACATAAAGGTCACCGGATTCACCATCTTTTTTGTAAACCGGAAAACCTTTTCCCTTCAGCCGGATCTTAGTGCCATACTGGGTTTCAGGATTTACTTTTAATTTCACTTTTCCCTTCAGCGTTTCAATGGTAGTTTCTCCACCGAGCAAAGCGGTGTATAAATTGATGGTAGCGTTTGTAAATAAATCATTGCCCCGCCGCTTAAAATCAGGATGATGGCTAATAATAAATGTAATGTATAAATCACCAGCCGGGCCGCCATTTGCACCCGGTGAGCCGTAACCTTTTAATTTTATCACCTGTCCGTTTTCTACACCTGCCGGTATAGTAATGCGGATGTTTTTACCATTTACCGTAAGGGTTTGCTGGTGGGTTTCCATTGCATCAATGAGGCTGAGTGTAAGTTCTGCATTGTAATCCTGTCCACGATATTGCGTTTGCCTGCGACGGTCTGATCCGCCAAACATAGATTCAAAAAAACTGGAGAAATCTCCTTCGTCAGCACCTGTAAATTCTTGTCCTCCCGGCCTTGAGCGTCGTTGTTGTGCTTGTTGTTCATATTGTTCTGCATGTTGCCAGTCTTTACCATGAAGGTCATACTTCTTTCTTTTTTCCGGGTCGCTTAATACTTCGTTGGCTTCATTTATTGCCTGAAATTTTTTGTTGGCTTCTTTGTCATTTGGGTTAAGGTCGGGGTGTAGTTTTCTTGCCAGTTTGCGGTACGCTTTTTTAATATCAGCCTCCGTCGCTGTTTTTTCTATTTCTAAAACTTTATAGTAATCAATAAATACCATCGGTATTTTACGTTTTATTTTCGGTAATACTATTAGTCTTACTTCCTTCTACCATACATTCAATTTCCGTTTTTTCTTTTTTAATGGCCTGTCGTAATAGACTGAATATACTCATATAAACGTTGGCTATCCAAACCAATGCAAAACCCGCAATAAGGTAGCCTCGCCAGTCATTCATCAGCAGTTTATAATTGGTTAAAAACAGAAATGCCACTGTTACATAATGGCTAAAGCAATACTCACAGGTAAAGAGGTAAAAGAATTTTCTTTCAAGCAATGTTTTGCCGGTTTTACATCGGTTGCTGCAATATTGCCTTGGCTCCCTGAATACTTCCTCATGTGTTACCGTCCATGCTACACAGGCAATAGGTATTGCCAATAAAAAAAGCCAGGCCGTTTGTTGCATCATTGTTGTACGTTTATGACTTGTCCCTGATGTATCGGGTAATCAGTGTAACCTTTATCACCTGCACTATAAAATAGATCCATGATCAGTTCATTGGATAAAGGCCAGTCATTTGCCAGCCTTTCAACCAAATCAGGATTATTTATAAATGGGCGACCAAATGCAATAAGGTTTGCAAGTCCACTATTGATGGCGGTTTCAGCGCTTTCTTTATCGTAGCCTCCACAAAGAATAATGCTGTTGTTGAAATTTTTACGAATCATATTTTTTATTTTAATTGGTACTACAGGAGCCCCCATTGCACTGTGGTCAACCAAATGAATATAAGCGATACCCAGCTTATTTAATTGTGTAGACAGGTAATCGTAGGTGACTTCTATTTCCGGATAATGCGGCATATCACTTGCTGTACCATAAGGCGATAAACGAATACCCGTATTTTCTTTTCCAATCGCTATGGCAACGGCTTCAACCACTTCAAGTACAAAGCGGCAGCGATTTTCAGTACTTCCGCCATAATTGTCTGAGCGGATATTGCTTACGGGAGATAGAAATTCTTCCAACAAATAACCATTAGCTCCATGTAATTCTACCCCATCAAACCTTGCAGCCATCGCATTTTCCGCAGTAGCAACAAATTCCATTTTTGTTTTTACAATGTCATGTATGGTCATTTCTTTTGGCACCACAAAATCCTGTAACTGTTTTGCATCTGTCCACATTTGCCCGGCAGCTTTTATAGCTGAAGGAGCAATGATCGCAGATCCTTCGGGCATGTTTAGTGGATGGCTTATTCTTCCGGTATGCATCAACTGAACAAATATTTTTCCGCCATTTCCGTGTGCGGCATTGGTTATTTTTTTCCAGCCTTCAGTTTGTTCTGTACTGAATATTCCTGGTATTCTTGCGTATCCCAATCCATTGGGAGATGGTGAAGTACCTTCAGTTATCATTAACCCGGCTGCCGAACGTTGCTCATAGTAGGTTGCCATTAAATCGTTGGGTATATTTCCTATGGCCCTGCACCTTGTCATTGGTGCCATTACGATATGGTTTAATAATGAAGTTGAACCTACTTGTGTTGCTTCTAATAATTTATATGCTGTCATGTGTTAATTTTTATTTTAATTTTTTTCCGACTCATGTTATTAGAATTTACCAGTATCATTTAGCGTATTGATAATTGTTTAACATGAGTCATTTGATTTGATTTTTATTTATGCTGTAGTTAAATGTTTTATTTTTTCAATTTTAACCTCATTCTCCAACGGTATCCCTTTTTCAAAATCAGTGAAATTTTGTAGGGTAGTAATGGCAATTTGTTCTACTGCTTCTTTGGTGAAAAAAGCCTGGTGTGGAGTAATGAGTACATTGTTAAACGACATCAATCTTTCTATCAGGTCATCCTCTACAATTGTCTGCGACAGATCTTTGAAAAATAAGTTTTCTTCTCCTTCATACACATCAATACCAAGGTACCCCAATTGCCGCCTCTTTAATGCTTCCACTGCGTGAGACGTTTTGATGACGGCTCCCCGGCTGGTATTGATCAGCATTGCGCCTACTTTCATTTTGGCAAAAGCAATACTGTTAAAAAGATGATGCGTTTGTTCTGTAAGCGGACAGTGAATGGAAATGATATCTGATACCTGCAACAGATTGTCAAAGTTTTTATACTCAATACCTTTTTCTATCATGGCAGCAGATTCTTTTATGTCATAGGCAATCACTTTGCAGCCAAAGCCCAGCATAATATTACAGAACGCTCTGCCAATTTTTCCGGTGCCAACTATACCTACTGTTTTTCCGGAAAGATTAAAGCCCATCAGGTTATTGAGGGTAAAATTATTTTCCCTTACCCTGTTATAAGCTTTGTGCGTTTTTCTGTCGAGCGTGAGTATGAGTGCAACGGCATGTTCTGCGATAGCCTGTGGTGAATAGGCAGGCACTCTCATTACTTTTATATTCCTTTTTGTGGCTGCTGCAATATCTACATTATCGTAGCCTGCACTCCTGAGGTCAATTAATTGAATACTGTTGGCGGATAGTTTATCAACGATTGCTTCATCAATTTTATCGGTGAGCAATACACATACAGCATCAAACCCAATGGTTAAATTGATGGTGTCGGTGGTTAAAGCATTGTCGAAATAAGTTAACTGGTGTTTACCCCCTGTATTGAATTTGTTGAGGTATTCCCTTTCGTAATATTTTGTGCTGAATACGGCTACTTTCATTTTTCATTTAACTTTAGACTTATTTCTTCTAATATCATTTGCCCATTTCTTCCAGTATTGTAGTGGCTATTTTCACATCTTACTTTTAAAGTTTAAAAAGAAATATACAATGCGTTTTATTTCTAAAATTGGGCATTTATATCTGTTTGGGCATTACATAATTCCTGAAAAAAGTTGTATCATTCACACATTAATTTTTAGTAAAAATATCAGATTGCTACTTATATGTATTTAGTCCACCTGCGTTCATTTTTATGAGTTTGAATTTACCGGAAGTACATCAGATCGTTAAGCTCAGCAATAAAAGCCGATCTGGTATTTATAATTTTATGTTAGCTCGTCTCTGTTGGTATGTAGCAGACATCGTAAAGGCTACAGATACATCACCGGTAAACAGCGGGTGTGTTTCATTTGTGGCGGCACAGGATGGTTGGTGCAGAAAACCAACCACCGCCGGGCATCTGTCTGTGGCACAAGCGAACGAAAACGGGAGCGACCATTTGAATGTTCCTCCAGCACGTTCATATAAAATGTTATTCGGAATTTTGACTATTTTCTAAAGAATTGAAGAATAGACATTATTAAATTGCGGGTATTTATTTATCGTTGTTCGCAGTCTGTAAAAGTCGTCTGTGAAACTATGTTGAAACTAAAAAGTAAATCAATGCAAAGGCTGCAACTGTCATGATAGCCAATGTAATAAACCCAAGAATATTAGAAGTTTTTGAGTTTGTGTTTTCGGCCATAATTTCTTTGTTGTTACCAATATGAAGAATGATGGCAATTAGAATGGGGGCTGTAAGTCCATAAGCTATTGCAGTAAAAAATAGGGCTTTTATTGGACTAATTCCTAAAAAGTCAAGTGATAACCCTACAAGCAACGAAATAATAATTGAAATATAAAATGCCTTTGCTTGTGGAAATTTTTTGTCAAGCCCTGCCTCCCAACCGAATGTTTCTGCAAGCATATAAGATTGCGAACCTGCTAATACAGGTACTGCTAAAAGTCCGGTTCCTAAAACACCTATTGCAAAAATTAAATAGGTTAGTTTTCCAGTTAAAGGCTCTAATGCTTTTGCAGCTTGATCTACAGTATCAATTTGTCTGATACCTGCGTTGTACAATACGCTACCTGTTGTAAGAATAATAAAAAACATAACTAAGTTTGATAAGAACATCCCAATATTTACGTCGGTTTTCATATCGCTAAGTATTTGTTTATCCACCACTATTCTTTTTTTACTGTGAGACATATCTTCTGCTTGCATAGTAGCCTGCCAAAAAAATAAATAAGGCGAAATGGTAGTACCAAGTATGGCGACAACTATCGAAAAGAACTCCTTATTAAACTGTATAGTTGGGATGAAAGTGTTTTTTGCAACCATTGCCCAATCTTGTTTTATCATAAATGGAACAATCGTATAAAAAAGTAAAGAAAGGCAAAGCCACTTTAATATCTTAGCAATTTTTTGGTACGGATATTTAATGATAATAAAGATTAGAATAGCTGTAAAACCTATACTAAAAACGGAAGCTGGTATAGAAGGGAAAATCATATTAGCTACAGCTCCCATACCTTGTAT
>Ga0209181_10007149_pt1 | contig 15408 bp, 15 predicted proteins | sample MAT05_FD_187208 | JGI IMG/M metagenome (GOLD analysis project Ga0209181, IMG submission 187208) | Freshwater microbial communities from Lake Fryxell liftoff mats and glacier meltwater in Antarctica - MAT-05 (SPAdes) (version 2) | ecosystem: Environmental > Aquatic > Freshwater > Ice > Liftoff... | reverse complement strand
GCGGAAAGCATGGTTCCGCCGTTGTAATTGACGATGATGGCGCTGATCATATTGTATTGACGTTTGCAACCGTGCCGAAAGAACTCGAGGATACCAATTTCTGCACCCTAGTTTCACGTCAATGTGATGGTCAAATGAAAACATTTGCATTAGTTTTCGGTACCAAAGAGGCGGAATTTGATGGCCTCATAGGGTAAAATCGTCGTCTCATTAGGGGCAGTACGGAGACGGTAGGCGCTAGATGCTGTTGTGAACCAAGCCAAGGAATGTAAACAGAATGAGTATTTTAGTCACTGGTGGCGCTGGGTTTATTGGGGCAAATTTCGTTTTGGATTGGTTGGGCGCATCCAGCGAAATGGTGATCAATTTGGATAAACTCACCTATGCCGGTAATTTAGAAAACTTGGCCTCGCTGCGTGCAGATGCAAGACATCTGTTCGTGCATGGCGACATCGGCGATAGCACCTTGCTTCCTCGCTTGTTGGCCGAACACAAACCAAGAGCAGTGATTAATTTCGCTGCTGAAAGCCATGTAGACCGCTCTATTCATGGCCCGGAAGATTTTATCCAAACCAATATTGTGGGGACGTTCCATCTCATCGAGGCAGTGAAGGCCTTTTGGAATGCGCTAGCTGGCACTGAGAAGGAAAGCTTTCGTTTTCTCCATGTCTCCACGGACGAGGTTTATGGCTCGCTGAGTAAAGCCGATTCGCCATTTGCGGAGACGCATCGCTATGAACCGAATAGCCCGTATTCGGCCTCAAAAGCAGCATCAGATCATTTGGTGCGCGCCTATCATCACACTTATGGCTTGCCGGTGCTGACGACGAATTGCTCTAACAATTACGGCCCATACCATTTCCCAGAAAAATTAATCCCGCTGATTATTCACAACGCGCTTAATGGCAAGCCTTTACCCATTTATGGCGACGGCCAACAAATTCGCGATTGGTTGTATGTTAAAGACCACTGCGCTGCTATTCGTCGTGTGCTAGAAAGTGGGCGAGTGGGAGAGACCTACAACATTGGTGGGTGGAATGAGAAGGCGAATTTGGAGGTTGTGCATACTTTGTGCGATTTGTTGAATGAGCTGCAGCCTCGCAGCGATAAAAAAAGTTACAAAGACCAAATCACTTATGTGACAGATCGTCCGGGTCATGACCGTCGCTATGCCATCGATGCTTCAAAAGTTGAGCGTGAGCTGGGCTGGAAACCTGCTGAGACATTTGAAACGGGTATTCGCAAGACGGTGCAGTGGTATTTGGAAAATCAAACTTGGGTTGGCAATGTAACGAGTGGCGCTTATCGTCAATGGCTAGATACCAACTACACAACACGATGACTACCATACTGATTACCGGAAAAAATGGGCAGGTTGGCTTTGAGCTCCAGCGTTCTTTGGCAATCCTGGGTGACATCGTTGCGATTGACCAGCCCGACTGCGATTTCACAGACCCTGCCGCTATTCGTCGTTTGATGGCGCAAATAAAACCTGATGTGGTGGTGAATCCTGCCGCTTACACTGCGGTGGATAAAGCGGAAAGTGATCCGAGTTTGGCGAATGCTATTAACGCGGACGCCCCTCGTGTTTTGGGTGAAGAAGCCGCAAAGACGGGCGCCTTGGTTATTCACTATTCAACGGACTATGTTTTTGATGGTACAAAGTCGAGTGCCTATGTTGAAAGCGATCAACCAAATCCAAAGTCCGTGTATGGAAAAACAAAATACGATGGCGAGGTAGCCCTAGTTCAGAGTGGAGCGAAGCATCTTATTTTTAGAACTAGCTGGGTGTTTGGTGCACACGGCGCTAATTTTGTGAAAACAATTTTAAGGTTAGCGGCGGAGCGTGATGCTCTGAATATTGTGGCCGATCAGCACGGCGCGCCGACTTCAGCCGCTTTGCTTGCCGATATTACCGCGCATGTTCTTGCGCGCTATTTAAAAACCAAGCAACAAGATTTACCTGCCTTTCCCTATGGGTTGTATAACCTAGTGGCGGGCGGACAAACCACTTGGTGCGATTTTGCCAAGGCCATTGTTGCCGCAGCCAATCAGTCAGGAACAAGCACGAAAGCAAGCGCAGAAACTATTCGCCCCATCACCACGGCTGATTATCCCCTGCCTGCGCCCCGCCCAAGCAACTCCCTTTTGGACACGTCAAAATTGAAAAATACTTTTGGCTTACAGCTGCCAGAATGGCAACATGGCTTGGAACATACCTTAGCCCTTATCTTGTGAAATAAGATGACCAACAAACGCAAAGGCATTATCTTGGCAGGTGGTTCGGGTACGCGCCTTTATCCGGCAACGCTCGCGGTTTCCAAACAGCTGTTGCCTATCTTTGATAAGCCGATGATTTACTATCCGCTTAGCACGCTAATGCTAAGTGGACTGCGCGATATTCTGGTGATCTCCACACCGCAAGACACGCCACGATTTCAGCAGTTGCTGGGTGATGGCAGTCAATGGGGAATCAATTTGCAGTACGCCATACAGCCCAGTCCGGACGGGCTTGCCCAAGCATTTATTATTGGGGAGAAATTTATTAATAATTCGCCCAGTGCGTTAGTGCTTGGCGACAATATTTTCTATGGCCACGAATTCAACACCCTGCTAGCTAACGCGAACAAACAGGAGCGTGGGGCGACTGTGTTTGCTTATCACGTCAAAGATCCAGAGCGTTATGGCGTAGTGTCATTTGATCAATCTGGTGCGGCCACGAGTCTGGAAGAAAAGCCGAAGTCACCCAAATCCAATTACGCAGTGACGGGGTTATATTTTTATGATCAGCAGGTGGTCGATATAGCTAAAAGCATTAAACCTTCGGCCCGTGGGGAACTTGAAGTAACGGACGTAAATCGACTCTACCTAGAACAACATCAGCTGAGCGTAGAGATTATGGGCCGTGGTTATGCGTGGTTGGACACGGGCACGCACGAGTCCATGCTTGAGGCTAGTCAATTCATCGAAATTATTGAAACACGACAAGGCTTGAAAGTGGCGTGTCCGGAGGAAATCGCTTATCGCCAAAATTGGATTAACGCTGAGCAGTTAAAAAAATTAGCGCAACCACTGGCTAAAAACGGTTACGGACAATACCTATTGAGAATGCTGACAGAAACAGTGCGTTAGCCTTCCACCCTTATAAACAGAAAACATGAACGCTATCCCGCTTGCCATTCCTGATGTTGTACTATTTGAACCCGAGGTGTTCGGAGACGAGCGCGGCTTCTTTTTCGAAAGCTTTAACCAGCAGCAGTTTGAAGCGGCTATTGGTCGAACAGTGAACTTTGTTCAAGACAATCATTCGCGATCTGTGAAAAATGTATTAAGGGGTTTGCACTATCAGATCGAACAACCCCAAGGAAAACTGGTTCGAGTAAGTGAAGGCGAGGTATTCGATGTGGCTGTCGACTTACGGAAGACATCTCCAACATTTGGCCAATGGGTTGGAGAGGTTCTTAGTGCAACAAACAAGAAACAGATATGGGTTCCAGAGGGATTCGCACATGGATTCCTAGTCCTTTCTGAAACTGCGGAGTTTTTGTATAAAACAACTGACTACTGGGCGCCAGATCACGAGCGGTGCATTGTGTGGAACGACCCCAGATTAGCGATTGACTGGCCTATTAGCGGCGCTCCGTCGTTATCAGCCAAAGACGCAAAAGCAACTGCGCTTCAGTCCGCTGAATTGTTTTTGTAATGTCCCATCTTGTGTCCCTACCAGCGAAATTCCACTTCAACCTAGATTCGCTGATATTTCGTGAAAAAACCATCTTTGGATATGGCTGGCTTTTTCATGAAGACATTGATGTTGCAAACTCGAGCCTCGAAATTACGTTTTCAAAAAACGCAGGTGAGTGTTCGCTGCCATTCGACCAGGGCAAGCAAAGACCTGATTTACCATCCGAATTAATACGTTACGCACTTTCAAATTCTTCTGGGTTTGTTCTCTATGGTGGAGTCATTGGGGCATTTGAGGACATTGCCAGCTTCAAACTGGTTGGCCAGCTGAGTAACGGGAAGACACTTGGAATTCATTTGCCGTTGTCGGTTATTAAGAACCCCGGTGTCAAAAGCGCTCAAGTTCAGCGTGCAGTAGCGTGGAATCAGATTGCAATGTTAGCTCAGCGAAGGTGGCGATTGATTCGTCGGGAGCAGTTCCGCTTTCGAAGACTTGAGCACTGGCGTTATTACCATGCCTTGCTCGAGCCTCTTGAACTGCAAGGTAAGCTGCGTCGAATGTTTGTGCCGGATCACTGTGATCATAATGCTCATATGTACTATGTTTTGTTACCGCAAGAAACAGACCGTCAGCTGATTTTAGATGAATATAAAAAAAGAAATATTTCCACGGTTTTTCATTATGTGCCTTTACATTCATCTCCTGCAGGGCAGCGATATGGACGTACTCCCCAAGGCCTGCCAGTGACAGATACAGTGTCCGAGCAGTTAATTAGACTGCCTTTGTGGGTGGGGATTTCTAAGGAGCAGCAGGAAAGTGTGATTGAGGTGTTAAGTGAATACGCTTAGCAGTTTTATCGGCCCTGTAAACTAAGCGTGGGCACCCTCCTGTTTTTACCGGCTATTAGTTTTGTGCTTTGTTGGACGGGGCTGTTTTTCTTACTCAGAACCCGAAAATTATCGCAATTAGCTTTAGATCTACCAAATAGCCGCTCACTGCATGTAAAGCCTATACCGCGCCTAGGCGGCTTGGTGTTAATGTTTTCGGTCTTTATCGTCTATTTAATTGGGCAACAATCGTACTTGGTAGTTCTGCTTCCTGTTATGGCCTTGCTTGTTTTGTCTTTTGTTGATGACCGTAGAGGATTGCCCTCAGCTATGCGTTTTTCTGCACATCTTGGGGCCGCGTTAATATTTGTTTTGAATGCCAAAATTTTCTCTCTCACAGATTTATCGCTCGCATTTCTTGCCACTATTGGCCTCGTCTGGATGACTAATCTTTATAACTTTATGGATGGCTCGGATGGATTGGCGGGTGGAATGACATTGTTTGGGTTTGGTGCCTATGGTGTCGTGAGCATTCTTAATGGAGATCAAGCTTTTGGTTTTGCAGCCTTTAATTTTTCAATAGCAGCTGCGGCCTTAGGATTTTTATTTTTTAATTTTCATCCTGCCAAGATTTTTCTGGGCGATGCGGGTTCCGTGCCGTTAGGATTTCTGGCAGGGGCAATGGGGTTGCAGGGCTGGTATTTAAAATTGTGGCCAGCCTGGTTTCCAGTTCTAGTGTTTGCGCCTTTTATAGCGGACGCAACAGTAACTTTAATCAAACGCATCCTTCGGCGAGAAAAATTTTGGCAGGCGCATCGTGAGCATTATTATCAGCGCTTGGTGCAAATGGGTTTTGGCCATCGTAAAACGGCGTTAATGGAATATGGGTTAATGGCGGCGAGTGGAGTGCTGGCCATTCTTCTTTTGCATGTACCTAGTTGGGCACAAATAGCTGCATTGTTTGTTTGGAGCATGGTATTTATAGCGCTTATGGTTTTTATCGATCTCCGTTGGACGGCGCATGTGACTACGGCTGAGAGACCAATATGAACTATCGCGCCACCCTCGTTTTTTTACATGACGCAACAGCCGTAGCGCTGACGTGGTTGCTTGCCTACTGGTTACGTTTCAATCTTGATCTTTCTTCTGTTTATGCGGAAGCGGCGGCCCAAGCCCTGCTATGGGTTGTTCCCTTGCAAGCCATTGTCTTTTGGCGGCTCGGCCTTTATCGGGGTATATGGCGATATGCGAGTTTGGAGGATTTGAAACGGATTGTATGGGCCATCGTGCTTTCTGCCGTCTTGGTTGTTGGTGTTGTACTCATGTTCCATGTTGCCAATGTCCCGCGCTCTGTTTTGATACTTGCCCCTATTCTTTTAGCTGTTGTCATGGGGGGAAGTCGGCTGGCTTATCGCGTTTATCGCGAACATCAACTGTATGGGCATATGAAGCTGCAAGGTGCACCGGTACTGGTGTTGGGCGCAGGTGAAGCGGCTGTACGTTTGCTGAAAGAGTTAACGACGAGTCATGAGTGGCGTGTGGTGGGTTTGCTGGACGACAATACCGCCAAACATGGCCGTATGTTGAATGGAATCCCGGTGCTCGGTGCGGTTAACGAAGTAGCTCTTCATGCCGCACACCTAGAGGCTCAGCATGTAATTCTTGCCATGCCCTCCAGTACACCATCAGCGAGGCGACACGCAATGGAGGTGGCGAGCGAGGCTGGACTGACGGTGCTCACGGTTCCTGCGTTTAGTGATTTATTGTCGGGACGTGTGTCTATTTCGCAAATTCGCAAAGTAGAGTTGGAAGATTTGCTGGGCCGGGAGCAAGTGCAACTTGACGATGCAGGCTTACACGAATTACTTACGAATAAAGTCATTTTAGTGACAGGGGGTGGCGGTTCGATTGGGGCAGAGCTTGCGCGCCAGATTGCGAACTTTGAGCCGAAGCGACTAGTTATTCTTGATCAATCCGAGTTTGCGCTCTACAACATTGAACAGGAGTTTTCAGCACGATTTCCGCTAGGGATGATGTCGTATGTAGTGGGTGACGTGAAAGATAGCGCACGTCTTAACGAGGTGTTTGTCACACACCAACCCTCGGTTGTTTTCCATGCCGCGGCCTACAAGCATGTTCCGTTGATGGAACAGGAAAATGCTGATGAAGCAGTGCGAAACAACGTTCTTGGCACGCTCCGTTTAGCAGAGGCAGCGCAACGTCACGGTGCCGAAGAGTTTGTATTGATTTCTACCGACAAGGCGGTGAACCCCACCAACGTGATGGGCGCAAGCAAACGCCTTGCCGAGATGGTGTGTCAAGCGGTGGGAGAAACCACTAACCCAGCCGATGCTGTTAGCAACTTAAGAAAAACTCGTTTTGTTACGGTACGGTTTGGCAATGTGTTGGGCAGTAACGGGAGCGTTATTCCAAAGTTCCGCGAACAAATTGCCAAGGGTGGGCCGGTGACGGTAACGCATGCGGACATCACCCGTTACTTCATGTCGATCCCTGAGGCGGCGCAGCTTGTGCTCCAAGCCGGTTTAATGGGCGGACGCACAGAAATTGGGGGCGATATTTTTGTGCTGGATATGGGCGAACCCGTAAAAATAGTAGATTTAGCGCGCGACATGATTCGGCTATCTGGATTTACTGAAGAGGAAGTGCGCATCGAGATTACCGGTCTGCGCCCTGGTGAAAAACTGTATGAAGAATTACTGGCGGACGACGAGCAGACGGTAACAACACCTCACCCAAAATTAAGAATTGCTCAAGCTCAAGCGAGATTGCCCAGCGATGGTTTGGATCAAATACGGGCGTGGTTAGAAGGCCCGATTGCCGACGAGAAAACCACTAAGGCGCGGCTCAAGCAGTTTGTGCCGGAATACCAAGCGCAGCAGCTGAACCCCAAACCTGTAACGCCAAGTATTTAGTTTACGTCATGGCCACCTACGCGATTGGCGATATACAAGGCTGCTTTGCTTCCTTGCAGCAGCTTTTAAAGCACATTCATTTTGATCAAACAAAAGATCGCTTGTGGTTGGTGGGCGACCTAGTTAATCGCGGCCATCATTCATTAGAGACTCTGCGTTTCGTGAAAGGGCTTGGCAAAGCCGCCATCACCGTGCTGGGAAATCACGATCTCCACCTGCTGATGTTGGCAGAAGGACACTCCAAGAATCAACGCGGAGACACGCTAGACGACATTCTTCAGGCACCCGACCGAATAGAGTTGCTCGACTGGTTGCGACATCAGCCCTTGATGCATAGTGAGGGCAGCTACGTCATGGTGCACGCAGGGCTATTACCCGATTGGACGGTGGAGAAGGCGCTGACTTTAGCGCGAGAAGTAGAGGCCTCATTACAAAGCGATATTTACCAAGAATGTTTAGCCAATATGTGGGGCAACGAACCGGCTAATTGGAGCGATGATCTAACGGGCTGGGCGCGAACGCGCTCTATCGTTAATGCCATGACGCGGATGCGTTTTTGTACAGCAGAGGGTGTGATGGAATTTCGTACCAAAGGCGAGGTTTCTGATACACCAGAGGGCTATCAACCTTGGTTTGAAATTGCCGATAGAAAAAGTGCGGATAGCCTTTTGATTACCGGACACTGGTCTGCCCTCGGCCTTAGAAATACCAGCAACCATTTAGCGTTGGACACTGGCTGCCTATGGGGCGGAAAGCTCACAGCAGTGCGGCTCTCCGACAAGGCAGTCTTTCAAGTCGACTGCATGAGTGAAGACTTGGTTTAGTGCGTCACTCGCGTTGCCCCGCTACCCTTGAGTATGCGCACACGCTCACCCGGATTAAACGCCTCATCGGCCTCTTGGGTAACCGCGATGAGTTGGCCGTTTTCCAGCTTGATGGTGATTTCTAACCCATCCTTCTTAGTGAGTTCTTCTTCCGCCATGGAGCCGAGTACGCCACCGGCAATAGCCCCAACAATGGCGCCTGCGGCGGACCCATTACCTTGACCTATATTGCTGCCAGCAAGACCACCTAACGCAGCGCCACCCAGTGCACCGATGGGTGTTTTTGCGCCCTCGAGCGTGACCTTACGAACGCTTTCAACTACGCCTAAACGCACGCTCATTTCTTGGCGCGCTTGGCGGCGTTCGTAGTTGCTGGCCGATTGACTGGCGCAGCCAGAAAGAATCGCGCAACCGATAGCCAAAACGACAGCAGTCCTTAGCGGGGTTTTTAGTTTGGAAGTAAGTGAGGTTGTATCCATTTCAGACTCCTAGCCACAGTGGTGTAATCAGGTGTTTAAAGTGTTTCCCCAAACGCATTTAAATAACGCTCAACGATTTGTGCTTGGGTCAGTTGATGATTTTGGCCGCCACGATGCGCAATTTTGATCGAACCCATCAACGAGGCCAAACGTCCAGTTTTAGACCACGCCATCTCGTGGGTAATCCCATGCATCAGTCCTGCGCGGAACGCATCCCCACATCCGGTTGGGTCGACAATCGCATCAGGCTTAACGCTCGGTATGGCGATAGATTGACCGTCCACGTGAATTTCTGCGCCATCAGCGCCCAGTGTCACGATGAAGGCTTTCACCAGTGTCGATAACTGCTCAATGGTGCGCCCTGTTTTCTCTGATAGCAGACGCGCCTCGTAATCGTTGACGCAGCAATAGTCGGCAAGTTCCAAAAACTGGAGCAGCTCTTCACCATCGAACATGGGCAAACCTTGGCCGGGATCGAAGATGAACGGGATGTCGGCAGCGTAGAGTTCTTTCGCATGTTGTTTCATGCCGTCACGCCCGTCGGGGGCGACGATACCTAGTTTGATATCGCCAGTGGTATTCGCTTCACCCACCTTGTTTAAGTGCGAAAAATTCATAGCGCCTGGATGGAAGGCCGTAATCTGGTTGTTGTCTTGATCTGTGGTGATAAACGCTTGACCGGTAAAAGTATCCGGCACTTCACGCACGTGATTACGAGCGATGCCGAGTGTCTCTAAGCGCTTAATGTAGGGTTGGCTATCTTGGCCGACGGTCGCCATGATGATGGGTTCGCCACCGAGCAGTTTTAGGCTGTAGGCAATGTTGCCCGCGCAGCCGCCGAATTCACGGCGCATGTCGGGCACAAGAAAAGAAACATTCAGAATGTGAAGCTGGTCAGGCAGGATGTGTTTTTTGAACTGGTCGTGAAACACCATAATGGTGTCGTACGCCATAGACCCGCAAATCAGTGTTTTCATCTCACGCTTCCTGCTATTTTAAAAGAAGCGGATTATAGCAGCGGGCCTCTACCAGCCGACCATTGGCGACTGGCAGAGGCTGACTTATTGTCCTACTTCAATGCTGCAAGAGCGGCGTCGTACTTAGGCTCTTCTTTGATTTCTGAAACGAGTTCGCTGTAAACCACTTTATCGTTTTCGTCGATAACAACCACCGCACGCGCAGCAACACCGGCTAATGGGCCGCTTTCAATTTGCACGCCGTAGCTTTTTAGGAACTCACGACCACGCATGGTGGACAGTGAGGTTACGTTCTTCAGCCCTTCTGTTTCGCAAAAACGCTTCATTGCAAAAGGCAGGTCCGCGGAGATAACCAGCACCACGGTATTTTCTACGCTGCCAGCTTGTTCGTTGAACTTGCGAGTAGAGGTCGCGCAGGTAGGCGTATCTAGACTGGGAACGATGTTCAATACTTTACGTTTTCCAGCGAAATCTTTAAGTGAAAGATCCTTAAGGTCAGTGCCAACTAGCGAAAACGCAGGAGCAGCACTACCAGCTTTAGGAAATTCTCCAGCAAGATTAATGGGGTTGCCGCCTAGGGTGACTGTGGCCATGTTGATAGTTCCTTGTTATGTTGAAATTGAATGGGGGGAAAGTGAAAGTGAAAAGGTGAAAGTGAAAAGTAAAAAGATGGAATCGAGTTTCGGAACGCGATTGTATGTCAAGGATAGAACAGGTACAAACGGTAGCCAGTTGCCGGGGCAGTCGTCGCGTCCAGTGACAAGTTGATTGCTAACTCCGCATTGGCTGCAAACCCTATTTTGCTTTCATTGGTCGAGGGCAAATAGTCGACCGGTGAAAATACACGACGCACCATAGGTTGGTCGCGCACGTCGGTTAAGGTCAGCTCAAGATGCGGATAAGCTTGAACAAAAGCGGCCCGGTTTTTAAGCGTGGCTGTGAGAATTAATAAGTTTGCTGAGTTTTGAAGCGTCGCCGAGGTTGAGGTTGGCGTGGTTGCTGGCGCGGTGTCAGGATGCAGATCCGACACTTCAATGCTGACCAGTTCGGACTTACGTGGAAGTGGAATATCACATTCCAACCAGCCGCACATGCGCTCTAGTATTGGGCGTACCGCCGGTTGCTGTAAGGCTAATTCGGCGCGAAAAACATAAGCTGCTTGAAGTACGAAGAGTATGAGTACGCAGAACAAACCCATGCCCAATGCGAAAACCGACCATGAGAAACCAAGCCGATTCTGCGAATGAGCGCGGGGGCTTGTTTGGGCTTTCTGTACCTTCTCTGCCTTCTGTGCGTTTTTTTCTTTGAGCTTCGATGTTGCAGATCGGCGCCGCAACCATTGCCATCGGCTGGGCTTGGTCACGGGTAATTGAACAGGTGTCCCATCCGGCCATGTGGTGGGAACGAATCCATCCTCACTTGGGGTGGGCTGTGGGTTAGTAATCTCCCACGCGTCAATTTCTACAGGAGGTTGTGTATTGGAAAACGGCGTTTCGACCAAGGCAGCGGCCGAAGGCGCGATGGGTGACGATAATGCTTCTGGCTCGTTAGGTTTCTCAAGCGCCCCCAGTGGATATTGTTGCTCATGAGGCTCATGTGTCTCTTGTAGCTCTTCGCGTAAAGAACTTGGTGCTTTTACATCAGGTATATCTGACGAAGTACTGATTTGCGGCAAGGACTCGTCCGTTTTGCCTGCTAGTTCTGTACGTGATGCTGCGATACCTGGCGTAGAGGCCACTGTGGGGAGAACGGCAGACGGAGTGCGTGCACTGGATGATGCGGTGTGTTCTGCGCTAGGAGCCGCAGTAGGTGGGACATTGGAAGCCGTTTGGGAAGTCGCATCGCGAGCCACATTCCCAACCGCATTTCCAACCACTTTCGGAGCCGCACTTGGAGCTGTATTTGGAACCGCATTTGGAACTGCATTGGCAACCGCATTTGCCACCAAGGCGGGTGCATCTTCCAAAGTTTCCAGCGCATTGAAGACCGTGTTGCAATGCCCGCAACGTACTTTGCCCGCGCGTATTTTAAGTTGTTCAGGGGTGACACGAAACGCAGTGCTGCAAGAAGGGCAGCGCGTTAGCATCATGGCTGCTTATCTTTCACTAAACTGCTTTTTAAAACAGATCCTGTCAGCAAAACCCAGCCCTCATGCTCTGCGTGGATATGGAGATCAACCGCGTGCGAATAAGCTGCGCGCACTTGTTCAGTCTGTTCTTTCAATATGCCGGATAGAGCAATGCGACCTCCTTCATACGCAAGCGAAGTCAAAAGCGGGGCGAGCACACACAGCGGATTGGTGAGGATGTTGGCGATCACGATGTCGAATTGTTGATCGATAACCCGTTTTGAGTGGATGAGTTTAAGGGCAACGTTATTGCGAGCGGCATTGTCGGCTGCAGCAATCAGCGCGTTGTCGTCAATGTCTGCGCCCACCACATTTTCCGCGCCAAACTTGGCGGCGGCAATAGCCAATATACCCGAACCACAGCCGTAATCGACAACACTATTCCCCTGCGCAACATGCTCGCACAACCACTCCAAACAGAGCCGTGTAGTGGGGTGGCTACCCGTGCCAAATGCCATGCCTGGGTCGAGCACGAGATTGATTGCTTGCGGATCCGGCGCGTCGTGCCACGAAGGCACTATCCATAAACGGTCGTTGATGCGGATGGGGGCGAATTGTGATTGGGTAAGTTGCACCCAGTTTTGTTCGGCAACAGGTTCAATTGTAAAAGAGGGGGTTGCCTCGAAACCCGCATCCAGAGCGGCTCTTGAGGCAATGCCCGCTATGTCCGCCTGCGGATCAAACAAGGCGATAACGCGGCTGTTTTCCCATAGCGGCGTAAGGCTGCTGCCGGGTTCGCCAAACTGCGGCGTTTCCAGTTCGGTTCCTGCGTCAGCATCTTCTACGCTCACCGATAGCGCACCATGCTCCATCAGGGCATCGGAGAGCGCTTCAGTTTGAGCGGCGGCGGTTGGGAACGTGACAGAAAGCCACATAGATATATGTAATGCGTTGCTGGGTTTATAGACAGGATTGTGCTTGTTAATTATTTAGCCTTCACCGCAGCGCCTTTATCGGCCAACTTGTGCTCCAAGTAGTGAATACTCGTTCCGCCTTCGACAAAACGATGATCCAACATTAACTCCATGTGTAGTGGAATATTGGTTTTAATTCCTTCCACCGACATTTCAGACAGCGCAATACGCATACGTCGAATGGCTTGGTCGCGCGTGTCTCCGTAAGCAATCACTTTACCAATCATGGAATCGTAATGTTGTGGCACGGTGTAACCCGAATAAACGTGTGAATCAAAACGAATGCCCGGGCCGCCGGGCGGGTGGTAATAGGTAATTTTTCCGGGTGAGGGCGTGAATTTGTAAGGGTCTTCCGCATTGATGCGGCATTCAATAGCGTGGCCCTTCAGCTCAATATCTTTTTGCCGCAGGGTGAGTTTTTCACCCGCCGCAATGCGAATTTGTTGCTGCACTAAATCAATGCCAGTGACCATCTCGGTGACTGGATGTTCAACCTGAATACGCGTGTTCATCTCGATGAAGAAAAACTCGTTATTCTCGTAAAGAAACTCAAAAGTCCCTGCGCCACGATAATTAATTTTTCGACAAGCCTCGGCGCAACGTTCGCCCACTCGCGTCACCAGACGGCGATTTAGATTGGGGGCGGGAGCTTCCTCAATAATTTTTTGGTGGCGACGTTGCATCGAGCAATCGCGCTCGCCTAAGTAAATCGCGTTTTTGTAGCTGTCGGCGAGCACTTGGATTTCGATGTGACGTGGATTTTCCAAAAACTTTTCCATGTACACCGTTGGGTTGCCGAAAGCAGCACCGGCCTCTGCACGTGTCATTGTCACGGCATTTAACAAAGCCGCCTCGGTGTGCACCACGCGCATGCCGCGCCCGCCACCGCCGCCCGATGCTTTGATAATGATGGGGTAGCCCACTGACCGGGCTATTTTGACAATTTCCTTTGGGTCATCAGGCAGCGCACCATCAGAACCCGGCACACAAGGAACACCCGCTTCCTTCATCGCGTGCTTGGCGGATACTTTGTCGCCCATTAAGCGGATGGTTTCTGGGCGTGGGCCTATGAATACGAAGCCTGATGACTCCACACGTTCGGCGAAGTCAGCGTTCTCGGAAAGAAAGCCATAGCCGGGATGGATCGCCTCGGCATCAGTGACTTCGGCTGCTGAAATGATGGCAGGGATATTTAGGTAGCTGGCCGATGAAGCCGCTGGGCCGATACACACAGATTCATCCGCCAACTTGACGTACTTAGCCTCGGTATCCGCTTCAGAGTGCACAACCACCGTTTTGATACCCATTTCACGGCAAGCACGCTGAATTCGGAGTGCAATTTCGCCACGATTGGCGATAAGAATTTTTTCGAACATAGAAGTTTATAGACCTATGAGCTAAGAGCCGGGCACCATGCTAAGGCAGGATGTGAATAACATTTCACGTCTTTCACCGCGCCTTTCACCATGCCGCAAACTAAACGCAAACTAAATACCGAGTTAACCAATGATAAAGAGTGGTTGGCCGTATTCGACGGGTTGACCGTTCTCAACCAAGATCGCTTTAACCGTGCCGGTAGCGTCAGACTCGATTTCGTTCATGAGCTTCATCGCCTCAATAATGCACAACGTTTCGCCAGCTTGCACAGACTGCCCCACTTGAACAAAGGCGTTGGCTTCAGGGGTTGAGGAGCGGTAGAACGTGCCAACCATCGGCGCTTTGACTACATTCCCCTCAACAACGGGCGCTATGGGCTCCGCAGGGGCTGCGGCTGCAACGGGCGCGGGCGCATGGCCTACGGGCGCTGGGGCGCCGTTAGGGGCGTGTGTTGTGTAAGAAGGTGCGTGATGATGAACCACGCCGCCATGCTTGGCGATACGCACTTTTTCTTCACCTTCCGTCACTTCTAATTCGGTGATACCGGATTCCTCAACCAAATCGATGAGTTTTTTTAGCTTTCTCAAGTCCATAGTGATCCCTCTCGTTTCTTTTAATGCAATGTTGGGGGCAATCTAGATGTGTTTCATGCGTATGCAAGCAAGCGGCGTAGCCCACCGCTTACCGTAGAGCTTAGTTGCTGTCGCTTAGTTGTTGTCGATATGTGCAATAACGAAGTCGAGTGCCATCCGGTATCCATGACTGCCTAATCCACAGATCACGCCAGTAGCGATGTCCGAAAGATAGGAGTGATGACGAAACGACTCACGCGCATACACATTAGAAATATGGACTTCAATAAACGGAATGCTGACTGCTGCCAAGGCATCGCGCAAGCCCACACTCGTGTGCGTGTATGCGCCCGCGTTGATGATGATGAAATGAACATCTTCAGCGCGCGCGGCTTGTACGCGGTCAATCAAATCGCCTTCGTGATTACTTTGGAAGTTAATGAGATCAACGCTGCTTGATTTGGCTTGAACTGCTAAACGGGCATTTATATCGTCCAGCGTTTCAGCACCGTAAATCTCCGGTTCGCGCGATCCGAGCAAGTTTAAATTGGGGCCGTGTATAACCAGCACCCTAATCAATTCTTGAGCTTTTTTGGCCGCACGACTGTTTTTCGGCGATGTCTTTTTAGCGTTCATGTCTGCAAGTTTGCCGCAAATCGACGCAATTTGTCCAGTTTCACAGAATTTGAAGG
>Ga0209181_10007146_pt1 | contig 15411 bp, 13 predicted proteins | sample MAT05_FD_187208 | JGI IMG/M metagenome (GOLD analysis project Ga0209181, IMG submission 187208) | Freshwater microbial communities from Lake Fryxell liftoff mats and glacier meltwater in Antarctica - MAT-05 (SPAdes) (version 2) | ecosystem: Environmental > Aquatic > Freshwater > Ice > Liftoff... | reverse complement strand
CACCGGTCGCTCGCTGATGCCCGAGGGCTTCGAGGGCCTCGGCGGCGAGACGCTGCGCGACATCATCGCCTACATGCAGAGCGTGGACGGCGGGAAATTCCGCACCGTGGACCTGCGCGACGCGTTCACCGCGACGACCGCGCTCGGCCTCTACGCGAGCCATGAGTCGAAGGGCGACACGTTCGTCTTCAAGAAATACGGCACGGTGAATGTCGAGGGCGTGCCCTTCAACATCGTGCCGCCGGAGAAGGCACCGATGAACATCATCGTGTTGAAAAGCGTTCACGGCATCACGAAAGGAATGCCGCAGCGCGTGGAGGCAAAGCTCGGTGGATTTGTGGCGAACCGGCTGCATTTCCTCGGCGGCGTGACCGGCTGGGGATTTCAAAACAACGGCGACACGAGCGACGTGATGAAGATCACCGTCGTATATGCGGACGGGCAGAAGGAGAGTATCGTGTGCAGGAACGGCACGGAGTTTTCCGACTACTTCCATCGCGTGGACGTGCCGGGATCGAAGTTCGTGGACGTGCTGAAGAACAGTCACCAGATGCGGTTCTTCACGAAGCCGCTCACACGCACCGCGCCGATCGAGACAGTCGTGCTGGAGTCAACCGCCGGAAGCGCCGCGCCGACGATCGTGGCGGTTACCGCGGAGCTGGCGGAGGGCGGTGCATCGGGTAGCGCGGGCGTCCCGCCTGCCGGTTCAGGCGTCTCGCCTGAACCATCGGGCGTCGAAAAGACGCCGCATCGCGCCACGCCCTCGGCGAACGAACGCAAACTGACGTCCGATGGGCCACGCGAGACGCGCGGCCCGGCAGGCGGGGCGCCCGCGCTACCCGAAGACGCAAACTTCAAGCCGCAGTTCAGCGATGAAGTCCCACAGCCGCCAGCGACGAAACCCGCGAATGGCCCGCGCGTGCTGATCGTGGGCGGCGGGTCGTCGCACGACTTCGTGAAATTCTTCGGCGGCACCGACAGGGCCACGCTCGCGCCGGTGTGCGGCTGGGTGGACTTCACGCAAAACGCCAACGGCGTCCCCGCGATCCTCGACCGCGTGGACGTGCTCGTGTGGAGCGCAAACCAGCCAGTTTCATCGGCGACGACGAAGGCGCTCCTTGAATACGCGAACCGCGGCGGCGCCATCGTCGCACATCATCCCGGCACCTGGTATGCGTGGAAAAACTTCCCCGAATGGAACCTGCAAGTCGTCGGTGGCGGAACGCGCGGCCACGATGCGCTCGGCACCTACACGGTGAAAGTCACGAACGCTGCGCACCCGATCACAAAAGGGATGCCTGCGAGCTTTGAGATCACCGATGAACTCTACAACTACAACGCCGACCCCGCAGGCAACGCGATCGAAGTGCTCGCCGAGGCGACGAGCCCGAAGAGCGGGAAGACTTTCCCGCAGGTCTTCGTCGTGAAGCATCCGAAGGCGAAGATCGTCGGCATCACGCCCGGCCACGACGCGCGTGCTCACGATCTGCCCGCGTATCAGACACTGCTGAGGAACGCTGTCCTGTGGGCCGCGGGCAAGTAGCCGCCGACGGCAGGAGGCGGGCACACCGATCCTAGAAACGGCGATGAGGTGTCCAAGGAAGACGAAAGGACACGGAATGAAGGATCTCCGAAAACATCGCTGCTCACCCTTTGAGTGAGTCGTCATGACGGCGGAAGCCTCGGATTTCTATGTCTTTCCGTGGACCTCCATTCACGGTTTTGGGCTGATTTCAACGGGGAGGCCGGAACGCGCCCGCCTGCATTGCAATGCGAAGCATCGAGGGCAGGGAGCACGCAAAAAATGAGCGACGCCCGAATTCTGGTTTCCTGCATTCTGCGCGCGGGCACTTTTGATCAGCCCGCCTCCTGCCCAGACTGTGTGAAAACTCCGATCAGCTTGCGTAAGTCGTCGGAAAGCGAGTCGCCAGTGCGCGTTTTCCTGGGTTTTCACACGACCTGTGCCGTCGGCGGCTACGAGCGGGAGCGCACTGCAATCTCATACGACTGGCATAGTCCTGTTGCCAGATGGCGGCTCGTGGCTGGAAAGTAGCGCAGCTCTCCCGAGTTGCGCTGGTGGCTCTGCGCGTGAAGCCTCGTGATGCGCAGTTCGGGAGAGCTACGCTACGCGACCCCACCGCCGCCTCCTGCATTCCGGCACTCAGGCTGTAGATGTCGTATCAGTTCTGCGGCACACTTGTTTTCCTCCCACGCAGGGAGCGGGGGAAAGAGGGCCTGCGGCCTTTTTTTGGGGCCGGCGAGGACGCGCGGCGCTCCACGCTACTTTCGCCCGAACAGGCTCCAGCCGCTCGTAGTCTTCTCGTTTTGCTTGTTCTGCTGGACCTTGAGCTGACCGAGCAGGCTTTGGAGATGCAGGTAGATGCGGTGCCACTGACCTTCGACAGTCGGGATGCTGTCACTCATGTCCGCAAGGTATCGGAGGGACGGCGCGCCGGCGAACAGCGTGATGACATCCTCTTTGCGCAGACCGCCTTTGACTTCGCTGGAATGGACCATCTCCGCGCCTTGCGTGATCAGGCTCTTCAGGTCGAGGAATTGCGCCTCGTCCTCAGCGGTAAACTTCTTGTCTCGTGCGAGGGTCACGTAGGAGTTGAAATGCTTCCAGCACTCAATGTGCGCTTCGAGATGCAGGATGAAGTCGTCGAGGTTCTTGTAGTTCATGGCAGTGGGCGTCGGTTTGCGGGCAAAGTGTTCTTCATTTGGTTGCAAGAAGATGAGTGCGCCACCGCGGAGGTCCCGGGCAACGATTGTCAGGCCGCGGTAGCGGATGAATAGTTCAGCGAGTGTGACGCTCGTTTCCGCAGCGATTCGAAATGAGGCTGTGACGACCCGGGCGATCTCGATGGCGGTCTTCACCGGGAACCAGTGTGGCAGCGTGCTACAGATGATCCCGCCTTCCCGGTGGACGGCAAAGCAACCCGAAGGCATGCGCCCCGCCTCGATCGGGATTACGGTGCGATGAAAAGGATTCAGGACGCCCATCTTGCTTCGATTTGGCCAAGGGTTTCGCGAATCTGTTGAATGGCGAGGGCTCGCGTGAACCCGACGCCAAGGACTTCGTCATCCGCCGAAAGGATTGCCAGGTGGCGCTGCGGCCCGAGTCCCTGGATGTCGAGAAGCTCGCCTGCCTTGAGCTGGGTGCCGAGATTCTTGAATGCGTGCGCTGTCTGGTGAATCCACACGGCGAGCGGCGCGGGATCTTCGCAGCCCCAGTGCTCGTATTTTTTTCCCTCGCCCTGCTCGACCGCCATCGCGAACTGAACTCCAGTGAAGCGGGAGAATGCGCTGAGCAGGGACTCGGGCGTCTCCGCTTCCGCAGCCCGGTTTCCGTCGGCCTCGTCGATGGACTGGGCGGTCTCCATCAGCAGGCTTTCGTACTGGATGAAGATGGTTCTGGGTCTTGGGAGTCCGGCCGGCAGGACTTCGAAGTTGCCTGCCTTCCATCCGATCACTTCGACGATCGCCGGCTTGCCCACTTTGTCCTCCACAGCGGCGTCGATGATCTCGCCTTTCTGAATCCAGATGCGGCCCTCTCCCTGTGCGCTGGTGATTTTCAGAACGCACGAGTTCTGCGTGAGGCACTCCATCTGGATGATGTCGAGCAACGTCTTGCTCTGGACGCCACGGAACCCGCCCTGGCTTTCGCGTTCGAGGAGACTCTCGATGCAATCCACGAAGAAGATGATCTCGCGACCGGTCTTCGGCTTCTCCATGTAGAGGTCCACGCCGACGCGGTAGGCCCGCGCGCGCAGGTCGTCCTCGGTGGAGCCGGTCATCACCACGGTGCGAAGCGCCGGGAAGCGCCGGCGCACGATGGCCAGGACCTGGAAGCCATCCATCTGCGGCATGTTCAGATCCACGAGCAGCAACGAGAATTGCTCATTCTCCAGCATCGCGATGGCATCCTGGCCCGAACTTGCGGTGCGGATTTCTGGCTGGCTTGGCAGACGCGCGAGAATCTCCTGGTAGATTTCGAGGAGGTCCTGCTCGTCGTCGAGGATAAGAATTTTTTGGCGCACTGCCATTTGGCTGATGTGTTGGATGGTGAAACTGGGGGTGGAAGCCCGGAGCAATTGGTTAGCAATCCACGCGCCCACAGCGGGACAATAAATTGAAATCGTTGAAACAGTGAGTTGCGGACGGACTGACCAAAGACGGATGTCCCGCGCGGTCCCTTGCTGGATCGACGAGCGGCAAGCTTTGCTGCGCGCAGGAGAATGCGCCCGTGAAACAAGGTGCGCGCCTCAATCACACGGGACAGATCCGGACTGTGGCGGAATGCGTGCGCAAGCGTTCTTGTCGGGACGCGATAATCGGGAATCGAAGGTCAGTCGATGATGCCGCGACGGCACGGATCTCGGATGCATTGCGCGAAGCCGGCTCGTGCCCGGATCACGAAAAGCGATCGGGAGACTTCCTCGGCTATGCTTACACGACATCGGGCAATCGCAGAGGGTGGCCGAGCCGCTGATGACAAAGGTGTCGTGGCGAGGCGGCAGCGGAAACTGGGTGGACAAGTCTCCGGATTTCGCACGAATGCGAAACGGCGGGGCAGAATAGCGCAACTCCACTCCGGGTTTCTCCTCGCATTCTTAAAGTCGAAACTCCATGCCCGCCCAAGCGTTCAAGGTGCTGTCTTCAACGGCATGGAGAGCAGATCACCGCATGGCATCCAGCTTGCTTACGTTTCGGTCGAGAATCCCAACTGAGATGTTCAATTTTCTAAAGAAGATGTTTGGCAAGGACGGCGTGGCAGCAACCACGGCCGAACCGAGAATCACTTCAGGCGCAGTCGCGCAGGTGCCGAAGGTTGTCGATAAGCCGGTCGGGGCTGGTGTCGAGGTGGCATCGCTGTCACTTCGCTCGATTCTGGAGAAGCTGCCGCCGGATCTGAAGCCGATCGTGAATCAGCTTCCGGAGCCCGAGGTGAAGATCATGCTGCCGGTGAATACCATCCTCAAACAACTGGCAACGGGCGCGGTGCGGATGTCGCTCGCCAGTCTCATTCGCCAGGCACCTCCCGGCACGTTCCGGAAGACCCAGATCGAAGACAAGCAGATGGTGGACGTGCCGCTGTCCGAGATTTTCAAGTCGGTCGATGCGAAGCGACTCGGTCGTCGCAACGATCAACGCCGGTACGATGTGCCGGAGGAAGTCACAGGGCTGTTCGGAAAAGACGGTGCCAGCCGGAGTGTGAACGGTGCAGCGGCGGCCACCAATGCGGGGCCGAAAGGCGAATCGACCGGGACGCCGGGCATTCCCGTGAAGGAACCTGCGCCGGCCGTCTCGGCGCAGAGGGTCGTCAGGATGCCAGGGATTTCGCCGGTCGCGCCTACAATTTCAGAGAATGGAAACAGCAAGCCGGGCGTTCCAGCAAAGGCGGTCCCGACTGCTCCGAAAGCCCAGCCGGCGGCGGCCACCGGGAAGACCGGCCAGCTTGTTCTGTCGTTCGTGGAGCTTGCCTCAGGCTGGCCCGAGGGAATTCGCGCCGAACTTTCCAGCCTGCCTGGCGACACAAAGCTCATCATCCCGGCTGAGGCGGTGGGCGCAGGCCTGCAAAAGGGCAAAGTGGTGTTCCAATGGGCTCAGGTATGCCGCTGGCTGAAGCCTCCGCTGTCGGGCAAAGTTTCGATTGCTGATGATTTTGAATTCGTTTTCCCGCTGAAGATCATTGCCCCTGCTTTCGTCGCCGCGACCGGGGCGGCAAAGCGACTGGAGGGTGTCGAGATCGATCACAGTCTCCCGGATTTCTTCGGCCCGTCGAGCGGGCAGAGGCCGAAGCCGCAGGCGGCGGTTCCGGTGCCCGCACCGGTGCCAGCGCCGACCCTCGTGGCGGAACCCGCGCCAGAGCCCATTCCTGGGCCGGCTGCCGAATCCACTCCTTCCCCGGCTGTTGAGGCGACTCCTCCGCTGACACTTTCCCTCGTTCGCGAGGAGCCGACGCCCGTCGAGTCACCTGCAACAGCCACCGCCGGGGATTTTGTCCAGCCTGCGGAAAACGTCTCCGTCCCACCAGCCGAGATCGTGGCGCGCGCATGTGAGCTTCCGGGAGTTTCAGGAGCCGTGGTCGGTCTTGAGGAAGGCCTGGTCGTCGCGCAGAAGCTGCCTGCCGGTTTCGCGGCGGACACATTTGCGGCATTCATGCCGCAGATTTTCGGACGCCTCGAACGCTATGCTGCGGAGATGCAACTGGGTGAAGCGACGCAGATCACCATCCAGTCGGCACAGGGTCCATGCCAGATTTTCCGGGATGGAAAGATCTACCTCGGCGTCATCGGCCGCCCCGGGGAGAAGCTTCCCGAGTGTCTCGGCATACTTTCAAAACAACTAGCCTCTCACACCCGGTAACAGCCCAAGACCATGGCAATCATCAATCGCGCGACCAGAGAACTGCAACTGAAGATCGTGTACTACGGGCCCGCGAAGAGCGGCAAGACCACGAATCTCGAACAGGTGCACGCGAACGTGCAAGTCCCCGAGGCAACAACCAAGGGGAAGATGACCTCGCTCGCCACGAGCAGTGATCGCACGCTCTTCTTCGACTTCTTCCCGTTGGAGGCGACCACGATCAAGGGGTTCAAGACGAAATTCTCGCTCTTCACGGTGCCGGGCCAGGTCATCTACAATGCCACGCGCCAGATTGTGCTGCGCGGCGTCGATGGCATCGTGTTTGTCGCCGACTCGCAGTACGACAAGATGGGCGAGAACATCGAAACCTTTCAGCACATGCAGGACAACCTGAAATCGCTGAACATCGCCATCGAGGACATCCCCTACGTGATCCAATACAACAAGCGCGACGCGGCCGAGGCGGCGCCGGTCGAGTATCTGGAGTACGTGCTGAACAATCGCGAGGTCCACGTCCCCTTCTTTGAAGCGACCGCCAGCAAGTGTGAGGGTGTCTTTGAGACGCTCAACATGGTCACCAAGCTGCTGATTCACAAGTACCTCAACAAGTAACCAGCTTCACCTAACGAGGCACCCACAAGATGGCTTTTCCACAACTGATCGAGGAGGACCTCCAGTTCTTCAACTTGGTTCTCGGCGACCTAATCAAGAAGAGCGAGGCCATGCTGGTGATGATCGTGGAGAAGGCCGGCTATCTCATCCACCAGTACGGCAATGCCGAGGCCCTCGACACCACCACCCTCGCGACGCTCGGTTCGAATGCCTACAATGCGACGCAGTTCATGGCGCAGCTCGTCAATGAGCACAACTTCGCCAGCATGTATCAGCAGGGTGAGACCTACAGCACACTCATCCTCAACATCGACGAGAACTGCATCCTCGTCGTGATCTTCGGCACGCAGCAGACCGTCGGCTCGATGAAATACTACGCCGCGCCGGTGGTAAAAAGGATCGGCGAGCAATTGAGAACCGCCGGCGATCGCGGTGAGACCAGTCTCGACCTCAGCGACATGGATGCCGTGGATGTGCAGTCGCTTTTTCGGCGCAGTTGAGCGAACCGGACCGTAGCGCCGCTACTTCATCTCGCGGCGCGGGCGCTCAAACACCCTGAGTACCAGGCCGAGGAGGAAACCCGCTGCGAGCGCAGCCAGCAGCGCCGCCACCGGATTCGCCGTCATGCGCCTGCCGACAGTCCGGAGATTGCCGACCGTCTCCCCCACCCGTCGCTCGATCCCGGCTGCACCCATCACTTTCGCCTTTCGCCGATCGCCTCGGAGACTTTCAGCAGTCCCAGCAGAAGCAGGACGGGCCGCAAAAGTCCGACCGCGATCCCGACGAGCAGGCTGATCATCCTGCCGATCGGAAACACGGTCAGAAAAATCCCGACGAAAAACGCCCACACCAGCGACTTCACCGGCTGTTTGCGTACTTCATCGGCAGTCTTCCGGACTAGCTCGCTTACCGGCTTCTTTGCCTCCGGTTGGCCTGCGGATTCGATCGGCTCGGGCATGCATCCATTAACGCCAGCGCAAGGCGTGCGGTCAACGCGGGAAGCGCGCGGCTTTGTCCTTGGCCGTTTCCGCGCAATCCCCCTTACTCCGCGGCTCAATGCTGCCAGCCATCCTCACCACTTTGCTTTGGGGCTGCTCCGCGATCTGCGCGGCGCGCTCGGCGCGGATCGTGGGTGGTGGCCCGGCGAATCTCGCACGGATGATTGTTGCCGCCGTGCTCCTCGGCATCTGCGCCCACACTGCGGGTCGGAACCTGCTCGGCGGCCCGGCGCTGCCTTGGTTCATCGCGAGCGGGATCGTCGGATTCGGACTTGGCGATCTCGCGATGTTTGGCGCGATGCAGCGCGTCGGCCCGCGGCTTACCATGCTGCTCACGCACTGCCTCGCAGCGCCGCTTGCAGCGATCACGGAATGGTTCTGGCTGGGAACGCGCCTCGGCTCGAGTGAAATTGCCTGCGCCCTCGTCATTCTCGGTGGCGTCACGCTCGCGCTGGCACCGGATCGCGGACTGGAGATCCGGCGCGGCGATTTCTGGCCGGGCGTTCTTTTCGGACTTGGCTCCGCCTGCGGCCAGGGCTTTGGCAGCGTGCTCAGCCGGAAGGCGAGTGTCTTGACCGCTGTGCCAGATGGGATCGTCGGCGGAATCGTCAGCGGCGCGACGGCCGCATACGAGCGCATCGTCCCAGGGATTCTTGTAGCCCTCGCATTCTTCCTCTTCACCCGCCGTTCGTCATCGCCGGCCGGACCGGGAGTGTGGCGGCGGGCCTGGCCCTGGATCATCGGCAATGCCCTCGTGGGTCCCAGCATCGGCGTTGCCGTTTACCAATGGGGTGTGGCCACGACGCCGACCGGAATCCTCATGCCGATCGTCGCCACCGTCCCCGTGCTCACGCAGTTCCTCGCGTGGAAAATTGACGGCCACCAACCCACCCGACGCACCGTGCTGGGCGGAGTGATAGCAGTTGCCGGCGTCATCGCGCTCGCCGTAGCGGGCGGGAAACTCCGCTTCTGAAGCGGAAGCCTTTTGGGGCGGGTCTGCCATGCGAAAGACCGCGCAGTTAACTTCCATTTCTCACACTCATGGCGTCGGAGGCGGCAGGGTGTTGCGCCGCCTGCCGAACACCTGCGAGGCGGGCAGTGTTCCCGTAGCGTAGCTCTCCCGGACTGCGCCGCAGTGCGTGCCGGCCACGGCGCAGCTCGGGAGAGCTACGCTACATTCGCGGCTTGCCGGCGGAGTGTGAGAAATGCGGGCTAACAGGACCGGTCGCACACGAGAATCAGGGTTCCCATGCATCTCGGCATCCAGCAAGTCAGTCAGCGGGCCGTGACCGACGGACGCGCTGAGATATTTTCCAAGGTTTCAAATTATTCGCGAAACGATCGCGCAGCGAATCCCAAGCAGGAGGCAGCAACGAAACGTCCCATGAAAAAATGCTGCTCCCCTTTGATTCCAAGAATCCTCCTGACCATCCTCGGTTTGGCCTCGACGAATCTCGTCGCGCAAGAGGCCGATGCCCCTTCGCAGGAAGCGACCGCAGGCACCGAATCGTCTGCTCCGTTCAATGCCCCGCTGTCCCTGCAATACGAAGCCATGGGCAAGTATCCCGAACTCGCCAGGGCTGGCTCGCCGTTCCATCGGGAATATCTCGCACGCGTGCGGCGATATCTGGCCGTGAACCGGGACTTCTTCCGGAACGAATGATGGCCCGTGGTGCTGGCGGATGAGGTCGCGGCGGCAGGCTTCCCATCGACCGAGACTCCCGATGATCCAAGAAGGTCGCAGTTCTTGAACGGTTTCCGCGGATCCATGCCGAGCCCAAGCAAAATCCCTGGCAAGACTGCGACCGCCCCCGCGGAGGCCCCGCCAGTGGTGCAGCGTGCGGTCGCAGCAGGCAATTCGCTTCAGACCAAACCCTACAAGTGGGGTGGCGGACACGGGCGCGTCGAAGACTCGGGTTACGACTGCTCCGGCTGCGTTTCCTACGTCCTCATCAAGGCGGGGCTGTTGAGCCAACCCCTCACATCAAGCAGCTTCGCATCCTACGGAAACCCCGGATCTGGAAGATGGATTAGCATTCATGCCGGTCCGGGCCACGTCTTCATGACCGTCTGCGGCCTGCGTCTCGACACCGGCGGCCGCCGGGGCATCGGCGAATCCGGTCCCCGCTGGAGTCCGTACCCGCGCTACGCATCCGGGTTCGTCACGCGGCATCCGCCGGGCCTGTGATACCACTTCGTCCGAGAGAATGGAGTATCGGCGCGTGGTTCGACAGAAGCATCCGGGACGGTTCGCACTGAACCTATACTCCAGTCTCAAACGCGAATTGGTATGAGGCGTTCTGCTCAGTCGTTCTGCGTGGACAGGGGCGCGATTTGATTCGAGTCCAAAGCGACGCTGTGCAGATCGCGGCAGTAGCAAGGAGGGGCGCTTTGATAGCGCCCTCTGGCAGCGGTCGCTCCGCGCCGCTGTCAGCCATGACCGTGGCAATCTCCGAGAATGATCTCCGCACTCCGCAGTTCCCCGGTGCTGCCCACGCCTGTGGCTCGATGCGGCGCGGCGCGACCGCATCGAGAGGGCGCTTTCAAAGCGCCCCTCCTTGATTTCGCCACCACGCTTTGTTGGACAGGAAATGAATCACGCTCCGCGAACAGATTCTCGGACCTTCCGCAGCGGGATGCTGCGGGACTTGCACCTGCCCGCGCGAGCTTGCAAATCTCGCCTGCATTCGCCTCTCCTCTACCGCGAGCCGCCGGCTTCCACCACGGTCTGTGCCGCGGTGATGTAATCCATGATGCGCGCCTTTTCCTCGGGTGACAGGCCGGCGCGGCGCGACATCCCGGAGACGATCGTTTCCCACCCTCCGCGTGAACGCGAGTCGAGCATGTCGAGGTCGTGACACTCGGTGCAGCGATTGGTGTAAAGGTGACGGCCCTGTTCCAGATCCTTGCGCGGGGTGCTCACTTTCGCCGCGGCGAGAAAGGCGGGCGTCACGGGCGGGGAAGTCCGCTCCTCGAAGGCGGCACCGAGTTCCTTGCGCAGTTCGCGGAGCTTCACGTGGTCGGCGCAGAGTTTGATGCCGTCGTCGATGGCGCTGAGCGCGTGGAGTGCGCCGCCTTCAAAGCGTCGCATCTTGTTGGCAGTCTTGTAGAGATCTTCCGCGTCGTCGATGTGCCGCTGTGCCAGCGGCAGAAAGGCCTTCAGTTCGAGATTGGCGGGATCGGCCTGCAGGCCTTCGTTGATCAGTTTCGCCGCCTCGATGCAGCGCTTCAGCGCGATGGACTGCCGGGCGCGCATCACGCTGCGTTGGGAAATGGTGGTGCGCCTGGTGAGGTCGGCGCGGTCGAGTTTCGAGGCCGACGCTGCGCCGCCGAGCCGGTCGGCACCCAGGTCGATCGAGAGCGCGAGGCTCGGGTGACCGGCTTTGTTGAGCTGATCTGCGGCGTCGCGGAGGGCCTGGAGAGTGGTGGTGAATGCCTGCCGCCCCGCCGGATTTCCGGTGCGTGCCTGGGCGGTGGCGGCGAGCGCGCCATTGATGCGCGCTGCGATCGCGGAGGCCAGCGCCGCGCAGTCTTTGTCCGCCGCCGCGCGGAGGAGGAGTCGCTTGGCATCATCGTAGCGCTGGTCCCGGAATGCTTCCGCGCCAGTGAGCAAATCCCGCGCGCCGTTTGGCGCACCCGCCTCGACGGCATCATCCGGCAATGTGACGGCGACGAGCGAACCGTCGTCCTTCATATAGGAGACAAAGACGCGTTTTTGGATCGCGTCGTGTTTGAGCAGGGTGAACTCCTGTCCCTTCGGTGCGCCGAGAAAGTTCTTCCCCTCGAACATCAGCATCTCACTCCGCGTGACGCGGACGAAATCGCCCGGCGCAAATCCCGGCGCAGCAGGAAGGGACGCAGCGGCGACCGCGAGGAGAGCCATGAGGAGGAGTCGCAGAGAAATGGTGCGCGGTGAAGTTTGCACGTGGAGGAGGGAGAAAGGCGGGAAGCTAGGAGTGGTTCCCCGCGGGCGCAACAGCGGCCAGCGGAATGGCTGCCGCAATTTTGGCCCTCGAAGTTCTTGCTGAACTCGCCCGCGCCTGCGGCTATTGACAGTCGCATCCATGGCCCGCCACTACACACTTCATCGCCCGGAACCGAGCGGTCCGCGGATTGATTTCGCCGCGGAACTGAATCCGCAGCAACTCGAAGCGGTCACCGCGCCGCCGGGACCGGCGCTCGTCATCGCGGGTGCGGGCAGTGGAAAGACGCGGACGCTGACCTACCGCGTCGCTTACCTCATGGAGAACGGGATTCTTCCGCAGCATATCCTGCTGCTGACTTTCACCAACAAAGCCGCGCGGGAAATGCTCGATCGCGTCGGCGCATTGATCTCCGGGGATCTGATGGGGCTGTGGGGCGGGACTTTTCACAGCATCGGCAACCGCATCATGCGGCGGCATCCCACGGAGGCTGGCTTCGCGCCTGGCTTCAGCATCATGGATCGCGAGGACTCGGAGGAGATGCTCGACGGTGTCATCGCGACGCTGGGCTTTGATCCAAAGGAGAAGCGTTTTCCCAAGGGCGGCGTGCTGGCGGATGTGCTGAGCTTCCAGCTCAACACGGGGCGCAACCTCGAAGACGTGCTGGTCGAGCGATACCCGCACTTCCTCGAATTCTCCGGGCAATTCGCGGAGGCGCGGAAGCGATTCGAGGCGCGGAAGAGGAAGGCTAATGCGGTGGACTTCGACGATTTGCTGCAGAAGACCGTCGCACTGCTGCGCGGGAATGCGGCCATCGCGGAGCATTACCAGCGGCAGTTCCAGTTCATCCTCGTGGATGAGTATCAGGATACGAATCATCTGCAGAATGACTTCATCGAGATCCTCGCCGCGCGGCATCACAATGTGATGGTCGTGGGCGACGATGCGCAGAGCATCTACTCGTGGCGTGGCGCGGATTTCCGGAACATCCTCGAATTTCCGAAGCGGCACGCCGGGGCGAAGGTTTACAAGATCGAGACGAACTATCGCTCGGTCCCCGAAGTCCTGGAGTTGGCTAATGCCGCCATCGCCGCCAATGAGCGCCAGTTTGAAAAACACCTGGTCGCGGTGCGCGAGGGCGGGCACATGAAGCCGGCGCTGGTGCCGCTGGCGGATTCGCAGCAGCAGGCGCAGTTCGTCGCGCAGCGGATCCTCGAATTGCATGAGGAGGGGATTGGCCTGGAGGAGATGGCCGTGCTGTACCGCGCGCATTTTCACTCGATGGAGTTGCAGATGGAGCTGACGCGGCGCGGGGTGCCTTTCGAGATCACGAGCGGGCTGCGGTTCTTCGAGCAGGCGCACATCAAGGACGTGAGCGCATTTCTGAAATGGGTCGTGAATCCGCGGGACGAGGTCGCCTTCAAGCGCATGGTCCGTCTGCTGCCGGGCATCGGGCCGCGGAGTGCGGACACATTGTGGGATGCGGCGCTGCGGGCGCTGGATGCGGCGGCTGCTTCAACATCCATCGTCCAACAAGCGGGCACGGTGGCTTCAACGCCCGACGCCCAAGGAATGAACACGGCGCAAACGCGAAACCTCCCAACTCTCAACCCGCAACTCTCCATAGATGCCGACTCCGAGGAGCCGACGGACCCGCTGCCGGAGACAGTCGCGAATCCGTGGGAGGGGCTGCCCTCGATCAAGGAACTGCTGCTGCCGCTCAAGGTTCCGGCGAAATCCGAGAAGTCATGGCAGCAATGTGTCTTTACGCTCGACGAACTCGCTCCCGGCGGACGCCTCGCGCCGCCTGCGCAGATGATCCAGAGCGTCATGGAGGCGATCTACGACGACTATGCGCGCGCGAAATTCCCGAACTACGATCTCCGGCGCGAAGATCTGAACACGCTCGCGAATTTCTCCCGGCAATACGAGAGCCCGCAGGCTTTCCTCGATCAGCTCGCGCTCCTCACGACGATGGACAGCAACGCGGCGGACACCGAAGAGCAGGATCGCGTGACGCTGAGTAGCGTGCACCAGGCCAAGGGGCTCGAATGGAAAGTGGTCTTCGTCATCTGGCTGGCCGATGGAAAATTCCCCACCGGTCGTTCGCTGGAGAACCCCGATGCCATCGAGGAGGAGCGCCGCCTTTTCTATGTCGCGGTGACGAGGGCAAAGGACGAGCTGTATCTCAGCTACCCGTGCATGTCGTTCAACTCGGGCTACGGCGATCCGCTGCAGCGACCGTCGCGTTTCCTCGGCGAGATTCCGAAGAAGCTGATCGAAGACTGGGAAGTCGGCAGAACATTCTGAGGACGAAAGAAGCCGCACCTCGTGAGAGGCGCGGCTTCGCGGTTCCGGAGAATTTGCGCCATGCGTCAGCCCTGCGTGGTGGGCATGTAGCGGTAGAAGACCTCCAGCATGAGGATGCAGAGGGAGGTGCGATAGACTTTCCCGGCCATGGAATCCGTGCTCTGCGGGCCGTGCCCTTTGCCGCCCGGCTTCGGCCAGCTTCCGTCCGGATTCTGGACGTCACAGATTTCATCCTGGAACCAGCGGTTCCACTTCGTCCACGCGGTGCCGCCGAACATCAGGCACGCCTGCGTATGATAGTACCAGGCGTAAAGGTCCGCATCCTCGCCTTTGTATTTCACCGGCTTGTCCTTTTCGGTTTCTTCCAGAAGCCACTCCATGCCTTTGCGAAGCTGCCCGCGTTCGCCCTTCCAGAAGAGCCGGCAGAGGATGCCCACGCCGGTGAGGCTGTACTTGTCTGCAGCGGTGCGATAGCCGTAACCGCCTTTCGATCCCTTCACGTCCTCGATATACTTCACTGCCTTGTCGAGCGCCTTATCGACGTCGGGCAGGTTGAGCTGACTGAGGTGCGCGGCCTTCAGCGCCTGAATCTGCCAGCCGCTCACCGAGAGATCGTTCGCCGTCTTGTCGTAGCTATACATCCAGCCGCCGCCGGGGCCCTGGCCCTGGACGATGTAGCTAATGGCCTGCTTGAACAGTTCGATCACCCGCTCGTCCTTGGTCATCGTGTAATACTCGCCGAGCGCGTAGGTGCAGATGCCGTGTTCATAGACGCCAGGCTGGCTGAATGCCTTGGTCATGCACAGGCGGCCTTCGTTCTTGGTCCCGTTGTCGAGGATCCACTGCACCGCCTTGTTCACCGTGAGCCCAAACTGCGGCGACTCCGGCGTCTCGCCGTGACCGAGGAAACACAGCAGCGCCAGACCGGTCATCGCACCTTTGTTGGTGTTTCCCCACGAGCCGTCCGCGCTTTGATTCTGCTGGAGCCAGGCAAGACCACGCAGCACGGCCTGCTCGGTCTTGCTCTTCATCTTGTTCGTCTCCATCGCCTTTGCACGACCGGTGCCCACGCGACCGCTCATCGTGTCAGGCAGCCCGCCCAGCCCGCCTGCCATCGTCTTCTGCACATTGCCCGTCGCCTTCGCCAAATCCGCTGCATTCGTCGTGATCTTCACCGGCACCTGCGCCCGCGCCACCTT
>Ga0209181_10007143_pt1 | contig 15415 bp, 17 predicted proteins | sample MAT05_FD_187208 | JGI IMG/M metagenome (GOLD analysis project Ga0209181, IMG submission 187208) | Freshwater microbial communities from Lake Fryxell liftoff mats and glacier meltwater in Antarctica - MAT-05 (SPAdes) (version 2) | ecosystem: Environmental > Aquatic > Freshwater > Ice > Liftoff... | reverse complement strand
CGCCCGGCGGCGCCACTCCCGCCCGGCGGCGCCACTCCCGCCCGGCGGCGCCACTCCCGCCCGGCGGCGCCACTCCCGCCCGGCGGCGCCACTCCCGCCCGGCGGCGCCACTCCCGCCCGGCGGCGCCACTCCCGCCCGGCGGCGCCACTCCCGCCCGGCGGCGCCACTCCCGCCCGGCGGCGCCACTCCCGCCCGGCGGCGCCACTCCCGCCCGGCGGCGCGCCGCGACGCGGCCAGCCGTCTGACGTCCGATACCATCGGCGAGTGTCTGAGGAACCCCTGACCTCGCTGCCGTACACCGGCAACACAGCTGCCGACGAGCTGCTGGCGCGGGAGCCACTGGCGCTCATCATCGGTTTCATCCTGGACCAGCGGGTCACGGTCCCGAAGGCATTCTCGGGTGGCCTCGTCCTGGGCGAGCGGATGGGTGGGCAGCTGGACGCGAGGGCCGTCGCCGCGCTGCCCACTGCGGACGTGGAGACGCTGTTCCGGACACCGCCCGCCATCCATCGCTTCCCGAACATGATGGGTCGGCGCGTCCAGGCCATGTGCGCGATCATCGCCCGGGACTACGCGGGGGATGCCGCCAATATCTGGGCGGGCGGCGCCGATGCCGCCGAGGTGGAGCGGCGGCTGTGCACCTTGCCGGGTATCGCCCGATTCAAGGCCCAGTCCCTCATCGGCATCCTGGCGAGGCGCCTGGGCACGCCCCTCCCCGGCTGGGAGGCACACATCCCGGACGAGCCGTCCATGATCGACGTCATCTCCCCGGCGACATTGCGGGCGTACCAGCTGAGCTGACCGGTCGCCTGCTCAGTCGACCTGCGAAGCGGCGCCGCCGCCGTTCCCCAGGCGACGAGTACGCGTACCCTTGCCGCGATGCCCCTCATCTCGCTCGCGTCCCTCACCCGCCGGTATGGGGACGTTGTCGCGCTGGACGGCCTGACGCTCGACCTGGAGCCGGGCATCATCGGCCTGGTGGGTGCCAACGGCGCCGGCAAGAGCACGCTCATCAAGATCCTGTTGGGACTCCTCTCCGCGACGTCGGGCGAGGCGCGGGTCATGGACCTCGATGTGCGCACGCAGGGTGCCGCCATCGGGCGCGTGGTGGGCTACATGCCGGAGCACGACTGCCTGCCACCGGATCTCACCGCGACCGACCTGGTCAGTCACATGGGCCAGATGTCCGGCCTGCCACGTGGCGCCGCCCGGGAGCGAACCGCCGAGGTGCTCCGCCACGTGGGCCTGTACGAGGAGCGCTACCGACCCATCGGGACGTACTCCACTGGCATGAAGCAGCGGGTGAAGCTGGCCCAGGCGCTGATCCACGACCCGCGGTTGCTGCTGCTGGATGAACCGACCAACGGGCTGGACCCGGCCGGGCGCGACGAGATGCTGGAGCTGGTACACCGGACCGGGACCGAGTTCGGCATCGCCGTCATCCTCGCCAGCCACCTGCTCGGCGAGATCGAGCGGGTGTGCGATTTCCTGGTCGCCCTGGACGGCGGGCACCTGCTCCGGGCCGCGCCGCTAGTGTCATTCACGAGCCGGACCGGCGTGCTGGCGGTCGAGGTCGACGAAGGGCAGGACCAGCTGGCCGCAGCTCTGACGGCGAGAGGCTTGACCGTGGTCGCGGATGGTCGGTTGCTACTGGTCGCGCTGGATGACCAGGGTGGTTACGACCTGGTGCGTGACTCGGTGGTGGACCTGGGCCTGCCCCTGGTGCGCATCGAGCCCCGTCGGCACAGCCTCGAAGACCTCTTCCGCGACCAAGCGGCCAGCGCATGACGGAACCGACGAACACCCAGCCGAAACTCGCCAGCAGCGCCGGCGGCAGCATCTACGACCTAGGCTACCAAGGCTACCAAGGCCGACGGCTCGCCCGGCGGGACGTCCTGTTATCCCTGTATGGCCAGACCCTCCGCGCGTGCTACGGCATCGGCCGCGGCGCCCGAGCCAAGATCGTGCCCTTCACGCTGGCGGGCCTCGCGCTCATCCCGGCCATCATCGCCATCGGGATCGCGGCCATCATCGCCCAGGCGGGACCCGCCGGCTCACGCTTCGACTCCATCTCGCCCATCCGATATCACACGTACGCCAGTGCCATCGCCGTGTTCGTGATGCTGTTCTGTGCCGCGCAGGCGCCAGAGCTGTTCGGCCGTGACCAGCGCTTTGGCGTCCTGCCGCTGTACTTCTCGCGGGGCTTGCCCAGGATGGACTACGCAGTCGCGCGTATCGGTGGCCTGGTCGGCGGGCTGCTGGTCATGGTGCTCGTGCCACAGGCACTGCTGTTCATCGGCAGGCTGCTGACGGCCGCGGATCCTGGCACCGGCTGGCGGCTGGAGTCCCCGAACCTGCTGCCCATCCTGCTCCAGGGACTGCTGACGGTGCTGCTGCTGGGCGGCATCGCGGCGGTCATCGCAGCCCACACGCCGCGGCGGGCGTATGCGACCGCCGCCATCATCGCCCTGTTCATCGTGCCGCCCGTCATCGTGGAGCTGGTGACACAGACCGGCCGCACTGGTCTCGGCCGCTATCTGGTGCTGCTCAGCCCTGGGGATATCCTCGAGCACACCAATGGCGCCCTGTTCCGGACCTTCGCCGACGGCCCGGACGTGCTGGGTCGGGATCTGCCGGATGTGGCCTACTTCGTGGCCGTCATCGCCATCATCGTGCTCACCTTCGGGCTGACCATCCGAAGATACAGGCGCATCGCTGTATGACCACCGACAGGACGGTCGCCGGCTCGCCGGCCGAGTTCGCGGCACCCGGAACCAGCATCGTGGTCGATCACGTGTCGCGCTGGTACGGCAACGTGGTCGCGGTCAACGACATCAGCTTCAGCCTGTCGGCGGGCGTGACCGGACTCCTGGGCCCCAATGGTGCCGGCAAGACCACCCTGCTCCATCTCATCTCGGGTCTGTTGCGGCCGTCCGCAGGGGGTGTCACGGTGGCCGGGGTACCTGCCTGGCGGCACCCCGCCATGTATCGACACGTTGGCCTGGTGCCGGAGCGCGAGGCGGTCCACGGCTATCTCACGGCCCGCGAGTTCGTGCTCCTGAATGCACGACTCCAGGGCGTCACGGATGCCGAGGGGGCCACGCTTCGGGCGATCGCTACGGTCGAGCTCCAGGACGCAGCGGACCGCCCCATCAACACCTACTCCAAGGGCATGCGCCAGCGCGCCAAGGTCGCCGGCGCCCTCGTCCACGACCCGGCCGTGCTGCTGCTGGACGAGCCGTTCAACGGCATGGACCCCCGCCAGCGGCTCCACATGATGGGCCTGCTGCGGGGCATGGCCGCAGCCGGCCGGACCATCCTGTTCTCGTCCCACATCCTCGAAGAGGTCGAGCGGATGGCGGACTCGGTGCTGGTCATCCATGCCGGCCGCCTGGCGGCCTCGGGTGATTTCCGCTCCATCCGCCGCCTGATGACCGACCGGCCGCATACCTTCACCATCCGCTCCTCCGACGATCGGCGCCTCGCCGCGGCACTGCTGGCGGATCCCGCCGTCTTCGGTGCTGAGCTGGGTGACGGCAAGCTGTCGGTGCGCACCGCCGACTTCGAGGGGTTCGGGCGTGCGCTGCCGCGGTTGGCGCGTGTGGCGGGCATCTCGCTGTTCGAGATCACGCCCACGGACGAGTCGCTCGAGAGCGTCTTCAGCTACCTGGTGCGCCGATGATCACGCGCATGCCCCTCATCGCGGTCACACTGCGCGGGGTACTGGGTCGCCGACGGACGTGGCTGATGATCCTGCTGGCGTCGCTGCCGGTGCTGGTGGCGCTGCTCATCCGTGCAGGTGGCGGTCAACCCAACGCGACGACCATCCTGGACACGCTGCTCATCCGGACCGTCATGCCGCTGCTGGCGCTGGTCTTTGGCACGGCCGCGCTGGGCTCCGAGCTGGAGGATGGCACGGCCATCTACCTCATGGTCAAGCCGATCCCGCGGTGGCACATCCTGCTGGCCAAGATGGCGGTGGCCGCGTCGCTGACCATCGCACTCGTATTCCCGGTCACGGTCCTCACGGGCCTCATCACCGACGGCCGCGACGCGCTGTCCCTGGCCGAGATCCTGGGCTACGCCCTGGTCGTATCGGCCGGTGGTGCGGCATATGCGTGTGCCTTCGTGGCGCTCAGCGCCTTCACCGGTCGGGCCCTCATCCTGGGCCTGGGCTACGTGCTGCTCTGGGAAGGCGTGCTCTCGGGCCTGCTCGAAGGCACCCGGTTCCTGTCCATCCGTCAGGCAAGCCTCGGCCTGGCGGCCCAGGTCACGGGCAACGTCACGACGCCGCCAGCCCTGGACCTGGCCACATCTGCGGCGATCCTGGTGGCCGTCGTGGCCGGCGCCATCCTGCTCGGCAGCATGCGCCTGTCGCGCTTCGAGATCCGGGGCAGTGACGGCTGACGCGTAGCCTGACGGCCGCACGCCTCGCTGGCATCACCGTCGAGGACGTCCGGCACGAATGGAGGATCGCCAGCCAGAGGTCGGCCATCGCGGGCACGTCCGCGCTGGGCACCGCCGATCCGACACCCGCGCCGAGTACGACGCGACCACCGACGCGAGTAGCGCGGCTACCTGACCGTGGAGTTGGTGAACGTGATGCGGCGGCCCAGGAAGAAGATGCCCGGGTGGGTCGAGAACCCGTCACCGGTGTTGGAGCGGAGCACCGAGTCCTTGATGGCCACGTCGCCGGTGCGGTCATTGCTGACGAAGAAGATGGCGCTGCCGCCCTCGTGGTTCGATCGATTGCGCACGATCTTGGTGCCCGCCAACGTGAGCGTCATCTGGTTGCCGTCGTTGTAGATAGCGCCGCCATTGCCGCCACCGGGAAGACCGTTCCTGGGCGGATTGGCACCGGTGCCGATGGCCCGATTGTTGTCGAACAGGCTGTTCAGGATGGTCCACGAGACGCCGATGCTGGAGATGGCACCGCCGTTGGAGCAGGCGTTGCGCTTCGCGTCCGCGCCGCCGAACGTGCTCTGGACGACGTACACGGGCAGCCCGTGGTACTGCGAGAACACCTGGATGGCAGCACCCCCGATGTCCGGTCCAGTGGACGCGCACCGGTTGCCGACGAACGTGGCGTTGACCACCTTGAACCGCCCGCCGCGCACGAAGATCGCGCCACCGCCGTCCATGGTCTCGGTACCCCGTGAGCGGCCACGCTGCAACGTGATGTTCTGCACCGTCAGCCTGGGGTGGGCCTGGTCCTGGCAGTGATCCGTGGTCCAGACGAGCTCCGGGTCGCAGGTGTTCATGTACAGGATGCGACGCTCGCTGCCGCCGTCGAGCGTCACCCGTCCCAGGCCGTCGATGACCACATCGGGTCGATCGTTGAACACCCTGGCCGTGGCCGTCATCCGGATGGTCACGTGCTTCGGGCCACACTTGAAGCGGATGATGCCGCCCTTCGCGACTGCGGCCACCACCTTCGCCGAGGTGCAGCTGGCGGCCGTCCCGTTGCCGATGACGTGGTCGGGACGGGAGGTGTCGATCGCCTTCGCAGCCGATGGCACAGGCGCATGACCGTCCGGATTGCCGGCTGCACTGGCCGGCGCCGCGGCAGCCCGCAGCACGGCGACAGCCAGCAGCACGGCGACAGCCAGCAGCACGGCGACGAGGATGTCGGCGAGCGAGGTCCGACGAGCTGTGATCATGGGACGGAGCCTACCGGTCGGCACCCGGCCGGGGTAGACAGCCAAGCGTACGGGCAGCCCCGGTGCATCGGCCGGCCCGGCGTCCCCACACTGTCGGCGAGGTAGCCGGTCCGCAGTCCCTGCGTCTGCGGACCGACAGGTGCATGGATACACCAGACTCGGTAGACCCGCATCACCTGAAGCGGGTGGTTCGGGGCCCGCCGCACCGCAACGATCAGGCCCTGAACAGGACCAGCTTCACGGTGTCGGCGACGATCTTGCACTTCGAGGCGCCGGGCCTGGGCATGAGTTCCACAAGGACTTCGATGCGTTCGGTCCCTGCCGGCAGCCCGATACCCGCAACGTCCACCTTGTAGTGGTAGGTGACGTCCAACGCCTTGGTGTTCTCAGCGGACTTGTCGGGACCCGAGCCGGTCGCCCGGATCCACACCCGGACCTTGTGGCCGATCACGCCACCGAAATCGGTCTGCAGTCGCGCCCGGATGGTGTACGGCCGATCGCCCCGGACGAAGTCGACGGTCTGGCGAACGAGCCCGGACTGCTTGTTGCAGGCGAGGTAGCGCTTGCCGCCACCCCACTTCTTGCCATATGCCGGATACGGCCACGCGCGAGTGCCGAATGTCTCGACATGCACGTCGCCCTCGACCGTCCAGCCCGGGATCGACCCGCCACTGCCGGCTGTCTCAAAGCCACTGTTGACCAGGATGTTGGTGTCCAGCGGGGTTGGGTCAGCGGCCTGGATGGCTGCCGCGGGCATGACGGCGGACAGCAACAGCGCAGACAGCAACGCTGCGATGGACTTGGGGCGGTGGATCACAGCGAGCACTCCAGACTTCGGTCAGTGGGTTCTATGGCCGAGGATATGGTGCGCAGCGACCTAGGTCCGCATGACCCAGGTACCTTCGGTCGGGGTCCATTCAGCCGTGGAGCGACCACCACCGCGCCGCACCGCACCCCGCGACAGCACCGATGCAGGGGCCGCTGCCGGTGTCATGCCAGCAGGCCGTCTTTCCCCGTTCGCGGGCCGTTCGCGGGCCGTTCGCGGGCCGTTCGCGGGCCGTTCGCGGGCCGTTCGCGGGCCGTTCGGCACCCACGGTATGGGCATGACAGCACTGATGCACGTCTGCCCATCCGCGCATGATCGGAGCCACGGACGGGAACGACGTTCGTCAGACCGAGGTGCACCGGCTAGTTCCAGCACCTCGCCCACCAGGGAGGCACCATGGACGCACCCATCAACCTGATCCTGTTTTCCGGCACCGACGACAAGCTCCAGGCCGCCGCGGTGCTCACCGCCGGCGCCGCCGCACTCGGCAAACCGGTCCACCTCTTCCTCCAGTACTGGGCATTGGATGCGTTCCGGGCCGACCGCATCGACCGTGACCACGGCTTGGCCCACGAGGCTGGCGCCGAGGGACGTGTCGCGGTGGATGCACTGCACGCGGCCGGGCAGGTCGGGTGGGCCGAGACGCTCCGCCAGGCCAAGGACCTCGGCGGCGTGGACATCCAGGCCTGCTCGCTGTCCATGGATCTGCTCCACCTGAGCGAGGCCGACCTCGATCCCCTGGTAGACGGGGTGGAAGGCGTCACCGGCTTCTATCTCGAGGCCGGCGACGGGCCGATGGTCTTCATCTGAGCCAGAAGGGAATGCACCAATGACGCTCCAGACCAGCGCCACCGTGGACGCGCGCGGATTGTCCTGCCCGATGCCCATCGTCAAAACCGCCCTGGCCATCAAGCCGCTGGCATCGGGCGACCTGCTGGAGGTGCTGGCCACTGACCCAGGGTCCGTGAAGGACTTCGCTGCGTGGTCACGGACCACCGGCAACGAGATCACCGAGCAGACGACGGACGGCGGGGTGTTCCGCTTCGTCCTGCGCAGGAAGTAGGGAACCAACCATGACCCTGACCATCGAGCGGCCCGAGGACCTGGCCGCGGTCCAGGAAGACCCGGCCCCCGAAGCGCTGGCCGTACCCGAGGCAGGCGGCGTCGTGGGATCCAAGGGCCTTGTCATCGTCAACTGGAGCGGCGAGTTCGACCGTGTCCTGCCGACACTCATCCTGTCCAGCACCGCCGCAGCCAGTGGCTACAAGACCAGCGTGTTCATCACGTTCTGGGGCCTCCTGCCCTTCGTCAAGGACCAGCGCCGGATCGTGGGCGACAACTGGATGCAGAAGATGCTGTCGCTCATGCAGCGTCCCGGTATGAGCCACCTCAAGTTGTCGAAGATGAACTTCGTGGGCATGGGCCCGTGGATGATCGGCAAGCTCAGCAAGCAGTACAGCGTCGCATCGCCAGGGGAGCTGCTCGAGGCCGCCATGCTGATGGGCGTCGAGTTCATCCCCTGCCAGATGACGATGGACATGTTCGGCCTGAAACGCGAGGACATGATCGAGGGTCTGGGCGAGCCAGCAGGCGCCGCGACGGTCATCGAGCTGATGACTCAGCCCGGCACCGCATCACTGTTCATCTAGGAAGGACTGGTCCCATATGGACGACACCGCCACCGCTGTCCCTGACCGCATCCTCGATGGCCGCGGCAGTTTCTGCCCCGGCCCGCTCATGGAGCTCATCCGCGGCATCCGCGAATCCACTCCCGGCACCGTGCTCTCGGTGTACTCCTCGGACTCGGGCAGCAAGTCCGATATCCCGAAGTGGGTCGCCAAGGCAGGTCATCGCCTGATCGGTGTCTTCCCCCGCGATGGCTACGACGAGATCATCGTCGAGAAGACCCACTGAGGCCCCCGATGCAACGCATCCTTATCCTGGGTGGCGGCGTGGGCGGCACGCTGACCGCGAACCTCCTGGCGAAGCAGCTTCGTCGGGACCTCAAGACCGGCGATGTGTCGCTGACGGTCGTGGACGAGACGGGCCAGCACACATACCAGCCCGGGTTCATGTACATCGCCATGGGCGGCGAGCGCGCGGAAAACCTGCAGCGGCCCGAGCGGAGCCTGCTCGACTCCCGCGTGAACCTCGTCGTGGGGGCGGTCGAGTTGGTCGATGAGGCCACGCAGACCGTCCATCTCGCGGACGGGCAGCGGCTTGGCTATGACGAACTCGTGCTTGCGACCGGTTGCCGGATCGTACCCGAGGCCGTCGAGCACTTCGACACCGAAGCACATCACTTCTACTCTGCCGAGGCAGCCCTCGAGCTCCGCCACGCGCTGGACAGCTTCCGCGGTGGCACGATCGTCATCGGTATCGCCGGGATGCCCTACAAGTGCCCGCCGGCGCCCCTGGAGGTCGCGTTCCTCATCGAGGCGGAGCTGCGGCAACGTGGCCTGCGGGAGCAGAGCGGGCTGCACTTCTGCTCGCCTATCGGGCGCGCCTTCAGCATCGAGTCGGTGTCCGAGATGGTGACGCCGATCCTGGAGCAGAAGGGCATCGAGCTGCACACCTTCTTCAACGTCGAGACGATCGACCCGACACGCAAGGTGATCCACAGCCTCGAGGGCGAGGAGCTGGCGTACGACCTGCTCATCCTGGTGCCACCGCACAAGGGCCAGCAGTTCCTCATCGACTCGGGTCTTGCACCCGCGCCAGGTGGCTGGCTGCCCACTGATCGCGCGACACTCCAGGTCGGGGGTCGGCAGCACATCTACGCGCTCGGTGACGCCACAGACTTGCCACTATCCAAGGCAGGCTCCACCGCACACTTCGAGGCTCCGGTCGTCGCGGAGCGTATCGCTGCGACCATCCTGGGCCGGGACCTGGACCCGAAGCACAGTGACTATACGGGCAAGGTGATGTGCTTCTTCGAGGTCGGGGACGGCAAGGGCACCTTGCTCCAGTTCGACTACGAGCACCCACCGAAGCCGCCGCGGCCGAATCAACTGTGGCACCTCGGCAAGGTCGTGTTCAACAAGACCTACTGGCACACGGTACCGAAGGGCCGGGTCTGACCCGAGGCTCCGGGTCGAGGGAGGGCCCGCGGTCTGGACCATGCAGCCATCCGGCGGACCCGGCTGTGAGGGCCATCGAGTTCGGGCTCAGCGGGGCGCAACCAGCGATCCTGAAGTTCGGCGACACGCGGTGACAACCACATCGGAGATCGCAGCTCGTAGGTCCGAGCCCTATCGGGCCCACGCCGCCGAGGTTGCCGAAGCACTCGGTACCGACCTCGAACAAGGCCTCACGGCCGCGGAAGCCGCTCTCCGGCTGTCTGCGGACGGCCCCAACGAACTCCGATCTGTGCCGCCGGCGCCCGCATGGCGCAGGTTCCTCGAGCAGTTCCAGGATCCGCTGATCTATCTGCTGCTCGCAGCGGTCGTCATCTCGGTCGTCGCCTGGGCTCTGGAGGGCGCCGACGGCGTCCCGGTGGACGCCCTGGTCATCGCGGCCATCGTGATCCTCAACGCGATCATGGGCTACGTCCAGGAGTCGAAGGCCGCCGATGCCGTGGCCGCGCTCAAGCGGCTGATCGAGGTCACGTCCACGGTCATCCGTGATGGCGAGACGGTACGCATCCCCGCCCGTGACCTGGTCCGCGGCGACCTGCTGGTACTGGCCGAGGGTGACAGCATCGGAGCAGACGCGCGACTCGTGCAGGCGTCCGCGCTGCGAGTCCTGGAAGCCTCCCTCACCGGCGAGAGCGAGGCCGTCCAGAAGACCAGCGCGGTGCTCGCCGACGAGGTCGCCCTCGCTGACCGCACCAACATGGCGTACAAGGGCACCGCCGTCTCCCAGGGTGTCGGGCGGGCCGTCGTCACGCGTGTCGGCATGGGCACGGAGTTGGGGCGCATCGCCCAGATGTTGGACTCCACCGCGGAGGGACCGACCCCTCTCCAGCGGGAGATCAGCATCCTGGGGCGCGCGCTCGGCATCGGGGTGATCATCATCGCCCTGGCGGTGGTCGTCACGACGGTGCTCGTATCGGACGTGCGGACTCCCGCGGACCTCGTGACGATCCTGTTGTTGGGGGTGTCGCTCGCGGTCGCCGCCGTGCCCGAAGGCCTGCCCGCGATCCTCTCGGTCGTGCTGGCGATGGGTGTCCAACGGATGGCCAGGCGCAACGCCATCGTCAAGAACCTCTCGTCGGTGGAGACCCTTGGGTCGGCCTCCGTGATCGCCTCGGACAAGACCGGCACCCTGACCCGGTCGGAGATGACCATCCAGCGCATCATCACGGCCTCCGGCGAGGCCGACGTGAGCGGCATCGGGTACGGACCGGGCGGCTCGGTGACCCGGGATGGCGAGGCCATCAGCGATCCGGCCCAGATCCGGGAACTGCAGCTGCTGCTGGCCGCAGGGTCCCGGGCCAACGACGCGCGCCTGGTCCAGGACGAGCTGGGCGACTGGGTGATCCAGGGCGACCCGACGGAGGGTGCCTTCCTGGTGGCGTGCCGCAAGCTGGCGGGCACCGTGGAGATCTCGGACGAGTTCGACCGCCGCGGCCAGGTCCCGTTCACCTCCGAGCGCAAGATGATGTCTGTGCTGGACACCGCGCCCGACCGGACCCGGTTGTTCTCCAAGGGTGCTCCGGACGTCCTCCTTACCCGCTGCACGGCCCTGCAGGTGGGCGACGACATCGTGCCCATCACAGACGAGCGCCGGGCCGCGCTCCATGCGCAGGTGGAGGAGCTGTCCTCACAGGCCTACCGCACGCTCGGCGTGGCATATCGCCAGCTCGACCACCACACGGACTGGCAGGCCGACGAGGCGCTCGAGGAGCAGCTCGTGTATCTCGGCCTGGTCGGCATCATCGATCCGCCACGGCAGGAGGCCGAGCCCGCCATCGCCGAGGCGCACCGCGCCGGGATCCGGGTGCTGATGATCACGGGTGACCATCCCCTCACGGCGGCCAGGATCGCCACCGACCTCGGCATCATCGAGACTGGGGACCGGATCCGCACCGGGCTGGAGCTGGACCAGCTTGACGACCAGGGCTGGCGGGAGACCGTTCGGGACACGTCGGTCTATGCCCGCGTGGCACCCGAGCACAAGCTTCGGATCGTCGACGCCCTGCAGGCCGACGGCAACGTGGTCGCCATGACCGGCGACGGCGTGAACGACGCCCCTGCCCTCAAGCGCGCCGATATCGGCGTGGCGATGGGCATCACTGGCACCGAGGTGACGAAGGAGGCGGCCAACATGATCCTGGCCGACGACGACTTCGCCACGATCGTGGCCGCGGTGCGTGAAGGCCGCGGCATCTTCGACAACATCCGCAAGGTCCTGCGCTACCTGCTGTCGTCCAACATGGGCGAGGTCCTGACCGTCTTCCTGGGTGTCGTCCTGAGCGGGGTGCTCGGCTTCCGACCGGAGGAGAGCGGCATCGTGTTGCCGCTGCTGGCCACCCAGATCCTGTGGATCAACCTGGTCACCGACTCGACGCCGGCCCTGGCACTCGGGGTCGACCCGACGGTCGACGACCCGATGAGCCGACAGCCCCGGAAGGTGACCGATCGGGTCATCGACGCCCGGTCGTGGGCGCACCTGGTCTGGCTCGGCCTGGTGATGGCCGTGGCCGTGCTGGCCACGATGGACCTCCTGAACGCCGGTGGCCTGATCCCCGGTGCCGACAGCTTCGAGACGGCACGCACGGCCGGCTTCACGGTGCTCGTGGTGATGCAGCTGTTCAACGCGTTCAACAGCCGCTCGATGACGCTCAGTGCTTTCCATCGGGTGCTCTCGAACCGGTGGCTGGTCGGCGCGACCCTGATGGGCCTCGTGTTTCAGGTCCTCGTGGTCCAGATGCCGTTCCTGCAGACGGCCTTCGGGACGACCTCGCTGACGCTCGAGCAGTGGGGCATCTGCCTGGCGATGGCCTCGAGCATCCTGTGGGTCGAGGAGTTCCGGAAGCTCGTGACCCGTCGTCGGGCACCTGCGACGGCTCGGTGAGCGGAAGGGCCCCATGAGCCTGCTCGCGGTAGTCGTTGGCCTGGTCCTGCTCGCCGTCGGAGGCGAGCTCGTCGTCCGGGGCGCGTCGCGCCTCGCGGTCTCGGTCGGCATCCGGCCGGTGGTCGTGGGGTTGACCGTCGTGGCCTTCGGTACCAGCCTGCCCGAGCTGGCGGTGACGGTCGGATCCGTGATGGACGGCAGCCCTGATGTGGCCGTCGGCAACATCGTGGGCTCGAACATCTACAACATCCTGCTCGTGCTGGGCATGGGAGCGATCGTGGCTCCCCTCATCGTCCAGCAACGGATCGTGCGCGCTGACGTCCCGTTGCTCATCGGCGTCTCGCTGCTCTTCTGGGCCCTCGCGGCCGACGGACGCATCGATCGCCTCGACGGGCTGCCTCTGCTGCTGCTGCTGCTCGGCTACGTCGGGGTGGCGGTCCGCAATGGGCGTCGTGAGCGCCGGGACATCCGAGATGAGTACGAGGAGAGCCTGCCTCCGGGGCCGAGGACGGGCGAGCGGATGGTGATGCTCGCCCTGTTCATCGCGGGCGGCCTCCTCGTCCTGGTGGCGGGGTCCCAGATCCTCGTGGCGGGTGCCTCGGACATCGCCCGGTCCCTGGGCGTGAGCGAGCTCGTCATCGGCCTGACCGTGGTCGCCATCGGCACCACGATGCCGGAGATCATGACCACGATCGTCGCGGTGGTTCGTGACCAGCGGGACATCGCGGTGGGCAACGTGGTGGGCTCCAACCTGTTCAACCTCCTGGGGGTCATCGGCATCGGCGCGTTCGTGGCGCCGAACGGCATCCCGGTGGCACCCGCCGCATTGGCGTTCGACATCCCGATCATGGTGGTGGTCGCGGTCGCCTTGCTCCCGGTCACGTTCGTCGGCTCCGCGATCCGGCGCTGGGAGGGGGCCGTGTTCGTCGCGTACGCGGTCGCCTACACGACGTACCTGGTGCTGGATGCGACCGACCACCGGCTGGCCGCGGGCTTCACCTTCGTGATGGGTGCGTTCGTGCTGCCCCTGACAGTGCTGACGTTCCTCACCGTCGTCACCCGAGAGGTCCGGGCCCGCCGGGCGCCGGGCAGCGGCTGACCCACGCGACGATGCAGCTGATCGCTGATAGCCGGCGTCCGGGCCACCAGTCCAGAGGTGGGCAACGGCTATCGGCGCCGAGGGCAGGCAGCTACACCATCCAAGACGCCAAGAGCGTCATCCCAACGGCGGAACAGGGCACGCGATTCGGTCGTGAAGCTCGCGGCTTCGCGCGGCGTGTCCGTCGAGTCGGTCGACTTCGCCCTCGGCGGTGACGAGTTCTGCGTCTCGGTCAAGCCGCTGTTTGGGCGACACCCTGGGCCCGATGGTCTCCCACGGGTCGTCCCGGTCAGTCGACCCAGATGTCGTATCGCTCACCGAGCGCGGCGATGGCTCCAGCGTCGTCCATCTGGGCCGGCGACAGGGACGCGAGCTCGGCGAGGTAGCGATCGAAGCCGCCTGGCGTAAAGACCGTGATGAACCTGGCGCCACCGGGACAGGACATTTCATGCCTGACGCCAGGCGGCACGGTGACGGTCATCCCGACCGTGGCCAGGACGGTCTCGTCATCGAAGACGAACGTGGCGTCGCCCTCGAGCACGAAGAAGATCTCGGTCATCGCCTGATGGTGGTGGCGCGGCAGGTGGAACCCGGGCTTCAGGATGTCCTCCACGACCGTGACTCGTCCGTCGGTCATCTCGACCGGGGTCTTGACATACATGTGGTCGTTCGTCCAGTCGAAGTCAGGGCCTGCGCCGGCAGGCACGACCTGGTGCCTCATGGGGCCTCCTGTGGATCTGGTCGGTCGCCTACTCGGAGACGATCTCGTAGCGTGCCGCGGACATGGTGGCCATGTCCAGCATCGAGATGAACCGCCCGGAGATCTCGCTGGTGTCGGCCTGCGGGCCCCGCGCGGCAGTTTCCATATCGCGGTAGCGGAGGACCAGGACCCACTCTCCATCCTCCGAACGGGTCGCCTCGCGCCGTTCCAGGCCGGGCAGGGTCGGCACGACCTCCCGCTGGAATCGCTCGTTGAGCGCCCGGAACTCGCTGTCGTCCGCGCCGTCGCGGAGGCGGAACTTGACGATCTCGATCACTGCCATCTGGCTTCTCCCATGAACCTGGAGTTGCTCACGTCAGGTACGATATTTGCGTGAGCGGGCACGCATAATAGGTGCGTGCGCACTCATCTGTCAACGGGACGAGCCGCGATGCCGAAGAATGAGACCAGGATCGAGGCCTTCACCCCGCTCGAAGGGGCCGCCTGGGGCGGCCTGCTCGGCGTCCATGGCCTGATGATGCGGCTGATCGAACGTGATCTTGCGGAGCGCTGCCGCATCTCGCACGTCGAGTTCGAGGCCCTCCTCCGCCTCTCCTGGGCAGATGGTCGGCGGATGCGGATCCAGGATCTCGCCGAGCAGAGCGTCCTCACCCGGAGCGGCATCAGCCGGGTCGTCGAGCGGCTGGCGAGGGTCGGTCTGGTCACCCGCGAGAGCGCTCCCGAGGATCGGCGCGGCGCGTACGCCATCCTGACCGATGCCGGCCACGCGTTGCTGCGGACCGCGCTCGATGGACACGTCGCGCTCGTCCGGGAGCGCTTCCTCGATCGCTTCACCCCCGGCGAGCTCGAGCAGATGGCGACGTGGTGGCGTCGTGTCGAGGGAGCCGGTGTGGAGCCATGACCCGTGCGTCCGAGCGACCTTACGGCGTAATGCCCGTCTGATATCGTGCACGAGTCGTTCACTCGAAGCCTTCGGAGGCCCTTGCTGCATGCCCGCGTCCATCCCGGCAGACCTGCTCGACCTGTTCGATGAACCCGCGCTTGGTCACGTGTCCTATACGACCGAAGCGGGACGGATCGTCCCCTTCCC
>Ga0209181_10007141_pt1 | contig 15420 bp, 10 predicted proteins | sample MAT05_FD_187208 | JGI IMG/M metagenome (GOLD analysis project Ga0209181, IMG submission 187208) | Freshwater microbial communities from Lake Fryxell liftoff mats and glacier meltwater in Antarctica - MAT-05 (SPAdes) (version 2) | ecosystem: Environmental > Aquatic > Freshwater > Ice > Liftoff... | reverse complement strand
CAATTGTGTTCCCATCTGATTGGGTTCCTTTTCTAGAACCTTTTCAAAAAGCACCACAGCCTCCCTATAATTTTTCATCTGGTACTTTTCCATCGCAAATCTCAAAGCCTTATCAGCATCGCCACTTCCGGAACGGTTTGTTGATGTAATTTGATATGGTTGATAGTATTTTTCAAGTACCTTTTGACTATTGGAATATCTGTACACATTAATTACAGAAAAACCAAGAATAACAGCTAATGATGCAGCAACAGCAAGCCGTGTGTATCTCTTTCTTTTGGGCTTTTCCGGTGAATAAAGATCGGGAGTAAGCTGCAAGTGCATAGCATTCAGCTGCATCCTAAGATCCATAACTTCTGTATCGGCAAGAGCTTCATCAACCTCTTTGTGCAACTTCAGTTCTTCCTGAAGCGTCCGGTCATTTTTCATTTCTTCCTCAAACCTGACCGAGGCGCTGATATCCAGTTCACCTGCCAGATACTTTGAAATAAGATGATTGTTCTTATTCATATCTATATTTATTTAAAAACATGCCAGTGCAATAATTATGCACTATACTTATATTCTTCAACTATGCGAAACGCACATGTAAACAATACATTTAATTCAATTACGAAATCTTAAAATAATTAAATATCGTTACTTAATATAATTTTATCGTTTGATGGGCCATAAACAACTATTGGTTCTGTTCCACCTTTAATTAGATTCATTTGCGATTCAGAAAGTGAAAAATTTCTAAATTCATTAATGTTTTTTACTGCCGAATTTTTTCCGAAAAGATTGTTTAAAGTTTTCATTGTTTATTATTTTGGGGTTAGTTAGGATTGGGTTCCTATATCTTAATACCGAAAACAGCATTTTTTTTACCCTAAAAAATCAATTATTTTTCATTTTTGTTGAAAATAATTTTTAAAATATTGATTATGAATGCTTTATTTTGATAAAAAAATCCGATTTTTACACCTGATTTTTCAGTTTTAAACTGGCTTTTTTACAATTCCATGAAAAAAACAACTGTATTTCTGCTTATTTTCTTTTCGGTTTTTAAGTTTTGCATCGGGTCAGAAAGAAGTTATTATCTTCCAAATGATACGAGTCGTTTACAGGCCGATTCGATTATGAAGTCAATTCATCTAAAAGCGATGGAATTAAAAGATAAGGGGAAATTCGAAGACGGAGCCAAATTATATAAAGAGGTTGTTCGCCTAAAAGAGACCTTCGCACCTGATGACAGCTTTAAACTCGGGACGGTTTATTTTAACTATGGAACTTTTTTGTACCGTATATGGAAATTTGACGAAGCGGTAACCTACCTTGATAAGGCTCTTGAGATGGCTGATCCCAATAATCATTACGATCTAAGTTACTGGTTGGTAACCAAGGGAAGATTACTGGTAGATTTAAATGATTTAGATGCAGTTTTAAATTATTACGAACAGGCAGAAAAACAATTGAATAAGATCGAAAATGTAAATATTTCTAAACTAAATATGCTTTATTTTAATAAAGCTTTGTTATATAATTACTTAGGGAAATATTCAGAAGCACTTCTCTATTTTGATTATATTAAACCATTGCCAAATCAATCTGAATTTGAAAGATATGAATACAACAATGAAAAATTTTCAATCTATGTAAATGCACATGAAAACCAAAAAGCAGGAAAGCTTTACACTCAACTTTCGAAATCGAAAATACCTAATGAGCTAAAAATGAATTTTTTGTATGACTATAGTAAATTTCTATATATTAATCAAAAAAAAACAATTGAAGCTATACCAATTTATGAGACGATTTTAGATTCATTACAAAGGTATCCCCTAACAAAAGATAAAATACTTTCTGTTTATAATAATCTTGGGAATTGTTATGAAACAAATGGCAGGTATGTCAAAGCGCTTGAAACCTATCAGAAAGCACTGGTACAAATTTATCCTGGTTTCACTTACACTACCTTTAAATCCAATCCAAAGCCTGTCACGCTTTACGAAGAAGCAAAGAATATTTTACTTTTTAGAAATAAGGCAGAGGTATTATACAAGTATTCAAAGTCTGTTGGCGATACCGCCTATATGAGTTCAAGTATGGAATTATGCTTGAGAAGCATTAATACAATGCAAAAAATGCGTCTCAGGGTTTCTACTAAACAAAGTCAATTTTTAATATCGAAAAAAGACAGATCAACTTTTACCCTAACTCAGTATATAGCTTTAGAAATGTACAATCAAACCAAAAATATTAATTACCTGAATCTGGCATTTGAAGTCAATGAAAAGGGAAGAGCCTTCACACTTCTGGCCTCCATGAGAAGTCAAAAAGCTATGGATTTTGGGGATGTTCCGGAAAAGGTTAGAAAAAAGGAAAGTGAGCTCAACCGGCAATTGTCGCTTTATGATGAGCTCATTTACAAGGAAGAACAAGCGGAGGAACCCGACAAAAACCTTTTATCAGGATGGGAGGATCAGCTATTTAAGGCAAATGAAGATTATTCAAAACTTCTAAAAAAACTTGAAAGGGAGTATCCTGAATATTACAGATTAAAATACGATGAAGAGGTAACAGATTTATTTGGTGTTCAGAAAAGGATTGCTGCAAATACGACATTGTTGGAGTATTCCTATCTCGATTCCGTACTGATTATTTATACTGCAAGCAGGGATAAAATTGGTGCCAAAAAAGTCACACTTAAACCAGGATTTGAGGATAAGTGTATAGAATTTCTTAACCTGATAACTACTCAGAACTTCTCGGATAGTGCCGGATACACCTATAATCGATTCACATCACTTTCCCATGAATTATATGGTATTTTAATTGAACCTGTACTTAGTCAGATTGATGGGGAGAACCTGATAATTATTCCAGACGCGGCGATCTCATACATTCCTTTTGATGCTTTACTCACCGTGGAAGTTCCTCCTGGCGAGCCCGATTATAGGCATATTCCGTACCTTTTAAGAGATTATTCCGTTGGGTACTCTTATTCTACTACTATCCATTTTAATCCCCTGCAACATGTAAGAATACCCCGACAGGCGGTACTTGCTTTTGCGCCTATTTATGCGGGACTGGTCGAAATAAATCCTAACAAGCCAACCACGAGACAACAAAAATATTTGGATCTACCAATGCTTGTGGGAGTAACTGATGAGGTAAACAATATTTCAAAAATTCAAAAGACCGATGCTTATTACAATTTCTCAGCAAAGGAATCTGTATTTAAGGAAATGGCCGGAAGGTATAAAATCTTGCATCTGGCGATGCATACGGTAGTAGACAATAATGATCCTATGCTTTCAAAGCTTGTCTTTACTCAAACTCCTGATGGAGAGGAAGATGGAATGCTTAATACCTATGAGATATACAATATGAAGCTTAATTCAAGCCTTACTGTGCTTTCATCCTGTTCCAGTGGATATGGAAAAATTCAACCAGGAGAAGGGGTTCAGAGTCTTGCGCGAGGATTTGCTTATGCTGGTTGCCCATCTATTTTAATGACATTGTGGGAAGTGGGTGATTTATCCACAGTAACTATGATGACTGATTTTTATAAGTATCTTAATAAGCATTTGACTAAACCCCAGGCATTAAGGGAATCCAAATTAAACTTTCTGAATTCTTCAGATGAATTGCAGTCTAATCCTTATTTCTGGGCTTCGTATGTTGTAATCGGGGACTCCTCCCCTTTATTCCCCTTTAGAAAAGATTTAGCGGCAATTAGCGCATTTATGTTAATTCTTCCCCTTGGATTTCTAAGGATATCCTACAAAAAATATAAAAATGTGGGCAAGAAACGAAAGCGCCAAAAATGAGTTTTTTCTATAGTTTGTCTGAATAAAAGTCTGGATTCCCTTTAATTAATTTAATCAGGTATTCTTTGCAGAAATGTTTGCGTTTGCCGATATAGTTTTCGCTTAATTTCATCCTTGCAGCTAGCTCCGCATTGTTTTTACCTTTATTCGACCATTTCAGGATTTTCTGGCAATCTTTTGGTAGTTCAAAGAATGCTTTTTGGTAAAGTGCATATTTAAAATCGTGTTCCTGAAAAGGCTGTGGCTCTTCAAATTCGATAAATTCATGATCTTCATTGAGTTGAGTCTGGTTTACAACGCTTTTGTTCAATTGTTTAACCCATATTACTCTGGCAATTGAGAAAATATAAGTCTGCATGTTGCAAACTAGAGTAAATCGCTTGTCTCGCGTAATGTTTTCAAAAACCACAATCAGCGCCTCCTGGAAAATATCTCTGGCATCATCAGCAGTGCCGCTGTTGGTCATCACAAAATGTTGAACCGAAGAATAATATTTTTGATAGATATATCCTAAAACCGTATTATCACGTTTTCTAATACCCTTAATTAATTCGTTTGATGAATAACGGTCCACTGGTTAGTTTAAGATAAAAAGGCTCCTCAAATCTAAAAAAAAAATGAATCTGAATTACATTTTATTTCATTCGTCAAATTTATCAGTGGATTATTTACTTGCAAATGGTTAAAATCATCAATTCTATGGATTTTTGGCAGACTTTACAAAAAGCATCAGGTCTGTTGCTCTTCATACGACAATCGAAGGCTGGGCGGTATACTCCCTTGGCAACATAGCCTCCGCCTTCAAAAACACCAATCATCTGACTTGACTTATCTTTTACCGGTGTTGGTATAGGTGTACCCGGAGCAAGCATATTTTTCCATTTAGAAGAAAAATTTACCAAGGTTGTCAGATTGGGTTCCCATGGTTCAATTTCGGGGGAGTAAAAATCAGTGTATGACACAACTGAGTCGTAATATTCATCGCCTAGTCCTGCGAATCCATGTCCAAATTCATGAATAAATACCTGTGGTGAAAGATCATCGCCTGTAGAAGTCAGGTTATAGTGATTATAGATCCCACCACCACCGTATTTCTCAGTGTTAACAAGGATATAAACCTGATCGCATGGAGCCAGGGCAGCAAGGTCTCTTACCTTCCAGAAATCAAGAGTGGTAAGATATCTTTCACTATCGAAAGTGTAAAAGCTGGAGTTTAAAATAGTATTTCTCCAGATATTTTCACCGGGCAGGTCAGCGCCTTCTTCAACAGATGGTGCCAGAACAGCATAAAGATTGAATTTATTGCGGTAGTTTTTAAATGGTTGAACCGCAAAAAGGGAGTCGGTGAGTCGAATGATGTCTGATTTAAATTTATTCATCTGTTTCTCAGTGTAGCCTTCCGGGATGAATACAATATCAACTGAATGTGCCGGATCCCCGGATATTTGAACTGAATCAACTTTGTAACTATTTGGTGGAGAGGGTTGAATGAAATAATCAGCGGGATTTATTTTCACTGAAAATTTTAGGATCATTTCTGCCTTTTGGTTTCGTTCATAGATTTCGAACCTGACTGTTTCTTTGGGGAATGGTATTATTGTGCTCTGTGTGAAGCTCTTATTTACTTCCGATGCTTCCTTTGTTGTTTGCCATTCCTGAAAGAGAGTTGAAAATCCCCGGCTATAAATTAACTTTCCTGTTCCGTCATTAAATACTTTACACATGAACTCCCCATAGGCAAGAGAATCAATTAACACGTTTTTCGAGCCTCCCCAGAATGCTTCCTTTTTCAGAGACTGCAAGTAAACCTCACAATTTTTGTTATTTCCTGCAAGAATGTAATCAATGCGTAAACTACCTTCGGAAAAGAATTTTACATAGTTTGTCTGTGGAAAGACAAACAAGGGAATGCAAACGATAATTAACAAAAGAAAGAAGTTTTTCATATAGAAAAGTATTTTTTGAATTTGTTATACAAACGGAGTTCATAAATTTTTTTACTACGCAGTAAAATTATAATTTCGCGCTTAAATTAAAAATAAAGGAAATACTAATGATTAATAAATATTTAAATGATTTACAGGTGTTTATTGAAAGTTTTGGAATAGCACCGACACAGGCAGGTTATATTCATTCACTTATTGTATTGGTAATAATAATTATATGTTCTTTGGTAATCGATATGATTATGAAGCGAATAATTGTTGTTTCGATTCGTAGTTATGTTACACGAAGTAAAAATGAATGGGATGACATTTTCATGGAAAACAGGGTTTTTAACCGACTTGCCCATATCGCCCCTGCTTTAGTAGTATATTTCAGTATTCATTTTGCATTGGATATGCCTCTTTTAGTGGGCTTTGTAAGAAAAGTATCAGTTATATACATCATTTTTATCAGTGTGCTGGTTGGCAATTCATTTATTAATTCACTTCATGACATTTACCTTCGCTTCCCAATCTCCAAAGACAAACCAATTAAGGGATATATACAAGTCCTGAAGTTATTCCTTTATATGGTAACAGCCATTATTTTAATTTCGTATATAACTGGTTCAAGCCCTTATAAGTTGCTTGCGGGTTTGGGTGCATTAGCTGCTGTGATATTATTGATTTTTAAGGATACAATTCTGGGACTTGTTGCATCCATACAGATTTCAGTAAACGATATGCTAAAACCCGGTGACTGGATTGAGATGCCGGGTCGGAATACTGATGGAACCGTATTGGAAATTACTTTGAACACCGTAAAGATTCAGAATTTTGATAATACCATTTCAACAGTTCCAACTTACGCATTGGTTTCGGAATCTTTTACAAATTGGAGGGGAATGCAGGAATCTGAAGGTAGAAGAATAAAACGTTCTGTAAATATCGATATGAGAAGTATTAAATTTCTTGATGATGAACTACTTAAAAAGCTTCAAAAAATTGAGATCCTAAAGCCATATCTTGACAAAAAACTTGTGGAAATTGAGCAATTCAATCAAAAAAATAAAACTGATCTTTCAAGCGTTGTGAATGGGAGAAGATTAACTAATCTGGGCACTTTCAGAAAATATATGGAAGCATACCTTGCACAAAACTCACAGATAAACAAAAAGCTTACTCTCATGGTTCGTCAGCAGGAACCTACAGATAAAGGAATTCCACTGGAGATTTATGCTTTTAGTATTGAAAAAGGACTTATAAGTTATGAAGATCTGCAGTCGGATATTTTTGATCATTTGCTTGCGGTTATTTCGGAATTTGACCTTCGCATATACCAAAGCGTCAAAGCAGACGACACATATCAAATCAGACCCTGATATAATGTAAGTTTCCAATTTTAAAACTTTCTTTAATAACCCCATTACTTTTTCGAGGCAATTCTGGATGTTTGTTTATTCATTTCGTAATTTATTGCCAAATAATTACAATTTTTCCTTTTATTCATTAAATTTACATTTTGCAACTAAAACGCTTCATTTACTTACAATTTTTTAGAAAGATGGTGTTGAGTAATTGTGAGTGTAAGTGAGTGAATATAAGACCAAACAAACACATAAGTTATGGAAGAAAGCTTACAGATTGATAGTTTAGACCGTAAAATCCTTTCTCTTGTTACAGGCAATGCCCGTATTCCTTATTTAGAAGTAGCCAGAGAATGTAATGTTTCGGGTGCAGCTATTCATCAGAGAATTCAACGTCTGACCAGACTTGGTGTGATTACTGGTTCGGAATTTGTACTGAACCCAAAGAAAATTGGTTATTTTACATGTGCTTATATCGGTATTTTTCTGGAAAGTGCACATATGTATTCCGAAGTGGTAAAAAAGCTGAAAGATATTCATGAAATTACCCAGTGTCACTACACTACAGGGAATTACTCCATTTTTGTTAAGGTTTATACAAAGAACAATGAAGATTTAAAACACGTGCTTGTGGATAAACTGCAAGCAATTCCGGGAATTGCAAGAACAGAGACTTTTATCTCTCTGGAGGAATCTTTCAGCAGGCAGCTACCTTTGATCTAAGTTGACTCGGGAATTCTTGTAAGTATGAGATACCTTTATTTCACAGCCATGCGCTGTCTCAAAATCTCATAAATAACAACACCCGCTGCAACAGACACATTTAAAGATCCAATTTCGCCTAACATAGGAATTCTGACCTTTTTATTGCTCAGGTCAAGTAAGGAATTTGAGACTCCGGTATCTTCCGCTCCCATTACCACAGCCATTGGTCCACTAAAGGCCGCCTGATAGAGGTCAGTCTCTGTTTTTTCTGTTGCAGAAACAATTGTAAGCCCGGAAGCACTCAGGTATTTCACTGCCTCACGCATTGAGCTTACTCTGGCAACAGGAATTTTCATCAAAGCGCCGGAGGAGGTTTTAACAGCATCAGCGGTAATTCTTACACTTCCTGATTCAGGAATAATAATACCATCAATTCCAGCGCATTCAGCGGTGCGGGCAATGGCTCCGAAATTCCTGACATCAGTAATATGATCCAGCACCAGAACAAAAGGATCGCGACCTGCTTCGTATGCGCTACTTATAATTTCCTCCATTGGAGTATAGGCTACCAGAGAAATAAAGGCAATAACTCCCTGATGGTTTTTGTTTGTAACGCGATTCAGTTTTTCTACCGGAACAAACTGATAATCAATATTTTTATGTCTAAGCAGGGAGAACAATTCCTGTGCGCCAATACTATCGGATTTTTTCTGAAGGAGTACACGCTCAATATCTTTTCCAGCAGCGATGGCTTCCATAACTGCGCGGGTGCCAAAAATGAAATCTTCCAAATTTTATATTTTAAATAATTTTTTTTATGCTTAATAATCAAATGAATACACCTTACCTTTTCTCCAGGAATCTACAGCTTCTCTCCAAAAAGCGCTAGATGAAGTAGATCTGACCAATTGATAATCGAGATTTGTAAACTGATTCTCATTCCTTTTAAACTCAAAAACTACGGGGGAGGTTCCTTTTTTAACAAAATAGGTCCATTTCTCTTTATTGGATTCCTTTTCAAGCTTTTTGGGTGGGCCAAAGATAATATAAATCATACCCTGATCGGTTTTCCATCCCTCTTTATATGAGGAGAAATACAAATTTGCAAAGTACACCCGCTTATAATAAACCCGGATTAATTCACGGGATGATTCAAGGTCGGTATTGCGTTTTAACCAGAAATTATCAATTGCAAGCTTACGATTCGACTCCATTCTTAAATCTCTGAATTCAGCAGATGAAGTAAGGTAAACCAAGGGTCCCAGAAGATCATCTGAAGTCTTAACATTAGGGAAACTCTCTCCGAAATTATATACAGGGATTCCTTCTTTCGCATCCCTGTTTACACGAAAAAGAAAAATTCCTGAAGTCGGCAGACTGAATTTTATAGAATCGGAAAATGTATAAATAAAGGATGTGTCGGGAAATGTTTTCATGGGAATTTCTGGCGCTGAAGAAAATGCAGGACGAGGCAATGTGCGATCGAGACTGAAATAATCTACATATACACTATCGATTCCAAATTGATTAAACTGAAGCCTAAAAGCCTCACTGGGGGCAAAAAACCTCGTGAAAGTTGGATACCCTGTTGTTGATGACAATACTTTAAAATTCTGAGCATTGTAGGGCGATAATTTATCTACAATTAGAATTTCACGAGTAACTGTTTTCCTGATTTCATCACTCACCTCAACTTTCATTGAATATTTCTTTCCTGATTTTGCCTTTATTGGTAGTCCTGAAAAAAAAGAATTTCTTACTTCTTCTTTATTCAAGGTACGAACCAAGGAGACGCTGTCGGTAAAAGTTTCTTCATCAGTCTCCTGATTTATTTCGCGTAATTCAAAGTATATTTTGAGCTTTGCCAGTGATTTACCTTCTTCATTCGCAGCATTAAAAAGCAATTCAGAAGGAAAGACACGGATATAAAGTACTGAGCTTGAATCGTTTAAATGGAATACGAAGAAATCAGGATGAATGCTACTTCTCCCCGGGTTGTACATATCGGCAAGACTTCTCTGATTTGTAGTTTTCGAGGCAGGTTTAGAACATCCTACAGCGATAAATACAATCAGTCCGCCAAATGCCAATATCTTTCTGAAAAGATTCATAATCAGGCTAAATTAAGAAAAATACCTTATACACGTTCGGTATTTAACTTTTCAATTTCATTTTGTTGCAGTTCCCACTCTACAAGTAATCTGTCTAGTTGTTGCTTTTCGTGCGTGTATTTATCAAACATTTTCTGATCTGAAAGGTTTTCCGGTACTGCAAATAATGCGTCTGCTTTTTTTACAGAGCCTTCCAGTTCGTTGATTTTCTGCTCGATACGGCTAAGTTCATTTTTAGCTTTTCTAATAAGCTTATCATGTTCTTTGCGCTTCTCATAAAGTTGCTTGTTATCGGTTTGCTTTTCGACTTTTACCTCTGGGGCTGCTTGTGCCTTCATTTCCAGCTCGCGGAAGGAAGCAATTTTTTTACGATGGAGGAAGTCATAAATTCCACCCAAATGTTCTTTGATCCGCTGATCCTTGAATTCATAAACTTTATTTACCAATCCATCGAGAAACTCCCGGTCGTGGGAAACCAGTATCAGGGTTCCATCATAAGCAAGAAGTGCGTTTTTAAGAATATCTTTTGACCTCATATCGAGGTGGTTGGTTGGCTCATCGAGAACCAGAAGATTATATGGCTGTAATAGCAACCTTGCCATTGAAAGCCTTGATCTTTCTCCCCCGGAAAGAACTTTAACTTTTTTATCTACATCTTCGCCTCTGAACAAAAAGGCACCGAGTATATCTCTTATTTTAGTGCGGATTTCTCCAACTGCAACAAAATCAATCGTTTCGAGGACAGTTTTATTACCATCAAGAAGTTCATCCTGGTTTTGAGCAAAATAACCCAGCTCAACATTATGACCTCTTTTAAGCTTCCCGGTATGATCGAGCTCTCCAACAATTATCTTTGAAAGAGTTGTTTTCCCCTCACCATTTCTACCTACAAACGCCACTCTTTCACCTCTTTCAATAATCAGATCTACTTTGTTAAGAATGGTTTTTTCGCCGTATTTTTTACTGAGTCCGATAGCTTCAACAACGATGGTGCCGGATCTGGGAGCAGGAGGGAATTTGATATGCATAGCGGCTTTATCTTCTTCATCCACTTCCAGTCGATCAACTTTATCAAGTTGTTTTATTCTCGACTGCACCTGAACAGCCTTTGTAGCTTTATATCTGAATCTGTCAATAAAATCTTCGGTTTCCTTGATCATTTTCTGCTGATTCTGGAAAGCTGCTGTTTGCTGCTGACGCCTTTCCTGTCTGAGAATCACATATTTTGAATAAGCAACTTTATATTCGATAAGTTTTGTAAGACTTATTTCAGATGTGCGGTTTGTAACATTATCCAGAAATGCCCTGTCGTGGGAGATTAGAACAACTCCCCCGGGATAAGATGCCATGAACTCTTCAAGCCACTGAATTGACTCAATATCAAGGTGATTGGTAGGCTCATCGAGGAGGATAAAGTCGGGCCGGCGAAGGATAATTTTTGCAAGTTCGAGTCGCATACGCCATCCACCGCTGAATTCGTTGGTTTTACGGATAAGATCAGAAGAGGAAAATCCAAGTCCCGTGAGAGTTTTCTCAACATCTGCATGCAGACTACTTCCACCCTGCATCTCATAATTCTCATTGATAACCGATAATTCATCAATCATGTCAAGATAGGACTGCTCGTGATAATCGGTTCGGGTAGCCAGTTCATGACCAATAAAATCCATTCGCTTCTCCATTTCAAGAACGGCAGCAAAAGCTGTCATTGCTTCTTCATAAACCGTATTTCCTTCGGGATGAATCATTTGCTGGGGAAGATATCCAACTACTTCACCAGATGAAATAATGACTTTCCCTTCCGAAGGCGCTTGCAGTCCTGCAATCAGCCTTAGCATTGTAGTTTTCCCTGCGCCGTTTTTCCCAACCAAACCAATTCTGTCACGCGGATTTACCATAAAAGAAATACCGTCAAGTAGTGTAAAACCACCAAACCTGACGCTTATATTGTCCATCGAAATCATTCTGCTCTCCTGCTTTTGAAAATAAATAAAGGTATTTTTCTATCTTTGAAAAATAATTTGCAAAGTAAGCGTTTCTACTTGCAAAAACCTAAACAAATTGTGTTGCTATTATTTTTTATAAATTCTGAATCACTTGGGAAAACGAAAATTGCCTTTCTTCGAAAAGGTTGAAATAACGGATGTTGGCGCAGAAGGAAAGGCAATAGCACGAATTGATGATCTAGTAACCTTTGTAAGCATGGTGGCTCCGGGTGACATTGTTGATTTGCAGGTTACCCGAAAAAGGAAAAGATTTGCCGAAGCCAGAGTAACCCATTTTCATAAATTGTCTGACATCCGTGTAATTCCATCCTGCGAACACTTTGGGGTATGTGGTGGATGCAAATGGCAACACCTTCCATACACCGAGCAGCTAAAATTTAAGGAAAAGCAAGTAATTGATGCTCTCACCCGTATTGGAAAGGTTGAATTGCCTGAGGTTACTCATATTTTGGGATCAAAAGAGGAGTTTTTCTATCGTAATAAACTCGAATATACTTTTTCTAGTCGACGTTGGTTTACCCGTGAAGAGCTCGATTCTTCAGGGGATTTTAAGAACTGGAATGCCCTTGGGTTTCATGTTCCGGGGATGTTTGATAAGGTTGTGGACATAAATAAATGCTGGCTTCAGCCCGAGCCGACTAATGCAATGCGGAATTTCGTGAAAAAGTATGCAGCAGATCACGAATTAGAGTTTTTTGACACACGCGACTCAGGCGGATTTCTGAGAAACATGATTGTCCGCACCAGTACCACAGGCGAGATTATGGTAGTACTTGCATTTTTCAGAGAGGAAAAAGACAACAGGATCGCCCTCTTAGCAGCACTTGCTGAGGAGTTTCCCCAGATCACATCGTTGATGTACACAATAAATACAAAAGGCAACGATACGCTTTATGATCAGGAAATACTAGTTTTTAAAGGTCGTGATCACATCATTGAAAAAATGGAAAATCTGGAATTCAGGATCGGACCTAAATCTTTTTTTCAGACCAATACCCTGCAATCCCTTGAATTATATAAAATTGTAAGAGATTATGCAGGATTAACCGGGAATGAGCTGGTTTATGATTTATACACTGGAACTGGTACCATTGCAAACTTCGTTGCTGCGAAGGCCGGAAAAGTTATCGGGATTGAATCGGTTCCCGAGGCAATTGCAGATGCATGGATCAACTCAGAGATAAACGGCATACATAATGTAGAGTTTTTCTCAGGGGATATGAAAGACCTGCTCAGCAAGGAATTCCTCGATTTACATGGGAGACCAGATGTGGTAATAACAGATCCTCCACGTGCAGGAATGCATGAGTCGGTTGTGTCAACACTTCTGGAAGCTGCACCTAAACGAATTGTTTATGTAAGCTGCAACCCTGCTACTCAGGCACGAGATCTGGAACTGATGTCGGGCATCTATAAAGTTGAAAAAGTCCATCCGGTAGATATGTTCCCACATACGCATCATGTTGAGAATGTGGTGGTGCTTGGATTGAGGTAGAGCTATCTTAAGTATATCTCTTTTATTTTAAATACATATTGCTGACAAGGTCTATTGAAACTTGTGTTACAGGATTAAATGCATCACCTGCCATATAGCTAAGCAAACTGAACATCATCTGCCTTGCTTCGGGGCGATTTGCAGCATCTGATAATAGATCAATTCCGGAAACCATCAGTTTACCATTTCCTGCTTTAACTTCAAAAATAAGACCAAGCGGACGGTTGGTAAACCAGTCATCGATAATACGAACGATAGGTTTTAGGTCAGAAGGAAAATCAGTAAGAATAATGGAATTAGAATGGCTCATTGCATCCCACCACTGCCAGTTGCTGAAATATTCTGTTGGAAATTCATTAAGTGCTGAGTGGAGCGGGTTACAAAGGATACCTAGAGTATGTGGTGCTTGTTTGCCTGTCCATGCTGTATTCCAGAAAATACTTGAAAATCCTACTGCAATATCTCCCCCTTTTTCAGCTTTCAGACTTCCCTTTTTTGGTGTAAGAAGAACTTTTCCTCCCTTTTTCAGAGTCTCAATAGCTTTTTTATCAAGTGTCTGAGTTACCAGTACATCAACAGTTTTATCGGGTAATAGAGAGGGATAAACCCAAATGTCCCAGTCATTTTCAAATGGACCTGCCTGAAGAATTATTTTCAACTTCACAGCTTTTTGAACTGTACTCAGCGATTGAACAATTTCGCCCAATTTAACACCATTTCCAATTGGAATATTCTGAGTTTCAAAATATCCCTTGAACATTACTATTCCATCCTGATCAACGATTTTCCATGATGGAGTTATCCCTTCCATCACATTTTCACCAAAATTTGCAATTTCAGCTATGGCATTAATGGTGTCTGCTGAAGTGAAAATCATCTTTGGTAAGCGTAGCAAAGGAACTACCGAGTTGCAGAATCTTTTGTACTCTGCTGGTGAGATATATCCTTTTTCTTTCCAAAATGGATTTAAAACGCCTACAAGCGCTGTACCCTGACCAGGGAAATCGTGGAGGTCGAGTAACTGAAATCCCCCGAAATCAGGAGTCCGCAGAGCAGCCTCGATGTCGGTTTTATAGCAAAGTGCCTGAAGTTTTCCGGATGCAAGTAAAAAGCTATCTGCAAGTTGCCCCATTTGAGCCTTTTCAAGTGACTCTTTGAAAATCTCGAAATTCTTTGGTTTCAGAACGCCAGAATATTGAGACATCTCTTTAAAATCGGGGTACACACACCATTGACCAATTTCATGACTTACAACAATTTTGTTTAATGGGGAAATGATATTTTTCCAGTCATAATCACTTCGTGGAGCCAGTTTATTGATAATACTGTTTAATCCTTCACCCCATCTTTGAATCCGGGGTTCTGGTAAACTGTGAAAATCGTTTTCAGGAATTGCAGGCCAGCCGGCGCCTCCAGAATATAAGCGCCTATTATCCTTTTTCTTCCAATAAGTAATAAAATCAGCCAACCATTGTTTTTGGTTTATCCCGGCAGGCTCGTTACCATATAGCATGATGCAAAATGAAGGGTGGTTTCCAAATGTTTTAACAATTCTTTCGCTTTCGTCATACAAGAATTGATCGATAGGTTTGCCGTCGCCAATGGAAGATCCCGAATTAGCCCACGAGGAGCACTCAACATGCAGATACATTCCTAAAATATCGCCTGCTTCGAAGGCTGCTTCGGGCGGACACCATGAATGAAACCGTATATTATTCAGACCATGCGCCTGTGCAACCCGAAAAATCCGCATCCACTCTGTAGTATCGGTCGGTGGATAGCCAGTAAGAGGGAATATCGAACATTCCAGAGTCCCTCTCAAAAAAACTGGCCTGCCATTAAGTTCAATATGTTGTTTACCGACAGTGATTTCTCTCATGCCGAAAACGACTTCCTGAATATTCGATTTCTGACTATCAGTGGAAAGCTCAACCCTTATTTTATATAGGTTTGGATGAAATTCATCCCATAAAGCCGGATCATCTCCCATTGGATA